>VTLG01003584.1_pt1 | contig 24713 bp, 33 predicted proteins | sample 4694571 | NCBI WGS metagenome assembly VTLG01 (sample SAMN12604809, study PRJNA352737) | marine metagenome | biome: ENVO:00000447; feature: ENVO:00000209|ENVO:00000569|ENVO:01000036; material: ENVO:00002151; isolation source: viral sequences binned using virsorter ...
ATTTCTGTTTAATTGTGCTAACCATTCTTTCTGTAAGCAAATCACCACTACCACTATGTGTTAGGGCAATACAATCAAACACTCTTATTTGGGGTTGTTGTTCGTAAAGCTGAAATAAGATTGCACATTCAGGGTCACAGTTGAAGTCAATGCCAAATCTAACAGGCTTCCCTCTGTTGTATTCGACTTTTCCCACATTGGTTTCCCTGTTGAACTGATAGTATGTTTGCCCTTGTTGCAAATTGACAAACTCCCCATCTCTGTATGCTTTGAGCAATCTTTTATCATAGTTTTTTTCTAAAAGTTTTAAATAAGACTTTGGTAAATATACATTATCTTGAGTTTTTCCCCTAACTAAAAATTTGTTATCATCTGCTTTTTCTACCATGAGTGTGTATGTGTACTTCATACCCTCAGGTGTTGTGCATATGTAAATTTCAGGATTTTCACAATCTCTCATTCTTCCAAGTGCTTTGTTAAATGCCACTTCACAATATCTGTGACTTGATATGTCAAACTCATCAAACCCACAAAATGAAAGAGATACACCTACTATAGATTGTGGTTTTACCATCTGAAATATCTTTATGTTACCATATATAGTTTTTATGGTGTGTTTAGATACATTATAATCAAACCTAATACCTTTGTTAGTCAGTATGTCAAGAAAGGGTGGCACAAACACTTCTTCAGCTAATGAGTAAGTTGGGTATATTATCCAACCATTGCTAATACCATCTTTATTCTTTCTTGTTATGTGATTTATAAATGTCTTGTGTAAAAAGCTATATGTCTTGCCTGATCCAAAGCCACCAACATAAGCATTAATTTGTTTTTTGCTTTTTAAGAAATCCCATTGGTGTGGGAAGTAATCTTCTTTGTGTATTGTTAAGTTAGATGCCATCAAACACTATGTCATCAATAGGTTTGACTTCTGTAAGTTCTTGCTTATCTGTTTGGTCTAGCATTTGTTTGCCAAGCCATATTAACATTGGTACAGAGCCTTTTTCTGCTGCTTTCATTTGCATTTGTCTTAACCTAATTTTTCCTTTCTGCTTCCCTTTTGTAATATATCTTGAATAACTCTTTGAAATTAAAGATTCTTCACACCCAAAAAAAGAAGCAATCTCTACATTGGTACAACCTAGTGCTGCTAGCTTTTCTACCTGCTCACCATCTATGTTATATTTCTTTGGTCTAGCCATTTAATCCTTATTCCCATAAACTATATCTAACCACTTACAAGCCATATATCCTATTACTAATATTAAAACTATACTCAAAATCAACTAATCTTTTCTGCCTTTTGTCCTGTAAACTTTTCCCATCTATTAATAATTACATCACAATAATGAGGATCTAATTCCATTCCATAACTTACTCTATTAGTTTTTTCACAAGCAATTAATGTGCTACCACTACCTAAAAATGGGTCATATACATTCATTCCATCCTTTGTTCCATCTTTAATTAGCCTAATTAATAAATCTATAGGCTTCATAGTAGGATGTAAATCATTTTTTAATGGTTTATCATATTCTAAAATTGTTGTAGATTTTTTACCATAAAATTTATGTTTATTTTTCCATCCATAAACTATAAACTCATGCTTTTGCATGTAATCTTGTAAGCCTAATACATGATTGTTCTTAACCCAAACAAGATATGGTGAAAGACTTGTTTTTATATCTAATTCAATCAATGCAATTTTAACATTATGTAATTCAGCACCACTCATAAATATATATAATGTGTTATAGTTGTTAAATGGTATTATAGATATAAAATTTTTAAAAAATCTTTTATAATCTTTTATATTGTCATTTTTTATTTCTTTTTGTATTCTATTGCCCTTTCCCCATTCATTAAGAAATTTATTTTTATGTGCATAATCAACACCATAAGGTGGGTCAGTTAATAATTGGTCTATTTCATTACCATCTAATAATAATTCTATATTTTTTTTTAAAGTTGCATCTCCACATAGTAGCCTATGCTTACCTAGTTTCCATAGATCTCCTAATTTAGTTATTGGCTCAACTGCTTCAGGTATCTCATCATCATCTATTAGACCTTCCTTTTCTTCTTCAAATAAATCTATTTTTAACTCACTTTCATCAAAACCCCAATCTGTAAGTTCTTCTATATCAAAGTTATTTGCTAGTAAATCAAAATCCCAATCACCTGTATTTTTATTTAATCTTATGTTTAGTTCTTTTTCTTTATCATAAGACAAATTTAATTCTACACATGGTACTTGTTTGATGCCCATAGCTTTTGCTACTTTTGTTCTTTGATGTCCACCAATTATAATGTTTTTTCTTTCTTTGTTTTTATTTATAATTACAGGATCTACTAAACCAAATCTATGTATAGAATCTTTTAAATATTTAAATTGTTCTTTTGATAGTTGTCTTGGGTTATACTCTGCAAATATTAAATCATCAATCTTCTTATTTACTATTTTATGTTGTTTTTCCATAGTCGTATTATAATTATTGTAGCACCTTTCTTTCCACTAAAATATTATATTCCTTTGATTTTTCTTGTTTTACTGACAGATCTAACCACTTTGGAGAATCATCATGTATGTATCTTTCAAGTGCAAGTGCATCTATAAATTGTTTAAGTCCTGCAATTAGGTTGTCAATATCCATAAATCTTTTAACACCACAAGTAATTTTAATACTACACTTTTCACAAGTACCTTTAATCTGCTTATCATTCATCTCACTTCTAATCATAAACTGATATTCTCTTTTTAGCTTTTGTTTTTTTGCCCAATGCCACTTATCAATTGCATTTCTTGAGTAAGGTCTGTGATTTATCTCTATTTTATCTACCATAACTTTGCAGCTTTTTTTCTTCTTTCTTTTTCTTTTCTTTCTGCTTTTCTCATCTCACAATAGCATATCTTGCACTTTCTGATCCTGTAACCACCATAAATTCTATAAAAATCTTTATATGGTTTTTCCTTTCCACATTCTGTGCATTCTCGAAGCAAGTGGCTCATAGGAGATCAAACCCATGAGAGTGTGGGATTTGAATGAGGTTAAGGTATAAGCCACTCACTTCTTCTTTCTTTTAATTCTTTTTACTCTTTTAATTTTTTTTGTTTTCTTTCTCATTTTAGAATAATATCTTGCCATTTATTTCCTCTTTGGTAAAAGTTTTGATTTACAACACCTACTGTCTTGTTTTACTTCAAACTTATCATAAAAATCTGATTTATTGCATTTTTCACAATATGCTATGTAAAACTTGCCTGTAGTATCCATTTTAAATATAGTTGTTTCTTCTTTCTTATTGAAGTTATTTTTTGCCCACCTATCTAATCTTCTTTTTGTATCCCATGTTTTCTCAAGTTCAAATCTCATCTTTGTGCCTGACTTGTTTAGTTCTGTCCAATACTTTTTAAAATCAACTCTCATATCTTTGTCATATAATTTATGCAACTCTGCCAAACCATAACAAAATTTTACATATCTATAATCAATAGTTGTAGTATCTTTTTTCTTTTCAAGTATTCTAAAAAACTCATATGGATCTCTCATATCTATAACATCACATTTCTCTGCCATTTTTTTTATCTCCTTTTTATTATACTTAACCTTAACCTTATCTATGTCTTTATCTTGTACACTTTTGTAAGAGTTTGAAACTCTTTGCAAACAGTTATATTTTGTCAAAATTTTTATTACAGAAGCATGAGCCTTAACATTAGGATTTAACTCACCATATTGAAATTCAGGAAACTTTTTAATAAACCATTTATCTTCTTTTATAACTTCTATATGATCCTGGAAGTGCTTATCTACATCTCTCTGCTTTACTTCCATTCCTATTTGAAATTCAGCAAGTTCTAAGTCTACATCATACATTCCTGCATGGTCACAATTAGTAAGTAAATAAAAATAAAACAGTTTCATTCTTGGTGGCATTTTTCTATACCATTTCTTCTTCCATAAATCAGTTTCTACAAATCTCTTTGCCATATTAAATCTCCTTAACCTTAACCTTTTAACTTAATAATTTCTTCTAACAATTCCTTACATAATTTTTCAGGGACTTTACTTCTCTCATATGCATTTTTTAAACCCTGTGTTCCTGTTTTACTTCCTCTTGGTGCTGGCTGATGATGGCACTCAGGATTCCCATTTTTACATTTTTTAGGTGTAAAATCAAAATTAACCCATAAATCAGTAGGTTTTGCTCTATCATCTCCATATTGACAATACCATGCTGTTTTAGGGCTATAAGGTATGATGTTTAATTTTCTTAATAAACCTCTAGGATTTTCTATAATAAAAATTAAATTTGGATGTGCACCCTTAACTGCTTTTATAATTGTCCATGTCCTTTCAACAATTTTTATTCCTAATACTGCTTGTTGAGTTTTGGGTATGTATGCTTGATTACCACCTTTCCAATGATGTCCAATACTAGCTACACTAAATGTAGTACAAGGTGGACTTGCCCATATTATATCAGGTATTCCAAAATCTTTGCCCATTTTATACATATCAAAATCAAATATGTCACATACTTGGTCTATATTATCAAAAGGCTCAAGATCTGTAGTATAGGTTTCAAAGCCATACTTTTCAGCAACCTTGCTAAAACTTCTTGATCCTGCAAATAATTCAAGAATTTTCATACACTCATTCCAAACTGTCTAATGCTATCCATAGGAACTATGTAAAACTTTTTGTGACTTTCAGGATAAAATTTATACTCTAAATCACCATACTCAAAGAGTTGTCTTATGTAATAAAGTTCAACTAGATATGATTCTTTGTATCTTGGGTTATGTATGAAAAACTTCAAACCACCATCTTCTGCTAAACTATCATACTGTGTATAGTATTTTAAATCATATTCTTTTATTTTGACATGATCTCCTGTTTTTTTATCAGCAACTTTGCATTCAACAAATGTAAATTTGTTATCAATCATTATATAATCAGGAGCAGCTTGGATTAACTTAGGTATTTTAAAGTACAAATCACCCATATCAAAACCCTCTTTGTTAGAAATACCATACTGTTTATACCATATATGGTTTCTCTTACAAAACATTTCAAAAGCTAATTCACCTATATGACCATATGCTTTTCTTCTTTCTAATGCTCTATTCATATTACCTACCCCAAACCCTAGACAATTTTTCTAAGGTTTTTTTTAGCTTTACAGTTAATACTACATTCATGCAGATTGATATTATAAGTAGTTCAAACATGATACCCCCCTAAAATAAATCATCAGAATCACTAGCACTATAATTTTGCAATGTTTCAATCATCTCACTAGCTTCTGCTTTTGTTGTCATTTTATCTACTTTCAACTTCATATCTTCTTCACCAAGATATTCTTTTTCTTTGTTTAGTTTCATAATAAGCCACTTCTGTTTATCTGAAGGCAATCCACCACCTGCTTTCTTCTGTGGTGTTTTTGCTACATAGCCATCTTTTTGTTTTTCTAAAGCACTTACAAGTTCATCAGCACTAGCATATTCTGTACCTGCAAAACCTGCTGCAGCTAATGCTCTACCTATTGCACTTGTTTCACAATTTTCTAAGGCACTTGTTTCATTTATTTTGCTAGATCCTATATCTTCATAAGCATGACCAACATAGGTTTCTTCATTTATATAAACACTTGCTTTCATAACTACTATACTGTCTTCAAACTTCAATAATTCAGTTATGATAGACTTTCTTTGTTCCTTATGTTTATTATGAAATGTTGCAACTCTTTCTGCAACTGTTATGTAATCCTTACCATGTATTTTTACAGCCATTTCTACAATCTCCTATCTTGTTGTTAAAGGTTTATTATTAATTACTATGTAGGGATAATTAGGATTAAAATCCAACAATAACAATAACTCTCTACATAATTCTTTTGACATTTTCTTTTTACTATTTAAATATGCAGATAAATTACTAGGTTTTATCCCTAATTGCTCTGCAAAATATTTTTGTGGGTGTGGTGAATATTTAACCAATGCTTTTAACAACAAAGGTGTATGCTCATCAACCTTTATAAACATTTCACTCATAATGTCACTCCCCATATTAAATAAATTATAAAGTATATCATAGTCACCATAAAAAACAATGGCATATACTTTTCTGCATAATCTTCAATCTTTTCACATATTCTTTCTAGCATTTTACTTCTCCTTAATTAAATTCTGTGGCTCACTTTTGCTCTTCCACCCCTATAGGTTTTTCTGTAGTCAAGTGCCTTGTGTGAGCCAAACAAGTTTATTTATTTATCAAGTTTATATAAGATAGATTTAAGATTTTTATGTAGTTCAATGTCATCAAGATCCATTGTAAAGCTAAGTTCCATCTCATCATTTAAGAACTTCCTGAATTTATTAGTATCTTTTATCTCTACTAATTCATTATCTTTTAATATTTTTATAAAACTATAATCATTATATATATGAGAACTATTTTCCCAAATTTTAATTAATGCTTTATATTCTGACTTAGTTAATTTTATTTCTGCTTTCATTTCAATCTCCTTTGTTGTTTCCTTAACCTCCAATAAGTTATTACATTTGTATTATTAAAGTCAAGAAAAAAAGAAAACTTTTTTATATTTTTTTTAGTTTATAGAGGGTAAGGCAGTATAACTATTTTATACTACCAAGTTTCTGTGATGACTAGTGATGTGCTAAATAAGTTGTTTGCTACTTGTTTAAATTTAGGTTGGTTTGTGATTCTGCATAATGCAAACTCTTTATCTACTGCACTACTATCAGGGGTAAACATAAATGGTAGTTTACCATTGAATGTGAGTTTGAAAAAAGATGATAATGAGGTATCAAGTGTGTGTTCTTGAGATTCTTCATTGTATGTAAAAAATTTATCAGGATTGCTTGCAGAGTGAAACAATTTATCATCTGATAGGAAACTAAACCCTACTTCCCATTGTCTTCTACCTTTAGAGCCACCTAAATCATAATCTTCTTCATCAAGTTTCTGTAATGTCCAAGCAGGTAATCCATTACCCCAATTTGGTTGCCCTAAGTGCTTTACATTGGATATGGTATACCCACCCACAGTAGTTTGTGTGTTTATGCCCTCATATGATGTAGAAATGCTAGCTTGTATATCAAAGGCAAATTCAGGCTCAAACCATCTACCAAAACTTAATGCACCTAAATTTATTGTTTTTGGCATTTGATCTAACAATGGTGCTAATATAAATTGTATTTTTGTGATGTCAGTATCATCACCACAGTTTGTGAAGTTCATTATACTAAATCCATCATATTCAGGTTTATTGGCAAACACATTAAAGAAGTTATCTGCTTGGAAAACATCTGTATTACTTTTTACACTTAAATCTATATCATTGATGTTGTGTCCTAATATTGCTGCATATAAACCTGATTCATTTGGTACTTGTGTTAAAAGCCTATCTAAAGACTTTGATGGTTTGTTAATTCTAAATATAAAAGGTAGTGCATATGTTTCTACAAAACCACCTGTGCTAGTTGTTGATTCATTAAGTTCATATTCTTGTGCATTTGTAGGATCAAAGTTAAAAAGTTCAGGTGTGTCACTACCATCATAGTATCCTAATACTTTCAAATATTGTAACATATCTGCATAAAATCTTGGTTTGCCTAAACTTCTCTTTGCCATCTTTTTCTCCTAAATGCTTGATTTCTTAACTTTTCTACCAATTATTGTTTGTGTTTCTATTTCTTCAGGTTTTCTTGCATCAAAGTCAAAAGTACCATAGTTTTGATTCCATGTGTTTTGATTAAGATCTTGTACTTTTGCATAAAACTGTTTTTTATCCCAATTTACAAATCTGCAGCTATTAATTCTTAATTCACCTACATAATCAAATAGGTGATCTGTAAAGTTTGATTTTGCTAAAGTAAATATGATAATTTTGTTTTCACCTATTTTTACAGTCCAGCCCTGTCCTAATTTTTTAATACCTTTTATTGCACCAATATAATCAATCTCAATAGCAGCTACTTCTCCATTAGTTTCTAACACAACACTACCTCTACCATATTTTAAAGTTGCTTTGCTTGCTAAAGTTGCATTTTTAACTATATTAGTCACCTATAACCTCCAATACCATTGTAACAATATCTAATACATCTAATGTTCCACTATTATCAGTATCATATTTTTGTAATTCTGTTTCTGTCAATTCAATATTGCCTACTAAAAAATTTACAGCTGCAACTATATCTAAAACACTATACTCTGTTTGTATTTCTTCAGGTGTTTCAGTTTCAGGTATTTCATAATTAAAACCTTTGTAATTAAGAATAGTATCACTCATATGGTGTAATTGCATAGCTTTTACAGTTAGTCCACTTATTGTTTTCTTAGTTTCTGTTACTATAAATAATGGTAAAATATACTGCCCACATCTAATAGGCATATCATCAGGGTTGTCAAATACATAAGTTTCATTATATACCTTTTTGCCATGTATTAATTCATCAAACTCAATCAAATCACCAATTTCAAGTCCATAATATTTGAGTGGAAGTTTTATTGAAACAATATTGTGTTGATTTTTACTGTATTGCAAAAGGTATTCTGCTAGTTTATTTGCAGTAGCTTCATTTCTAATATAATCACTTTCAAAAACCATAAGTGTATTAAGATGATTTATTTCATCATTCTCTGATTCAACACCATAATAATTCATGCTTTCAATAGTTGCCTGTTCATATTGACCATAAGTGCCTGTCAAAAAATAATTATTAGTGTTTACTTTTATTTCAGCAGTAGATGATAGATACTTATCTAAGCCATAGTCTTTCTCATATTTTACCTCAACCTGTGTTTTAACATCTTCTAAAGGTGTTCTAGTAAAGTTGTAAGATAGAATGTCATTAGCTTGGATTGTAGCAATATTTTCAGATCCATCATAAGTATCTTGAATATTCACAAATTTAAGTTTATCACTTGCCAATGTGGCAACCATTTGTGTTGATTTACATATTTCTTCTATAAGTTTTTTTCCTTTCACTTTTTCATTTATTGAAAAACCTAACTCATAATTTTGATGAACATTTCTTGATTGTATCTTAGATGCTGTATCTATTTTGTTTTTATCAAATCCTAATTCTTCAGCTAAAATGTGATGAACAATATCAGATGGTTGTGTAATAATGTTGTCAGATGGATCATAGGCTTCAATAAATTCTTCTTCTACATCTAATACAGATATTCTCAAATTGTCTGTATAGATATATTTTTGTGCTATAGGTAGCAAGTTAAATTGATAGCTAGCATCATATAAATCATTACTATATACTGTGGTATCTATATCTTTATACTTAACAAATATTGCAAATGTGTCTTGCTGTCCTGCACTTACATTGTCTGCTGTATATTCAACATTTAAATTTAAAATTTGATTCTGATTTATTGTTGTAGATATTTTATGTGAATTGTTTTCACTAAATTTTAAACTACCATACTGTGCAACAACATCATCTTCAATAGTGCCATAGAATTGTTCAATATCATCTCCTATCTCTTGATTGACATCATCTTTGCTATTTTTATCCAATAAATATATCTCTACATTACCTGCATAATCATTAGATTGAATATCAATTTGAAAAGGTGCTGTATCAGATTCATTGACATTTGTGGGTGTGCTTATGTTTGCAAAATTGAGATTAAAATCATATATACTTTCTGTGAAGTGAACAGGTGCAAATACTACATATTCAGTATTATTAGTCACAGGTTGAATATTTATGTTTCCAAGTTTTAAAGTCATGCTTATTAATATATTATAGCCATCTACATCTGAAAACAAAACAGCATTAGAATTAGTATGATTATAATTCACAAAACCTGCATCTCCAAATATATCTGGAAATATCTGTGTATAAATAGGCTGTACACTACTAGAATTTTGCCCATAATTAGCAATAAAAGTATTAACCCATGTAGGTATGTAAATCTCTACAATACAAGAAACATCATAAGTTTCCCAATAAATATTTGCAACCCTTACACTACTATTACCAACTCTCCAAGATGATTCATAGCTTGCAGATACTACTCTGAACATATATGGCATTAAATTAATATCTCTACTTACCACACCACCTATACCATTACCAAATGATACAAATCTATCATTGTATTGTGGGTGTGCAGCCAATGTTCCAAAAAACTCATCATAGTTATAGTTTCTTTGCCCAAAACCTAAACTCCATCTAAACTCATTATATACTAGCTGAGTGGTGTCACCACTTTCAACTACATTAAATAATTGTATGCCATCATCTGTTTCAGACATCAAACCATCTGTTGACTTGATCCTAACTTTTACACTTGTTGGTGATATAAAACCAACTGTTTCCCAAAATAACATTAGTATTTAGTTTCCTGTTTTTTCTTTCTTTTTTGTTGTGTTCTAACTGATTCTTGTTTTTTTACTGCTGCTCTAATAAGATTATCTTTCAAAGGTTTTGTTGGCACAACTCTTTGTACCTGTGCAGCAGGTTTAATTGATACTTGTGTAGGTAATTTTACTCTTGGTTTCACAACAGGTTTATATACACTAGGTTGTTCTTCAGGTGTTCTAGTAATATTCACCTGTACTCTTTCTCCTGCTGTTAGTTGTGGTGTTCCTGTATATGTGCCTGCAATATCATCAACTCTGCCATTAACATCAGCATATATATCATAATTTATAAAGTCTTTCAATATTACATTTCTAACTAGTTTTAAATCATTTATTTTTAACCAATTAATAATTCCTTTCATGTCTTGTGGTTGCCAATTTTCACCAACTAATGACCTTTGCCCAATAATTACTTTATTATCAGCAGGTGTTTTAGTTTTTGTGTATGGAGATATTTGACCATAAAAATTATTGTATGGTGGTAAACCACCTGTGCCATAAACACCTGAATTTATGGTAAATTCATCAAATGCTACATTTTCCTCATCAATTTGGTTGTTCATGTTCCACAGTTCAGATCCTGTATCTGTATACTGAAAATATAATATAGGCAATCCATCACTTACTCTTTGTACATTGGCATCAAGATTATATAACAATCTTGCAGAATGCACAATATCTTTTGTATCACCATTTACATTTTTAACTAATTCACTTACAATGTTACTACTACTAAAAAATTGTTTTGCTTCAAAGTTAATAACTGATTCACCATAAATATTATTATATCCTGATGTATGTGCAGTATTATTTCCATAATACCAAAATTCAAATGGAAACTCTTGGTTGCTCTCTGATGAAAAATCAGTAACTAGTAAATATGAGTTTTGCAAAACACTAGAGGGTGTTGTAGCTTCAGGTGATGTATATGATTGTATAAATGTTTTTCCTGATACTTGTGTGCCACCTGTTTCTTCATAATCTAATCTAAACTTAGATGTATTAAAATTAAGATCTGATATTACTTGTACTTCAACCATACCAAATGCTGTTATTGGTGCTATTAAACCATCTGTAGTTTCTAAATTGTCATGCACATCTATTGATTTAGGCACTAAGATTCTATTACCTAATATTTGATATTGTTGCCCTTCTACAGCGTTTTTAAATAAAGTTCCTGATTTTTCTTCATCAAAATGCAAAGTATCTTCAGTAATCTCACCATAAGTATTATTGTCAAACACATATGGTTTTTTTATATCTTGTATAGCAAATAAATCAGGACTTATAGCATAATCTCTACTTCCATTTTGTATTGTTGTTGCATATAAATCATAGTATACACAAGGTGCTTTATCTACAATACCATAAACAAATGGTATTCTCACATTCTTATATCTGTCAGGTAAATTTATATTATCAGGTACAAATCTAGTTGGCAGTTCTGTGTTCATAACATCTTGTGTTTCATCTTCTGCTTCAATAGTTATGGTATCTGCATTTTCTGATATTTGCTTAACATATCCACTATATACTAAAAGACAATCATCAATGTTTTTTGCAGATTGAGATTTTAGGTAAAATGTAATTTTTTTGTTCATTACTGATGGTGCAAATAGTTGTTCAGATAAATAACTATCCTGATATTCATAATTATATGCAGAAATGCTAACAGATGATATTTTTAATTTTTTGTCTTTTAAATCTAATGCTTGGTTTACTGATCCTGTATCTTTGAGCAAGGGTTTGTAATCATTATCTAAACTCACCTTACTAATAGATAGAAACACTCTATCATCTATGTTTATAAGTGGTATTAGAAATGTATCCTTGCCCTGTATATCTTGCTGAAATATTTGTGGTAAGTCTAACATTATATTCCTATATCTCCACCTTTTCTAATAGCTTTCTTTATCATTGGTATTGCTTCTGATTCTATAAAGTCTTGTGACATTACATTGCCTGTAAATGTTATATTCATACTACCATTTCTATTAGCACCCTCATTGTTGGTAGGCTCTATATCAACAAACTCTGCACCTGATTCACCTGCTAAAAATAATGTAGGCTCAGTAACTATTCCATCAAAACCCTCTGCTGCTGTTACAGTTTGTATTCCTCTAGTAATACCTCTACCTATGGCTGCACTCCCTAATGCTACACCTAAACCACCAATAAAACCTAATTCACCAAATGCTTTCTTAACCATTATAGCTAATGCTTGTTGAATTTGTGATGTAATAAAAGCTATGCCTGCTTGTTGAACTGCTTGTGTTGTGCTTTCTGCTGACATACCAATAGCAAGTCCTGCATTAGCAACGACATCTGCCTGTTTTTTTGAATTTTCTATAATTGCATTTCCTGAATCTATAATAAAATTATTTAATTTAAATATTTCTTCTGTTTCAAACTTTTTATCCTCTATTTTTTTAAGTCCTAAAGCATTTTCTTTTTCAGATTGTTTAACCCTTATTTCAGCATTATCTCTTATAGATACACCTTGTTTAATAGAAATTTCAGTTAATTGATTGTCTAATTGTTTCAATTCTGTTTTTAATTTTATTTCTTCATTAATCTGTTCTATTTCTTTTTCTTTTTCTTCTATAAAATCTCTTTCTTCTTTTGTTAGTTTTGCTAATTCTCTGCTTCTACTTCTACCTTGCTTTGTTGATTCTTCTTCAAATTTCGCTGTTTTAAGTGCTTTTTCTTCTTCTGCTACTATAAGTTCAGCTAATGCTTCTTTTGCTCTTTGGTTTAGTTGTTCTATTGTTCTGCTATCTTGTATTTGATTACTAACCTCATTTCTTCTTACTGTTGCTAGTTGTTTCTCAAGTTGTAAAATAACTTCCTCTGAAGCACCTAACTCTTTTAGTTCCCTTACTTGTGTTTCTAGTGTGCTTTCATTAAATTGTCTAAAAAAATCACCTACTGCTTCTGCTGCATTGCCAAAAAACTGTGCTAGATCTATAACAAAAGGTGCAAGTGTTTCACCAATCTTTTCTGCCATATCACCAATAACATTGTTCATTTGCTCTAATGATCCTGCTAGAGTTTCTGTTTGTGCAGCAGCTTGTCCAGCAAACAAGTCACCTAATACTTCAACAGCTTTTCCTGCTTTCATTTCTTCTGCTGTTAATTCTCTTAACTGTGGTACAAGTTCACCTAACTCTCCTGATAATCCTGAAAATGTTTTAGATACATTTCTTATAGCTGATTCTAATGATATTCCTGTGGCTGCTGAAAGATCTAATGCTACAGGTATTATTTCTTTTATTTGTTCTTCAGTAAACTCTAAAGAAGCAAGAAATGCTTGCTGTGCTATGATAGCTTCATCACCAAATGTAGTTACTCTTTGTAAGGCACTAGCTTGACCAAGCAAAGCATCAGAAGTTCTGCCTAGTGCTGTTGTAAGTTGTTTTTCTGCAAGTTCTTGTTGTGCAAATAAATCAATAGAAGTTCTTAATCCACTTACAATACCTTGTGCTGTAAAATAAGCTGCACCTGCTGCTGCTGCTGATTTAGCTAATCTAGTCATTCCATCAGATACTTTTCTAGTACCTTTGGCAGCTTTGTCTGCACCTGTTAGTAATATTCTTATTCTTTCTGTAAATGTATTTGACATATTATTTTCCCTCTATACTTGCATTTTGTATTTCTTTTCTTATGAGTAGGAAGTTATCAACTAATTCAGCAGGTGTTTCTTGTAAGCTAGGGTAAGGTGGACACTTAAAAGCATCACAAAATATATATTTCTTAATCAGGTTTTGACATTCTTTGTCATACATCATGCTAGGATCTGCAAAGAAAAAGAGTTGATTATATAGTGCTTCACCAATATCAAACCCTTTCTCTTTTGCTTCATTGTAGCAATCCATTAGTATTTCATATACCTGTTCTTTACCTTTTACAATTATTTGTTCTTGTGATACAGGATTTATTGCTGTGTAAGGAAACTCTTTTGTGTATTGTGTTGATGGTTTTTTTACTGCAAACCATACATTTAAAATTAAAGTGATTTCTTCAATTTTTTTTTATTCACAACCTCATAACACCTATTTGCTATTGCTATTATTTCTGTGTCAGTATATCCATTTATTTGTTCATCAGTAAGTGTTGTTGCTAATCTTACCATATTAACCCAATCACCAAAACCAATATTTGATATACCACCACTTTTTGTTATGATGTTATTAAAGTCAATCCTTTCATCAAGATTTAAATCCTTAACTTCAAATGTCAATTCTTTGACATTCTCACCCTTTACTTTGACATTCTTCTTAGCCATATACAATCTCCCATTTAGTATGGTAATATACTAAACTAAGCAAGTTTTACCAAGCTGATTGAGATTCACCATTGAATACAGTAAATTTAAGTGCTTCTGTACTGCTGTTTTGCACGCACTCAAAAGATAAATTATGAAACACACCATTTTCACTAATATCTTGAGCAGGATCACCTGTATATTGTATTTCAGCTAAAATGTTCATTTCACCTGCACTTGACACAGTACCATCACCCCATTTAAGTGCTAGTGACATTGTATCACCATCAAGAAAGTCTTGTATCACATTATTACTTGCACCATAGTCAAATTCATCATCATATTTTAATGAAATGCTACCTGTTATAACATACTCAGGAAGTGCATAGGCTTCTGCATTACCATTACTGTCAAATCCAACTCTATTTACACCATTAGAAATGTTTAAGTTAAAAGATTTTAATACTAAGTTTTGTGTTGCATTACCCTCAACATCTAGTGTTTTTGTTGTCAAAGCACCAATGTTATAATATGATGTTTCAGGTGCTAAAAAAGCACCATCAAATGTTTGCTCTAAAACTGTTGATGAAGAAACAGGGTTTGAGAATCCTGAAAAGTAATTACCACTCATATTTAAAAACCCACCATTTGTTCCAAAGTCAGCACTTAATGATAAATCAGAGCATACTGCACCACATAACTTTATACCCTCTCCTGCTGCAGGATAGTAAGCTACATTAACAGAATGAGGTACATTGTTAGTTATGCTACCACCAACAGACTTAGCATTACTACTTCCATCAAACTGTGTTTCATGTATGTAAGATCCTGATTCACTATGCTCTTGCCCAACTAAACAAAGATGTTGTACCAACAATTTAGGTGTTGCAATCATATCAAATGGCATAGTTACAGTACCACCTCTTGTATTTATAATTGTATCTGAAGCATTTTTTACACTACCTCTACCTGATAATAATCTTGATTCCCTTGTAATGTTAAACACAGGCTTTTGTACTTGTACCATGTTAAGCTGTCTATATGCAGTACCATCAGGTCCATCTGTATCTAACCCTGCACCAAAGCTAGTTTCTGCTTTTATACCTGCTTTTACATCACTTATAGGAAGAACTCTAGCATCTGCCATTATTTATTCTCCTTACTTTTTTTGTTATTTACTTTTTCTACTATGTTCATAGCTAATAATTCATCAGCTACTTCTTGCTTAACATTAACAACTGCACCCTTTTGTAGTGCTTTTCTACTTGCAACATCACAAGGTATTGCTTGTGGTTGTAATCTGTTAAATTTTTCATTTGCTTTTATTTTCATATTTCTCCTATGCTACATTTCCTATGTGCTGACAACTAAAGTCATATTCTACTACATAAAATCCATCTTCATCTATAGTTGCATCAAACTCTGAATCATTCATTTTACAATCAAATGCAGTAGTTGAATCAGATAATGTCATAGTGATATTGTCATGTATTAGTGCTTCTAATCTGCTACAGTTGTTCATAACATGATCTAGGAAGTTATGACTTTCTCTTCTGTCAGTAAAAACATATTGTATAGTAATACTAAATTCTCTTTGTTCCATATGTGAAGCATACTCCACTAAACTTGAGCCATTAGGTATAATTCTAATAGATTCATTTGCTTTTAACAATGGTTGCTCAACTGTGGTTTTCTGCACAGGTATAGGCATTTCTGTTTTGATATTTTCCATTAATTTATCAATAATATTATTAAAGTTATTTGTGTATGTAATAGCCATTAGTATCTTTTACCTTTTCTACTTAAATCTATTGTGCCTGTTGAAGCATTACTAATACTTCTTGTTTCTGATACTACAGGTATCTCCCATTGATCATCTGCTGTCATACTGCTACCTTGATACCTAACTGCTAGTCCACCTAACCCTGACCATTGGTCTAACCCACCTGTTACTATATTATTTGTAGTTTCAGAGCCAAACAATTTATCATTACCAAAATATTCTACTTTGCATTTTGCTACACCATATGCACCACCTGTTGTACAAGTAATTCTTAATACATCATAAGGCTCTCCATAATACTCACCTGCTGTTTCTACAAGTTGCATTGTGCCTGCTTGTGTGATCTTTCTAATTGAGCCTTGTGAATCTTTGTTATCTACCTCAAATGATAGCTTGTATTCACCTTTATTCAATCTGTCTGTAATGCCTGTACCCTCACCATTAGTAACTAAATTATAATAGTAATCTGCTTCTTCACTCATAGGATCTTTACTTCTTATTAAGTTACTAGCACATATATAGCAAGTAGCTTTGATTACTAAAGCATCATACTCAACTGTTAATCCACTTGAAGCACTTTCTGAAATTTGTGTATTCTTTGGAAGTGGTGTTGGGTATCTTGAATCTAGCAAGTTGTTTAGTTCCATGCTAGCATTTACTAGTTGTTGATTTAGAAAGTTTGTAAAATCTACACCTACCTCAAAAACTTGATTATTTATAGTAGTTGCTGTAAGTGTGTCATTATAATATTCAAGTTTATTAGATGTTGCTGTATAAAGCCACTCACCATTTTGATTAGGTGTACTACCATCAGTTAGATTTGTTTGTTCTTCACCATTTATATAAAAATTATCAGCAAATCCACTATCATGAAATGTGTGCAGATTAGAATTTGTAGTTGGGTTAAATATTTGTTTTTTACTATCAAAATCACCTGCTTGGTTGAAATAGTTACTTAAATCTGATATACTTGCATATTTAAAGCTAGTAACTGCCATTATTTACCTCTTTTTTATATTTTTAATACTTGGGTAAGGGTGGAGCAAAAACTTGAACAACAACCCCAATATTATTATTTCAAATATCTGCTCCATTTTTTACCCTAAACTTATTATTCTAATTTGTGTGTCTGATTTTTGATTACAACTTCTAGCAGCTAATGTAATTATTCCTGAGCCACTTGCACCACCTGAAAAACCTGCTTTTGTATTAGCACTAACAACAAACTCTGCATTAGGATAAGCATTTATATTTATCTCACCTGTTTCATAGTTCAATGTACCTGTGCCACCTGCACCTGATAAATTACCCATACCATCATCAAGCAAAAAAGCATTTGTATTTTTCTTTGTTGCAAAAGTTACTGGATCTTGTAAAGTATCATCAGGCAATCTACCTGCTACTGCTTTTTCTAAAGATCCTGCTGCAGGGATAATTCCAACCCCTAGTGGTGTTGTACCTGAACTACCATCTGCTATAAGTATTGCACTTGTTGACAACCTTGAGCCACTTGTAATTCTTATATCACCATCTATTATAGCTATGGTAGCTTTTTTACCTTTTAAATTTGTGCCTGTTGTAAACTTATCATTGATAGCTGATTGTATCTTACCAATAACATTACCAAAAGTAACATCACTTGAATCTGTTGTAAAACTTAAATCATCTGAACTGCCACCATCTATAGTTAGTGCAATGGTGTATGTTGTAGATACTGCCAATCCTGATTTAGTGCTAGGTGTAATACCTGCTAGTCCAAACTCTTGATAACCACTTTCATAAAACTTTATTGCTACTGAGCCTGCTACTAATCCATCTACAACTGCATCAGATGTTCTGCCAAATCCAAAAAAGTTCATAGATCTAAATCTACCACTTGCATTTGTCTTAACTACTGTAGCACTACCATTGCCACCACCATTATAAGATGTATCATCAAAGTCATGGTGCATATTAAAAAATGGCAATCTTACTGCAACATCATCTGCATGAGTTGCTGCTGTTGATCCAAACAATCCTCTTTCTATTGTCAATGTACTGTTTGCTAAATCTGCACCTGTACCTACTGCAGTAACTCTACAGATTTCATTCTCTAATCTAATTAAATCATTTACTTTGAAAAACTTACTATGACCATTTTCTAAATTTAATGTTGTGTGTGTGGCATCAGAGCCAATAGTAGCTGAAGTGGCATGGTCTACATCTGCACCACTATCAACATACTCATTAGAATCAGGTACTGCATTATCAACTTCTACTCCTAAACCACAACCTGCATTAGTTGTAGCACCTAAAAACCTACCATTAGGCAAGTATATACATTCTCCTGCTGGCACTAAAAATCTTAAGAAATGACTACCTGCTGATACAGTATCTGCTGTATCAGTAGCATTGTCAACAGTATATTCTGTTGTTTCTACACCAATCTCACAAGCGACATTCCCTGTATTTTCTATTAAAATTGCTTTTGGAAACACCATTGTGTCACTAGCTTCATTATCACTATAAGCAATTAATTGTGTTGGTCTATTAGGATTACCTACTCTCATAATCTTATCAAATATCACTTCATAATTGCCTGTTATGGTTTTTATAAAGTCACCTTTGTCTGTTGTTAATCTAATTTCTTTTGTATACTGTGCCATTCAATTCTCCTTATTGATAATGATATTTAATTAAAAGTTGTGCTGATACATCTGTTGATGATCCTATTCTCTCAAGACAGGCTATTACAACTTTATCAGCTGCTACATTTGCTTGGTCTATTGTAAGTGTTGTAGTTACAATTCTATCTGAGTTTATTGCTACTACACTACCTGTATGTGATATAACAACACCATTAGATAAATCACCAGCATCACTACCTGTGCCTGTTTGTATATCGTATTGCATAACATGAAAGTCTACATTGCCACTATCTCCTGTTGACAAAATTCTTACTTCATCTATGGTTATAGCTACAGGTACATACCACATACTACTTAAAGTTTGCATTGCTGTCTGCTCATTATCTGCTAATGTTAATGATGTTGCAGGATCTGTTCCAGTACCTAAATTTGCCCCAACATCTGATGTTGCTCCTGTTGCAGATAAACCTGATGAGCCTACATCTACTTGCATACCTATATGAAAACCATCTGATGAATCCAAGCTATAATAACTAAACCTTTGCACTTGTGTATTAGCAAATGTTTGTGTTGCACCTAGAGTTACTCTATTATTTGTTGAATCAACTTTTATAAGGTCTTCACCACTAGTATTTTCTACTATAAATAAATCTGTTTGGTTTGTTGCAGGTTTTATATGTGCTTTATTACCACCCAAAGTAAGTGCAGTTGGGTTGCCCTCACCATCTTTAATTATTGTACCATTATCAGTTCTGCCACTACCATTATTATCAACTTGTAGTATGTCTTTATATGAACTTGCTATAGTTTTATTTGTTAGTGCCATTTATTCTCCTGTATTACCTGTATCTATAACTAAATTAGATTCAGATGAATCACTTGCTAAAATTTCTAATACTTTATTGTTTCTTGTTGCTATACTATTATTAGCTTTTACATTATAATTGGCTGCAACCCAATCTATCCATAATTCTGTTGTGCTTGCACCTATTGAACTTGTTTCTAGTTCATTACCAAAAGCACTCAAACTAAATGTATCTCCTATACCTACACTAGATAGATTTGTAAAATCAATACTAATTTTTTCATTACCATCAACTGTTGATGTAGATGTTAGTATATCTTTAACTGCAATCATGCTGCCCACCACCACCTAAACAAAGGCTCATCTGCTGCATCTGTCATGCCTGATCCTGATGGAGAAGCTGCATGATACACAATTACTAAATCTTTATCATCTTCACCATTTAGTGTAACTTCAGGACTTCTAGTCCAAAACCATTTATTAAGAATATTTGATTGTGTTCCTGATGATTCTGTATACATAAAAAATGTTCCTGCTGTTTGTGCTATTGTAGATGTTAAATTGCCATCTATAATTGTTCCTGTGCTAGTAGTAGAATATGCTGAAGCAATACCATCTGCTGCTCCTGTGCCACTTGAGCCTGTACCTGTTGCTCTTGATATTCTTGCGTTTGAAATACCATTTAAATTAGATGCAAAACTTTGACTAGGTGCTGCAATTATATCTGTATAATTTTCAAAACCTGCACTTGTTGTATTTAATCCTGTAACAGTTGCATATTGCCAATCTGTATAATCTGATAAAACATTAAATGACCAGCCCTTATCTAATGTGCTAAAATCATCACTTGTTAATTGAACTGCACCAATGCAAAAGTCATTTAAAAAAGCTGTGCTAGCAGTAACTTTGATTGCAAAATATAATCTACCTGTTGTTCTTACAGCTGCTGCTGCATCAAAACTTTCTGAATGAACTTGATATGCACTTGTATCATCAGCACTTCCACCTGCAACAGTAGTAAGAGTAACAGGCATTCTTTGCCCTGTATTGCTAGGAAATAAAGTAAGAGGACTATGCCAGTTATCATTAGCTTTATGTTGATATTGTTCTTTCATATCCCACACACCTCTTGATTGTGAACTTGTTTGAGTTCTATATCTAGCTGTTGGGTGTATTATTCCTCCAATATATCTTGACATTAACTTATTTCCTCATAGCTTATAAAAGCAAGCAAGTCACCATCAGCACTAGCTATTCCTGTTATACTATCATTTTCTTCTAAATAAATTGTTGTGTTTTTATCAAGTGCAACTAAAACAGAATCAGCAGGCACACTAACTGTGCTGAATATACTAAAAGCTGAGCCACCTGCTTTTGCTACTCTTAATGTAAAATCTGCTGCACTAGAGCCATCTATATTAGAAATAATTAGACTAGATACTTTAAATACTTTGTTTGATGATGCTGAATTAGATAAAACAGTAGCACCACCTGTAGTCAATTCTATAACTGCAGACTTTGCTGTTATTGTTGAAATACTTGTTAAGTTAGGTGCTGACATTTATTCTCCTTACCCAAAAATCATACTTGCTATTATAGGATTCAATCCTGCTCCTGCTAAAGATGCACCATTAGTTATCTGTACATCATTTCCTGCATCATTAGTAAAATATAAATTATTAGGTGTATCATTTTTCACCCAAAGTTGTCCATGACCTGCTTCATCAGAATCTGAATTAGCAAACTCTCTGAGTTTAAGTATATTTGTTTCTATATCTCCTGTAACTTCAAGGTCATTGTTATCCAATGTCAATCTTGGTGTAGATAAATCAAGTCCTGTGCCTATTGTAAAAACATTAGATGTAACTCCAACAGTATATCTATTTACAACAGAATCTAAAAAGGTAAGTTGTGGATTGCTTGCTCCAAAAATAAAAACTTGGCACTCACCATCACTTTTTAAAAATTGAAAATTTTCCACTTCGCAAGTCATTATATTATCTGTATCTGTTTGGAAACTTACATTGTTTTCAAAGTTTATACTACTACCTTGTACATTGAGGTTGCCTTTCGCATTAATATCACCCTCGACATTTAATTGTTGATTTATTCTAATATCATCTTTTGATACTTCTATAGGCAATGTATCATCACCTACCTTAAGTGGTTTAAGGTGTGTATCTAGTGCATTTTCTAATTTGACTTCTTTGCTCACTAGAGTTTGCTTTTTATTGCTTCAAATAATTTGTCATCTACTTTTGTCTTTGTTGATTTTACTGCCCAATCTAATACTGCTAAAATTAATTGTTTTTTCCAACCTACAGGCAATAATGTAATCATAGCTTTCCATATTACTTGTGATATTATTTTAACATATTTCATTGTCATTCTCCCTTTGTAATTTTTTTACTTTGGATCTCAAACCTGTTATTTCATTTCTACACTTTTTAATTTGTAAAGCTAGTGCATTTTGTCTTACTTCTATAGCTAATAATTTACTTTGTATAACTTTATTATTTAGCATTTAATTATTCTTTATAAACTTTTCTAATTTGTTTTTAAAACCATTGCCACTATTTTTGTTCATTAGCTTTGATATTATGTCTACTAAACCTTTGTAACTTTTTTCTATACCCTTTTGCTCTATCTGCATTTTCTTTTGTTGGTCTATGAGTTTTATTAGTATTGCTTCTAATCTCTTAAACCTTTCATCAAGTTCTTCCATAAGTTGGTCTTGAATAAACTTGTTTTGTTTCCATATAAAAAAACCAAATGCTACTGCTACACATATTGGTATTCCATACTGCTCTAATATTGTCAAAAAGTCCATTAGCTTTTAGCTAACTTATAAATTTTTACACATATATATACAAATGTTGCTAACCCTACCAATACTCTGACTACAACAGGTAGCCACTCCAACCAAGTTACTGTTACACCACCTACGCCTGCTAGCAAAGGTCTAATACTATCTACCATAATTATCTCCTAAATTATGAAGCATACAACACATTAGTAGAGGAGGTTTTGTACTATACAACAACTTTGAAGATTGTATGTGTGTTCTGTGTTTTATTGGCTGATTTTGCATTGTATGCTTCCAAACTTTTATCTATATTATAACCTTTATTATTGACATTTTGTAAATCTATTTTAATTCCATCTCTGTTTCCATCATTATAAAATATGTAACAATTCTGTGATGCTCTGCCTGTTAAATTTAATGCTTTATCAGAATAATCATTAGCACCAACCATACTTGAAGATCTACCATAATTATCTCCTACTCTTGCAGAGTGTACATGACCAAATATTACATAATCAACTTCTATACCTTTGCTTGCATATCTACCCATTATTTGATTGATTGCTTTTTCCAATCCACCCCTTAACCCACCATGACCATGTATCAACAAAAGGTTTTGTCCTGCTACATTAACCACAATCTCACTAGGATCGCCATCAATGAACTCAATATTTGATTTCTTAAATAAAAATCTAAGACAGTTAAATATTGTATAATCATAATTATCTGTAGCAACTGATTCACTCCACCCTAGTTCTTTGTTTGCTCTGCCCTCATTACCAACAACACTTGCAACTGATATATTGAACTCTTTGTTCAAATCAAGCAAAACTTGTTGCATTATGTCTACTGATAAGAATGTTGCTTTAGCCCTGTTTGTAGCCTGATTTAATAGTTCATCAAGTCTTCTATCAGAGTTTAGCATATCTCCTGTTAAAGCCACAAATACATTCGTTATATTAGCATTTCTAAAGTATTGCTTTGCTTTCTTTACAAAGTGCTGACATCTTTGTGCAGCAACCTTAAAATCATACTTGTTATTTTCAAGGTTTACTAACTCATTAAAATGCAAATCACTAAACTGTATTACACCTACTGCTTTGCTTGTGTTTTTATGTGTCTTTGTTAGTCTATGTAACTTGTTCTTTTCAAATAGCTTTTTTAACTCTTTGCTGTATTCTGTAACAGCATTTTCAATTCTTGTGTGTTCCCTGAAAGCCTTTCTTTCAATCCTATTAAGATCCTGTGCTTTCTGTTTTTCTTTCCTGTATCTTACATTTTCTCTTACAAGTTCAACATCTGTTACAGGAAATACTGTTCTATGTCCACATCTTTTACACTTATATCTCTGTTTACCATGCTCCCACCCACTCTTAATTAATTGTATACTATAACAGTTTGGGCAGCCTAGTCTATCTGACATTTTTCATTTGGTTTGACAACTTCTTTGCTCTGTTAGGTGTTTGTTTTGCCCACCTTGAATCTAGCATTTCAACTGAAGCTGCTTTGTAGTCTTTCCTCATTAAATGATCTATTGTCTTTTTGAATTTTGAAAAACCATTTATGCCCATTTGATAGCACATCTCAACTATCACATCTTGTGCTTTTTCAGGCATATCATCATAGAATGGTAGTTTTTGTTGGATTCTTAGTTTAAGTTCTGCAATCTTTCTTTCCAGTATTATTTCACATATGTCTTCACCTAATACTAAATCTTTGATTGCGAATCCATAACCAATAGTGTCATAACCCTCTGTGCATTGATACACAGTTGGTCTAAAACCCTCTGATTCTTTTATTTGTTCTATTAAGTTTGACATTTTAGAGTGAGGGGCAGGTGTTTATGCCCACCCCTCAATTACTAGTTTAGTGTAGTAAGAATGCTCTTTTTTCACCTGTTGTGCTAGAATTTCTAACCAAACAGCCATAAGCAGTATCTGCTACAATCTTTGTTCCAAGATGGTCAATGCTGTAATCTGATTGAACTCTTGAATTAATGCTGTATG
>VTLG01009616.1_pt1 | contig 24708 bp, 21 predicted proteins | sample 4694571 | NCBI WGS metagenome assembly VTLG01 (sample SAMN12604809, study PRJNA352737) | marine metagenome | biome: ENVO:00000447; feature: ENVO:00000209|ENVO:00000569|ENVO:01000036; material: ENVO:00002151; isolation source: viral sequences binned using virsorter ...
CCAAAATTATACTCTGCAACACTATTTGCATCTAATCTTCTTGCCATTGGATAAAATTTATTTACACCATTAGCATAATGACACCCACCAATTTCCCCTGTACCATTTGCTGGATTAGCACTATTAAACCAAGTACCATTCTTACCACAATATCCTTTACCAGTATCTAAATCTATTGCAAACATTAAAACATCATTTGTTGAAACTGTTGTATAATTTACTTCGTCTCCATAATCTCCATCTATAAACCATGAACCAGCAGAAAATGAACCAGATGCGGCAGTTGATAACATAGCAGCACTATTATTAGTGCTATGTGTTCCACTACTAGATGTATTTACTGCTTGTGAACCACCAGCATTTGCATCATCTTTCCAACCATATAATCCAGCACCTACTGTTGTAATTTTTGCCTCCCAATACCATTTACCAGTTGCTACACCAAACCCAGCTTGTCCTACACATTGTGTATCTCCATTAGTTGTTCCTGTGCTAACTGTTAAATTGCCTTCAGTTGCAGATGTACCAGAAGCAAAAGAACCAAATGTGTTATAATTTTGGGTAGGACTATCGGTGCTCTGGTTAGAACTAGTTATGTTACTTAGTGTAAAATCATTTGTATTTCCTGAAGTATCATCCCCCAACGCAGAAGAATCAGCATAAGTTAATCTCCAACCACTATTGCCATAAGTAATTCCAGTTAATGTTTTAGGAATCCATCTGCCAGTTGAAGTATCAGTAACACCAAAAGTATCAGGTCCAAGTGCTGTGCCATCCACAAAATTCGTTTCAGCCATATAACCATCTAATAAACCTGTAGTATCTAATCCCCTTCTGCCAATATAAAGAGTTCCAGAACCTCCATTCCAATTTGTAATAAGGTCTTGTGCTGGGTGAGCTGTGTAAGAATCAAAGCTAGTTACTCTTTCACCATCAATATATATTTTAATTCTATCACTTGCAGTTGAATCAGTAGTGTCAACAGCTACCATAAAATGATACCATTTTGAAGAATCTTCTACTGTTCTATTTTGATGATATGTAAGAGTTGAACTCCAACTACCACTATATGTTAAATCAGAAACATAAAATCTATCACTTGATATTCCAATATAACCACCACCATTATTAGCACTAAATCCAAGGAATTTACAATTACTACTATCTAAATTCCCTCTTTTATACCAAGTGCTAAATGTCCATATTTTCCCATTTGTTGGTGTTTCTAAAGTTCTTGACATTGTAGCTGAATCAGCACGATTAAATATACAACTATTAGCAATCGTTCCACTATCGGTAAAAGGTACAAAAGAACCAACCCTTTGCCCTGTTCCCGAGCCTTCGTAAACTAACGGATAGAAATGTTCTTTACCTCTTATTATTGTTGGTGCTGCCATATTAACTTCCTAAACTTTTTGAACACAATGCTTTTGCACCACTTATTCTTGTATAATAAAATTTACCATTACCAGATGAATCACTTGCTCCAGCACTTCCACTTGTTTTGTTACCAGCAAAAGTATCATCTTGACCAAAGTTTGCTACTATTACTTGTTGGCTAGTTGTATTATTTGCTACTAAAAAAAACAAATCACCTGAATAACTAGATAAACTTAATGAACCCTCTAATGTATTATTTTTATAAAAATCAACTTCATTATCGGATTGGTCAAAATACACACCAATAATATCTCCAGCAGTATATGTGTTGCCAAAAGTTGTAGCTGTACCATCTCCAGTATGTTTATAGCCATTAAAATTATATGTAACACCATTAGTTAAAGCAACATTACCAGCATTATTAGCATCTCCTTGACCTATGCCCACACCAGAATTATGAGCACTTGAAGCTGAAGTTTTTATATAAAATTCACAATAAGCATCTGAATCGGTAGGTAATGCAAAAGTAGATACTGGCGACCTTTTTCCAAAGTAATTAAAATCAACAGAAAGATTGCTTTCACTATATGTTGGAAGATCAACATCACCTACATTATATAAAACATTATAAACTGCAAAATTATTCGTAGGTGAGTCAAGAACTTGATCGTGTGCGGCGTGTCCTGATGTAGTGTAGTCATTTCCTCGCCCTGATTCATCATCTCCTAAATCTGAACTATCTCTACCATCAATATAAAAACCATTAGTACCAAATGTTAAATCACTTACATCTTTGGGAATCCAAATTCCAACATCTTCTTTGAATTCTCCAAAGTTTTCTGGACCATAAGCTGTGCCATCTATAAATACTATATTTGCCATATAACCATCAAAATGATATATAACTGTTCCACTACTTAAACCATAGGCAGCACCTATTCTATGAGCATTAGCTGTATTTATTCCAATTTCCTGACCAGATGTAGGATTAGTTGATCTAACAAAACTTGTTTCTCTTTCACCATTTATATAAAGACGACATCTATCTTCTGCAACAGCATTATCAGAATCCCAAACAAGTGTAAGATTATACCACGCACTAGGGTCTTTGAATGCTCTAGTAGTTGTAAAGAATATTGTGTTATGTCCTTCAAATTGAATCCTCATATCACCATTATCACCAGAATTATTATTAATTGTAAGTATACCTCTATTAGCATCACTTGCTCCAGCATCACAAGAAAACAATCCATAATATATATTGGAAGCTGCCACCATACCGTTACAAGTACCAAGTTTAAACCACATACTAAATGTCCAAGCTGTTCTATCTCCAGCACCAGAATAAGTTTTGTGCATAAAACAGGACTCAGCTTTATTAAACCTAATTGATTGGTCTATAGAATATGTACTAACTCCAGATTGTTGCCATAATTCGCTACTAAACATACTTTATCCAAATGCGAGTTGAGGACTACCTAACAATATAGAATTATCAGCTTTAACTATATAAGGCACGACATCATAGGCACTATTAGTTGAACTTAAAGTTAATCCTCCTGCTGCTGGTGTTTCATAATCTCCGTGTAAACTTACTGTTCCTGCACTAGAAGAACTTGGTTGAATAAATATAATAACGCCAGTTTGCCCTACTTGAGATGCTTCGGTAGTAGGTGCAGCTAATGTATTTGAACCACTAGCTAAAGTAATAATAAAATTTTGATAGGTATCATAATCTAAAACACCAGATGTTGCCGATAAAGCTGCTGTATAAGTTGAAGGTAATTGTGCTTTAGTAAAAGTATTTTGAACAGCAGTACCTGCTGCACCTAATGTTGTTAATTGTGCCGAAGCACTAGCGTCATCTAATAAAGCACGACCAGCAGAAGTACAACTAATTTCTTCAATAACTCCTGCACCCGAACTAGAACGACCTAATATTTTATCTGTTGCTGATACATTCTGTATTTCTGCATAAACCACACCTTGATCTTTAATAGTTACCGCACCACTAGACACGGAAAAATTATCAGAATGAAAACTAGCTATACCTTTATTTGAAGTTGTCGCATCTTCTCCTGCTATGGTTATTGTATCTGTAGCTGAACCTGTTGTATCAATTCCTTCTCCACCTGCTATAGTTAGAGTATTGCCCTCACCAATACTTTGATTACTACCAGAATCACCTGCCGCTGTAAAACTACTCATAGTTCCTGAGCCATCTGCACCATCTGAACCATCTGCACCTGCCGCTCCCGTTGCTCCTGTTGCTCCTTGCGGTATGCCTAATGTTAATACACCTGTTGTTGTATTATATGAAGCTGTTGCCGAAGCTCCGGGTGATAAGGTGCTTACTGTAACACCACCTGCTATGGGTTGTGATGAAACCGAAACATTTCCAGAACCATCAAATGACAATATTTTACTAGCTCGAGTAGTAGGAATAGTTAAAGTTGGTGTGGTTTCATCGCTATCTAATAAACGAATGGATCGCGAAACTTGTTGATCAATATCTGATGCAATAGCTGTTTGTGCATCTAATTGTGTATTTAAAGCAGCAATATCAAATGAACCATTAACAGGAAAATCTGAAGTTCTTTCAATCGTTATATCTCTAACAATAACAACTTTATCACTTGCTGTTAAACCTGATCCAAATATAACATTACCACCGCTACCAAATTCATAAGCACTATCGGAAGCAGAAGCTGTGCCTGTTACTTTAAATTGAGTGGTGCTTGACGGATTAGCATTATATGTCATTGCTGTTCCGTTCTTATAAACCTTTACTTCTGTTACAGCAAAAAATTCAAAAGGAATCGCAAATGTTGTTTGCGAACCTGAAGCTGTATACGAAACCCTTGGGGTATTTTGTGCACTTGCTATTGTCATCTATTTATCACTATATCGTTATACATATCTCTAAATTGTTGATCCCATAAAAAATAATTATTAAAAGGTATCAACTTTCGTATAATAGTCTTTTTTTCGACATCTGACAAGCTATCGTTAGTAAAAGCATTTATTAAATCAACTAACATACTTGGTCCAGAACCAATAACTTCTTTAGCTGCATCTTGTCCAGTAACTTCGCCAAATCTATTTTCTAATCCTAATAAAGGGCGTAAGCCAATACTATTGTCAAATAAACCACCGCTTACTGTTTCCATCATAAAATTCGCATCTCCTGCTAAAGCCGTTACACCCGATAATTCTACAGCTCGAACTATTTTTTCTCCAAATGACTTATTGTCGTGATATCGAGGATTTTTTGCCCAATCTCCAATAAATCCCATACCTACTGCCGCACTAATTCCTGCCATTAACTGCCACCCCTTACCATCTCTACCTTGTGCTGCGGATAATAATATTTTTCTGTTGGCTGATATTCCCCACGAATAAAACTGCAACATTAAACCTAACCACGCATTATTAATTTTTCCACCTAAATCTGTTTTTTGAAAACCTATGGCTCTCATTAATGGATTGTCAAACATACGAGCTATGCCTTCACTATTAATTCTTAGTACGCCGTGCATCATATTATATTGATCAGCTACATGGGGTGTTACAATAGTTCTATTAACATCGGCTTGTATTGCTTGTCCAAAAGCACGATGTGCATCGACTCCTCCTGTTTCATTTATCCATTCTTTAACATTGTATTTATATGTACCTCCTTGTTTTAATTTCCCAGCTGCGTCTATTTGGTCATCTACTTTAGATAATTTACGAATAAGAGTTGCCATTTTATTATCTATACCATACGAATTTAGTCGGGTTATTCCATCTTTATCAAGTTTGTTATCTGTCCATTTTACTATATCTTCCATAAATCTATGAGCAGATACAGAACGAGTAACTTCTTTCATTTTTCGTGTATAGGGTGTAAGTAAATTTAATTGGAAAAATGCGTCTTTTGGATATTGAATCATTTTATTTATTTTACCAAAAATTCCCGCCGCGTTATTGCTGGTATGGTTCATTGTTTCAAAAATTATTTTTGTTGAAGCACTTTCTAAGTTACCTTCAATTATAGGAGCAAGGTATTGTAATTCTGCAATATTTGTTGTTTTAGCAAGGTCATCTAATCCTTTAAAATATCCTTTTAACCCGTGTTCATAAGTTCGTGCAAAACCATTTACCATTATAGGTCGAGCTAATTCAGGAATTACACTATATATAACTTTTCCCATATAGGCATAACTTGCTAATGATCTTACAATACCAGCAGTTTGTGAACCAAATCCCATAGGATCGCCAGAAAATAAAACACCCATTAAATTATCTTTTACATCTCTAAATCCATTAATTATCTTAGCTCGTTGTGTAGCTTGTACACCATCAAGAATTAAATCAATTTCTAAATTATCAAGATAATGAATCATATGCGTGTCACCAAAGCGTCTTGCTAATTCTACAGCGGGAGCCATTCTATCTACATATTGCCTTAACACAACACTTGCGTTTGTTTCTATGAAATCTAAAACTTCTTTATTTTCTATTTCTAATTCTCTTGTTAAGAGTTGTTTTGCTCCAATTTTGTATTCACCATCAATATCACGACCATAACCACTTATGCCATCTGGGTCTTGATGTCGTACTTTGCTTTCTAAAATATCATTATAATAATGTTCGGCTTCCTCACGGGCAAATTTACGGGGATCATTATATGAAGGCACTTTCTCAGGGTTAGCTTTGTAATATTTGCTTCCTTTAACTCGTTGTTGTGCTTTAAAAATATATTTTGGTAGATTTTTTTTAATATGAGCTTCAAAAATTTCTTTTAACTGTTCTGCATTTTCAACAACTGCATTTTCTTTCCAGTTTCGTGTAAAGTATTTTTCATCAAGTATAGCTTTATCATAATCAGCAGCTTTGACATCATCTTTTCCCATTTTTATTATTTGATCTTTTTTTTCAGCTAATGCTTTAATACGAGCCTGATCTTCTTTTGGAAATTTATTGAATCGTTTTTTATTGGCAATAAGTCCTAATAAACGATCTTGCGTTAGTTTATGTTTTTCAATCATTTGTTGAAAACTTTTTTGACTTTTAAACATTCCTGCACTTACTGCTTCTTGTCTATACCGCTCAAAAACTTCTTCCATTCTTTGTGCTGATGTATGTAATGCTGCTTTTAAATTATCAGGAAATTTTTGATCTCTAAACCTTTTTGGGTCTATATGATATTGCGATACCAAATCCATATAATCATCTCTAGTAATCTTGCCCGAAGTATCTCCTGCTTTTCTTTTACTAAACCAGTTTTTTATATCACCTGATAATTGTTCAACTTTAATAGCCGTTTTTGCTAATGATTTTTTTGTACCTGCTTGTTGAGGATTATATCCTAATAATTTCATCCAATCGTTTTCCATTTCACTTAATGTTTCAATTAAACGATATTTATGATCTTGCATTATGCGTTGAGCTATCGATCCATTTACAGCAAATCCTTTAGATGATGCTTTAATTGTTGTTCCAAAATCACCCGCAGTTTCTAACATATCTAATGCAATTTGTTTGGCTAAATCTTTATCTTTAACAGTTTTAGGTAAAGAGTTTATAACACCACCTACATTCGTTGGTCCTTCAAATATATCTTTTAGAATTGATAAACCTGCGGTTTCAAAAGAATCTTTTGCTAATTTTTTATATTTAACAACTTCATCAAATGTTTGTCTATTTATACGATTCATAAGAGCAGAATCGGTTTCTTTAGCATTTTTTGTAATTAATTGTCGATTACCAGCCTTCCAATGTGTAAATTTAACCCAATCAGCAGAAGTTTTAAAATATTTGTCCGCTTCTTTTTTAGTAACACCTATGCTTTTTAAAACTTTATAATGTGTACCTTGTATAAACTGTCCTTTTATTACTCCAAGGTTTAAAAGCATTTTTCTTTCTTTTGGAAAATATTGAGCAATCTTATCAAATTCATTAAGATCATCAGCAATATTCATAGCTGTTTTTTTATCTATATCTTTTACTTTTTCTACTTCTATGCGTTTTTCAAAACCTACGCGTGATATAGTTGGATTTAATTTTGCAAATTCGTCAGCACGGCGTGTTTCAAAGGCTGCTTTACTTTCCCCTTTTCGTCTTTTTAAATTAGCTTTAAACATTTTTTCGGTTTTTCTATATTCAAAAGCCTTTTGTGACTCTCCTTTTTTTCTTTTCATTCCTTTTGTAAAGTTTTTAGGAACTATATGAATAGTTTCTCCATTAAAACTCTTTAATGCTAATCCTTTTTTACCTAATTCAACATATTCTTCACCTGTTAGTTCTCCAGTTTTTCTCCAATATTTATTCATTAATTCTTTTTCAGTTTTTGGAAATAGTCTTTTAAATTCTGTTGCTCCCATTCGTTTTGACAGGCTTCCAAATGCTCCACCTAAAACTCCACCAGCTATTGAACCAAATCCTATATAGGTAGCGGATTCCTTCCAAGTGGAAGTTGGGTCTAATGACAAACGAACAGGCTCACTTGCTCCTACTAATGCTCCTGTAGCCACTCCAGCCCTCCAAGCTCCCCTTAAAAATCCTACACCTCGAGCTAAAGGTATAGGAATATAAGTTATAGGATCAAGAAATGCTGATAATAAAGCAGGAGTAATTCTTCCTGATCTTTGAACTCTTTCTCTACGAGCTGCATTAACATCTATTTTAGCTTTTAATCGATCTGCTTCTTCTTTATTACGAATATTAACAAATTGATCAGCATAAGGTAGATACGGCTCAAAATGATCTTGAAAAGGATCGTAATTAGGATCAATAGTATTGTTTGTTATAGGTTTATAGTTTTTTTGATCTAAGACCTGCCCTATCCACGATAATGCAAAGTAGTCACCTATATCTTCTGCGTAACTATTAACAGGTAAATATGATTTTTGGGGTTGAAATGTCGGAGCAGTTTCCGACATAGTCATTCTTTTTAATGCCCGTTGTTGCGATAGGTCTAATTCAGGGGATTGTGGATTATCTGTTGTCATTTTTTATAATTAGGAATAAGTTTGTTTAACACTTCATTATATGTTGCTCTTATTCCTGCTTGTTCTCTTATTAATTCTTCTTCTTTTTGCTCATTTCCTACACTTTCAAATCGATTAATACTATTTTGTATAGTTTTTAAATCATACTCATCATTACTTCGAGCTTCCGACAATAAAGCGGTTATTCTTCCCGGAGAATAAATTATTTCACGCCCATCTTTTGTTGTAACTGTTTCCCACATATCATCGTTATCTCGAAACTTTATTATATAATCTATATTTCTAGGTGCTACTAAACTAACATTTTTAACATCTGATATTGGAAGTACGGCTATATTATCACCTAATTTTAATTTATGCCAATTTCCTTCCCATTCATCCCCAAAAGCAGGAGCGGATTCTTTTAATACATTAACAATAGCCGTTTCGTGCCACGAGCTTTCCATTTCTTGAGTGTCCGTATTCCAAATTTTATATGATTCTAATGGATAGGGAACAACCATATCATCCCACCAATCTACATCAAAATCTTCGCTAACAAAGTTATACTCACTTTCTCCTATTATTCCTTTCTTTAACATTTCGTTATATGCCTTATCCATTAAATTATTAATTTTTGAGGTTAATGAAGTTCCGGGTGTAGTTGGACCCCAAGTTTGTGCATATTCTGTTAATATTTTTGAAACTCCTAAAGATGCGTTTGTTTCAAAGCCAATCCATCCTTTGTTTACATAATTTAGTAAACCACTTCTTATAGCTTCGTCAACATCCGCTTTTGATTGATTCCATTTTAGTTTAAGCTGTTCTTGGTTTTCTTTTACTGACTGAATTCTTGCTTGATCTAATTTCCCATCTATCTCCATCATTATACTATATGATCTTAACGCATTATTAACTTCGGCACTTGCTCCGGGAAGTATCTCCATTGTGTTCATTATTTTATGAATACCTCCACTTGAACCCGACATTCTATGTACTCCCGCAGCATGATAATTTTTAACTCCATTAACCATAGCTGATATAACTTTTGCATCTGGATTATCTACTACTATACTTTCTACTGTCGGCTTTAACATTTTAGGCAAAGTATTAGTAGCAACAACACCTTGCCAAAACCTAGGGTCTTGTTTATGTTCTTCCCAGTTTGGTGAAATATTAGTTCCATAAACATCATTCATTGCTTGGACAAAATCTGCTGGATTTTGTTTATATAACTTATTGATAACATCATTATGATGAGGAGCATTTGTTTGACCTGATTTTATTTGTGTCATTGCTGATGCCGCCTGTGCTCTTGAAATAGTATCTCCTAAACCAGCGTTATTTGAAGATACTCGCCCATTAACATATTGTTCTATATATGAATATTGTTCTGCTGTTAAACCTCTAGTTGCCTTTGTCCAATCCGCCCTATTTAAAACAACTTCTTTTCCATTTAATATAATTTTGGTATCACCTACATTATTTATCATATCTTTAATAGCTACTAATCGTTCTTGTAATTCTTGTTTTCCAATTATTGTTTGTCCTTGTAAATTTGTTTGTCGTAATAACTCACGCATAGGAACACCGCCTATTTTCGCTTTAGCAAATTTTTGAAAAGCATCAATTTCTAAATTGGCTTTGTTTCTAATTATTTTACCATTACCTGACAATCCTTCTAATGGTAATGAATTTATTTCAGCTCGAGCTATATCCGCTTCTTTGGGATTATGTAAAATATTTTCTCTCATATGCTTTAATGTGCCTTCGACAAGTTGATTCATATTATCGAGTTTAATTTTTTCTTGCGTGTCATTAAATGCACTTTGAACTTTTGCTTGATGTTCAATCATTTGAGCTTCAATTTTAGGGCGGACTGAACCATAAAATTTTTCAGGAATAGATTTTTTTACACCATCTACAATTCCTTCCATTCGTAACATATAGTCATTACCATCGCCACCATCTCTTTTTACTTCTTCTGCAATTTCTAAACTTCTTTTTCGCACACCCATATCAACATCCATAGCAAGTTTTTTGGCTGCTAATACTTCAAAATCTTGTTGTGTTGTTTTCCAAAAAAATCGTGGATTTTTAAATTCTTTTACGCGTGTGGCTGTAACAGTATTACCTTCGTCATCTACTGTTTCATAATCTTCTAATTCATAATCTAATTTTTGTACGGCTGTTTTCATACGATCTTCATCAAGGTCGCGTGATATTTTTTCAAAAGTAGTGCCTAATTTATTAAGAGCAATTTCCCATTCATTACCAAGTTCTCGTGAATCAGAAGCCATTTGTGCTAACCCAGTAGGTTGAACAACACCCATTGTATTTTTATAAGGAACTAATCTATCTGCTCTTTTTAACGCCACATTAACCCCAGTCTATACTTCCCAATGTTCCTGCTGTATCTGCAACACCTCCTAATAAAGTTGCCACTCTTGAGGATTTTGCTTTTTGGCGTACAGATTGTGCAGCGAGTCCAGATTGTCTAGCTCCCATTTGTAAAGCATACTGATCTTGTAGACCCATTAATCTAAGATTTGATATATCCCTTTTTTCAGCTTCTCTATTTGATTGTAGAAAAGCTCCAAACGATGGTGAACCTAAATCTATATTTGTTCCTGCTAATGTTGCTTTGTTTGATTTTGCTTCACGCAAAGCTATTCGTTTCCGCTCATTTATTTCTTCTTGCATTTGGAGTTCTCTGTTTTTTGCCATTTCCCTTTGTTGCTCTCGTTGCATTTCATACATCTGGGCATCATAATCTGCTGTTTGTTGTTTTTGCATCATTTGATAGGCAGTACCAGCTACAGTTGCTAATGCACTTGCGGCGGCAAAATATACTGTTAAACCTTCACACATTAAAAATATACCTCCGAAGTTATTGACACTATTCTAAAAGGAATAGGAATTGTTTGTGTTATTGATACAAATGGCGTTTGGCTATATCCCAAAGTATGTACATCTTTTTTTCCTGTATATCCTACCATTGTAAGTCCATCATCATTAAGCAATACATCATTTCCATTAACTTGTAAATTGTATGTTTTAGATAATTCTAATACAGTTTTCCCTATTTTTCTAGGTAAACCATAAGTTGAACCTAATCCACGAATTGCATTAGCTGCATCTAGTGGTAATGTTTCAATATCAACAGTATAATCTAGCCCAATATCACACGCCGCAGCTGGTTGATCAAATGTTACAACACCTCCTGCCGTTACTGTTCCTTTACCATAATACCCAAGTTGAGCATCTTCTGTAGAACCAGATGTAGCGTGTACTTCTTTTGCTGCCAGATGAGTTAAACCTGTAAATACTTTGCTTGTCACAAATTCTATGGCTGTATTATCACTTGCAGAAATTGCTGTGGGTACTGTTAGTATATATTCTCCAGTATTTCCTGTAGCCGTAACACTTTGAATTACATATTCTGTTGAACTTATTTTAAATGTTTCTCCTGCACTTGGTGCGTTTGAAAATCCATCAACTAAAATATGAAAAGCACTACTATGAGAACCATTAATTAAAGGTGTTCCGTGTGGTTGATAAGAGCCTGATATGATTTTAGATTGTGTGCAATCAGTTGGCACATCCCAAGCAGATGAAGCAAATTGCTCTAAATAATATTTAGTTGAACTATTTATTGTTCGTTTTACTGCTGTATATAAAAAACCTGTTGTTCCCGCTACTGATTGGTACTCTCCATCTGTTTCCCAGATAAGCCACCCTGCTAATTTTTCTTGTCGATTTGCAGTAAATATTCCTATTTTACCATTGTCATTAGCAAACGCTATATACATTTCTGTTCGTATTCCTGACTTTTTTATAATGCCCGAATCCTGTGGATTGCTAACCGCGTGTGGCGACAATAAGGATAATGCCATCGGTGTATATTCTTCTGCCGCAGAATTATAAAAATATTCTCTAACTGTTTTTCCATTAGGTTGAATAAAAATAGCCGCTCCATCAAATACACGAGGCATACATTTTGTTTGAGAACCTAATGCACTTTGTTTTAATATTTGTAAATCTGTGGGGATAATAGGTTTTCCTGCTGCGGGTTTTAAATAAAATTCTCCTGTCGTTGTAAATATTTCTAAATGTTTACCTGATACTAAATGAACAATTTGGTTAATCTGATCGGATGATATATTAATTTGTATAGAATCTGTATCTTCCGCATCGCCCACATCAAAATTATAATATTCACTTGTTTTGCTACTAGCTATAAAATCTGATATTGCTCCTCCTGCAAACCATAAGCGTTGTTGATGAAATCTACAGGCTTGAGGAAATCCATTAATTACATTATATACTTCTTCATCCCATTGGCGTGTTGGGGGGTGCCCAATAATTCTTACATTTGTTCCGCCTCCATCAGCAGAGTCAGAAGCTGTATCAGAATTATCTGCGGTATAAGTATAGCGATCATCGTCTAAAACAGTTATTGTTGCCGTAATATTTATATTTCCTTGATCTAATCCATTTCCATCATCATTATAAATAGACTCAGCTCCTTCTACTGTTATACTTGCTCCTGTAACAAAGCCATGTTTAGGATGTAATACAGTTATTGTTCCTTCTCCTTCTTCTCCTTTTAAAGGGTCTTCATCTAGCTCAATACGCACTCGAGCTTGTAATGTTCCTGTTACAACTGTACTACTTGTATAACCAGTAATAAGAATTTCAGTTCCGTGGTATCTAATTCTTTTACCAACATAATCGCTTGTCCAATAAGCTGCACTTGTTGTGCAAGTTACAGTTGATCCTTTAACTGTATTATTAATATCAAGGGTAATGGTATCTTCAGCAAATTTATAATAAGGTTGATAAGTTTTTTCTGCGTTTGTTGCTGTAGCAAAAGCAAAAGGCGTAACAACAAAAGTTGTAGCTCCTGTTCTTGTAACAACTTGGGGAGCAAAATCTTTATGCGTTACAATCATAGTATCAGCTTGTTGTGTAACATTTAATTCATAAAGTTCTGCTGTTTGCCAAACCATACTGGTTACAGTTTGTAAAAGCGTACCTGATGTATTGTAAATTAATAATTTTGTGTGTTGAAAAGCAAATATATATTCTTGTTCGGTATTAAAAATAAAAGGTTCTAAACGACTTTCTGCACCTAAATCTGCTCTATACATTGTTCCTGCCCGTCTTTCAATCGGACCTTGGTTTATAGAAAAACAATTTCGTGCTTTTTTTAAGGCTTGTTTAAAAGGAGCAAGATCGGTTCTACCTATAAATGTTTCGTCTACTTCACCTCTAGTGAAACTATTTTGGTGTACTCTTTGAATAGGCATAACATTACGATGAAGGAACTGTGGCAGTTATTCCTGTTGCTGTTCCTCTATTCCTCACTTCTATTAATAAACTTGTACTTAATCTTCTTGTTGTTTGCGTTTGCGATTCTGAACTTCGTGCTTGTTGTAATTGTCTAACCGCTCTTTTTTGGTAAAGCATAGAGAGATTATCATTCCTAGCAATAGCACCAGCAAATAATGAAGCCAACTCAAATACCAAACATTGTACAAAATATTCAGGAAATTCATTTTCGTGTGGCTGGTATGTGTAATGACATATAACAGTATCTGATGTATTTGTATCTGTATAAAGATACTCGTTATAACGATCATATTCTATAACTTTATCAGCAACTGTTACTGTATGTATTAAAAGTGCATCGGTAGGTATCTGATAAGCTGAATCCCATTTATCTAAAGGATCAGTTGAGCTTTTTGATAATTGTGCCTGTTTACTGGCAAATCTCCATCGAGCTTTTGTTAATAAATTTTTTAATGTTGATTCGTATAATTGGTTCGCCACTTTGCTTTCGGTATTATTATCTGAAAAAGAAGCGATTGTATTTGCACCGACTAAAACTAGCCCTTGATTGGCTATATCTATTTTACTTAAACCCATAATTCATAATAACGGGAGGGTTGCCCCTCCCATTATCCTATGTTCCGTTGGTTGTTGTTACAGTCGCAGCTGCACTAGCAGAAGTCACAACTAACATATCAACTGTTCTTGTGCCTCCCGTAGCTCCCACCACGAGTATAATATCATCCTGTTGTAAGGCTGAAGTTATATCATTAAAATAACCTGAACCTGCAACCGTACCAACAGCATCAGTAGAATGGTACATCCAAAGGTTTTGGTCACCCGCTCCACCGATTTTTTTTAAATTAGTTTTATCTAACGCCATTAGTATCTCCTATTCCGTAATTTGACATTCGATTGCACCATCATTGTCAATCATCACAGCACCCATAGACATATATGAAGTGATTAGATTACTGACCTTTTCAGGTATATAGTTAACTTCAGTTCTAACATCAGAACCAATAGCTAGACCAACTGAGCTTCTGTGGTATGCGTGACAATCTCTTGTCGTACTGCTCAAAGATAAACCAGAGTGTGTAAACCACAAGAATCCAAGCCATCTTTTAGCCGTCATTCCACCTGCATAAGGTAGGTCTTTTTCACCAACATATTCTGCTCTTGAGAATTGGTCTAACTGAAGTAAATCAGCCCAACCTGCTGGGGAAACAACAAAGTATCTTTGTCCGTCATCAGGAACATCAGATTCACCAAATGTTTCATAAACAGTTAGTGCTTTTGCTAATGTTAATGCTGCCGAGCCGTGTACAATGTTGGCTGAGTTTGATCCTGCATCTAAAACATCAATGATCAGTTGGTCAGTTTTACGACCAAGTGCCGCTGCTGCTGAAGAAGCTAGAACTTGTCTTTCGTCAATGTTTGTCTTTAACTCATCGAGTCTATCAACATAATCTGCCGCATAGTAATCAGCTAAAGTAACATCAACTGTATTATGAGCGATTTCCATAGTCGGAACATTAGCGTGTCTTGATTTCTCAGTAGCACTACCTTTGCCAACTTTTTGGAATCTCGCTTGAGAGCCTTTTACATTATTGAGAGTTCGAACTGTATTTTTTAATTTAGAACCCATACGCTGATACGCCATATGAACTTCTGCTTCGAACTGCTTAATAAAGGCTGTAGTAATGGAAGTTGCCATTGCTATCTCCTAAAGTTAAGTTAATATTAATTTTTCGAATTGTCCACTTTCTGATTCATTCGGGTTGCCCATCTCGGACCACATAAATCATCTATGGGTTCTATCTGAACCTTTTTAGGTTCATAATAAAAATACAGCATTTTTACATTGTTGACAACCCTTACTGTACCATTAAATACAAAACCTAGATATTTTAACCAGCGTATCGTTTTTTTTTGTTCTTCAGTACAGAAATTCCAAATAAATTTATAATGACTAGCTACCCATTTAAAGGCTCTTTTTTGATTACGAAGGAAGCGAATTTCTGATAACGCAGATTCATCGCTTAAAAACCACACAAGTCCGCGTTGATTATTTTTTTTTTCAGGAATAACTCCCCACATTGCTATAGGTTTGTTGTCGTCATTAAATATAGTAAAGGTATGTGTATTTTTTCTACGAGCACGAAATGGCAATAAACACGCATTTAATGGATCAGTTCCTACAACAGCAATCTCAAACCTATCTGTTGCTTTCATATTTTTAGCAACTTCAAAGGAATCATCAGGAATTGCTATGTCCATATGTGTCATCGATACAATCGAGCAAAGGCATCATCTACTCGCCTTACATAAGACTCATCTCTTTCTTTAGGATCAAAATAACGAGGGTCTTTCATCATTTGGCGAACATCATCGATTGTTAATTTATTAATAGGTTCTGTTTGACTAGAACTTATATTTTCATTTCGCATTGACATTACTCTTTCTAGTATTTCTATACCTTCTGCTGTTTGCCCTAATGTCATTTGAATAGTTTCAAATTGATCGGGAGTAAAATATGTAGATGCCCAAGTATTAACATTATCAATTCGTGCTTTAGCATTTTCACCCAAGGCTTCTACTTCTGCCGCTAAATCGGGTTGTTGCCCTTGTTGTAGTTGTATATATTGATTTACACCATCTTCAAACATTTCTTGATTATAAGCATTGTCGTGACAATGTTGTCGCCACCATTCTGTTAAAGGATTTTCTAAAACCATTTCTTCTGTTATTCCTTCAGGTAACGCGGGTAGATCATAACTTTCTGGTTTTTCAGCTTCAGCTTCTTCTTCTATTTCTTTTAATAGCTCCTCTTTAAGTTCTTCTTTTTTTCCTCCAACAAACTTTTCTAAATGAGCATTTGACTTTAATAACTCATCTTTCCTTAATTCTCCCTTTTCAGCATCCCAAAATTTTTCGGGTACATTCTCTGGTCTTTGAGGAATTTCGGTATTTACAGGCGGTTGTAATTGAGGGTCAGGTTTAGCCTCAACCTGTGCCTCATCTTGTTGTTGTTGTGATTCTTCAACCACTTCAGTATTTTCATCTGACATCTTTTTTCTCCTTTATTATGCGTTGACTTTTGCCCTTATTAACTCGTCTTTGAATTAATCCTACTAAATAACGCTGTCCTTCAAGATGTCGTAATGAAGAATCTGACACTTCACTACCGGCAACAGATTCAATGGTTATTGATCTTAAATACTCAAGAATTTTTTTTCCATTTTCGGTAATGAAACACGAAGTGAACAAAGTGTTTAGTTGTTGTTCATCATCGGCTGATCGTTGAAAGTTATCCAACCCTATCAAATAGTTGGGCTTTTCTGGTTTCATACTATTCTTATATCACTTTAATGTATTTTGTGCAACATCTAAGACTTTTTCTGGTTGCATACCTGCTTCTTGTGCTTGACCCATCATTTGTTGAGCAAACTGCATCCATTGTGCCATTTCTTTTTTATCACGGATTAGCTCCTCTGGAATCCCCATTTTCTTGCCCATAAATTTTGCAGCATCTTCTTGTTTTACTAACATATTTGCTAATTGTGGACCCATTCGAGCTTGTAATAAACCCATAAACCTGTCTAATGTAGCGACATCTTGTTGTTGTTGAGCTTGTGCTAATGGCGAAGATGATCTAATTTTTATTTCTCTACCATTAACTACAGGTAATTTAATTTTTCCCTGCTTCTTTAAAATATATAAAACTCTTTGTAATACAGGATTTACTAATTCGGCTTGTAAACGACCAAATGCTGCTCCTATTTGGCGTGATAAATCAGCCATTCTTTCTGCAACTTCAGTTGCTGACATTGGAGTTTTTTCATTAGGATTACCTAACATATCATTATATAAGGCTTTTTTAATATTTGTTCGCATATCTTTAATAACAATATCCGATACTCTAAAATCTCCTGCTGCTTGTACTGGTGTCAATCCTGTGCTTCCTAATGCTTTAGGTATAATCGTTCCGGGAATTAATTGAATATTATCAACATTAATAACGCCATCATCCTCAACTTGATACATACCAGAAATTGCCATTTGTGCATTTTCTAAAATAAGTTCTATAACTAAGTTAGCTGTTTTAATTGCAGGTAATGCCATTTGAAGTGGACCTCTACCAAAAACTTCTCCAGCACATTTACTCCATCTATAAACAAGAAATGGATTTGAACCAATACCTTTAAATACTTTAGAGTGTAGTTTTGCTTGATAGAGTTCCGATATTACACAAAAAACATTTTCTTCCTCTTTTGTGTTGTCATAGTTGCGATAACAAACTTCAATAATTTTACAATCTCTTTCTGGGTCTTTTACCATATCATCTACCATTCTGGGAGGAAGAACAGCTTCGGGATAAGCATTAAGTAATTGCTTAAATTTAATACGGCGTTCCCTAAAGATATGATCTATTTTATCATCGTGCCCTGAATCTAATAATACTTGTGGTAAAGGAAGTGCTTTAAAACGAATAGGATTAACAGCATCTCCTTCTTCAACAACAAGAACACCTGTACCCACAGCCATATCTAAAAATGATTCGTGAACCTCTTGAGCAAAGTTAGAATTTTGAATAACTTCAAATACATAATCTGTCACATTATCAAGGATAACATTAACTTCTTTTTTATTTTCTTCGGGTATTTCTGTTCCGGCTGTTAGTTCTGCCCATCGAGCATAACTAGGAACTATTCCTGATTGTAAACGAGAAGCAAATTCTTGAACACCGACTACTGCCGTTTCATCAAATATGCGTTCACTTCGTTTTGCAGCAATACTTTCTGAATAAAAGGATTCTCTTTGTGGTAAAGCATACTCATAACAATCTTCCATAATAGGCATCCATTGATCCTTTATGGCTTTTGCTTTTTCGTAACGCTTTAATAAACGGCGAACCTCAGAGTCGTTAATGTCAGTAACGACAGTTTGTGGTTTAACATCTACGACCATTTAAACACCCAAAGTTTGACGACCAGCTTGTTCTAACATTGCACTAGCAAAACCTTGACCGCCTTTTCTACCACTAAGTAAAGATCGTCTACCTCGGCGACCAGCAATGTCCGCTAATGTTTCTTGGTATCTTTCATCCTTTAACTTAGCTTTTTCTGCCATTTCTTTACGCCTCGATGCGGCTCTTTGTGCCCGTAACGATACATCTACTGGTGGTGGCGGTGGTGGTGGTGGGGGTCTACTACCTCCTCCTGAACACATCCTTACCTCCTTCTTTCGTAAATATTTTTTGGTTTAAGTGTAAATACATTATAATTTTTCTTCGCTATTATAGGTTTATCAAACTTTCTTCCGATTGTCAAAGTTCTTCCTTCTCCTGCTCCTAACATTAAATATTGAAGTGCATCGTGAATATGTGAAAATCTATTTTTATTTGGCTTTTCATCATAGCGTTCTCCGCTTACTTGTAAGCGTCTATAATGATATCCCCCTGCAAATCCTCTAATTAAATTATTACAAGACTTATCAATTAAAATACCTGATTCACCATCAACCATTCTATTTAAAGTTGCACTTACTGATTCTATGCGTAAGGCAACATCATTACTTGGTGCTGGTCGAGCCATTATTCCTTTTCCTCGTAGTATTTGAAAAGGTGTGTTTTCATCTGTTTGTACCCTATGATCACCAGCAGGATCACCAAATATATGAAAAGGTCGTGGTAAATACTTTGCCATACTTTGTTTCATTAGTTCTGAGAATTTTACAATACCCATATCTTCGGCTACTAATTCTTCTAGTATAACCCATCGATGCCTTATTTTTTGAGCAAATACACAAGCAGGGGTCAAACCAAAATCTATACCTACATAAATAGGAAGATGTTCAGCTATGGCTATTTCTCCTCTTGCTATATGAACTTCTTCTTTAAATGATTCATAAACAGGTTTACCATCTTCTATATTTCCTAATTTATTAAGAACATAAACATCAATCCACGATTTAGTTTTACCGCGAATAATATTAGAATAATAATTTTCTGTAAGGTTAGCTTTGTTTTCAGAAACCTTATTTTTTTCATAAGTTTCTATTTCATTGTTCTTATTGCGTACTTCGAGCATTGCGGGAGGTTGATTAAAAAATTTCCAGTTATCTGGCTTTATTAACATCTTAGCTTCTTGTTTACTAATATAGTCAGGTATAACTGTTTCTCCTGCCATTATTGACCACCAATGATCAGTATTTGGGGGATTGGTATCACAAACGACTCCGTACCATGTTGGACCACCATCACGCATAGATGGAAAACGACCAACACGCATAGAACAAGCATCAATAATTGACTTAGGAATTTCTCTTGCTTCATTTATCCATACTCCTGTTAATTCAAGGGATAACAGTTTTTTTACATCTTCGGGTCTATCTAATGCCAAAAATATAACTTCACACTCTATATCACCTTTTTTTAATTTGTGAGTATACGGAACACTCCAAGTAAAGTTTCCCCAATCATCTTCGGGAAACCAATCCAGCCAAGTCTTTATAGTTGTGGTTTTTAATTGTGGGTTAGTGTTACGAATAACAGCCCATCGTGTTTTTCGTATTCCGTCATCACTTGGTTTTTGATTAATAGCTCGTTTAATTATTTCTATACAACAAGCTACCGACTTACCACTTCCAACTGGACCTCGGATTCCTCTAAAAAAAGTATCGTCTTTTAGAAATTCTTTAAGAACATTACCATCAGGTTTATAATTTAGTGATCCCATAATCTACTGCTAACTGATAAAGTTTTTCTCTCGCTTCTTCTGATAGAGATTCTATGATTCTATCCGCTTCGTGGTTAGTCACAAACTCTTTTGGGTAATGTTTCATATGCTGTGATTTAACAACAGTACGAAGTGTATCAATCTCTCTAAGAGTATATTTAGTAAATATTGTCATTTTTTTGCCCTATTCCGTGAACGACTTATTATTCTTAAATTTCGTTTTGCATTGTTTCTGGGGTTGCCATCTAAATGATCAATATCTTTTTTATCGCCTTTCTTTACGCGTCTTTTTCGTAAGAGATAGCGTCTAACTTTATTCCGATGTGCTCGATCCTTTTTAGACTTTGAGGAACTTTGAAATTTTTTATATTCTTTTTTATAGTTTCTTTTTTTAGACTTCTTTGGCATTGAGGATATGCTCCTTCGCCATTCGATACGCAGCTTCTTTTGAATGACCCTTAATCATTTTAAATTCTGCGTACTGTTTAATTTTAGCTAAGTTATGACTATGTTGATCGGCTTTAAAGTTCGCAATCATCGCATCAGCCGTTTTTTCGCTACGATTTTTTTTTGTCATTTTTGCGTTCTTTGTTTATGTTTCTTAACTATAGACTTTAAAGAACCACCCGTTCTGTCGTGATCAGCTGTGTTTTTTAACAAACTTTTTAACATTCGTCCTAAAGAAAATGTCTTTTTCTTTTTTTTCGGACCTTGTTTTACATCAGGTAAATGTTTATATGCGTCAGGATAAGCCTCCATATTCGATTTTACAATATTGTCTAAAACATTACCACTACGCCATCCACCTATATATTTATACTTTGTCGTCTTATTTTGTAATCTTGTTTTCTTTTTGTTGTTTTCGTCAACAAGTCTTCGGTGTTTCTTAGTATCGACTTTATGAGGTTTATTTTTCTGTGCATCTGTTTTCTTTGGAACTTTAGGTCTTGCGATTGCTTTAGGCATTTTATTCAGAGGTTTCACATTAGATTTTGAATCAGCAGCAGGACCACCTTGTGTGCCGGTTACACCTCTACCAGCTGTAGAACGCACATCGTCTTTAGTTGAAACTATATTATTCTTCTTTTTTTTTCTACGAACCGCACCCATCGCTCTTTCTCTCCAATCGGTGGGATTGTGTCTTAAATATTCTCTACGCGTTCCATGCTTACCATAATGACTGGGCATCTTTTCTCCTTAAAATAAAACCCACACTACGCAGGTAATTACTAAATATGTGATCATAATATAGAACCTTATCAGAAATAAAAAAAAAAACAAGACCGAACCCTTGAGAAACTTTAATGAGTGACCGACAGGTATTGATTGGGGTCGGGGTGAATTTTTTAACCCCACCCGCACAAGGACGGGAGTGGTGAAAAAAGTTCCACCCGCCCCGCTCTTTATACAGCACATACTAGCATAGCTAGGATGTACTTAATGATATGTATTAACATAAGTGAATACATACACCTGCCCTGCGCGGGAAGGCAGGATAAGGTCTAGCATAGCTAGTCTTTATTATATCCCTTGCCTAAGTAGAGTTACTTTAAGTCTATGTTAATACTAAACTCACCCTTCACTAGGTGCTGATGTTTATCTGGAGCTTTGAATCCAGAGCGATCAAGTATATCCTTACTGGCTTCAAGCTGTACATACTCTGACTTCGCAGATGTACAGAGATCAAGCAGTCTTGATTGAGCTTTAACTGCACTCATTCCTAGGTTGTGTTGTATCTGTTCAAACATATACTTCTGTACCTCTGGATTGCGTAGCATACGACTTGCACTTACTCTTGAACTGTTTCCCTTATATCCTGCGACTTTGGACGCTTCTGTGATTGTACATCCCGTAGCTACGAGAGTATCAACTAACTTCTTTGCTTTCGGTGTAATAGTTGTCTTGGATATATTTGTCATAACCGATAATCTTCATATATCAAGTGCTGACGGAAAAGTCAACATACCTATTTTACTATCATCAGTTATATCGGTAGCAAAGCTGCTTTATGTTTAAAATAAGATATGATATTTCTTTGTAAAGATGTGGCTAAAGCCTCTTTATATTTAGAATTTTACTCGCTCACCAAGTAAAAATATAGGTAGAGAAATGAATCCATTACTACCTATACAAGTGATTAAAATTATTTATCTGCTAATGCTTTATCTGAATATCTGCTCAAAGCCTTTTCCAAGAATGTATCTGATTTATTTTTTACAGAAGAAGTCTAGCATTGCTTATGCTATTCCATAGTCATCAATGGATTGTTCACAGAAATGTAATCTTAAACATCTATAAAACTATTTCTGCAATCTCTCATACTAAAGATGTTGGTGCTTACGCCCTTTATTATTTGAGTATGCTGTGTTTTAAAATTAGGAATAGTAGTTTGAATCAAATAAGTAATCATCCGACAAGCTACCATCTAGCAAATTGTCCTTCAACCATAGGAAACTTTTAATCTTCTAAAGTATTTTTCTTCTAAAGTCTAAGAGAATTATGGAATCCTACAGATAGATCAAAGAATGATTCTTTCTAAACCTTTTTGCTAAACTTTTCTGCTACTTGGTCACTATCATATTTGTTATAAGTATACCATCTACATCATTAGAAAAATAAGTCTCAGAGAAGCCTAAGTAATTTATCAATACAATTAACTGTATATTTATTTTTAAATGGACGGATGAAGTGTACAGTACCGAAGTTTCTTCCGAAATTTCCGATGAGTTTTATTGTTTAGCTGTCATCAATATACTCTTCCATTATATTTATATATTTGAGTGTAAAGTCTGCCACAATATTTAAGTCTAGTGTAAAAAATAAGCGTTGGGCAAACAATCTACTTTCAAGCCGACTCTGGGGAGTCACCTTGAAAGCCACGCCCTTGGGGTCGTGGTTTAAGACTTATATCACCATAAATTTAGATAGAGATACATTTATCATTTAACAAAGGGGAAGAAAAAAGCTAAGACTTTTTTCTTCTTCTGTGGCTAGATTCAGGCGTATCCCATTTACTATCATCATTGTTGCCAACATTTATTTTAAAAAAATTGGTTCCCCCCCCCAAGAAAGAAGGGGGGTTGCACCCCCCCAATTTTTCTAAAATAAATATTGCTATCTAAATTTATGGTGAAATAAGCCTTAAATAGTTGTTTGCAAGTCCAACCTAGATTTTTTACACAAGACTTAAATATTGTGGCTGATTTTACACTTAGTCAAATATATAAATATAATGAAAGGAGTATATTATGACTGCTAAATCAAAAAAACTATCGGAAATTTCGGAAGAAACTTCTAATAATAAATATACAGAGAATTGTATTGATAAATTACTTGGTTCTCTGGATTATTTTTCTAATGATGTTGATGGTATAATAACAAATAGTGACCAAGCAGCAGAAAAGTTCATCAAAAAGGAGAAAGAATTCATTCTTCGAACTATCTGTAGGCTTCCTAATTCTCTAAGACTTCAGAAGAAAAAAACATTAGAAGAAAAAGTTCCACAATGGTTGAAGGACAATTTGGAAGATGGTAGGTCGAATGATTATTTGATTAAAACTACTATCCCAAATTTTAAAACTCAGATACTCAAGTATGAGAGATTGCAGAAAGAGTTTGATGAGATGTTTAAGAACATTTCTGGAAAATCCATTGATGACTATGGAGATAGCAGCAATGCTGATTCTTCTGAAAAAAATAAGTCAGATACGGAAAAGGCTTTGGCTGATATTCAGGCATTAGCAGATAAATAATATTAATCAGTATAGGTAGGGATTAATTTCTCTACCTATATTTTTGTTCGGAGTAAAATATGACAAAGAAATATCATATCTTATTAACTATCATCAATTTGTGTTGTTGGTACATAGTAATTACAAACCCATTAAGTGTTACAGATGGTCAATTCATCGCCTGTCTTATATTGTGTTGTTTGTTAACATCTGTATACATATGTCAATTATTCGTGTGGATTGTATGTATCAAGAAAAAAAGACACTTCTAGTGCTTAAATACGGATTAAGAAATTCCAGGCTCATTCTTCGCTTGGAATCTCTTATCTGTTTTTTTTTAATAAGTGGAGCTGGCAGATACTCATCCTCAGGCACTATCATCAAGTGTATAAGAATATGATTAGCGAAAAAATTTGTCTTCCCCCCCAGCTTCGCTATCATATGGGGGGAAGAAAATTTTTCCTAATAATATTATGAAAGGATATGTAAAATGGAAATAATAAAAGTTGGTATTATTGGTAGTCGTTCATTTGTTAATTGGATAGATGG
>VTLG01010541.1_pt1 | contig 24706 bp, 19 predicted proteins | sample 4694571 | NCBI WGS metagenome assembly VTLG01 (sample SAMN12604809, study PRJNA352737) | marine metagenome | biome: ENVO:00000447; feature: ENVO:00000209|ENVO:00000569|ENVO:01000036; material: ENVO:00002151; isolation source: viral sequences binned using virsorter ...
TTGACACCGATACAGAACTATCCGCAGTGAACTCAATACTGGGAGCTATTGGCCAGTCACCAGTAACTACTCTCGGTACAACAACAGAGATCACAGGAGAAGTAAAATACACTGGAGATAATAGTGACGTTACTTTCTCTATTGTAGATTTAACTAGAACTACAGACAGTGAGGTAAAAGTAAAACTAGACGGTACGTTAACAACAGCGTACTCTATTTCAGGTAATACTTTAACTTTTACCAGTGCTCCAGGTACTGGTGTATCGATACGTATTTATAGAGAGAAAGAAGTATATAATACTTATGCTAATCCTGAAGTATCCTTCATTTATAATATCTTAACTGAGGTTAACAAGGACGTACAGAATGAAGGGTGGGTATTCAACCTTGAAGAGAAGGTAACAAAAACACCAGATGCTGAGACTGGTTATATAACTATCCCAGCTAACGTGCTTAGATATGATTTACATGATAATCTATCTAAGAAAACAATGAATCTTACTAGACGTAACGGTAGATTATACGATACAGTTGATCATACGGATGTCTTCACTGGAGATCTACATCTAGACATTGTTTACCTCTGGCCATTCGAAGATCTACCTAGTGTCTTTAAACGTTATATTACATACCGTGCATCAGTACGAGCAGCTACTCAATTAGTATCCAACCCACAATTAGTACAACTATTAGCAGGACAGGAAGCATACGCACGTGCTAATTGCATGGAATATGAATGCCAACAAGGCGATCATTCATTCTTTGGCACACCTCCTAATAGTATATATAGTTCCTACAAACCTTATTATACATTAAGACGCTAATGGCAAGTATTACACAAACGATTGGATCATATAATGGAGGTATATCTCAACAGCCTGACGAGTTAAAACTACCAGGCCAAGTTAAGGACGCATTGAATGTATTACCTGATGTAACACATGGATTATTAAAACGTCCTGGTGGTCAGTTAGTGAAATCATTAAGTGATGGATCTAGTAATTCATATACAACAGGTAAATGGTTCCATTATTATAGAGATGAGGCTGAACAGTATATAGGCCAAGTGATCCGAAGGAATGGCCATATAGATGATGGTAAGATTAGAATGTGGAAATGTTCTGATGGAACAGAATGTACTGTTAACTACGGTACAGCAGGTGAGACAGCATTAACAGCTTACCTTGAGCATACTGCAGATGGAGATATCCAAACCCTAACATTAAACGATTATACATACATCACTAATCGTTTGAAGCGTGTTGAAATGGACACAGCCGCAACAGCTACTGCTAAACCGTATGAAGCTTTTGTTGAGTTAAAAAAAGTTAACTATGCTAGTCAATACGCATTAAATTTATACGATTCTACTAGCACTGAAACAGTTTATACAGCTACTAGAATTTCTGTAGATCGTGATTATGATAGTTCTAATGCTTGTCAATCTGGTGGTACTCTAAGCGGCTTACCTACAGGTGGTAACAGATGTAGTGGAGGAGAAACAAGAGATGATTATTGTCCTAACGTAGCAACAGATATATACGCAGTTAATCATGGTGACACAGGAGATACTGCTCAAGCTAATGGTCAAAGTTGGACAGTAAGTGTAACTCCTAGTGGTGGTAGTGCTGGTGATAGAAAAAACTTGTACTTCCGTCTTGCGACAACAGGTCAATCAGTGGCAGAAGGTGGTACAGCAAACCCTCAATATAGATGTCGTTATACTACACTACATGATTTATTATATGGTGGTGAAGGTTGGAGAACTGGGGATTACTTTTATGTCTGGATGAAAAATGCTAGGTATAAAGTTACTATTGCTGATCATAGTGAATCAATAGTTCAAGCTAACCTCGGTCTTATTAGACCATTACCTACACCATTTGATACTGAAACAACTGTTAATGCTGAGAGTATTTTAGGTGATATACGTGCTGCAATTATGGCTGATACCTTTGGAGGTACTGCTGGTGCGGAGGTAACTCAGATAGGTAACGGTTTATATATTAAAAGAAGCTCTGGTAATTTCAACGTAAACACACCAGTTGATACTTTACTCAATGTGTTTACAGATAGAGTAAATGATGTAGCTGATTTACCTAGTCAATGTAAGCATGGATATGTAGTTAGAGTAGCTAATAGTTCTTCAGAAGAAGATGACTATTATGTAAAATTCTTCGGTAATAATGATAGAGATGGTGAAGGGGTATGGGAAGAATGCCCAGAACCAGGCAGAATGACTTCATTTAATGCGGCTACTATGCCCATACAATTAGTCAGAACAGCTGCTAATACCTTTACTGTTAATCAAATTGCTTGGGATGCGTGCCCGGTTGGTGATGAAGTAACAGCACCTAAACCTAGTTTTGTCTCTGGTTATGGTACACAAGGTACTAGTGAACTTGATCCTGCACATGCTGATTATAAAACTATAGATACAAATAGACTTAGATATATAAACAAACTTCTATTCTTTAGAAATAGAATGATACTTCTAAGTGATGAGAATGTCATAATGTCTAGACCTGGAGATTTCTATAATTTCTGGCCTAAGACTGCTGTCACTTATACAGCTACTGACAACGTTGATATATCGTGTAGTTCTGAATTTCCAGCTATTGTTTATGATGGGATACAGGTAAACACAGGTCTTATATTATTTACTAAGAATCAGCAGTTTATGTTAACTACTGACTCAGACGTATTGAGTCCTAATACTGCTAAGATAAACGCTTTATCAACATATAACTTTAACTATGAAACTAACCCTATCTCACTAGGTACTACTGTAGGTTTCTTAGATAACGCTGGTAAGAACACACGTTTCTTTGAGATGACAGCTGTGCAGAGAGAGGGGCAGCCTGATATAGTAGAACAGTCTAAAATTGTTTCTAAACTATTCCCTAAAAATATAGGTACTATAGCTAATTCCAGGGAAAACTCCGTCATATTTTTCAGCGAAAAAAATAAGGATGAATTATATGGTTATCGTTATTTTAGTTCAGTTGAAAAAAGAGTTCAGGCAGCTTGGTTTAGATGGAAGCTAAGTGGTGACATCCAACATTTAGCCATGTTAGATGACGCTCTATATGCAGTAGTACGAAATGACAGTAAAGATGTTCTACAAAAATTCTCTATTAAATTAGAGGATTCAACTAATTCTTTAGTAGATGATTTAGGTACAGATGCAACTACAGATGATATCACTTATCAAGTACACTTAGATAATGCAACAACCGTTGCTCATTCAGCTTTAACTTATGACGCTACTAACAATTGGACTTACTTCGCCTTACCTACTGGATTTAATAATAGCTCTGGTCAGTTGGCAGTCATATATAAACCAACAGGTTCAGATAAAACTTTCCAAGGTTTGGTCGAAGAAGTCTATACCTTCCAGTCTGGAGGCACTAAAGTTAAACTGACGGGAAACTGGAAAACATATGACCCTCAGCAAGAAGACGATAACAGTACAGGTGATGATGTAACTCCTGCAGGTAATATAATTCTTGGGTATCTTTATGATATGGAAGTAAAGTTCCCTACAGTATATTATCAAAAACCTATGGGAGATAGTTATAGATCTGAAATTCAAGGTTCATTAGTACTTCATAGACTTAAGTTTAGTTTCGGACCATTAGGTGTATATGAAACTATATTAGATAGAGTTGGTAAACCTGAATATAAAGAACTATATGAAGCTGTTAAAGCTGATGAATATATTTCTAACCGTGTTCAGTTTACACCCGGAAGTCAGGCGACTATACCTGTATATGAGAAGAATACAAATGTAATTGTTAAACTTAAATCAACTCACCCTTCACCCGCTACATTGTATTCAATGACTTGGGAAGGTGACTTTACCACCAAATTCTACCAACGTGTCTAAATTAGATCAATACGTACACCCTATTACTGTGGAGGCTGCCATTGAGGTGGCCTCTAATTTACGTCCAGATGACCGCAGAGAGATTGAAGAGGGCTGGGGGCTAGATCCTATCATCCACCTGCCTGAAGCTGCTAGAAAAGGCTCTGGAGTATGGTTCGAAGTGCCTAACGGCAAGACTGCCGGACTGGCTGGAGTAGATGCAGGAGGTATTATATGGATGATATGTACACCAGCTATACATGAGTATCCTATAACTTTTGCGAGAGAAGCTAAACGTTTTGTTGAGAGTAGAACAGAACCTTTATTATGGAATATCGTTGATAAACGAAATACTGTCCACTTAAAATTACTCAAATTCTTAGGGTTTAAATTCCTACGTGAAATTAAACATGGTCCTAACCAATTATCCTTTATAGAGTTTTGCCGTGTGCTTAGGAGAAGAGGCTAGAAATGCCAACAAAGCTGCCAAAAGGCAGTACAAATATCAACTAGCTCAACGTGAACGCAACTGGATGAATACACTTGCTTTAACTAATGTTGAGCGGGTTCAACATGAGCAGACCATGGACGCTTCTCATGTTGGTTTAGCCAATGCGTATGCAGAGATACAAGAGAAGTACAGAGATCAGATAGGAAAGGCCTTTCAAGAAAGTGAAGATGAGTATAAAGAGTACTTATCAAAAGGAGAAGGGCAACGTTTAGCAGCATCTGGTGTTACTGGTAAATCTGCTGAACGAATAGCTTCTAGAGATTTAGCTGGATATTTAGCTAAAAGCTCTCGTAAAGCTTATCAACTTACACATTATCGAAGAGCCTTAAGTAAACAAGGAGCAGCCGCTGCAGCACAAGCAAGGCAGACGCAGCTTCAATCCTTTGCTAAAAATAATATTGTCAAGAGCCCAGATATTGCGCCACCTAAACCTGTGTTCCAAAATGTTGCAATGGCTCAATTTAAAGAGGCCTTAAGTATTGCAACTAGTGTTGCGACTATTGCTACACCATTTCTCCCAAAAACGTAGGGAGTTCAGGACCTCCAACACCAAAACCTCCTAGTTAATAACTTTCACGAAATACCAACATGGCTATAGATCAAAACCAAAACATAGATTTCGCAAGCAACTTAATAGCATCTGGTCCTGTTGATTGGGTTACACCTTTAGCTCAATACTACAAGGATGATGAAGAGAAACGTAGGAGACATGGCAAACTCTTAGAAAAGCAGGATACACAAAGGGCAGCTGCAATCAAAAGCGGATCATGGGTTTCTGCTCTTAGTAAGGTAGCAACTTTATCAAAAACAGCACATACTATGGTTGCTGCGCATAAGAAAAATAAAGCTAAGCAAGAGCTTGAAGATAATAAAGAAGTTCAACAAGCCTTCCAAATTTTAGGCTCACAGTGGGCAAAAGATTATTGGCAGAAAAGTTATCTTGAACATCAAAAAACTTTACGTGATCTTAAAGATGATGAAAAAAACAACCTTGATCGAATTACAAAGAGTTTAACAAAACAAGAACAGAATGGAGATCCAACAGCAGCTTGGGCTAGAAACATTATAAATAATGCAAAAGGTTCTTCATTAATTTACGCTAAATCCGTCTTCGCTAGATCACAGCTTTCAGGCCTAACTCCAGGGAACATGTTCATTGAGATGAGCGAGGCCGATCTTGAAGCTTATGATAAAGCAGGAAAAGAAGGGAATCTATCCCTACAAAAGAGTATATTCGGTGAATGGCAGAGGAAGAAACTAGCTCATTTAGATTTATCACCTCAAACATATGCAGCTGTTATAGGTAAGGGAGTTGCAAAACAGAGAAGTACTCACGATAATATTGCAAAAGCAAATGCAGTTTCTCTACTAGCTTCAGAGAGGAACTTAAAAGCATTAACTGAGATAAGAGCTTTCGCTAAATCTGATAATCTTGCCCCAGGCCTTCAAGAATGGACTGAACTAAAACGGAATAGCAACGAATACATAGATAAAAGTAAAGAAGGTGGTCCAACGGTTCATGAGCAAATTAAAGATGAACTTAATGGACATTTAGAAGTTTTAACTGTCCAAGGAGATATCCCTGAGGGCGCTCTAACTGAGTATTTTTCAACAGAAGTAATCAACAAGGCCACTGGCAAGGAGATAACCATTGGTGAACTTTACTTTGGCGAAGAGAGGATGGGTCAATTACTAAAACTTAGTGAGATAGGAGCTACAAGAAAAATTGAGGTTGGAAGGGGAAGAGCCAAGGTTCGTATACCACAACTAAAAGCGATGGCAGAAGACGGTCAAAATGTCACCGAAGAAGCTCAAAAACTTCTCAATAAATACCCTGAGTTTAAAGAACAAATTGAGGATGTAATAAGTACAAAACCATGGAACAACACAACTACTGCTCAAGTAAATGATAAATATACAGCGATGCTTCGAAATGGTTCGTTAACATTAGCATCTCTTAAAAATGAGACTAATAAAGAAATACGAGATAAATGGGAACCAATAGCTCAAGCAGTAGAAAGACAAAAGGAGCGATGGACTGCTTTTAAGAATCGAACTGAAGCTGATGTGGTCTTCCTAGCACGAAAGAAATCCTTTGACAAACAATCGGATGAACTTACTAACGATGAATCTCTTGCTGCAACTATACTCAACAACTACGCTAATACAGTTAGAGCTGATTTACTCTTAAATCAAAAGGAAAGCGGTTTGTCAGACGGCGAGATTCAGCTGAAAGTTGTAGAGGCAGTGGAGGGTTACAGATCAAGAAACGGTTGGGGCACCACAAACGGTCTATTTGGAATAACAAAAGATAAGGGCACCAATACTTGGACAAATCTTCGTTCGGCTTATAAACAAACAGAAAAGTCAAGGAGGGCTAATCTTATCCAGCGTGATGCAATAGTAGAAGCACAATACGAGGCTAATCTTATAAAGGACGAGTCTGATGTAAATAAGCGTATTGAAAAGGGTATTTATAATAGAGAGATGCTATTAGATTGGAGAGAGAATGGTCAGTTCACTGTATATATGAAAGATCTCGCTGCGAATCATGGCACATTACCTTCCGTCGCTTTAGATAAAACAATTGCTGAAATAGGAACAACTACTGAAGGAAAACTATGGCTTCAAAATAATAACTTTGAATTAGGTAAAGGTGAGGAACAAGCTGATGTAAAGGTCATGGATGCTCTTATTGAAAAAGCTGAAGCTGCTAAAGGTACTTCTAGAGAAGCGAGTATAAATCAGATAAGATCAATACTGAGATGGTATGGTTGGGATCATTTAAATATGGCACAACGGGGACAAGTGTATGAAATACTGCAAGAGGTGTCCTCTGTAACAGAAGGTTTAGTAGCAGATGACAAGGGTTATGCTGACGAATTTGGCTTACATCCCATGGAGATACTGATGCAAAAACTGAGAGCTGAAGGCAGATCAGAAGAAGAAATTCGAAAAGCCTTGGGTAAACGTGACCAGGCGATGGAGACACGTATTCCTTAAATAAACTTCTAAATAAAATTATGGATGAATTAGATTTTTCAGATCTTTCGAACGATGACCTTGAAGGTTTAAGGTCTATACTAGAACGTTCTGAAACAGATGCTGAACAGACAGATCAAGAAGTACCTACGGGTACTCCCTCTCCACCTCCTGAGCAAGTACAGCAACCTTCTATGGAAGGAACAGAACAAACAGATGAAGCCTGGAAGATACCACGTTCAGAAGATGTCAATGATGGAAGTTTAGGAGGTATCTTAAAAGGTACTGCTGTAGGTATGGCAGAAACTGCTGCACCTTTAGTTGGTATAGCTGATACTGCTATTGATACAATTAACTTTCTATCTGCTGGTGATACTTTTGACATACCTAAAATACCTGAATATGAAAGTAACACCACTCAAGCTTTACGTAATATATCAGGGTTAATCATACCTTCATTAGGGTTACGAGCTAAGTTATTATCTTGGGGAGCGAAAGCACACAAAGCTGCTACCGCACCAAAATTCCTACAAACTCTAGGTAACAGTAGATCATTCCAATACTTTGCTAAGTTTGGTGCTGATATAGGTACTGGTGGTTTAGTAGATTATGTAGCAGAGCAGAATCAAAGAGATGACAACTTATTTGGTACACTGAAACATTATTGGCCTCAGACATTTCAATGGATACCTAATAGCATAGCTACTGATGCTGACGATACTCCTGGAGAAAGACGCGCTAAGAACGTCAATGAAGGTGCTATCTTTGGTGTATTAGGTAGTATAGTGGAAGGGGTTGCATATCTTACTGGAGCTGGTAGAAGTCTAAAAAGAACTGCTAGATTTAAACCTGGTAAAGAAACTAAGATAAGTTCAACAGAATTAAACGCACGTACTACAGATGAATTTAGTACTACTAAGTTTTCTGATAAACCTATAGAAAATCAAGTTCTACAAGATTTTGCTAGGAAAGAACATGAACTAAACCAACTCTCTGAGTACTATATTAGTAAAGGGGAAGAATCTCCTAATTGGCCACTTTTTGAAGAAGGAGATAAATTAGTACGTACTAAAGATCCTGACGGGATCATCGGTGCAATGGCAGATGAAGCTCAGATAACAAATAATATAGAGACTGGTTGGGGTAGAATAGGAAATCTATTACACGAAGCTGGTAGGAAAAGAGGTATAGAATTTGATAATCTTACCAATAGAACTCTAGTTAGTGAACTAACAGCTCAGCTCAAAGACGCTAAAGGTGTATCTAAAACCCTTAGATCTGGTACAACCATAACAGCACGGATGATTGATGACGCAGGTAAACGCTTAGCTGCTACTCTTTTACATCCTAGAGTTGATACTGATGATATACTTGGAATTCTAGATGAGTTCAAGAGATCAGTAGATGGATCTGCAATTAGAATTACAGGTAAAAAGGCTTTAAAATCAGCAGTTAAGCAGTTAAAAGCTCAAATGCTCGATTTAGATGTCCATAAAGCTAGGGCTTACCTAGCAACCTCTGAGGCAGGCCAGGTAGCTGACTTTGCTGAAGGTGCTAGATTAATGGAAGACGGTACTTCTGTTGCTAGGACTATTGACCTAATGGCTGACCGCTTAGAAGTCCTTCAAGTTGAAAAAGCTTTAGCTAACTTTGAAGCGAACTCCATGTTATCTAATATGAATACTTGGAAATCTGCTGTAGAAACAGGCGATGCCCGGATAATGAATGCTGCTGCAGAAACTATATTAAGTGATACTGGTGAAAGATTATTAGAAATAATACCTAAAGCTAAAGAGTGGACTGACACATTAAAAGCTGTTTCTCAAGATAACCCTCATTTTCTTAGACCTTTCTTATTGGCGAATGAGTTTACTGATGGTAATGTAGATTCTATGTTTAAACTACATCAATGGGCTCAAAACAATTTAGGAGTATTTAAGAAAGCAATTTATGATGGTAATCCTGAAGTCCCTTCAATTATTAACAAAGCTTGGTGGAGTAATATATTTAACTCAGCACTATCTGCAATGGGTACACCAATGAGAGCAGGTGCAGGTAACTTAACAGGTTTACTTGGTAGAGGTACTGCTACTGTATTCGGTGCTGTAGCTGAGGGAGATTATATAGCTGCTCAAAAAGCAATGACCGCTCACTTCGCATTAGACGATACTTTACAAAAGGCTATGGACCATATGAGATTGGTCTTTAGAAAAGCATCTAATAATCCTAAAGAAGTTAGTTATGTAATGCGTGGTGATATTGCTATTAAAGAAGAGAAAGGATTAACTGCATTAAGAGCGTTTGCTGACGCTGCTTCTGCAGAAGGAGAAGACGGCGCTGCAATGCTTTTAAAAGTTTATGAAGATCTAGATGCTTTATCAATGGATCCTGCTCTCAGGTTCGGTGGTAATTCTATGACTGCACTTGACGGTTTTGCTAAATCAGTTACTGCTAATACAGAAGCTAAATACATTGCACTTAATAAACTAGCTCAATCAGGTGAAGAGATTACTGATAAAAAGTTAAGATCTATTTCTGAAGAAATCTATAATAGTTGGTTTGATAAAAATGGAATGATTGATAATGAAACTGTTAATGCAATTACCAGTGAAATAGCTTTGAATGCTGATTCACCTATTGTTGATGGTTTTAATACGTTCCTTAAACGATTCCCGGCTGCTAGATCCTTCATCTGGTTCCCACGTACAACTGCAAACGTAATCGATACCTTTGGTAAATGGAGTCCAGCAGGTGTATTATCTTCTGACTACCAAAAACTATGGGGACCATTAGGACGTAAGAGTATCGATGACTTCTCAACTGATGAAATCATAGACTTCTTACGTAGTAAAGGTAGATCAATCAATGAGTTTTCTTTTGAAACATTTCAAATGATGCGATATGAGACTAAAGGTAAAGCAGCTATAGGTAGTATGTTCGTAACTGCAGCAGGTTTTGCTGCTATTAATGGTAGATGTACTGGCACAGGTCATTATGATAAAGCCAGACAACGTATGAGATTACGTAGTGGATGGAAACCTAAGACATGTAAGGTACCAGGTACTGATAAAGTAGTTAGTTACGAATGGATGGGTCCACTAGGAGACTGGTTAGCGCTTACAACTGATATTGTTGATAATGCTGATAGTCTAACATCAGGTATGCAAGAGGATCTTTATAAAAAACTTATGTATTTACTAGGTTCTGCTGTTACTAATAGATCTATTCTTTCTCAACTAGAGCCTTTACATGATGTATTACAGGGTAATGGTGCAGCAGCTCAAAGATTTGCTACTAGTTTTGGTAATAATTTAGTACCTTTAGGTAGTCTAAGGAATGAGTTAGGTAAACTAATGTATCCTGGATTACGTGAATTACGTGGTGAATTCAATAATTTATTAAGAAATAGAAACGCTTGGCTTGATGGTTTTGATCCTAGTAGATCATTACCTCCTTTAGTCGATCCTATTGACGGGAAACCTATAGGTTATCAAGAGAATTGGTTCATTAGAATGTTTAATATGGGTCCAATTAAGATTCATGATAAACCATCTAAGGAACGTCAGTTTCTTATTGATATAGAATTCAACAGTTCTCCTACTATGAGGTTAAGTCAAAGAGGAGTTCTTTTAGAAAACCATGAAATTTCAGCTATTAATAGTAAGATAGGAGAGCAAGGTTATTATCAAAAAGAGATAAATAGGATAATGAAAGAAGCGGATAAACTTACTTATACAGGACCTGATGGCACAGTTTATAAAGGCTTTGTCAATATAATACGTGCTCAAAGAAGAGGTTTCATTACATCTGAAATATTAGATACTACTAAATTTGCTAACATTTTTAATCAACTTACATTAGCATATTCACAGGCTAAACGTTTAGCTGAAGATAGTCTAGCTGAACCTATGAGATCTGGAATTAGACAGCGTGAGTATGAGCAAATGAATTCAGAAGATGCTCAGCAAAGAGGTGATGTAGATCAAATTTTAGAAAATGAAGAACTTAAAGCAACATTAAACATGCCTAAATAATTATGCCATATACAACTGAAAGTAATTACACAGGCGATAATTCTAATAAAGAATTTACAATTACCTTTCCCTTTTTAGCAAATTCAGATGTAAAGGTAAGAGTGAAGCCTGCTGGCGGGTCATGGACCACGCAAACAGAAACTACTCATTATACAATAGCAGGTACAATTCTTACATTTGTAACTGCACCTGCTACTAGTGCTGATGTTCAAATCTTTAGAGATACTAATATTGATAAGAGTAATTCTGTCTTTCAAGCAGGTTCTTCAATACGTGCTCAAGATTTAAATAATCTAGCTAAACAATTTTTATATGCAGCCCAAGAATTTGAACAAGCCAGTACTACTCCATCTGGTACTGGACTTGCTTTAACTGCATCAACTAAGAATCATATTCAAGTTAATAGTGCTAATGATTGGACTATTGTACCAGGTTCTGTTTCTACTGCTCTAGGACCAAATAGTGTTGATACCGCTAACTATGTAGATGGTAGTATAGAGAACGCACATCTAGCTGAAGACGCTGTAGATAGCCTTCAATTAGTAAATGGATGTGTAGACTTAGAACACATGTCTGATGAATCAGTTGACAGTGATCAATATGTAAACGCTAGTGTAGATCTAGAACATTTATCAACTGCATGTAGAGGAAGTGTAGAAACTCCTGTAGGTACTGTTATTTGGTACGCAGGAAACACTGCTCCTACTGGTTACTTAAAATGTAACGGAGACGCTATTGCAAACGGTAGTGGTACTACACAAAGTATTACTGCTGATTTCTCTGCACTGTATGCTATAGTTGGTGGAAACTTACCTGATTTACGTGGTGAATTCATTAGAGGCTGGGATGACGGTAAAGGTACTGACGGCGGTCGTAATATAAGAACTACTCAGGCAGATGAAACTGAATCACACACCCACACTGCAACAACAGCTAGTGCAGCTTTAACTGGATCCGTACATGGTATTGCTGAAAGTTTCCACAACAACGGTACTGCTACCGGTGTCTTTTCAAAAACTGCAGTAACAAGTCGTGCTAATACACCTCAGAGTGTAGATAGTAGCGATACAGATGGTTTCAACTTTGATGGAGGCCATACTCACACAACATCTATTTCTAGTACCGGCGGAACTGAAACTAGACCAAGGAACTACGCCTTACTTGCTTGTATTAAATATTAAAAAATAATGGCAACTACCGAACAATTACATACAGCAACTGGTACTGCCTCCACCGAGTACTCGTTCCCTTTTCCATATTTCAAAGAGGGTGATATCGAAGTCACTGTTGACAACGTTATCCAAACTCAAACAACTAAATACACATTTCCAACGGCTACAGCTATTAAATTTACCGCTGGTAATATACCGACTGCAGGTAAATCAATTAAGATATACAGGAATACAGATGTAGATAGTCTTAAAGCAGTCTTCTCGGCTGGATCTTCAATTAGAGCATCAGATTTAAATAATAATCTGGACTTAGTTCTATATGGAGAACAAGATAAAGTAATAACAAGTAAGATTAGTAATGATGCTGTAACTTCTGCTAAACTAGATACTAATATAGATATAGCTGGTACATTTGATGTAACAGGTGCTACTACACTTGACAGTACATTAAATGTAGCAGGTGCTACAGTCATGGATACTACGTTAAATACTAAAGGAAACGTAGATTTCGATGCTAATTTAAACGTTGATGGTACTTTAACTGTTGATGGTATCTCTACACTAACAGGAGCTGTTTCAGCCCCTGGAGGTGTTACAGGTGATTTAACAGGTACTGCTTCTTTAGCTACTAGTGTAACAGCTACATCTAATAACTCTAATAATGAAACTGTTTACCCTACATTTGTAGATGGTGTATCCGGTACACAAGGTATTGAAACTGATTCTGGTTTAACTTATAACCCATCTACAGGAGTATTAACTACTACATCAGTAACTGGAAACCTTACAGGTAACGTTACAGGTGATGTTACAGGTGATGTGACGGGTGATATCACAGGATCAGTTACAGGTAACGCTGACACAGCAACAGACTTAGCTGCAGCAGCAAAGATTACAAATAGCGAACAATCAGGTCATACAGCAAACGATACAACATATTATACAACAGCAGCGTCTGATGCTAGATACTATAATATAGGTAGTACTGAAGAGATAGTATCAAGTGAATCATGGGTGTCTGATGACACTTCTATTGCTACAACTAAGGCTGTAGATAATAGGGTCATTAACTTAGTAGATGAAGTTGGTGGTTTTGTACCACTTACTGATGAATCAGACTTCCCTGCTACTAACCCTGATATAAACAGTGCAGCTGGTACTATCGTATCAGTTGGTACACTTACAACAACTTATACACCTAGTACTGGTACAGTAACAATACCAGCATCTACACTAGATAATCTATCTAATGATTTAACTATAACTGGATGCGGTTCTACTGTATTAGCAGCTGGTTTCGGTGTTTTAGTAGAGACAAAAGCGTTAAGTGATGCAGCTTATGCAGCTAACCCTTCTTATACATTCCATAGACTTACACCAAAATCTTCAGAAGTAACTACAGTTGCTGGTATATCTGGTAATGTAACAACAGTTGCAGGTATTTCTAGTAACGTAACTACAGTAGCAGGAAATACTACTAATATAAATACAGTAGCTGGTAATAACTCAAACATCACAGCCGTAGCAGGCAACGCTACTAATATAAATGCTGTTGCTGGTAACGAAACTAATATAGACGCAGTAGCGGGTAATGCTACTAATATAAACACAGTTGCTAGTAATAATACCAATGTAACTAATGTTGGTGGATCTATAGCTAATGTCAATACAGTTGCTAGTAACATTTCGAATGTAAATAATTTTGCTGATCTTTATCAAATAGATGACTTCAGTCCTTCTGCGCCTACTACAGATGGTGGGGGTAATGCAATTGCTGAAGGTGATCTAGCATACGATAGTACAGCTCAACAATTAAAAGTATATAGTGGTAGTGCTTGGGAAGCAGGCGTAGCTGCTCCTAGTACTTTAATGCCTAAAACTGGTGGTACATTTACTGGTGACGTAACCTTTGATAATGGTACGAATGCTGGTAAAGATATGTTCTGGGATGAAAGTGATGATACATTAAAATTAAATGATGATGTCCAGTTAAGTCTTGGGTCTGATAGAGATATGAGATTCTATCATACTGGAACTCATGGATATTTGAATGTAGTTACTGGTAATCTAAATATAAGAACTAATGGTACTGAAGAAGCTATTGTAGCTAAGAAAGATGGAGCTGTAGAACTTTACCATGATGGTTCACAAAAGATATCTACAACTTCAAGTGGTATAGATGTAACAGGAACTACAACAGATGATGGTGCAGATCATGCTGGAGATGTAATATTCCAAGGTGATGGCGCAAATAGTTACTGGGATAAGAGTAATGACTCCTTAATCTTTAATGACAATGCTGGAGTTAATCTTGGTACTGGTAGAGATGTAAGATTCTATTTTGATGGAAACCATACTTATCTAAATGTAGTTGACGGTAATTTAAATATAAGAACAAACGGCACAGAATCAGCTATCGTTTGTACAAAGGATGCAGGTGTTGCAGCATACTATGATGCTAGTGAGAAGTTTAAAACTACCAATACTGGTGTAGATATAACCGGTAATATTGTAGTTAGTGGTACTGTTGATGGTATTGATATAGCTACAGATGTTGCTGCAAACACGCTAAAAGTTACGAACGCAAATCATACAGGAGATGTTACAGGTTCTACGTCTTTAACAATAGCAAATAATGCAGTAACTCTTGCTCATTTAGCGGACGGTACAAGTGGTAATGATGGTAAATTCTTACAGGCTAATAATGGTAGCGATCCTACATGGGAAACAATATCTAGTGAAGGTACAGCAATACTTTCAACAGGTGAGACTGGTACAGCTAAATTCCTAAGAGTAGATGGCGATAATTCCTGTTCATGGCAAGTTCCTCCTGATACAACTTATTCAGTAGTTGATTCTAGTGCAGCTGGTTTAGCACCTACTTTACCAGGTTCTCATGGTGGTAAGTTCTTAAGAGGAGACGGTACATGGGTAGTACCTCCTGATACCGATACAACTTATAGTGTAGTTGATGCTAGTGGTAACGGTTTAGCACCTCAATTACCAGGTTCACATGGAGGCAAATTCTTAAGAGGAGATGGTACATGGGTAGTCCCTCCAGATACTGATACTAATACTCAACTATCACAAGAAGCAGTTGAAGATTTTGTAGGCGGTATGGTAACTGGTAATACTGAAACAGGTATTACAGTAACATATCAAGATGGAGATGGTACATTAGACTTTGTAGTAGCTCCAGAAGGTACATCAGTAGTTTCTACTGGTGAGACTGGTGGTACTAAGTTCCTAAGGGAAGATGGTGATGGTACTTGTTCTTGGCAAGCAGTCCCTGCAGGTACACCAACTACAACTCGTGGAGATATCATCTACAGAGCTGCTAGTGCTGATGCAAGGTTACCTAAAGGTACTGAAGGGCATTATCTAAAGATGGGTGCTGATGACCCTGAATGGGCTGCTGTTGTAGGTGCTGTAGCTGATGGATGTATATTCGAGAATGATCAAACAATATCTAATAACTATACTATTGCTGCTGGTAAAGGAGCACACAGTGTTGGGCCTATAACGGTCAACGCTACTGTAACTGTAAACGGAAACTGGGTAGTTAGCTGATGGGAATTACAATTAATGGTACTAATGCCGCAGGTAATATTGACCTAGGTACAAATGGTACAATAACTAATTTAGCTGTAGGTGGACTACCTAACGGCTCAGTAAATAATGCTGATCTTGCTTCTGATGTAGCAACAGCGCTTCAATATAATGATGACAAGCTCCAGAGTAATATAGCTATGCTTGGCTTTAAAACTGCTATTAATGGAAGTCTTGCTAAATATAGTTTAGTAGATCAGATTATCGATGAATATGTCGATACTTCAGGTGTTGATGCTAGTGCTTCTACTAATGAATATCATGAAACTGGTACTTACTTTGGTGGTAGCGGTGGTAATGGTACAGGAGGTACTATAACTTCAGCTGGAGGTTATACATATCATAAATTTACAGCAGGAAGCACAACTTTTAATGCACCTTCTAATGGAACCGTTCACGCTCTAGTAGTTGCTGGAGGCGGAAGCGGAGGAAGTCACCACGGTGGTGGAGGCGGAGCTGGAACTGCTATTGAAGATACAGCTCTCGCATTAACTGCTGGAGATTATACGCTTGTTGTAGGTACTGGTGGTTCAGACCCAGGAGGCACAAACCAAGGAAACGCTGGTGGTGATTCAACTGCTTTTGGTTGGACTGCTAAAGGCGGCGGTGGCGGTGGCTGCTGGGAAGGACAAAACGGTGGACATGGTGGTAACAGTGGAGGTTCTGGTGGTACAGCCGGGTCTGTCGGTTCTCCAGGAACTGCAAACCAGAGTAGTGCTACTCAATCTAGTGGAACTAGAACTGTATACGGTGGAAACAGCGGACATGCTAGAAGCGGCCACGCCACAAATGACGGTTGGGGTGGTGGTATAGGCCACGCAACTAATGGTTCAGGTAAAACATTCTCAAACTTCACCTCATTTGGTGTAAGTGGACAGTTTGGTTACGGAGGCAACGGTGGTGGATCCTTTTCTGGTAACAACACACATGTTAGTGGTGGAGGTAATGGATATGGTGGACCTGACTATGCAAGTGGTGGAGATGCTACTGACGGAACTGGTTCCGGTGGTGGTGGAGGTGGTGGTAATAATGGAACAGCTGGAGATGGTGGAGACGGTGTAATATTACTTAGATACGCAACCGGCACCTTCCAAACTACTCAAGATTTAACACTACAATCCACAGCAACTACAGCAACAGCTGCCCCTACAAAAGCCGATTTAATTCTTCTTATAGAAAACACAACTGGTACTGCTACACTTAATACAGATATTAAAGGTTATATAAGTAGAGATGGTTCTGCTTTCTCTTCTGCTGTAACTTTTGTAGATGAAGGAGAGTGGGGGACTAATAAAAAAGTAATCGCTGCACATGATGTAGATATATCTGGTATAACTTCAGGTACATCTATGAAGTATAAAATTACTACACATAATCAAGGTGATACTAAAAAAACCAAAATACACGCAGCCTCACTGGGGTGGAAATAAATGGCAGAATTAAAAATTAAAGCGGACTCAGGCGGTGGAACCGTTTCATTTAAGGGTCCATCTTCAACAACAAGTAATGCTGCTGTTCAGCTCACTCTTCCAGTAGACGATGGTACACCAAACCAATATTTAAAAACAGATGGCTCAGGAGCTTTGTCTTGGGCTACTGTTTCTTCTACACCAGAAGGAACAGCAATACTTTCTACTGGAGAAACCAATGGAACTAAATATCTTAGAGAAGATGGAGATGGGACTTGCTCTTGGCAGACAGTCTCATCAGGAGCAGCTTTAACAGGTTCGACGGACAATCAAATCACAACAGTTACAGGTGCAAACGCTATTCAAGGTGAATCTGGACTGACTTATAATGGTACAAAATTAGCTATCAGTGGACAAGTAGAAGGTTCAGGTGCTACTACAACGCATAGCTTACCAACTACTGTCGATTCATGGGGATGGAGGTTATTTAATAACACCTCAAGTTCTCCTTATGGGTTAGAAATTAAGTACCCAAACAAAACTAGGGATGATAATCTCGGTGAATTTATTAACTGTTTAGATGCATCCGCAATTAGATTTAAAGTAACTTCTGATGGAGATGTTTGGAACCATGATGATGATTATGGTGGTTCTGATCAAACTTTAAAAGAGAATATTGTTGATGCTACTTCTAAACTAGAAGATTTAAAGAAATTAAAAGTTCGTAACTTCAATTGGAAATCTGAATATTTCCCTGAAAGATCCAAGAGAAAAATGATTGGATTTATTGCACAAGAAGTTGAAGAAGTCTTTCCTAGTATGATATCCGAATACAACCTAACGGGTGATAATGATAATCCAGTAATGAAGAAAGCTATTAAAAAGAGCTGGGGCCCTATTTTAGTAAAAGCTTTACAAGAAGCAGTAGCTAAAATTGAAGTACTTGAAACTAAAGTGGCAGCACTGGAGGCAGGTTAATGTCAAAAGTAATATGTACAGAGTTACAAAAAGATGGAGCTTCTGGAGCTAATATAACTCTCGATACCTCAAAGAATGTAACTTGTGAAAATAATCTCACGGTAGATGGTACTACTACACTTACTGGTGCAGTAACATTACCTAGCGATACTGTTGATGAAGCTACATTAAAGATATCTAATGCTGGTTCTAACGGAGAATTCCTATCCAAACAATCTGGTGATACAGGTGGGCTGACTTGGGCTGCTGCTGGTGGAGGCATTACAATGGCAGAAAGTTGGAGTTTAACTGCAAATTTTGACCACGCTGCTTCTCCAAGTGGTACTACTGATGATGTAACAGCAAATTGGGGAAAACAGAATGCAAGTACTACCTTAATTGGTAACATTGGTTCTTCAATGACTGAATCAAGCGGAATCTTTACATTCCCTTCTACTGGTTATTACATGATCACAGTAGATTTCCAAGGTAAATGTACTAGTAGTACTGACAGTGAATATCATGGAACCTATCAAAATGTATCATCAAATTCTGGAGGTGCTTGGACACAATTATCTGAAAGCTATACAGGTGCTTCTTTCAGTCAACAAAACATCTCGGTTACTAACACAATAATAGTGGATGTCACTAATGCATCTACTTTTAGATGGAAAGTCGAAGTTGTCGATGACCAAGATGCAACTTGGTATGGTACAACTAATGGTACTAGGAAAGCTTGTGGCGTTACTTTTGTAAGATTGGCGGATACTTAATTATGAGACCATCACATATAGAGGATTACCTAGTCAAACATAGGTCAGGCCAATGGTTTGGTTGGGGTAATTCTGATAAAATTTATACAAACCTAGTTGTACATGATGGAGGTTCAAAACCTACAGAAAAAGAATGTACAGATGGTTTAAAAGTGTTACAAGATGCCTGGGATTTAGAGAATGATTCTTATAAATCCAAACGTAGAAATGAATTCCCCTCTGTAGCCGATCAGTTAGATGACATCTATCATAACGGTATAGATGGATGGAAGGCAACAATCAAAGCAATTAAAGATAAATATCCTAAATCCTGATGTCAATTAACCTCCCCCGTCCTAACCTACCCAAACCTTTGTATGTCCCTCAGATGTACCTGAGGCAGCCTACAGCGGACGTTCCAGCCTATAAACCTATGATCATACCCCCAGCTGATTTAGAGCGTCCTGAGGAGACACAGGCGGAGGAGAAGGAAGAGAAGACAGAAACACCAGAACAACCGAAGCTAAAAATACCTGTAATAGATATACAGATGCCACTACCTGAAACAGCGGTAGTGGTGACTGCAGTAACAACAGCTGTAATTGCAGTAACAACGACAACCGTTACTCAATCTTTATTCGAACCTATCAAGAAAAAGGTTCAGAAACAACTACAGGCTAAAGTTAACAAATGGAAGGAAAACCGGAAGAAGAAAAAAAAGGACTCATCGACCGAATCAAAGGAAAACGAGGAGAGTTCGAAGAAGAGCAAATAGCTCTACTTTCTACTATGGTCAGACTTGGCGTAGTTGTCTGGGCTGGTTTTATAATAACCCTCAATTACGTTGAGCTACCTGGGAATATTATTAAAAAATCTGGAAGCTCGGATATCACGTTCGTTGCTTCGATATTTACAGGAGCCCTGGCCAGTTTTGGCCTTAATACAGCTAATTCTAAAGCTAAAGGTCCTGTCAACTGCCCTATGGTAAAGAAAAAAGAATGAAGAAATGGCTTTTACTCTTACTTCTAGCATTTCCGGCTGGAGTAAGAGCAGAGTTAGTCACGCCTCAGTTCACCCAAGGCAGTATGAACTCAACCACTACAACGACCCAGGAGATCACAGAAACAATTGAGATCACAACCTATGGGTCTGCATTAAACAAATGGTCAGGAGACAACATAACCCACACCTCAACGTCTTCAGGCGGAATAGCCGATTCAGATTCGGTATTCAATATGACAACAGCTGGCAGCGACTTCTCACTAGAGATAGTAACAAGAGCAGCCAGTCAGGTACTCGAAGTAACAGAGATAGAAAGAGAAATCGAAACTACCTCTACTACGGTATCATTATCAGTATTCTCGCAATAGGAGGACCAGTATATGCTGAAGAGGGAGAAACCAACAATACTTCAAACCCTGTGGCAGCAGCTACAGGAAACGTTACAAATCAAGCCGTCCAATTCCAAAATAACGGAGCCCCTTCGCGTCAAGTACTTGGGCCGAACATAAGTTGTAATGGGGCAACAATGACCTTTAGCCCGTTTTATATGGGCAATCATACAACACCTTATGATGATCACATGGATCAACAAAGCTACACCGTAGCTGAGAACTGGGGAGCACAGATTAACTTCATGGTTCCCCTAGATGGTTCATTGGTTGAGCGTTGTAAAGCTATTGGAGCTAGACAGCAAGCTAAAATGGAACTCGATTATGAATTAGTTAGAGTTCTTAAATGTGCTGAATTGCAGCAGAAGGGTTTTATGCTACGTCCTGCTACACGTGTATACCATATGTGTCAGGATGTTATACCTATAGCTGCATTTAAACGGGAAGTCGCTAAAGCACAGGCTGCTAGACTTCCCCCTCCACCACCTAAACCCTGGTGGCATAACCTTAATCCATTTAAAAAATGAGTAAACTATCAGAAGCTGATGAAAAGTATCTAGCAGGTGTATCTTCTTTCCAAAGAGATGCTGCTAGAAAAGAATTAGAAGCGAAAGCTGCTAAAACAACTAAAAAAACCACTACTACTAAAGAGAAATGATCGTATTAATCAAGCCTATCCTATTTGCATTCATTAAGTCCACTGCTGTAAAACAACTTATTGTTGATCTACTCGAAGGACTGGTTTCATCCACTGAAAATACACTAGATGATCAAGCCGTTGCGGCTATAAAAGCAGCGTTATTCCCTGGTATAAAATAAATGAAGAAAGCCACTGAAACCCAATTCCATGAATTACATAGCCTTGTCACAGAAGAATTCCTGAAAAGGGTAAAAAGTGGCGAAGCTTCTACTCAAGATTTAAAAGCAGCCTGTGATTGGCTTAAAACTAATGATATTACTGGTGTTGTTTATGAAGGTAGTCCTTTAGATAAACTAGCTAACGTAATGCCCAAAGTTGACCCGACTCTTATTCAAAGGAGGATGTATGGCCCCAAGGTTAAGTATTAATCCAGGCAAAACTGCTAGATTCTATCGTAAAAATAAGAAGTCTAGACTAAAGCATAGACGAGATGAATTGATACGTGGTAGATCTAAAGCTAAAAGAGATTATAGATCTAGATTATCTATAGCACGTAGGAAACGTAAAGTCGGTCCACAGCAAGATTTGTCTCATAAAGGTGGTAAGCTCGTTATCGAGGGTCGGAAGGCTAATCGAGCACGAGGCGGCGCTAAGAGGAAGTAATTATGGCATGGGAGGATACTGCTCAAATACTCAGAGATGAGGCAGCTGATTCAACACAAGTTGTAATTAAATTAATAAAACAAAGGCTTAAAAATATCCCTAAGATACAACAAGAACTTTTACAATTAGAAACTGAACTTACTGGTGGCTTGAAACTAAAAGCTGCAGAAAAGAAAAAATTATTAAAAGCTAAAGCTGTAGGTGAAACTACTTTATATAGATTAAAAAGTGATATAGGTAAAGAAGTAGATAAACTAAATAGAGCTCTTGGTGAGTTATTGACTGCGAAAGGTAAGGAGCAATATTTATTAGAAGGTGGCTTATTTGAAAAAATATTTAGTCAAGATGCTAAAGGTTCAGATTTAACTAAGAATTTAGCAGCATTTGAAACTAAGTTATCTGGATATACAGATGCTATCAAATCAGGTGTAAAAAGATTTACAGTAGGACATCATCAACATTTAGCTACTCTTAGAAATTTAGCTTTAGAATCTTCCAAAAATCTTAATCCTAAATGGTGGAGCCAATATACAACAAGATTAGCTGAATTAGGTTATGAAATAGGTGATCAAGGTATTATTCGCCTTGCACGTCAAGGTCATAAAAATTTACAAAAATATAAGACTGGGCCAATGGCAGGCCAGTTAAATATTGATGGTTTTTTAAAAGATCTAGGTATAACACAAGACACGCCAGGATTTAAAGAACTTTACAAAGCTTCGAAAGAGATAATGGCACATGCTGGTGGTACTGGTGGTTATAAAATACCATTACAATTTGCTCACTTAAGTGTAGATGAAGCTATAGAAGCTTCTGAAGATATATTAGCTATAGAAAAAGCACGTGGGCAGCAAGGTCAATTATTTACTGATCTTATTAGGAATTGGAATACTCGTATAAAAAACCGAGGTGGCCCAGTTACTACATCAGATATTGAAGAATTAACTAGACTTACTAAAAGTATAGAAACTGTAGGCCAAGGAAAAAATAGAATAAGTCTTAAGGATTTTGCAGACCAAGCTAGAGTAATAGAAAAAAGTTGGTTAGATAAAATTACTCAAAGGCGAAGAGATATAGGTATTGAAAATCAATCTATATTAGGTTTCATACCTAAAAAAGCTATATCTACAGTTGCATCTAGTGTTAATGATTTAATGAATCTACCTGGAGCTAGACCTATAGCAGCAGCTACTACTTTTGCAGCAAAAACTGCTACTAAAACTTTAGCAGGTGGTTTGGACGTTTTACCTGGAATAACTGGAGCTACTGGTTTAGTTAGTGAGACTGATATTGCAACTAAAACATTACATGCCTTAGATGTTGGTGATGCTTTATTAAGTACTGCTGCTTGGTTTCCTAAAGCAGCTAAACATGTAGGTACACCATTAGCTACATTAATGGTAGGTAAAACTGTAGGTGAAATACAAGAAGGTGGTGATAGAAAACTAAGAGAAGAAGTTGATGAAGAACATACAGGTAATATAGGCGGATCACTTATAGGTCGACCACTTGGTTGGCGAGGATTTTAATATATGACAAACGTTGTAACCGCCCTACAAGACGACTTCAAGCTGTTCCTACAAGCCCTTTGGCAACAGCTTGAGTTACCATCCCCTACTAGGGCTCAATATGCTATTGCAGATTACTTGCAGAATGGTCCCAAAAGACTTCAGATTCAAGCCTTCCGAGGTGTTGGTAAGTCTTGGATTACTGGTGCTTTTGTTTTATGGACTCTATTTAAAGATCCAGAGAAAAAGATAATGATTATATCCGCATCTAAAGAACGTGCGGATAACATGTCCATTTTCCTACAAAAACTTATTATTGAAACTCCATGGCTCAGTCATCTTCAACCCAAATCAGACGATTCCAGATGGTCCCGAATAAGCTTCGACGTCGCTTGTTCTCCACACCAAGCCCCAAGCGTCAAAAGCGTGGGCATCACTGGACAGCTCACCGGAAGTCGCGCAGATTTGATGATATTGGACGACATAGAGGTTCCTGGAAACTCCATGACGGAGTTAATGCGTGAAAAATTACTTCAGCTTTGTACGGAAGCCGAGTCTATCCTTACCCCCAAAAGTGATAGCCGTATTATGTATCTCGGGACTCCTCAGACTACTTTTACTGTTTATCGTAAGCTGGCAGAGCGTTCGTATCGTCCCTTTGTTTGGCCCGCAAGATACCCCCGTAAAGGAAGTCTCAGTAAATACGATGGACTCTTAGCACCTCAGATCCAGGAAGACCTCGATTCTGGTGCAGAAGAATGGGATTGTACAGACCCAGATAGATTTGATCATAACGACCTATTGGAACGTGAAGCATCCATGGGTCGTTCTAACTATATGCTTCAATTCCAGCTGGATACCAGCTTAAGCGATGCAGAGAAATTCCCCCTTAAGATGGCTGATTTGGTTATCACTAGCCTTAACCCTGATAAAGCTCCCGACTCTTGCGTATGGTGTTCCGATCCAGCGAACGTCATCAAAGACCTCCCGACAGTCGGACTCCCCGGAGATTACTTTTACTCTCCTATGCAGTTACAAGGAGAGTGGACCCCTTACACCGAAACAATTTGTAGCGTGGATCCGTCTGGAAGAGGAACAGATGAAACAGCTGCCGCGTTTATATCCCAAAAGAATGGGTTCCTATACTTCCATGAAATGCGAGCTTATAGAGATGGATACTCAGACAGCACACTCCTCGACATCTTAAGAG
>VTLG01014834.1_pt1 | contig 24700 bp, 28 predicted proteins | sample 4694571 | NCBI WGS metagenome assembly VTLG01 (sample SAMN12604809, study PRJNA352737) | marine metagenome | biome: ENVO:00000447; feature: ENVO:00000209|ENVO:00000569|ENVO:01000036; material: ENVO:00002151; isolation source: viral sequences binned using virsorter ...
ACCCCATATTTGTCAAATAAGAACAAAATGAGAACAAACTTTTGGGATAAATCGCAGAAAATAAGGGTTATTTTCGGGCAAATGTGCTTGACTTTATCACCGAAATATGATAGCATATAGTTATATTATGAAAAAAAAACTACATTATGAAAGGAAAAAAATGACTACATTAAATAATGAACAAAAAAGTTTAGTCGAAGGTCTTTTTAATCACTATAAAAAAGATGAATTGACTAGATCCGAAATCAATGAATTTGTTGATAGTAACAATATCAAAAATCCATCTTGGTTAAAATCTAATACTTACAAGATTGGCAGAGGCGTTTATCGTTTACCTGTTAATGGTGATATCTCACCAGTTGTAAGTGAACCTGTTTCAACAAAAACTGAAACAGTACCTGCTACTGATACAGTAAATCAGGCTGCTTATGTTGTATCTAGTTTAACTGGCAATATTGTGCCAACTAAAGATCCTGTATTTGTACCATGGGGTCACTATAAAGATATTAAATCAATTGTTACATCAAAACAATTTTATCCAATCTTTATTACTGGTTTATCAGGTAATGGTAAAACCATGAATGTTCAACAATCTTGTGCTAATACAAAAAGAGAATGTATAAGAGTGAACATAACAATTGAAACCGATGAGGATGATTTACTTGGCGGTTATAGATTGCAAGACGGTCAAACTGTTTGGCAAAATGGTCCTGTTATCGAGGCAATGGAAAGAGGTGCAATACTTCTTTTAGATGAAATCGACCTTGCTTCAAATAAGATTATGTGTTTACAGCCGATACTAGAAGGTAACGGTGTCTTTATTAAAAAGATAAACAAATTTGTTAAACCTGCACCAGGGTTTAATGTGATTGCTACTGCCAATACTAAAGGGCAAGGTAGTGATGACGGTAAGTTTATCGGTACTAATATTCTTAACGAGGCATTCCTTGAAAGATTCCCGATTACTGTTGAACAATCTTATCCAACAAATAAGAATGAGATTAAAATATTAGAAAATGTAATGACCGAGAAAGGTCTTACAAAACAAGTTGATAAAAAGTTTGCTGAAAACTTAATCACTTGGGCTGATATAATCAGAAAAACATTTTATGAAGGCGGCGTAGATGAAATTATATCTACTAGAAGATTGGTTCATATTGTTGACGCTTATACTATCTTCAAAGATAAAATGAAATCTATTCAAATGTGTACTAACAGATTTGATACCGATACCAAAACTTCATTCATTGATCTTTATACAAAGATTGATGGCGGCGAAGATGTATCCAATTGGTTGAATACACCTGAACCTGAAGAACAAGATTCCGATGCTGATGAGGAGGGTAATGTTAATTACTAAAAATTCAGATCATAATGTAGTCATTGGGGCGGATAAAACCGCCCCTTTGTTTTTACATGAGCTTGACAATTAATTTAAAATATGTTAGCATAGAGTTATGAAAAAAGTTAAATCTAAAAAATTTAAAGATGATGTTCCTGAAATACCATTCTTATATGATTTTTATTTAATTTACTGGGAAGATATCCAGAGTGATAGTTCTTGGAAAGAAATGGATGATATTCAAGCTATGAAACCTGCAACCTGTGTATCAACAGGATGGTTAGTTAAGAATGATAAAAAGGTTCATATCTTAATGAGTGACTATAATTATAATGCAAAAGGTGACATGGGTGATGGCGGTAATACTACTGTTATACCTACAAAAAATGTTATCAAAAAGTTTTTAATAAAGGGGCTGTAATGACAATATCAGTAGATGTAAGAAACAACAATGTTGAGAAAGCAATTAGAGTTCTAAAAAAGAAGTTGCAAAAAGATGGATTGTTTAGAGAGTTGCGAATGAGGCAACACTATGAAAAACCATCTTTAAAAAGACAACGGAAATTAAAAGAGTCCTTGAGGCGTGTCGCTAAAGAGAAACGCCTTAGAGAGAAAAGAGATTCCTAGATGGCAAAGTTGCAGCTGTCTTGGTGTATAATAACAGCAACATTTAACTTGAAGGAGTTGATATATTATGGGTAGAAGAGCCTTAACAAAAAAACAAAAAGTATTAAATCTATTATCAAGTGGTAAACCAGTTACTTGGAAAACTATAAGAAATAGATTTGACCTAACATCACCTAGAGCGATGGTAGATACATTAAGAGAAGAAGGTCATATGGTGTACATTAATCAAACATCAAATGGCACATCTTATCGTATGGGTCAACCTACTAAAGCAATTTTAGCTGCAGGCGTAAAAAAAGTATTAAAAGGTAATACTTCAGATATCGTTGCTGCTGGTATCAGAGCTTTGTACGGCAAACAGAAATACGCTTATAAGTATTCTGCCGTATAAATAGTAGTGTTAGGCAGTTCGTAAGTCCTGACATTAAGAGGTAGAGTGTCTTCCGCAAAGGCACCGATTTAAGGTTTGGCAGTTTTCCGACATTGTAAAAAACTGCCATTATAAATATAAGTGTTAGATAATCACCCTCGAAGTACAGGAGGAAAAGAGGGATAAGATTATCTGACAACTGATATGCCATAAAGGGTATCAGATTTATTAACTTGCTTATAAAAAGGAGAAAGCGATGAATAGAACCTTATCTATATGGAACGATTTGCGTCCATTTTCAGTAGGATTTGATGAGTTATTTGACCACTTTAATAATCATTTAGAGTACACGGTTAAACAAAATACATCATACCCACCTTACAACATAACAAAGATTGACGATTTACATTTTCAAATTGAAATGGCACTTGCTGGTTTCAATAAAAAAGATGTAGAGGTCAAGTATGCTGATAATCAATTGACTATTAAATCAGTTGAGAGTAAAGGTAAATCTGAAAAGGAAACTTTACATAGAGGTATTTCTAAAAGACATTTCACCAGAACATTTACAATTGCTGATGATGTAAAAGTAAATGGTGCTGAATTGAAAGACGGAATGCTTTATGTAGACCTAGAGAAAATCGTACCAGAGGAAAAACAACCTCGAACAATTACAATTAAGTAATTAAAAAGATAGGGGTGCTGCTTGACAGCACCTCTTAAATAATGTATAATGATTTTATTGAAGGAGAAAATTATATAATGAATATAAATCAAAACACACTAAACATTCTTAAAAACTTTTCCAATATTAATACTAATATATTAATCAAACCAGGAAAAGAATTATCAACAATATCTACTATGAGAAATATATTTGCTAAGGCAAGTATAGATGAAACATTTGATACCGAGTTTGGTATCTATGACCTCAATGAGTTTCTAGCAGTATTGTCTGGCATATCTAAACCTAATTTAAATTTAGGTGATAAGTTTATGACTATATCTGCTGAAGGCAGTAAATCAAAAGTTAAATACTTTTATTCTGACCCATCAGTAATTGTGGCACCTACTAAAGAAGTAAATATGCCAGAGGCTGATGTTACTTTCAGTTTAACTGAAAACACACTAGATCAATTAACAAAGATGGCTGCGATATTAAAAGCACCTGATCTTGCATTAGTTGGAACACAAGGTGGTGATATCACATTAAAAGTTTGTGATAAGAAAAATGATACATCAAATAATTTTGATATCGTTGTTGGCGAAGGTGCAACAGCAGATTATACTTTCTATTTTAAAGTAGAGAATATGAAAATGTTATCAGGTGATTATGATGTAGCAGTATCTTCGAAATCTATATCTCATTTTAAAAACAAAAAATTACCTATTGAATATTGGATAGCTTTAGAGCCTGATTCCACTATTTCAAAATAATATTAATTTCTAAATTGTGAATAAGGTGAATTATGAGTACAGATTTTTTATGGGTCGAAGAATATCGACCAAAGACTATTGATGATTGTATATTACCAACATCATTAAAAACATTATTTAAGTCTTTCATTCAGAAAGGCGAATTATCTAATCTATTATTTTCTGGCACACCAGGTATCGGTAAGACCACAGTTGCGAAAGCATTATGTGAAGAATTAAACTGTGACTGGATTATGATAAATGGTTCTGAAGAAGGTGGTATTGATGTATTAAGAAATAAGATTAAAAACTTTGCTTCAACTGTATCACTATCTGGTGGCAAGAAAGTTGTAATACTAGATGAGGCAGATTATTTAAATCCACAATCTACACAACCTGCTATGAGAGGTTTTGTGGAAGAGTTTCATGCCAATTGTAGATTTATTCTAACCTGTAATTTTAAGAATAGAATAATCGAACCATTACATAGTAGATTTTCAAACATTGAGTTTAAGATAAATCCTAAAGATAAACCTAAATTAGCAAGTCAATTGTTTACAAGAGCAACCCATATTCTTAAAGAACAGAATGTTGACTTTGAAGAAAAGGTACTTGCTGAATTAATTAAGAAACATTTTCCTGATTTTAGAAAACTGATTAATGAGTTACAAAGATATTCTGTATCTGGTGTTATAGACGCAGGCATTCTTGTAAATGTATCAGATGAAAATTTAAAGACACTAATTAATCACTTGAAGGCAAAAGATTTTACAGAAATGAGAAAGTGGGTTGTACATAACCTAGATAATGATCCAGTAAAAATATTCAGAAAGATTTATGATAATCTTTATGATAATTTACAACCTGAAACTATACCTCATGCTGTATTAATCTTGGCAGACTATCAACACAAATCTGCTTTTGTTGCTGACCAAGAAATTAACTTTGTGGCTTGCTTAACTGAATTGATGTCACAGGTTAAATTCAAGTGACCTACAAATGGCCTAATCTTCAAAAGCAAAGAAAAATCGTAAACAGGCGATATTATTGGCTTCGTAAATACAAACAATCACAAGGATGTTGTGAGTGTGGATACAATGCAAATTCTATAGCACTATGTTTTGCTCATAAAAATCCAATGGATAAAGATCCAGAATTGCTTGGTAGAATTAATGGTGGTTTTGCACCTTTGATCCGTAGAGTTTATACTACAGCAAAAAACAGCCACAAAACTACTGATGTAATTAAAAAGATATTTAATGAAATTAGAAAGTGTAAAGTTATGTGTGTGAATTGCCACACTATTGAAACTATTGAAGAACAAAAAAAGATAAGTGGTAAAGAAATAACAAAAATGAGAAATGAAAAAAATATGTATGACAGAAGGTATGGACTTAAAATTGATAAGCAATCAAGTCAACCAGCTGCAGCAAATTTAGATAGGTTTTTTTAGTATGTATGATTTAAAAGAATACTTAAATGCTATTAACTTTACAAAGAAAGACTTAATGGCATCCGAAGATAAACTATGGGCGAAGAAATACCCAGCATTTATTGTCAATAAAATACTATCTGGTTTTTCAGATTGTATAATGCTTGTTAATGAAATGAATAGAAATCACTTCATAGATAAAGATATGCAGTTCCATTTTCTCATAAATAGTATAAGAGCTAGAAAGCGATTTAGTCCTTTTTTGAGGGCTAGTAAACTAAAGGATTTGGATGTTGTGAAAGAGTATTATGGATATAGTAATGAAAAGGCAAAGGCCGCTCTTGACATACTCACCAAAGACCAAGTGAAATTAATTAAAGAGAAATTATTTAAAGGTGGGAAAAAATGAATGAATTAGATAATAATTGGCAACCTGAAAAGATGCTCGAGGTTCAATTAAAAGAACCTGATGATTTTTTGAAGGTGAGAGAAACACTAACAAGGATTGGAGTTGCAAGTAGAAAAGATAAAAAGTTATTCCAATCATGTCACATACTACACAAACAAGGCAGATATTTTATCGTACACTTTAAGGAGTTGTTTGCATTAGATGGCAAGGCAGCTAACTTATCAGATAATGATGTTGAAAGAAGAAATACTATAGCACAATTGCTTAGTGATTGGGGACTGATTGCAGTTATTAATACTACCGTTGCAGAAAAGAAAGCACCTCTATCACAAATTAAAGTCTTATCATTTAAAGAAAAGAATGAATGGGACTTACAAGCAAAATATAACATAGGTAAAAAAGTTGAAGATGAAGGCACCAAAGTTTAGAGAGTTTATTACTGAGGCACCAGACAATGGTAAATATAAACTGCTTGTAATTACAGACGAGCCTGAAAAAGCAAAGACTTTTCATACAGCAGATAGATTAAGAGAAGAAGCAGAAAAACTAGGTTGGAAATATTATCTGTATAAATTAACAGGTGGTTATACAACTAGTCCTGAAGGTGCTTTAAGACTTCATAATAAAGATGATGATAAAGGTTTTGAAGTATCTGGCACAGACACAATCGCTATAATTCGTGGTTCAGTAACTAGAAAAGATAGTTGGATGGACATAGTATCACTATTAGAAAAACATAGCATTTGTGTAGTGAACAGCAGGGAAACAATTAGTGTTTGTGCTGATAAGTATAGAACATCATTAAGACTTGCTGACTATGGTATTAAACAACCTGTAACACATCTAATAAATGATCCAGAAAATTCAGAACAAGCATTTGAAAATTTAAATACACAATATCCTATCATACTTAAAACATTAAGAGGTAGTAAAGGTGTAGGTGTTTTATTTGTGGAATCAGCTAAGTCATTAGATAGTATTGTTCAACTAATACATAAACAAGATGATGACGCTGATTTATTATTACAAGAATATATTAAAACAGATTATGACGCTAGAGTATTAGTGTTAGGTGGTAAAGTTTTATCTACAATGAAACGACCTGTAATCGAAGGTGACTTTAGATCAAATGTATCACAAGGTTCTAAACCACAAAAACTAGAATTAACAGAATTAGAAATCGAAGAAAGTTTAAAGGCTGCAAAAGCAGTAAACGGATTATGGACTGCTGTTGATTTTATACCAAGTAAGAATAGAACAAAAGAACCACCATTTATCATTGAAGTAAATTCATCGCCAGGTACTGAAGGCATGGAAGAAGCAACTGGTCGTAATATCAGTAAAGAAATATTAGAGTTCTTTAGCGATAAAAAGAATTGGGTTAAAGTACCTAGTATGTGTGGTTACAAAGAGATAGTAAATATCAAACCATTTGGTGAAATTATTGCCAAGTTTGATACTGGTAATTCAGGTATGTCAGTAATTCATGCTGATAAGATGGATGTAAAAGGTAAAAAAGTTACATGGTCTTTACTAGGCAAAACTATTACAAGTGATATTATAAGAACCGAAGAAATATCAGTTGGCGGTTTAAGAGATTATGATGAAGATAGATATGTTATAAAATTAAATGTAGAGTTTCTCGGTGGCTTATATGAAACCGAATTTACGCTAGACGATAGAGAAGATAGAACACCAATATTATTTGACCGTGAGTTTATGAGTAAAGTAAATGTCATGGTTAATCCAGATAGAAAATATGTTGTTACTACAAAATATAGTTTAGACTAGACGCTTTACAAATTAATTGTAATGTGTTATAATAATATGAAAAGGAGTGAGTTATGCCCAAACAACATCAAACAGAAAATCACCTATTTAAAGCATTAGTAAAAAAATATGAATCCAATATTGCAACAGCAGTTGCTACACTAATTGTTTATTTTGACAATCCTGTCGGTATAGGTGAACATCCACAACACATAGAAGAAATGGATAAACTAGTTGGCCAGATTGCGTCAGCTGAAGATAACTTAAAAGCATTAAACAAATATTTTAACAATACACAGATATAGTGAAATTTTATACTAGCGTTATACCTCATAAAGGCAAACTTTTGGTTCGTGGTGTGAATGAAGATGGTAAGCATAAGAAATACAAAATTAATTATCAACCATCTTTGTTTGTGCCAGTTCAAAAAGAAACAAAATATAAAACATTAGATGGTCGTTATGCTGAAAAGATAACGCATGAAAGTATATGGGAAGCTAAAAAGTGGATTGATGAATACAAAGATGTAAGTAATTTTGAATACTTTGGCAATACAAGATATCAATATCCATATATTGCTGATGAATTTCCTGGTAAGATAAATTGGGATATTAAACAGATTAGAATACTTACAATTGATATTGAGTGTGAAAGTGAGAATGGTTTTCCTGATCCTGATTTAGCAGAAGAACCTCTTATTTGTATCACAGTAAAAGACCATGCCAAGAAAGCAATATTAGTTTTTGGTTGTGGTAACTTTGTCAATGATAGACCAGATGTTAGATATATTAAATGTTCTAACGAAACAGATTTAATTCATAGATTTACAGAATTTTGGTTATCGTATCAACCTGATATTGTTACAGGTTGGAATGTAAAGTTTTTTGATATGCCTTATTTGATGAATAGATTTAAATATATTATGGGCGAAGAATACATACAACAATTTAGTCCATGGGGTCAAGTAACAGGCGGTTCATCACTTGCATTAGGATATAATCGAACACAAAATTATTATGATATACTTGGCGTTGCAACTTTAGATTACCTAGACCTGTATCGTAAACATACATTTGTTAGGCGTGAAAGTTATAAACTAGATTATATTGGTCAAGTAGAATTGAATGAAAGTAAAACTGAAAATCCATATGATACTTTCAAAGAGTTTTATCAAAACGATTATCAATTGTTTGTAGAATATAATATCCAAGATGTAGAATTAGTTGATAAGTTAGAAGATAAAATGAAACTAATTGAATTACATTTAACTATGGCATATGAAGCAAAAGTTAATTACCAAGATTGTTATGCTCAAGTTCGTATGTGGGATACTATCATATTTAATTATCTTAAAGAAAAGAATATAGTTACACCTGCTAGTAAAGAAGCAGAAAAGTCAAGAGCATATGAAGGTGCTTATGTAAAAGATCCAGTTGTGGGTTTCCATGATTGGATTTGTAGTTTTGATTTAAATAGTTTGTATCCTCATTTAATTATGCAATATAATATATCACCAGAAACTATGGTTGGTTATGATCCTAATTTAGTAAGTGTAAATAAAATGTTAGAGGGCACTATATTAGATTCCGCTGACCTTGATAATAAAACTATAACACCTAATGGTGCTATGTTTAGAACAGACAAACGAGGTTTTCTTCCTGAGTTGATGGATAAGTTATACAAAGAAAGAGTGATTTATAAAAAGAAAATGTTAGAGGCAAAATCTTTGTATCAGGAAACAAATGATAAAAGATTATTAAATGATATTGCAGCCAATCATAATATTCAACTTGCAAGAAAGATTGCTTTGAATAGTGCTTACGGTGCGATTGGCAATCAATACTTTAGATACTTTGATGTTCGCCATGCTGAAGGTATTACTATGGCAGGTCAACTTGCAATTAGATGGATTGAAAGAGATGTAAATGATTTTTTAAATAAACTATTGAAAAGTAAAAATGTAACCTATGTTGTTGCTTCTGATACTGATTCCATTTATGTAAAACTAGGTGCAGTTGTAGATAAAATATTTAAAGATAAAACTGATACAAGAAAGATTGTAAAAGTATTAGATAAATTTTGTGAAGATAAATTACAACCAATCATTGATAAGAGTTATGAAAGACTTGCTAAATATGTAAATGCATATGAGCAAAAAATGATTATGAAAAGAGAAGTTATTGCTAACAAAGGTATATGGACTGCTAAGAAAAGATATATCTTAAATGTTTTCAATGAAGAAGGTGTTGAATTGAAAGAACCAAAACTAAAGATTATGGGCATAGAAGCGGTTAAGAGTTCAACACCTGCCCCTTGTAGAGCAAAGATTAAAGAAGCATTGAAAGTAATTATGTCTAAAGATGAGAATGCCTTAATACAATTTATTGATGATTTTAGAACACACTTTAAAAAGTTAATGCCACATGAGATTGCTTTTCCTCGTTCATGTAATAATTTAAAGAAGTATAGTTCAACAACTGATATCTATAAAAAGTCTTGTCCCATTCATGTAAGAGGTTCATTATTATATAATGACTTACTAAAGAAAAGTAAATTAAGAAAGTATGAAAGAATAAATGAAGCAGATAAAATTAAGTTTATTTTTTTGAAAGAACCTAATCCATTGAGAGAAAATATTATATCATTTCCTGCTCAGTTACCGAAAGAGTTTGGGTTACATCAATATATTGATTATGATGAACAGTTTGATAAGTCATTTTTAGAACCGTTAAGATTTATAGTCAATGCAATCGGTTGGAACTTTGAGAAACAAGCAACATTAGATGGATTCTTTTAATATGTTAGAAAACTATGATAAATCACTATATGAGCGTCTATTAGCGACGGCTAGGGACGATAAACTAGTTATACTAGACAACAAGTCGTTTGAATCCTTGAACGAAACCTATGGCAAAGAAACATTCAGAGCAACACTATCTGAATATATTGCCAATGAAAGACCAGTATTTCCACTTAAAGAAATCACTAAAGACGATATGAGAAGTTGTTTTTATGACTTACAAAAATTTGATACATCATCTATTTGTATACCAAAAGAACAAGTTGAAAAAGAGGTGTTTGAAAAATATGATGACTACAAATATCCTTATAGTCAATATGGTATAGGTCTTATCAATGGTCCTAGCACTTACAATGATGTGAGCAATTACTTCATGCAAGATTTAAGATTAGCATGTGGTAGTTATGGTTTTAGAGCACCTAAAGAAGTTTGGGAAAATGGCACAGCAAAAGATATATGGAAATGCATGGGTCCTATATGGCGTGGTATTAATGGTGTTCAGAAAACAATAGTAAAAGAATTAGATGGTACTGAAACAGAAAAACTAATTGGTGGTGCATTAACTGATAAGAGTTATATATCAGCATTTAGATTAGGCACTTATATTGCAACACAATTTAAACCAGTTGTTGCAAAGGCAATATATGATATTACAAATGCTAAAACTGTGTTAGATACAAGTTGTGGTTGGGGTGATAGACTTGCAGGTTTCTTTGCTAGTGACGCTGAAGAATATTACGGTTGTGATCCTAATCCAAATACTTATCAAAGATATCAGGAACAGATTGCAACATATAATAAATTTTTAAAGAAGCCAAAGAAAGTTCAAATATGGCGATGTGGTGCTGAAGATTTACCATATCATAAGTTGCCAAATATAGATGTTGCATTTACAAGTCCACCATACTTCTCTACCGAAGAATATAATAAAGGTGGCGAACATGAAGAAGATCAATCATGGGCTAAATTTAATGAGTATGATAAGTGGCGTGATGATTTTTATTTACCAGTTGCAGAAAAAACTATGAATGTATCCAGATTTATGTTTGTAAATATTATGGATCCGAAAATCAAAGGTACTCGATATCGTTCTGGTGATGAATTGGTTGATAAGTTTAAAGATAAATTTTTAGGTCAGATTGGTATGAGAATTATGCAACGACCACAAGGTAAAACAAAGTTTAAAACAAAAGAAGAGCTGAATGAGTTTATGAATAAAATGTTTATAGAAAATGTTTGGTGTTTTGGTGACGATAGTTTAGATTTATTTAAAGCATCCCGAAAGGCAACTTTAGATGATTTCTTCGCTTGACTTTAATTTATATATAGTGTATAATAAAAACATATATGACAGTAACAGTTTACTCCAGAACAACCAATGGCAAGAAAGGTGAATGGGAACTAGATTCCATTTATACTGATGGTATGGAAGGTGGTAAAAAAAGAGAAAAAGAATATGCTGATAATTTCAGGCAGACAAAAGAAAACAACAAAGAATACAAAGTTGAGGTAACAAAAAATGAGTGATTTTTTAAAAGATATTATAAAAGAAACTGGTAACGAATATGCTAGTTTAGTATCAGATGGTGCGTCAGGTGACGTAACAGATTTTATTGATACAGGTTCTTATATATTCAATGCATTACTAGGTGGTAGTATTCATAGAGGTCTACCAGCAAACAAGATAACTGCTATTGCAGGTGAAAGTGCAACAGGTAAAACCTTCTTTGTATTAGGTATGTGTAAGAATTTTTTAGATCAAAATCCAGATGGTGGTGTAATATTTTTTGAAAGTGAAAGTGCTGTTACAAAAGAAATTATTGAAGAAAGAGATATTGATAGTAGCCGTATGGTGATTATGCCTGTGACTACTGTACAAGAATTTAGACACCAAGCAATACAAGTGTTAGACAAATATATTGCTCAAGATCCTGCAGATAGAAAACCATTGTTACTAGTATTAGATTCCTTAGGCATGTTATCAACAACTAAAGAAATGGAAGATACACAAGCAGGTAAAGAAACTAAAGATATGACAAGGGCACAAATAGTCAAAGCTGCCTTTAGAGTATTAACATTAAAATTAGGTAAGGCAAAAGTGCCTCTAGTAATTACTAATCATACTTATGATGTTGTCGGTAGTATGTTCCCTCAAAAAGAAATGGGCGGTGGTTCTGGTCTCAAATATGCGGCTAGTTCTATCGTCTATCTATCAAAAAGAAAAGAGAAAGACGGTACAGAAATCATAGGTAATATCATACATTGTAAAAACTATAAATCCAGATTAACAAAAGAAAATAAAGTAGTAGATGTTAGATTAACATATGACAAAGGTTTAGATAGACACTATGGTCTATTAGATTTAGCATTGAAACATAATATATTTAAACAAGTTTCCACAAGAATAGAATTACCAGATGGTAGTAAGACCTTTGGTAAAACAATAAACAATGATCCAACAAAATATTTTACTAAAGAAATATTAGAAAAGTTAGATAGTGCTTGTGAGAAAGAATTTAAATATGGAGATATAGTTGAAGAACAAATACCCGAAACCACACAAAACGACCAATCCTAAACACCGAGAAGATTATGTATTCGTAGAGAAGCCTGGCGAGGACTTTACAGCGATAAAGTTAATTAGTGGGCCATTTGCAGATATAGTTTACAAATATGGTAAAGTAGGATTTGCACCAGAGTCCGAAAAAGTTGGCGATAAGTTGCCAATGAAATTTGATTATACAGTTATTGAAAATAGAATTATGGCTGATACAGATAGTCAGGAATTTATTAATCACATTGGCGATATATTAGTTGTATTGCTAGATGATAATTTAAAAGAGAAAAAAACTGAATCTGAAAAATTACAAGATGAATTGGAACCAATAGAGTGATGGAAAGAATAGAAAGAACAGCTCTTAAAAATTTATTGCATAATGAAGCATATGCTAGAAAAGTTTTACCATTTATTAAAGAAGAATATTTTTCTGATAAATTAGAAGGCGTATTGTTTTCAGAAATATATAAATTTATTAATAAGTATAATAATCTTCCAACAAAAGAATCCTTATCTATTGAAATCAATAGTAATAAAAATGTTAATGAAGATGAATATAAAAAGATTACAGATATATTATCTACATTAAATAAAGAACCTATTGATGAGAATTGGTTAGTAGAAACAACAGAAAAGTTTTGTAAAGATCGTGCCATACATAATGCCATATTGAATGGCATTCATATTATAGAAGGCAAAGATAAAAACCATACGCCAGAATATTTACCAGAGTTATTATCTGGTGCATTAGGTGTATCGTTTGACCAAAAAGTTGGGCATGATTATCTAGTAGAAACAAAAGAACGATTTGATTTTTACAAGAAGAAAGAAGAAAGACTTGAATTAGATTTAGATTTTTTCAATAAGATTACTAGAGGCGGTATACCTAATAAGACTTTGAATATTTGTCTTGCAGGTACAGGTGTAGGTAAAACTTTGTTTATGACACACCTTGCTTCTTCTATATTATTACAAGGCAAAAATGTTTTGTATATAACTTTAGAGATGGCAGAAGAACGTATCGCTGAAAGAATAGACGCTAACTTATTGAATGTTGGTATGAGTGATTTAGAAGAATTACCATATCAAATGTATGAAACTAAAATTAATAAATTACAAAACAAAACAACAGGCACCTTAATTATCAAAGAATATCCAACTGCCTCTGCTTCTGTAGCACATTTTAAAAATTTAATTAGTGAGTTGGCACTAAAGAAATCATTTAAACCAGATATTATATTTGTTGACTATTTAAATATATGTTCATCTGCTAGATTTAAAGCAGGCGCAAATGTGAATAGTTATACTTACATCAAAGCAATCGCTGAAGAATTAAGAGGTCTTGCAGTTGAGAATGACATACCTGTATTTTCTGCTACTCAAACAACAAGAGGTGGTTTTGTAAGTAGTGATGTTGGATTAGAAGATACTTCAGAAAGTTTTGGTTTACCTGCAACAGCAGATTTTATGTTTGCCTTAATATCAAGTGAAGAATTAGAAGAAAAGAACCAGATAATGGTTAAACAATTGAAGAATAGATACAATGACCCAACACTTAATAGAAAATTTATTCTAGGTGTGGATAGGTCAAAGATGAGATTGTATGATGTTGAGCAATCAGCACAAACAGATTTAGTTGATAGTGGTCAAAAAGATGTATCAACTAATAAATTTAACAAAAAACTAGGTCAGTTTTCTGACTTTAAAGTTTAGAAAGGAGGAAAATGGCTCAAGGAACTATTAAATGGTTTGACCCAAAGAAGGGTTATGGTTTTATTAAACCTGATGATGGTAGTAAGGATGCTTTCTTACACATATCAGCTTTAGAAAAAGCAAACATAACACAACTTGATATAGGTCAAGCAGTTCAGTATGAATTAACTGAACACAAAGGTAAACAAACAGCAACTGATATACAATTGGTGAAATAGATGGCAAGAACAAAAAAACAAGTCTTAAAGTATGATGTTAAGATGAGTAAAAGAAAAAACAAAGTCCGTTGGTTAGTAATTGAACAACCAACAGGCAGTATCATCGCCGAAGAGGTCTTTGAAGATGACGCTAAGAAGATAGCGAAAATGCAACAAAGGACTCAACAATGGGCACCAAACGGAGGAGTTGTTAAACACTTGACATTAGGAAAGATAAATGAATAAACAAAGTAAAAGATTTTATGAAATCATAGATGTAATCAAAGAGCTACATGATAAGAAGCGACATGATTATGGTGCGAATGAAGATATTTTTGCCAACTTTAGATTGTCAGAATTATCTGGCATACCTGCTTGGCAAGGTTCTGTTATTCGTATGGGCGATAAGTATGCTCGTATTAGTAACTTCATAAAGAAAGGTGACTTTAAATTTAAAGAAGAAAATATTAAAGACACCTTAATGGACATGGCAATTTATAGTTTAATTACTATGATATTATATGAAGAAGCATCTCAACCTGAATATGAAGATGACATGGATCCAATGACAGACGAGGACTAGATGGACGGGTTAGCTAAAATATTAGAAGCACAAACAAAAGACAAAGAACCACAGGTTATTACTGGTGATTGGACTAACAACATTAGTGTTTCTGATATGTTTTCAAAAGATGAGGTTCAAAAATATTATGATATAATTAAAGAACCTAGAGTTACGCCAAACTTAAACTGGAAGAAAGGTTGGTATTCTGATTTTGAAGCAAAAGAAAAAAAAGAAACAGAAGGATACTGGCACATACCTCTTGGCGGTAGTGATAAAGATAGAGAAGAATTTACTATTGAACAAGATTGGGTACAAGAAATCTGGGATAAGATTAACCTAGATTTAAAAGTATTAAGAGTTTATTTAAATGGACATTACGCAGGTGAACCTGGCGATATTCATGTTGATGGTTGGACACCAGATCAATATACTATTATTGTCTATCTCAATCCATATATCAAACCAGAAGATGGTGGTACAATAGAATTTTGGACACCTAATATAACACCTGAACATCAGGCAACTGCTATGGATACACCATACGGTCCTATGGGTAATTCAGAACCAAATATCATTAGAGCATACTGGCCAAAACCTGGGCGAGTTGTAACCTTTGATGCCCGAATCCCACACGTGGCACGTGGATTACATGAAGCTTCAAAACATTTTAGAATATCATTAGTATTTAAAGCATCAAAAACTGCTTGACTTTTATCTCATACTGTAATATAAATAGCAGTAGGAGAGATAAATGGCATACGAAGCTTCAGAAATAATGACGGCAGCAGCATTAATGTATAAGACTACCGAATTAGAAAAAATTGAAACAGAAGGTGACTTACAGCGATTAATAACTGATAGTAAAAAGAACCTAGATAAATTTGTTGTATTTGGAAATAGTGCAATCAAAAAAGGTTTTACTGACCTTATGAATCCAAACGATAAGTCTAAAGTACAAGATATGGCTGGAGGTGTGTCTGCTGCTCTCGGTATTCGAAAGTATATAGGTTCAGGTGTAAAAGGTCTTAAAACTTATATGACAGGTAATGTATGGCCAGAAGAAGTTGAAAAGTTTAGAGTGAGTGCTTTTGGTTTTGAAGATTATAATTCATCAGATATAATAGTTACAGGTGATAAGAAAAAGTTTTATGGTATATCACTAAAGAAAAAAAGACAAGTTAAAGCAGCTGACCCTACACTAATTAACAAAGCATTTGATTCACTATTAGTTGGTAAAGAATTTGATGGTTTGAAAAAAAGTCTAGTTAAAACTAGAATAGATTATTTTGCTGGTCTAGTTAAAGAAGCTGTAAAGAAAAAGATCATACTTAAAAAAGATATTAAAGATTTTGACAGATTAGATAATAAAGAATTATTTGAAGCAAAATTAAGAGATAAAACACAATTTGACAGAGCATATATTGATACTAAAGGATATGCAACAGCAGATGATGGATACTTATCACAAGATACTAGAGATCCAAAATCAATGCGTTTCTTTGTAAATAAAGCATTATCAGATAAAAAGAATAAATTGTTTCAATCATTTATAAAAATAATGAATGATAATATTGACTTATTCTCAAACGGACTTATTAATATAATATTGAAAGTAAATTTATTTGATGAGTTAGAGGAGAAAGATTTAAAAGGTGTTGATTTTGATTTTAGTTTAGTTACAGCTATAGGTGATGTAAGAAAAGGTTTAGCAGTAATATCTAAACCTACAATCATACCACTTAAAACTACATTATGTGGATTGAAAAGAATAGAGAAAAAATTTAAAGGCAAATATATGATAGAGATTGATCAGCAAAAGATGAAAACATCGGATGCTGCTAAACTATTCTTTCAACTAAAAAGGGGTGACTTAATCTTACTAGATTTAGAGATAAGATATAAAGGTCAATTTACTCCACAACCACAGTTTCAAGGTTCATTAAATCCACAATTTAAGGCTGTACTTGAAAAAGAGTGTGGGGGATAGTGCTTGACTTCGGCACCAAAGTGTGATATAATATAAATATACTATGATAATATTAAATGGAGAGAGTGTAAATGCAAGGTTTTCAGAATTATCTTATAGAAGATAGAAATACACACCTTGAACATTTAGAAGATGAAATAATTAATAATGGAACTAAAGGGGCAAAAACCTCAATTGAATTTTTAAAATCCATCAAAAAAATGTTACAAGGCGGGTCAGGTGGATCCACAGTTTCAGTAAAATGGGACGGTGCGCCAGCTGTGTTTTGTGGTATCAATCCAGAAAACGACAAGTTCTTTGTCGGCACAAAATCTATATTCAATGTTACACCTAAAATAAACTATACTAATTCAGATATAGATAAAAACCATGGTGGTGCATTAGCAGATAAATTAAAAACAGCACTTAAATATCTTCCTTCATTAGGTATCAAAGGTGTTCTTCAAGGCGATCTACTCTTTACAGATGATAAGAAAAGAGCAAAAGTTGCTGGCAAGGACTCAATAGTATTCACACCTAACACAATTACATATGCAGTACCAGTTGTTAAATCTGGTTTCTTTGGTAGTTCAATATATGATGAAGTAAACAAAGCAAAAATAGGTATCATATTTCATACATCATATTCTGGTAAAACTATGAAAGGTTTAAGAGCAAGTTTTGGTGCAAATGTAAGAGGTTTAAGAAAAAATAGAAATGTATTTTTTGATGACGCTAATTATAAACAAGTTGGCAATACAGGATTTGACCAGGGTCAAGCTGCAAGATTTGATAATGTAATTAAAATGGCAGAAGGTTCTGCTTATAAGGCAGGTAAGTTTGTTGATATGATAAAGAAAGATAAAGGTCCTTTATCTCTAGGTGTTCAAATGAAAACATTTTTTAATACATATATTAGACAAGGCACTGCTATTGCTAATACTTCAAAACTTGCAAATAATTTTGAAGTGTATTTTAGAAATAGATTAAAAAAAGAAATTGATAGTAAAAAGACACCTGCAGCTAAACAAAAATATAAAGAGATATTAGAAGCAGGTATGAAAATATTAAGACCAAATAGAGATGGTCTTTATTTTACGATTGCAACTTATATAACTTTACAGACAGCAAAGTCTTTATTGTTAGGTAAGTTAAATCAGATACAAAGTATAGGTTCTTTTTTAAGAACGAAGAATGGTTATAAAGTTACTAATCCAGAAGGATATGTAGCAATTAAAAGAGGTGGCGCTGTTAAACTAGTTGACAGACTAGAATTTAGTAGGGCAAACTTTACAATGGCAAAAGATTGGGTAAAGGGGTAATATGTACAAAGGTAGAATGGACTCATTTAGAAGTTTTATTACAGCGGCACAAAAAACAAAGAAGTGTCCAGAAGGATATAGATTTGATAAAAAATTAAAAGTTTGTGTGCCTATAGGAGTAACTAGATATTATCCTTACTTTGGAACAAAAAGTGATAACGGTGACCAAGAAACTGATACATCAAATAATAATGGTCAGAATGGTAATGGAACAAATGGTAATGGTCAAAGTGGTAATGGAAACAACAATGGTGGAAACGGAAACGGACAATGAAAAATTTTAAAGAATTTAACGAAAGCATAATTGACATACCTAGAAAGACATATGCACCAGGTGTGTTTGATAATGAAGATACTGATAATCCAAAAATTAAAATCAATGTATTAAATATGATTACAGCTCAGTTTGAAGAATTTGAAAAAGAATATGATATACTAGATTATTCTTTGATAGGTTCTATTCTTACAAAGAGATATCGTAATGACGCTGATTTGGATATCAATGTATTATTTGATGTACCAGAAGAAAAAAGAGAAGAAGAAAGATTACGATTATCAAAGAAATATCTATCAGCTGCAAGTCCAGATAGTATTCAAGGTAAACTAATACCAGGCACAAAACATCCTGTAAATTATTATTTTATTACTGATAAGGAAACTTATGATGACCAAAATAAAAAAGCAGATGCTGTGTACAGTATTAAAGGTCAAAAGTTTATAAAGAGACCTGAAGATTTTACCTTTGATAAAAACTTATACATGAAAGATTTTCAAAAGAAAGTTGATGAAATAGATTTAATTAAAGGTGAATTAAAAAGAGATATTATTGATTATGATGAATTGAAAGAATTAACACCAGATGATATTGAAGGTTTACAATCTAAAATATCAGACAAGTTAAATGAAATAGAAAAAGGTATAAAAGATATTATTGATATCGGTGTTGAAATAGATACAGATAGAAGAGCAGCTTTTGATAAAGATATGACACCAGATGAAATTAAAACTTTTGGTATTAAAAATAGATTACCTAAAAATGTAATTTATAAAATGTTAGAAAAATATCATTACTTAAAATTCTATAAAAAATGTAAACAGATTTTAGATGACGGAGAAGTTTCAGATGATGAAATTGATTCCCTAAAAAAAGAACACGCCCAAAGTGAAACGAGGGCGATCGGCGAGGCATTAGATAAGGCTAACACATTGGTATTTGCTTTTGGTAGGTTCAACCCTCCTACCATAGGGCACGCTAAACTTATGAGTAGGGTGATAACTGAAGCTAGAAAAAATAATGCTAATCACATTGTTTATGCTAGTGCCTCCACCGATAGAAGAAGTAATCCACTTGATGTAAATACAAAAGTTAAATTTATGAAAAAGATGTTTCCACAAAATAACATCAAAGCAGCAGGTGGCAATCAAAGAACATTTATAGAGATACTTAAATTCTTCAATAGAATGTATGGCAACATAGTTATGATTGCAGGTAGTGATAGAATAAATGAGTTTCAAAAATTGTCAGACAAATATAATGGCAAAGATTATAATTACAAATCAATTAAATTAGTATCATCTGGTGAAAGAGATCCAGACGCTGAAGGTGTCATAGGTATATCAGCATCCAAAATGAGAGAGATGGCAAAGAAAAATGATTACAATAGTTTTAAAAAAGGTGTAGTCAGATTATCAGATACAGACACTAGAGCATTATTCAATGCAGTTAAAAAAGGCATGGGTATTGCTGAGAGATATGAAAGTTTTACTAATTTCTTAAACAATGATTTAAGAGAAGATTATCACCAAGAGAGAATATTCAATGTTGGTGATATGGTTGAACATATGGATGGCAGTAAAGGTATGATAGTTAGACGAGGTTCTAATTATGTTTCATATGAAACAGATGATGGTCTTATTAAGAAAGCATGGTTATATGATTTACAAGAGGGACCTAGAATACCTAGAAAGAAAGGTCAACCTGCAGGTTCAGATAAACATAGTGACTTATATACAGATGAGAATCCAAAAGGTACTATCAAAGGTTTAGGATTTAAAGATGTTGCAACAGCAAAAGCAAGTGTGGCAAAAATTAAGTCATCAGGTAAAACCCATGCACATAAAATACAGGCTGCAATCGCAATGGAACAAAGAGCAAGAGTAATGGGTAAGACAGCAGAAGCTGCTGTGTATCGTAAATATATCAATCAAATGAAAGAAAAAACTAAAAGAATGAAGAAAGAAAGTCTTTTAGATACACTTGAAAAAGAAATAAAAGTAGATGAATCCTATGAAATTGGCACAGATGAGTATGTTAGACATACTATGGAGATGACCCCAGGTCAACCAATACAGAATTTTAGAAAGTATAGTGATGAAATAACAAAGAAAGACATAGAGAAATTTAAAAATGAAGGTGAAACAATAGATAAATATAAGAAACGATTTAAAGAGCGCTGGAAAGAAGAACTTGACAAGGCGGTCGCAAAGATGAAGGAACAACTATAATGTTTAGAAAAAGAATGTCAGAAGCTTTAAAAGAAGCAAGAGAATATCGGGATCCGACATGCCCTATTTGCGAAGGCGAAGGTTGTCAATGTCCAGGCGAAGAAACTATTGAAGAAGGATTTGCTTCAGATGCTCAAAGAAGAGCTGCTTTTGCACAAGGATATAAAGCAAAAGGTAAGAAAAAGAAAAAAGAAGAAGTAGAAGAAAATAAATCAAGCGAATTAATAAATTTATATCAAATAAAAAACAAAACGCCTGATATCAAAGCAAGAATTGCTCAACTAGAAAAAGAATTAAAAGTAATAAAAAGAGAAGAACTAGAAGAAAAATTTACAAGTCAACAAATTAAACAAGCATATGGTATACTGAATGATCCTAGATATAAACAAGGTAATTATTCAGGTGCAGTTGCAGCTATCAATAAACTTGCACCAGGTCTTGCAGACCATCCAGATGTTAAGAATGCTTTAAAAAGAGCAAATGAAGAATTAGAAGAAGCAAGTAAATATTTAAGATATTCAGATTTACTTATTCAAAAAGGTCGTATGCAAAGAGCAGGCGACAAACAAGGTGAAAGATTAACAGATATAGAGATTGAAAAAGAAAAGAAAAAATTAGGTATCAAAGATGAGTTTATACCTGAAGGTATGGTTAAAAGAGTTATGCAAACAGTCCACGATAAACTTTCAAAAGAAGGTGGGGCTGCAGGATTTGATGACCTTGCAAAAGAAGTAAAAAAAGAATTTGGTATCAATATATCAAAAGATACTCTAAAGAAAATGCCAGGTGTTAAACAACATAGAGATGGCGATTTTATTTTAGAAGGTATTAATCCATATGTTTCTATACAAAGAGATGGACAAACAAATAAAATGATTTATGTTGTATTAGATAAAGACGAAAAAGAAGTTTATAAGTCATCAGATAAAAGACTAGCAACAGATTATTTAAGAAAGAATTTTAGTAAATTAAGAGAAGAAACAGAATTAAATGAATTTACACAATCACAACTAGCAAGATTAAAAAAAGAATATGAGCCTTTGAAAGGTAAGATTTTATCTACTGCTCAAAGAACAAAAATGGATAGTATGTTAAATAGATATTCTACTGATATGTTAGTGAAGTTAGCGAACACAGATATACCTATGTTAGCAACTGCTGCTAAATCAATTGCAGTTATGAAGCGTGGTAAGAAATGGTCAGACTTTAAGACACCTATGGATATGTCAGAAGCAGACGAACTACAATGTGAAGCGTGTTGGTCTGGATATAAACAAGTTGGGTTAAAGAAAAAAGGTAATAGAATGGTACCTAATTGTGTGCCAGAAGAAGTTTATGTTGAACTATTTGGTGAAGCAGATTTATCTAAATCACAAGTTAAGATGGTTCACAAAGTAGCAAAGAAATTACCTAAAGGCGATTTCAAAGATAGATATGGTAAAGATGGTGAAGCTGTAAGATATGGTACAGCAACTAACATGGTAAAAAAGAAATTAGGTATTTCTGAATTTACTAAAAGAGATTTTAAAAATTTAGAAAAAGTAAATGACCATGACGGCGCTGCTAAGGGAGTGGTTGATATGCATGGTACTAGTGCTGAGAAGATGAAGATTGACGCTATTATTGCAAGAAACAATATGAGAGGTCATATCACAAAAGCAGACCAAACTAAAAGAGATGATATTGTAAGAAAGTATTACAATAAGTTAAAAGAAATGAAACATACAAATACTGGTAGAAATGATATAAGAGGTTCGTTTACGAATGCTCAACTATCCAGAATGAAACAAACATGGGCTAGAAAGTCCATATCAGATTTAACTAAAAGTGTGAAAGACTATGTTATGAAGTTGGATAAACCAACGCAAGCAGCAATAATCGCTGCTAAAATTAATCACTTATCTGATTATGTAGATAAGAATTTTGATGAATCAAAAGTTATAGGAGAGGGAAAAATGGCTGAGATGAGTTACAAGGATAAGTTTGCTAAGGCTCTAAAGGACTCTGGTAAATCTTTGGCAGATATGTCAGATGATGAAAAGAAAAAGTTTTTTAATAAAGTAGATAGCATGCATTCCGCAAAAAACGAAGAAGTGGAGTTAGACGAAATGAAACACGAAATGGCACATGAAATGATGAAAAAAGAGATGATGAAGAAAATGGAAATGATGAAGGCAGAAACAGATCCTGCAAAACTAGATATGATGAAAAAAGAAATGATGAAGGAAATGGAAAAAATGCCTGAGATGATGAAAAAAGAAATGATGAAAAAAATGAACGCAGCATATAAAATGAATATGAGCGCTCATGAAGAAGCAGAACCAATGACTAGAGATACAATGTCATTGAAAGATAAAGAAATTAATGCTATGAAAATGAACGCTATGAAAATGCCTATCAGAGCGATGTCACATGAAATGAAAAAGAAGGACGAAATGTCCCATGCGAAGAAAAAAGATGAAATGAAAAAGATGAATGCTATGAAGAAGATGGAAGAGTTGACACCAGCTCAAAAGAAACTTCCAGCAGGATTACAAAAAGCGATTATGAAAAAAGATGATAAATCAGAAATGAAAAAAATGAACGCTATGAAAAAAATGAAAGAAGGCAAATATCATGCTACAAAACCAGGGAGTTTAGAGGAGGCAGTAATGTCAGCTCTTTCACACCCTCATATAAAAGGCTAATATGAAATATACAAAAACATTTGCTGAAGCTCTTAAACAAGTAAGAGAAGATGGTCATGTTGATGTTGCGTCAGCTATTCGTCAATGCAAAACGACAATGGAAGACGCCTCACAAATATTATCTAAACTGAAAGGTATGAGTGCTGAAAATCCATTACCTAGTTGGTGGATGAATAAAATTGCTATTGCAGCTAACAGCATGAATAAGTTAAGAGATTACTTATTAGTACCATCAGTAGATGAAGATTTTGATGATATTAATAGACGAAGAAGGCAAGGTGGTTCTAAGCATGTATCCATGAAGAAAGATGATCCTAAAAAAGAACAGGATAAAATTCGTGGTTTAGAAAATCAAATACAAATGCTAAAAATAGAACTAGAAAATGAAAAGAATAAAACAGTAAAGCCTGAACCTAATAAAGACACAGGTGAAGTTCCTCTCCGAACTGGTGTCGCACAGGCTATACTAGATAAATCTACACCTATGCCTAAAGTAGGAAAACCAACGAAAACAAAAGTTAATGTAGGTGGCAAGACTAAAATAAATGTCAACCCAAAAGTTGATATTGGTATCTATTCAGGTGGTAAAGAGCAGAACACAGGTAACATACACTAGGGGTTTTTATGAAGAAGCCTTACAGACAATTTGTAGCTGAGGCTGTTTACTTACCATTGATATATTGTGATATGGATGGTGTCTTATGTGATTTCAAAAAACGTGCTGAACAAGTTACTAAAGTTTCTTGGACTAAAAAGCGTGATGAAAGAGATTGGGATACAATAAAGAATACTAAAAATTTTTGGCATACTTTGCCATGGACGAGTGACGGAAGAAGATTATGGAGTTATATCAAAGTTTATAAACCTAGCATTCTATCTGCTACAGTTCAAGCAAAAACAGACCCAAATTGCAGACCAGGTAAAGATTACTGGATTAAAAACAATTTAGGAATATATGATGGTTCTAGGGTTAACATAGTGTTGAGGTCTCAAAAACAAAAGCATGCTATGTTAAGTCATAA
>VTLG01016565.1_pt1 | contig 24700 bp, 18 predicted proteins | sample 4694571 | NCBI WGS metagenome assembly VTLG01 (sample SAMN12604809, study PRJNA352737) | marine metagenome | biome: ENVO:00000447; feature: ENVO:00000209|ENVO:00000569|ENVO:01000036; material: ENVO:00002151; isolation source: viral sequences binned using virsorter ...
AGGGATCTCTGGTGTTTCAATCATTCAGTAGGCTCTAATTCATTTAATGTTTTTAATGATCCTTGTAACTCAAGAAAACGTTGTTTACGTTCATTCTGTTTATCAATAGTTTCATTATACTGATCTACAAGGATTTGTAGTTCAGCTTGTAATTCTTCTTTTTTTTCTTGGATGGTTTTTGTCATTTTTAATAATAATAAGTTGTTAACCAATACGAGTCCATAGCATAAAAGCTCTTCCGTTTACATCGTTTTGTATGCTAAGGCCGTCGTCATTAACGCTAGATGCAAATTGTAATTCAACAGTATCTGCACCAGTTGCTGTATAAACCCACATAATGTGAGCATTAGAGTTATACATAGTATCGGAATCATTTGTCTCGAACAGCATCAGAGGAAGTCCGTTAGCAGCACTACCTGAGTACCTAGCTTTTATATAACCAACAACATCATCAATTCTAACTCTTACTGATGCTTCTAATTTATATACTCCAGCACCAGGTAAAGCCCACTCATGAGAACTATCAACTTGTGTCCAGCCAGTAGTTACGGTTGCATTAGAACTTGATATTTCTGTATATCCATATGATGTACCAGAATCACCAGTGAAGCAAGTAGCATCACATTGTCCAGATACTATCACTTTCCCGCTTGAATCGATACGCATCCTCTCTACTGGAGTATTGGCAGAAGAAGCTGTCCCAAAAACTAGATCTCCAATATTACTACCACCTTTATCTTGATGAACTATGTAACCACCGCAAGTAGTTCCATCATCATTAAAGAAACCAATTCCATTTGCTTCATCAGTTGTTGAAGAATTGTAAAAAGCTAATCCATAATTATCAACATTATTTGCATCACTATCTAAAGCATCGTAGTCTTGACAATCAATTCCAAATCTTGCTAAAGCATTACTCCCATGAATACCAGCTCTAGTTCCAACAGTTATTGCTCCTGTTTTATCGATACGCATTCTTTCGGTGTGCGCATTAGTATCACCAGTATTGAAAATTAATGCACCATTATTTCTCCCATCAAAATTGATAGATGCTGTCTTATGACCAGAATCTATAACTACTTCATTACCATTAGCATCAATTTGTGCATTCTGTCCAACTAATGTATAGACTCCATTACCATCTTCATATTGACTCATAGTAAAGTGATCACCACCAGCAGATTGAATAGCAAAACGTGGAGTTGCACTTTCACCACCAACTATTGATAATATTGCAGCAGGGCTAGTCACACCAACCCCAATTTTCCCACTTGAGTCGATTCGCATCCTTTCTGCTGAATTTGTAGCAAGAGTTATCTCACCATCACTTCTATTGTTAACAATATCAAAATCTGAATCATCACTATTATCAACCTTCATAGTTACTGCATCAACTCTGGTTGCATCAGCAAATTCAATACCTTTTGTATGGGCACTTGTTGTTCCTATCTGTAAATCACCAGAAACTGTTCCACCATCTGAAGTGGTTTCAAACTTCTTAACATTAGCATGATAAAGTGATACAGCTCCACCTTCAGCTCCAGTTGCTAAATATTCATCACCTGCAGCATTATAAAATCTAAAATCATTTGACCAGAATTGCAATCCTCCGGTGCCAGCATCTTTTATGATACTATTACTACCATCGTGCCATATTTGTAAATCATCACTAGTACCCACTAATATTTTTTCATTATCTGGGTATGTTACTTGTGTTAATGCCATAGTTTATTCCTTGGGATATTTGTCTTTAATAGCTTTTATGGTAGCCTTCCATCCATCTATCCCGTTATGATAAATGTCATCTAGTTGATCTTGAATTTTAGGATATTCTTTTTTCCTATTAAGTTTATAGGGAGCATTTCTTACATCCCAAGCATCTTGCAAAGCTTTAAGTCCGGCATCACATTCAGGTTCAGTAGGTTTTGATCCACCGTCATGAACAATTAAGTTTGCATAAACTTTATTCTTAGAATCAGACCATCCGAACCATTGTCCAGTTCTTACTGTAATTAAATAGTCTTCTATGTGATCTGCTCTACCAGTTTTTAAATCCATATTAAGTGTCTCCTAAACGTTTGAACATCATGTATGTCATATTAACACTACTACTACCATTCCAATTAAGTGTAGCATGTGAAGTGACACGGAATTTAACTTTTACATTAGCAGTACTAGTTACATCTACAATTTGCTTAGCAATCACATTTACATAAACAACATCGTCACTTACATCTGCATGCATATTTCCTAAACCTTTAGATACTTCAACGTAGTTTGCGTTATCATTGGTTTGCTGTATTGCTACCTGAGCATATTTTACAGCATCGGTATCCCAAACTGTAGAGATAAAAGTGACTTCCCAATAACCTGTTGATGGGAAAGTGAAGACTCCACTACTCTGAGTCATTCCTGTACCTGGTATTGAGAAACTTAATGTATCGTCTCTTTCCAAGTTAGTAGTGATAGTTGAGTCACTAGAAGAAAGTGAACTACTAAGTCTCCAGATATCATGTTCTTGACCTGTTTCGTTAATCGTACCAGTTACTTTAATACCTGTTGATGTAGTTTCAAATTTCGGATCATTAGAATAGCGAAGTTTTATAGCACCTCCAGCTACTGCTTCAAGCATAGTATTATCACTACCATCTAACATATATATATGACTGTCAGTTTTTAGATAAAGAGAACCTGTACCAGTATCTTCTATATATGAATTATCTCCATCATGGTAGATTTGTAGATCATTGTGAGTACCAACATATAATATAGCGTCATCAACTATCTTGGCATTCCCTAGCATATCAAATCTAGTACCAGTTGCACATGTGATAACTCCATCGGACGCCATGCGCATCATTTCTTTTGCTGTATTATTAGATTCTAATTGAAAAGTTATATCATTAGAACCTGCTCCCTTCCTAACTGATGAAATTTGTGCAGTAGCAGGAGAAGTAGTACCAGCAGTTAAACGTAGTGCTGCATATGTATCAGTTGTATCTGATTCGTTATGAACTTGATAACCAACCTGTGTTGTACCTGTAGCACTATAAGTATTAGTAGCTGTTAGTTTTTGTGTAGCTGTTGTACCTGTTATTTCTATGCCACCTGAAGTAGTTTCAAACTTCTTAGAGTTCGCATACCGTAGTTCAGCAGAACCACCAGCATTAAACCGAGCTTGATACTCATCTGCTTGTCCTACTTTGATGAAACAATTAGCATCATGAGCAGGGTTGTCACACCCAATTACTACGTCTCCATCTGCGTTATGTTCGATATAGCTATAATCAGATCCGGAAACATCTCCATTAGAGTCACCATCTAAGAATAGCTGAGCACCTGCAGCATTGCCAGATCCTATCTTTATAGAAGCTGTACCAGTAGGTTTTAAAAGTACTAAGTTATCATCTAATGTTTCTATATGTTCTGAGCCGACTGCATCATCTGCAATCTTAGCGCCTGTTATAGCATCGGCAGCTATATGAGCTGTATCTATAGCATTATCTGCAATCTTCGTACCATCTACAGCATCTGCAGCAATCTTAGCAGTCGTAACACAACCACTTTGTAAGATAGCTGCAGTCACTGTATTATCACTAGGTGTACCAATTGAAACGGTATCTCCTAAGACAACTACAAAATAATCAGATCCAGTAGCTGGTGCGCTAGATAACTTAAGTGTATCACCATGAATAGCAAAACCTTCACTAGGTGCATCTGTACCAGCATTAGGTTTCTGTATAACACCGTTGATACTGACGATCGTTGACTGAGCATCTGTGGCTGCAGTAGACATTTCAAATTCTGTCCTAGACCCATCAAATGCTTCAGTTAATGTTACTATATGTGAAGAAGATGATTGAGCTACATCGTCCCATTCACTAGTAGCATTATTATAGACCTTCATTCTATTGGCACTTGTATCATAATACAAATCACCAGCATTATTATTAGATCCGGGTGCAGATGAAGCTATACGATATCTATCAAAGAAAGAGTTTACATCATCAGTTAATTGTTTAACATCATCTGTAGTGGGTAATAATCTATGATATTTATAAACATCTTTTCCACTAACTACTGTACCTGTAGCTACAACTAAGAGCCCTGTAGTATCAGGTAAAGGGTATGGATCAGCATTATCACCATTACCACCTCTAAGAGTAGTAGGGAAATCAGTAATTCTGACATCATCTGAACCACTACCTACTTGCCTACATGTATCTGAAACTCCACTAGAATCTACAGTAATTCCTGTAACATCTGCAATACTAATTATAACTCCAGCTGCAGGATTGGTTGCAGGAAATGAGTCCTCATTATCTATTGCTTCAAACCCACCAAATGGTAATAGTTGTGCTGCAACATAACTAACAACAGCTGCAGATGTCGGATACTTAGCATGGTCATCTGTGATAGCAAATTCCTTCTGCATGCCATCACAAATACCATCAATCTCATTGATAACTGAATTAAGTACAGAACCATCTGATAAGATTGAAGCAGTAGCCGAATTCATACCAGCAAGTACTTTTAATTCAGCATCGGCTATCTTTGCAGTTGTGACTGCATCATCAGCTATCTTAGCTGTAGTAACAGCACTATCTGCTATCTTAGCAGTTTGGACTGCATTAGCAGCAATCTTAGCACTTGTTATTGCATCATTTTCTATCTTAGCAGTTTGAACTGCATCATCAGCTATCTTAGCTGTAGTAACAGCATTCGATCCTAAAGTACTATTAATTATTTGTCCATTACCAATTTCAGTTGATGTAATAGTACCAGCAGCTATCTGATTTGACGTTATAGTGTTATTATCAATATTAGCTGCAAGGATAGTACCACTAGCTATCTGATTTGAAGTTATAGTGCTGTTAGCTATTTTTGCAGCTGTTACAGCTTGGTCTGCTATTTTAACCGTCGTTATAGCATTATTTCCTAATGAAGATTCGCTTACTGCACCAGCTGCGATGTGAGCAGTGTCAATAGAACCATCAACATACTGATCACTATCTACTGAGTTAGCTGACATGTGAACTAAATCAACACTACCATCTACTAATTCAGATGAATCAACACAATTTGCAGATAATTCAGTTGCTGTGATTTGATCTGCTAAGCCAGTTAATACTATATTACCTGTATGATTAGGTAAAGTAATAGTACGATCAGCTGTAGGATCAGCCGCCATCAATCTGGTTTCATAGCTATCATCTGTTACTCCTTCAAATGAAACCCCAAATCCTCCTCCACAAAGCATATCACCTTGCATAGCTGTATCGCCCAAGGTGCTCATAGCATTGTTATCAACCTCTTGAGCTACGTAGAGGATTTGGTCAAAGTTATTATTTAAGTCTTCTGCTTTAATAGCTGAACCAGCATAGAATGTACTTTGTTTATTATCATTACGAGTGTTTCTATAGATAATAATTTTATCATTAGCTGCTGGTGCAACAGTCATCTGTATTGTCGTAGCATTGGCAAATGAATATGCGGTTATAGCTTGTGTGACACTATTCAATTTGACTTGAACATCTGTCTTATCTAAATATGGAAATGTAAATGCGAATTGGGTTGTTGACCCATCGCCTGTGTATGTATTTTGTGTGACTGCCATGTGTACTTTTAATAAAGATTGAGGGGTAGATTATTTAGCCATTTTTTCAAGTTCTTTGATTTGTTTATGTACCTTATTTTCGTTACTATAATCACCTTGCATTCTTAATTGATTACCTAATAAGTTAGCATTATGTAATGCTTCCAAACTAGCAGCTTTAGAACCTAATTTATCATCAGCTAATAGGTATGACCAAGCTGTAATCTTAGCTCTACTAAAGATTGTTTGAATAGGACCATGATGGAAATAGGTTTCAGGAGGATGAATTCTACCCTGCCTTCTATCTTTTTCCATTGTTCTAATTGATTCTACTACACTAGGATTCTTAAATAATTCTGTTAGCTGAGCTTCTATATTTTGTCGGCCCATATGGAATTGATATCTAGATTTAAGATCTGGATATTCTTCTAAAGATGTACCACTAGGAGCTGTATTGAAAGTTTGTTTTAATTTTAAACCACTTCTAAATAGTAATTCTCTAGTTTCATTAGTACCTACATTAATATTAAATGGCAGTAAACCATCTACTAGACGAGGTAATAACCCTTCATGATACCGTATTTTACTTCCATCTAAAATATCATATTTATAAGGCATTTGTTCACCAGGAATTAAAGCATCTGCCCAAAGGTTACGATTACCAATAGTCTGCCAGAAACCAGTTTCTAATTCTCTCATTCCAGGTGATAAAAGTTTACCAACTTCATTACGTAATCCACTAAGAGGTAGTTGATTGTTTGCAAATAAAGCAGCAACTCTTGGTAAATCTTTAAAGTTACTTACCAAGATATCTTGCATTTGCAATAATCCTGCCATGAATGATTTGTTAGTAACATTCTGAGCTATAATAAAACCAGCTTTACCGAAATTATCAGAAGCCCATTCTTCACCCATTACCTTTTGTGAATCAGCTACATCCGCTACAAAACTAAAGAACATATTAAATGGTTCTAAAGATTCATAACTAACATATTTATTACCAATTTTAAATGATCTTGGTTGCCAATTTTGTTGTATCCAACTATCTCGTATAGCTCTATCTGGTGGCCCATTCCCAGTTATAGTACCATTTAATGCCATTAATGCAGCTGTACTTGTAAACATATACCCAACTGACACTCTGCCACGCATAGTAGCTTGAGCAATTTCAAGATCTTGAGCACTCTTAATACCATACCTAATCATTACTGGGTCATCCCAAGGTTTAGTCATGATATCAGAGTTTTCTTTTAAGAATCTGTTAAGTATAGGAGTATGCTTACCAGTCATCTTTAACGCATTAATACCAGTCTTAGCAAATAAAAAGAAAGGTCTTAAGAACGGAGCCTTTTGAAAAGCTCTATCAAAATCAGCAGCTGTACCTTGTAATTCAGCTGTTAGTTTTGCTTCATCTGCTGCAAATAATGCTAATTCATCAGTTACTTTACCATCAGCATCAAATACTTTACTTTCAAAAGCGCCTTCTGCAGCCTCTTGTAATTGATGGAAATCAGTATCTGAAATAACTTTACCTGATTCTTTTACTCTAGAATAAACATCATTAAATGCTAATTGCCGTAATCTACCACGTCCTATTAATTGTGTAAATCCAGCATCTAATGAACTCATAATTCTAGGACCGTAATCAAATATAGGTAATCTATTTAAATCACGTATACTATCAGCCATGATATAAGCAGCTCTTTCACCAACTGTACCGTTTCGTTCAAAGAATGTCCCCATAGCACGCCATTCAGCGTTATCTTGAGCCTTGGTAAAATTCCTCCAACCATCAGTATTTATACCATATGTTTGAAAATTAGAAATTGCTACCTTCAAAGCATCATTTCTAGCATCTACCATACCAGCTATATTAGCAAAAGCACCACGAAATACTTCCTCATTACCTCCCAAATAGTCACCTAAACTACCTAAAATAGTAGATACTGGTCTCATAATTGTACCTATACCAGTACCAATTAAAGCTCTCATAGGAGTTTTAGGACCAGACAACATGGAATTAACACCCATTGTTGCCATTTCATTTAGTATGGCATTTCGTTGATACTCATTACCATTTCTATACCCATGTAATCTACGTCTAAAGAATGCATGAAGATCTTTCCAAGATTGTTTATCACCATTAGTAGTAGCAGCGAAATGAAGAAATGATTGTAACATATCATCATCTACATCATCTCGTAATAACTGTTTCAACGTAGCTACTTCATTTGCAGCTGCATCAGATGCTCTTCCTTTTAATTCTACTTCTTCAATAGTTTCTTTTAATTTACCACCAGCATTATGTTTACGTAACTCAAAACTAGATAACATACTAACTTCTTTTCTTAACCTAGCTACACCAGCATAACGTGCTAATATACCATCTAATAAAGACCCAGGTGCTGATGTATCAATTTGATCGGCTACACTTAAAGCAGCTTTTGATAAGTCCCTAGCTTCAGAAAGCATTTGACCTATTAATACATCAGTAGCAACAAGTTGTGATTTGTTGAGTGTTCCTATTCCTTCAATAACAGTTGGTTTACCAGCATCTATAGACTTAATGTATTTAATAATATCTGATTCAGGTACATCTACTAAACGACTATGACCAGAATCATTCATAAATTTAATTAGATCAGCAGTTGCTGAAGCAAAATCATTCGCAATTGCTGCAGGCATAGCTTCACCATATAATACTTTATATGCAGGAGAAGCTTCTAATGCTTTAGCTATAGAGTTACGTTCTGCTATTGTTGTACCTGGTGCTGCGTATTCAAATCTACGCATACTAGCTTCACTCGTAGTGCCTCTAGGAGAGCCGTATTTTTGATCTAGGTTATTCCTTATCTGAATCATATCTCTAACGGCCTTCACGGGCTGTGTAGAGTGCGCTAAAGCTTGATTATCAGTTACATCACCACCTTGATAATAAGCAGGATTCTCTCTAGGTGCACCAGTTTGTAAATCAAGGTTTAATTGTTCTGTAGCTAGTTCAACATTAGCATCACCTTGCTTCAAAGTTCTTCTAGTTAAATCACGGACTTCTCCCCAATCTATATGATTTTTTGAAGCATAGGATTCCATAATTCTATACTTTTGTTTATCATCTAGAAGATCCCAAGGTTTTGTTTCTTGTCTCCATTGATCTATTTTAACATCTTTGGAAATCATCTTTCTGTTCTTTAATTTACGGAATAAAGAACGTTCATATTCTTGTTTTGCTTTTGCTTCAACCTTAGTTGTTTTGACCTTGTAATCTAAATCACTACTAGTATCTACTGCTTTTGATAAGTTATCAACTTCTATGTTTTTATTTTTATATTTTATTTTAAAAGCATCTGTTGATAAACTTCTAGAAATCCATCCAGAACCTTCAGCAGCAATACCGAGGAATCCACCTAGACCCAATCCTTCAAAAGCATTGTATACGGATTTATCATGTGGTGACATGTCCTCACGTGTAGCAAGAGGACTAAAAATACCTGCAGTTTGTGGCCACTGATCAATAATAGTACGTGATAAGTTTGCTTCTCTGGATTGATTACTGACATAATCGTAACCAAAACCTCCTACAGCATCAGTACCTATCCTTGTTATAGCACCTTTTACTTTAGAAGCTGTACCTAAGTTTTTAAGGAAGGGTAGTCCTCTTAAAAGACCACCACTCATCATTGTACCTGCAATCATTTCGGTAGCATTTGCTATAAAACCACCCCATTTAGTTTTCATAATGGGTTTGTTTTTAATCAACCACGGAGCATCATATTTCCAAGGATTGTTTGGATCAGTTGGTTCGTGGAATCTTTTATCAAATAACTGTGGAATTGATGCAACACTATTGTAAAGTTGTGCATAACCGCTAACTATACCTCGACCAAGTTCACCTTCATAAGCTGGAACATTTTCAGCTCCACGAGGATCTTCGGGTCGACTTAAGTCAAGCCACTTCCTACCATCGTTTGTTGGCGTTGGTTCTTCTTTTTCAGCAGTCGCTTCAGTTAAATCTTGGGCTTCTTGATTCTTTTTCTGTTCAGCTGCTGCTGCTTCTAATTCTTGGGTGTACTGATTTTTTATACTTTGTTCATCCATTATTATTTAGCCCCCAATTTTTGTTTAAGTTGAGCTTCAACTTCTGGTTTAAATTTAAAAGGATACCACCCTTTTTTGGCAAGGTCTTCTTTATATTGTTCATAAGCTAATTCACTAAATGGAGATACTTTAAAACTTGTTGTTGTATAATTATGTCCTACACCAGGTATTGGTACATCGTTTGCAAGGAATGTACCAGAATCCTCGTATTGTCTTAATTCTTGAGCACGACGTTGGACGTGTTCATCAACTAAAGTATCATCTGTAAAGTGACCTTGTTCAGTAAATCTAACTAAAGTTTTGACTGGTATCTGCCAAGCTCCAACACTTATTACTGAATTATTTCTAGATAAATCAGATAATTCACTAATAGTAAATTTAGTAATAGATGTTTGTAACGTACCATCACCAAACTGAACCCCTTCACCCTTCTTATTAGGGCCACCAGTTATATAACCGTCATAAGGATCTTTACCATTTTGATTAGCAACAAAATTAGTTGCTTTATCTTGTGTTATATCTGTAGAAACTTTTGACCCTTCTGTATCATGTAACTTATCTGTTTGTTCTATAGCTCTAACTGTACGAGACCATGATTGCATTCGTTCAGTTAATTTTCTATACATAGGATCTACATAACTAACAACTTTAGCTGCACCTGGACGTTGTATTAAATCTTTTTCACCATAACCATTAGCAGCTAATATATTATTAGCTAAATCATATCGATCAATTGATAAATCATGAGCTGTGTTAGTAACCCAAAGAGGTAACGGTGAGCCAGATTTATGTGCATGAATTAATTTTAAATTAGTTTCATCAACAAAACCTTCTGTATATAATTGGTTGACTCCTCCTTTTGCTTTATCGTTAGCTGCTTCACGGTATGCAACACCTTCAGCATTATACTTCCAACCTTTACTTAAGTACCTAAAACCTCTACCAGGTCCAGCCATAATAGGTGTATTATTAGAATGTCTATTAACATCCCAAATACCAGATTGAGATTTAATTTCGTCCCTTAATCGTCTGCTTTCATTTTCTATAATAGTACCAACATCTGTACCAGTACCTGCAATTATAGCTTTTTTAATACGGGTTTTAAGAATCCTTTCCGCTACATTCTGCATCCGTTTGGTATCACCTTGGATAGCTACAGAATTTGTCGGCATTATTTTATTAACAGACCCTACCACATCAGATCTTATGGCAGCTATCTCATTATCTAATGTACTTTTATACCCAGATTTTGTATTCTCTGGATTATTAATAACGTGTGGATAATACTCAGCAATTAATGCTTGACTATAATGACCAGTAAACAATTCTTGCATGGTTAAACCATTCTCAGATAGAAGCTCTTCTTCTAAGATTGCTTTACCTGCATTGTATTCTACTTCCTGCCTACTTTCTAAATTCTTCAACCATGAAGGTAGTTCTTTTTTCTCTGGGAATCTTGTTTTATAAACATCTTTCCATTCTTGAATGGTACGTTGATCTGGTGCTGTTTTATGTTCTATACTAATACTTTGATATGCAGACAGTACCTCTTGATTGAAGATGTCATACTCTCGTTCTCTCGTTTCTTGAACTAACTTTACTCTATCATGTAGAGCATCATCCACTATTCCTATATCTTTTTCGTATTGCACTCCCCAAAGAACTTTTTTACCAGCAACTTCTATTTCTGTATTTTTAATTTGTGTCCAAACTTCTGGTTTTAATTCACCAGACTTAGCCATACTTGTTAGAATACGTATACCTTTTCTTCTAGCATCACCCATATATTCTGGTTTACCACCAGCCATAGCACCTATAGTATCTAGAAAATTCTGACCAGGATCAGTTCCTCCACCTTTAAATAGAGCAGCTTTTATAAGAGTAGTATCTTTTTCATCTTGAAGTTTTACTAACGTACCTCTATCTCTTTCAGCTTGTTTGGTTTCTAATTCTTTCCTGAGTTTATGCATCCCAGGTCGCATATGAAGAGTTATAGCTCTACTACTAAACCCATTACCTGCATTACCTATTCCAGTAAATTTACTTATATATTGTGTTTCCCAAAATCTAAGAGCTACTTGATAATCCTTCGATCCTAATTTAGTATCATCTCCTTCAATATCAGCTAAGGATCTATTAAGACCAGGTATTTTTACAGGATGTTTTTCAGTTAAATAGTTTTTCCAAGCATCTCCACCGGCACGAGACAAAGAGTATTCCATAGCTCCTTGCATCTCACGACCACTGAGATCCATAACATACTTAATTTCTTGAGGAGTAGCCCCCATCAATTCCATACGTTTTTGTACGGCAGTGAATGCAGTCTCAACCGCTAAATTATTTCGATCACCATTCTTGAAAGCTAATAATTCTTGAGGTGTTAAATCATATCTAGAAGCTAATTCATAACCTTTAGCTACAATTTCAGGTGTACGTTGGGTTTCAAACTTAAGATAAGTATCTAAAGCTGTTTTAGATAATTCCTTAACCTTATCCCATTTTTCTCTCTCATCCGCATTTTGCCTTTCCTCAACTCTTATATTCTCTTTCTCAACGTCATACCGAACTTTTGCAGCCTGTTTAAAAGCTTCAGCATAAGTATTTTGTAAAGAAACTTCTTTATCTCTAAAGATTTGTTGTTTCTGTTCTTGGTCCTTTTTGTTTCTTAGAACAGCATCTCTAGATTCTTTCTGAGCATTCGCAACATCTTGCATACCTGCAAGTTGATACTTCATTTCTTGCAGAATCATATGTGAATTGTCAGGTATCTGGATAGGTTCGAATGAAGCACCTCCCATCTGACGTCTATATTGTCGTTTTTGCATATTTATTTTAAGAGGTTAATGTATCGAATTTATCAGTCACTGAAGAGACTTGCGAGAAGAGTACCAGCACCAACAGCCCATCCTATAGGAGTAGTACTCATCGCTGCTGCTCCAAAACCTGCAGCAACACTACCACCAATAGCACCAATAGCACCTGAAGCGCTAATACCAGAATCTGGTGTATAAGTTGCACCCTTCTTAGGCTTAGGTGGTTTCTTAGGTTTAAGTGGATCTTGATATTCCAACATCTCGAGTTTCAGCGGCTTTGGTATTTTAGGTGTCTTAGTGGGATCTAACATTCTATGAGCTTCAGCTTTTAAATCAGCTCCATATTTTTGTTCAACTAATTTCTTTTTATCCAGTAATGCTTTCTGCGTAGCGAAATCAAATTGACTTTTTAATACAGCTTGACTATGTTTATAACCTGTTCCAAGATTATCTAAATCCCAATCAATTTCTTTACCCTTTAAATCTGCGTCTTTCTGAGCGTCAGAAAGTTGACCTTCAATATCTTTTGTAGCTAATTCAGTTTCTTCAGTAAGTTGTAATATTTCTCGATTAATTTCATCAAAACTTAATTGACTTTTTACTTCTGATACATCAAGACCACGTTGTGCTTCAGCGACTTCTAAATCAACTTTTGCGATTTGATCTAATAAACCTTCATCTAATTCTGCTTCAGCCAAAGCTGCTTTTTGAACATCACTTAAAGCTTTCTCAGCATTCTGTCTGGCTTGTACTTCTGCCATACCTTCTTGTCTGAACAAAGAATCAATTAAATAAGTATTTTGCCTACCTACTTCAGCAAAGACATTTTTAGTTATAAATCCATTCGCTGATTTACCTGTAAGACCTTGTGCAGTAAATTGACCATATGCTTGTAAAGCTTCAATATTTTGTTGTTGTACATCATGAGCTGTTTTAGCACCAGAAGCTTGTACTTGTTTTAATAAGTAAGTATTTTCTGCATCACTTCTAGCTTGAGCATCTCTAGCTCCAATACCTTGCAAAGCTTTTTGTATTTCAGTTTGTTTTCCTTTTGCAGCCAAACCTAACGCAAGCCCTGCTTTAGTATGATCAAGTTTACCTGATGCATCTAATAAACCTACTTGTACATCAGCTCTTGCTATTTCTGAGTCTTGAGCAGCATGTTTTAATCCCCTTAAAGCCTTCTCTTCTTCAACCCCAAGCATACGTTCTGTCGTATCTAATCCTAAATCAAGAGCAACTTGTTGGAATCCAGCAGAACCTGTTGATTCATACAACTCTTGCATTAGTGCAGCGTTCTCAAAAGAATTAGATATCAGCATCTCTTCTTCAATTAGACCCTGTTCTGCCATGGCTGTGTCTAGTTCCATGGTATTGAATTCTAATTGACTATCAATAGTATGATCGTTCTTTGCTTTTGCTCTTAATCGTTCACCATATTCGTACTCTTGAGATGCTACTTGATATGAATGTTGTAATGAATTAGTATCATTCTGGTAATTAATATTTTGCTTATCATTCTTCTTTTGAATTTTTATTGTTTCTTTCTGATGATCATATAACCTTTCATTCTGCTTATTCGTAAACTTCCACATATCTTTATTATACTTATGACCCGCATCCCTATTCTTCTTATCTACATCTGCTTTTTCTTCTTTTTCACTCTTACCGAACCAACCCATAGTGTTTAATCTCCTAGTTTAGCTTTAAAAATTTTTCTCATGTGATCAGACACTTGTTCCATTTGTTTGTAGTTTTGAGTTAACAATGCTACAATAGGTAATATCTCATTTATAGTGTCTGGCCATACATGAGCGTACATTTGTTCAGTTTCATCACCATCTAACCATTTGTTAGAACCATCCCAAGCGTTATATGCTGAAATATGTTGTGATAAAAGTATTTCTCTATGTTGATTGAAAAAACCATTTACTGGTAATTTAACAAAAAGATATTCAATAATTTCTAATAAATGTTCACGTGTAACTGGATGATCTTCATCATATAAATCATCCCATACACGTGTTATACGAGCAATCATATTTAAATACTCTTCAGCAGATTTATTGTTACCTGCCGCCATAGTGATAATTTCATCACTTAATTTATCTGCAACAATACGTTGCTCAGGGGTAGACATTAAGCTCTCCTATAGAATCGTGGTGAATAATAACCTTCCCACATCATTGATGAAAGTGAAACAGGGAAGGGTGAATCACTATAAACTCTTAAATTAAAATTACTGTTTCTCTGATGTATTGGAACTGTTACAATCATCTGATTATCTAATGGTACATCATTAGCTTTGTTTAAGTCTGCCAAAAATACAGGATTAACATCAGTATAATCATCTGTTCCTAATCTGTTTAATCTAAATCCTACAACACCTGAAAGTCCTGTAAAGAATTTCATTCTAGCTATAGTTAATGTTGCAGTAAAATCAGACAATGTTCCTTCAGGATCAAGTCGGAAATATGTTTTAGGTATATGAACATCAAAAAGGTATTTATAACCAACAACTGTTTTAGCTGCAACAGCTGATAAATCTTTTTGTGGTACAGCAAAGTACTCACCTACTCCATCTAAGTCAACATCTGGTGTAATTGTAAATCCAGATTCAACAAATGTTGGATTAGTTAAATCAGATGCATCACTAGCAACTACTAAGATTGGATCTAAATCATCATCATTTTGAAAAGGTAAGTATACTTTAGTACCATCATAAATGACACAAGTAGCAGCAGCATTACTGCCCCCACCTCCTGAAAATGCAACAAGAGCTCCTTCTTCATAACCAGAACCAGCATTAGTTAATATGATACCAGTTACTGCTCCACCAGATACAGTAGCAGTAGCAGTAGCACCACTTCCTACTCCTGATTGTTTAGGTGTTATAGTCACAGTAGGTGCAGATGTATAGCCAGTACCAGCATTAGTTATAGTAAAAGCATCGACACCTTTAAATTTTGCAGAACTAGCAGCAGCATATAAATCTATACATGGATTCATTTTTTCACCCTCAGAGTTAACCAAGATCATCTCTTCAGGTGTTTGGTTAAGACTGGCACTAACTAAAACATACTCATGTTCTTGTTCAGTAACAGCATATAAAATATCTGAATCAACAGCAACGAATTGAACTTTTCCAGGGCAAAGCCATCTAAACCAAGTCTGCATTACTTCTTGTTGACCATCTGAATAAGTTCTATAAAAATAAACATCTGGTTTATCAGGACCATACAATGCTATAAATGAGTTCTGAGGACTACCAGTAAGTTCAGTTACGGTATCAGGTACCCATTCAGAGACAACTCTACCTATATCTAAAACAATAGGATTCATTTCTTGACCTCTTGTTTGCATAGAATAGATTCTTGAATATCCAGGGGTTTTACTTATAAATAATATATTAGTACCATTATCTACTGGGTCAACATTGATATCCATCTCGTAGTTAGCAACACCACGGATTGTTGTAGTAGAAGGTGTTAGAACACCATCCTCAGAAAACATTAAGAACTGTTGATTTTTACTAAATAAAATCAAACCTTGAGGTTGTGGTATAACACCTGTTAGAACAGTAGGTCTAATAGTAGAACAACTTAAATCTATAGGATCTGATGCTATCTGAGTCATCGCTGAGTTAGCATAGAAATTATAGAATTCATTAGTTCTACTTAATATTACATTAGCTCCAGTAACAAATCCTAATCTATTTAAATGGAAGAATGATTGTTGTATCTTATTCCCAACAAAACTAGGCTGACTATTTGTAGTATCATCACCAACTAATCTGTTAATCCATGTAGAGGCTTTAAAAGTAAATGCATTAGTACCTGTATTAACTAATTCATGTGGCATTGTAGTTGCCGTGAGTCCAGGTGAAACATCAGGAGCTATAAATTCTTCCCAGAATCCAGAACCAGAAACTTGATCATCTGCAATAAATCTAGTCCAATAGCTATCTTCAGCTGTATTTGATGTATTAACAACTTTAACAAGTCTATGATGTTTCGATCTATCTGGTAGATTACTTATATTAGGTACTTGATCTTGAAATGTTTCAAGGCGTTCATTATCTGTACCACCTTTACCACTTAAAGTAAATGTACCTGTACTAATAGATAATTCTATACTAGTATCAAGTTTAGTACCTGTTATATTAGTGATCCCATTAAGTCCACTAGCAGCGTTTGTATGTGAATATGTACCATCTGTTCCATTAGCACCTGTATTCAATCCAGTTAATATATCATCAGCATTAGGGCCATCACCTGTGGTATATTTAGCAACATGAGTTGTACTACCTATCACTACAGTAACACTATATTCTGTATTAGGTGTGATAGCTCTTAATCTGGCTGTTCCTATTTGTTTGAATGTAAAACTAGGAGCAGCTTGTGCTGTTACTGTTACTGTTTTATTAGTAACAAAAGTTGTATCTTGTACAGTAAGTATGTCATAATCAGTTGCTTTGGTGCCTGTTAAATAATTTGTATTTGCATTACTATCGTATGTAAGAGTAGCTGCAACTCCACTTGTAGCATTCCAAATTTTAAATTCAGTACCTTTAATACAACCTACATATTTTTCATCACCATCTCTATGTATATAAAACCATTTAGCATTTGATAACGTACCATCGTTACCTAAAGCTTTTATAAATTTAAAACCAGGTCTTTTTGTAAGACCAAATGTTGGGTCTGGGTATCCGTTGATACAATCTGTAACTTGACCAGGTAGTTTTTTATTATCTGGTTGTCTAGAGACCCCACCTAAATAATTAGGTATTGTTTGCGTTACGTTAGGCATTAGCGTCTTAAAGCTTCGTAAGGTTGATAGCTAGTGTACCTATTAGGTAGATTGGCAGGGTGTCCAAAATAAGTAAACTGTCCTTGATTGCATTCATATTCTATAGCACCAGCTCTGCAATATAACTCTTTCTCTTGACACATTCTATGTAGACTAGCATCTCCAACCATTCTACTTGAAACAAAGGTAGTAGCACGAGCTGTAATATAATCCTGTATAGGACCAGGTAAATCAACCCAATTATAGAACCATACTACATCAAAATCATATGTATTACCAGTGAATTCGAAAGTATGATTCTGTCTATCATAGCATATTCCTCTAGCTTCTGTAGTTTCAGAAACTGTACCAGTTACATCAGCTGTTGTACCAGAATCAGCTTTAGCTATTGTAATTTTATCACTCTTAATATAATTTACTCCTGGTTTAATAACACTTATAGCAGTTACTACATTACTTTCAATTTTCAAATTGACAGTTAATCCTGTTCCTGATCCAGTAGTTGTAGTAGGTTTGTTTAAAACAGTACCATTTGTACCTCCTCCAGTTCCATTATCATTAACAGTAATGGCAGTAGGAAATACTGTATATTCACCTGTTCTACGTACAACATCTTTTTCTCTATTATCTGCTGTGTCAGATAAATCCATCTGCAACGCATTAACTGGAAATAATATATGTTTATCTGAATCTGGTTTTATAGGGTAATGGTATTCTTTATTAAATGTCCAGCCTTCTGATTGTACTTCCCTTGATACTTGTAGTAATGTATCATATGCAATCGCAACGTCCGGGTTGGTTTGATCTAGGGTCGTGACTGGTGCTTGTCCAATCGACGCCAATATTTGGTTTATAGCTGGTAATTCTGTGACAGCATGTGTTGTTGGAAAAGCCATGTTAATATTTATGAATAAAAAAAAGGGACCCGAAGGTCCCCATGTGTTGATTAAATTTAGAAGGCAGCGTCGCCTGTAGCAGCTCCAGCGAACAGTTCTACGCAAGCAGCAGGATTGAGCCAATCCGCTCCCATTGCAAGACGTCCGAGGATTACATCACCTTGATAGATGACAGAAACGTCACCACTAGTGATTTGTACTTGAGGTCCGATAGCTTCTACACAACCTGCAGCTTCACGTTGGAAGATCAGGCCGCAAGACTTATCGAACTCATCAGCTGCACCGTACTCATTATTGATACCGGTTGCAGCAGCGTCAGCAGCTTCAAGTTCAGAATCATTACCAACAAATGAACCTGTGTTACCTGGTGAAGCAACGTTAGGATCAGTTGTCCCTGCGGTAGTACCGTACTTAGTACCGTAGTTACCGAAGAATGGAATGTTCATTGACTTGTAAATCTTGATACCAGCAATCTCTACGATGCCGTTACCAGATTGTAATGCTGAACCCTGCTCATCACGGTTAATAAGTCCGTTATTACCCACCTCTTGTATCAAAGCATAGTACTGCCTTGGGTTAAGTACACCTACACGTCCTTCGGAACTGACACCCTTTTCGTCAAGGGCTGCCGCTGCATCGAAGAAAGCAGAAGTTAGAGATTGAGCGTTATAAGCATCGGAAAGCTGAGCGTTAGTACCAACACGGATTTGTGTTCCGCCTGGTTCTACGAAGTTAGCCTTAGTGATAAGACTTGCCTTACGAGCACCGTTAGCAATTGCACGGAAGATAAGACGGTCATATTTCTGAGCCAATGCATAACCAATCTTACGTGAGATTTCAGATCTCAAATCATAATGAGCTAGAACTTCGTCTAATTCATATACGAACGCTGAACTGATTAAGAGGTCATCAACCGTAATTGTCTTCTCGTTTACTGGAGGTGCACCGTCAGAGTTACCTAAGATGCTCTGTCCAGGGACATGATATTCAGCAGATGTACGACCTGTATAGATGAACTGTAATGACTTACCGTTCTTCAAGGTACGCTTCATAATAAGATCGCGAGCGATAGTATTATTCTGGAATCCTTTGAACATCTCTCCACTGAACAGCTTCAAATATAGAGCTCTTGCATCGCCGGTCGAGTTCGCTTGACCCGGCCGCGTAAGATCAGCAAGAGGCTCGTTACTATTCTGATGAGCCATTTATATGGGATAAAATGTATTGTTTACTTTCTTTATACGTATAAAATTTTTTCGATCGTTTTTGTGGTCTTTCCCACCGTCTAGACAGCTTGAGGGTATCCACCGTAGCGGGCCAAAAGCCAATGAAGAAGGGGTCCTACTCTGAGGTGCCCCCTCTCCTATTTATAATGTAGACAAAGCTTCTTCTAAACTTAAATCTTCATTATTTTCCTCCTTAACTTCAACTGGTTCTGGATCTTTAATGTCTGGAACCATAGGAGAAATATAAGTTACTTTGGCAGTATTACCTGCGCTTTGATGTGCCATTAGAAATTCAGTTTTGCACCGAGTTTTGTTGACCATGCTTTGTCATCATCGTCATCTTCTGCAGTTAGTACTGCAATTTCTCCGTAGATGCCAAGAGCATCTGTTGCACTGACGTTGATACCAGCTTTACCTGATAGGCGTGTGTCTGTGTCATCTCCGTCTTCAGCAACAATAGCCGGGCCTCCTTGAGCATACCATCCGATGGTATCACCACCACCTTCTACACCAACATGTAGGTCAGTAGTACGATTGTCATAATCAGAGCCATCGTAATTGGCGTTGCTCTCTACATTTACGTAGGGTCCGGCGAAAGCAGGAGCTGTCGCTGATAGAGTGGCTGCGAGGGCTAGTGCTAGTCTTTTCATTGTTAATAAAATTTAAATAGTTTTCGTGTAAGGCACGCCGCGATACTTTAGTTGGATCTTTTTTTGCATTGATCTGCTCCATAGTACCACACCCCCGTTCCATGATGTGGTTTCATGCGTCCCGTTAAGGATGAACGGACGCGGCGTTAAAATAGTCCTGGTATAATTTGTCCAGTAAATATATAGGAACCAAGTGCTGCAACAAACCCGATCATAGCAAGCTGTCCATTGACACGCTCTGCATTTTCATAATAGTTTACATCAAGTACTTCTACTTTAGGTTCTGTTGCGTATTTGTTCTGTGGCATTGTAGGTTAGAATAAATGTACTGGGCGAGGACGAAAGTTCGGGTCGCCACTACATGATTAGAAATTTATTTCTGATCTGTCTAATTTATCTATAACATCCTGTCGATAAGCTGGATCACTGTCATATCGTTTATCACTCATAGCTCTTACAAGCTCAGCTTGACTACGAAATACATTTGAACTAGATGAAGGTGCCTTACCTGTTAACGGTTCAGCTTCTTTACCTTCTCCATCAAAGTATCGTGCAGCTAATGCTTGAACAGCAAAGTAACATGATAAAGGATCACCTCTATTCATAACAGTATCATACATCTCAATTTCCTTTGGCTGCAGATTCTGTTTTGCCCAACCTAACATTGAATTATATTCCTGTTCCCCTCCAACAACATCTTTAAGATCAGAAGCTATCTCTTGAGTCATTTGGACAGGTGGTTCTGCTTCAACTCTTTGGGACCTCTCTTGTAAATACATCTGAGCTATATCACCAGGGTCCATCTTAGATAAGGCTTGTAAAGTCTCATCTTTAAATTCACCTTGAGACTCTTCCCATAATGTCTCTAAAAAAGATGTGTCAATTTCTGGAGTTTCCTCCTGAGGTTCTTGATTAGAGTCAGTAACATCTTGAGGTTCTTCTGTACGTTGCTGACCTAATTTACTTTCTAACTCAACATATGCTTTCTCAAGTTGTTGAGCATTCTCATATTTACCAGCTAATAATTGATCTTGTTGTTCAGCTAGTTGTTCTCCTACTTGTAGAGAGTCAAGCTCTTCATCTGAGAATTGAGGTGACTCTGCTTCAGTAGCATCATGTGTTAATGTTTCTGCCATGGTGGTTACGATTGTTCAACTTGTGGTTCTTGTGGTGCTTCACCACCTTGAGGTGCTCTTAATTCTTGAGCAAGTGCTGGATTCTTACTCGGATCCATCATTGGTGATGACATCATCTGACCATCTATTTTCTGTTGTTCTAACTCTTGTTGCTGAGCAAACTGTTGTTCTTGTGCAGCTTGTTGAGCTCCTTGAACTTCTTGCATACTCTTAACAAGGTTCAGTACTTCAATACCTTGTGCTGCAGCTAGTCGTTTAATAACTTCATCAGTATTAATGAACTGAGCTATAGCTTCAGGGCCTATAGTCTGAGCAATAGTACCTAGGAATTGTTGTAAACTTTCTCTGTCTTGTCCTCTACCTAACGCGTTAACACCTGCAACAATGGTAGGTTTAACAACTTCTTTAGGTAAGCGTGGTATGATACCAGCTTTTTGGAATACATTTAACTTACGATTTAAATAAGGTACTAAGAACTCAACAGTTAATAGACTATATAATCCACCTAACTGTTGGTCCAGTTCCATTTGTGTCATACGTACTTCCTCAGCAGTAGTTCTCTCACTCTGTCTTACATTTAATATAAGGAAAGCTTCAGATAATCTACGTTCTAACTGCTGAATCATTTCAAAAGCAGTACGGAAGTCAGCTGTCTTACCAACCTGTACAACACCTATGTCATCAGGTCTACCCTGAACGATTGCTCCGTTGCCTGCAGCCGCCAGCGTTTGTGGTTTAGCAGTACTCGAGGGTGATACAGTAAAGATAACTTTAGCAGCTGCTGCAGAGCCTTCTACAAGGGCCTGAGCGAGTGCTTCAAGTGATTTAAGATCACCCATAAATTCCTCAACTCTACCTCGTCCATATGGTTCACCATCTACTGAGTTAAACCTTAATGTTAACCAAGGGTTAGCATCTATAGGAGCTTTACCACGAGACTTAGGTAGGACATAGTTATTTACTTCTTGATGCCAAACAAATCTATTGTTATCTCGTTTGACATGAGTAAATACATCACACTCCTGTAAGGTATCTTTATCATCTCCTACAACACTTTTAGTATAGGGATCTTTCTCTTCTTCATCTTCATCTTCAACGATTCCTTTGTCTCGAAGAACTTCTGGTGGTAGTTGTCCTTCTAATAGCTTATAAGAAATCCTTTCTTTAGTGACAATTTCAATCACGTTGCCGTTGCCATCTCGTTCTAATACATAACGACTTAAAGGAAATAGTTTCAGACCATTAGGTCCCATATAAATTAGGACATTACCTGATACTACTAAATGTTTGAGTGCTTGATGAACTATAACTCGATCACTAGAGGCAGCAATTGCTTCTAGGATTGTACGCTCAATTTTAGCAAAGGATAGATCTAATTCCGATCTAATTTTTGGGTCAAAATCTTCACCCAATGCACTCTCATCTACTTGAAGTTTGAAGAAGCTAGTTTGTGGAGGTAGTAATGCTAACATTAATTTAGATGCTAATGTTACTACACCCTTAGCACCGACACTCTGCCATGGTGTAGGCAGGTGCCGCATACCTTTAGTACTTTCATCTTCCTTTCTAATTAAATAAGGAAGCGTTAGTTTTGTAGCTTCTTCTGCTATATTTAAAAACTGTGCACGGTCGGTGGCTAAATTGTCATATCTAGATTTAGCTGTCATTATTAATTAATTGATAAAGGGTTGCGGAATTTAAATGCTCCAGTTCCCATAGTATTTCTACCAGTTTTTGCAGCTTGACTTCGTTTCAGTCTACTACCTAATGCACTAGTGATTTGAGTATTAGTACCTGTCTTAGGGAATGTATCATATTTACCAAACTCAGTACCTAAACCTTTCATCCTAGCTTCTGCACCAGCACCTTGCCAAGCTGTAGCATCAACTGGATCTGGTTGATCACGAGGATCATTAGGATCACGAGGGGCTGGTACCGCAGGTTGATCATCAAAAGTCTGGCTAGCAGCAGTGATTGCTGATTGACCTGCTGTACCTAACTCCGCAGTTGTTGAAGCTCCTCGATCTAGTGTGGTATCAGTTAGAGTTGTACCTGTTGTATCATCTGTCATGTGGGTTACATCTGCTACATCTGTTGGAGTATCGATGCCACTTGATGTTTTTATAACACCTTTCTCTTTTAAATCTAACCCTTCAGCTAATGTTTCAGTAGCACTATCAAGTTCACCATCCATATCTGAATCTCTTAGATGAGGCTTGGGTAAGCCTATAGCATCCTCACCTGTAACACTTTCAGGATCTCGAGGATCTACATCAGGTCTATCTGTTACGTGACCTTGCGCAGTTCTATAAGCACCTTGGCCATTATTTGCTGCTGGATCCCACCAAGTACTTTTCGGATCAGCTGGGTAATCAGGATTAGTCAGTCTCTCATTCTGAACATGAGCAAGCAACTCTCCTCCTTCGTGTGGACTATCTTTACCCATCTGTTCTTGAATAACCTCTTCTAAAGAACCAATAGGGTTAGGTTTGTAAAGATATTTTCCTGTCTCAGGGTCGCGCTCATCGCTTACCTCATCCCCGTCAAACATCGGGCCACCATAATCGTAGTCATGACCACCCTCTGGATCTTTCTCAAAATCAGGAATCTCAGGACCAAAATCATGTTCTGGTGGCATCGGACCTAAATCAATTTGGCGTTTAAGTTCTTGTTCAGCATCCTTACCTGCAACATCATCATAATCTTCAGGTACTTCCTCTTTTATCTGTGAGTATTTTGCCCACTTCTCTTCAGCAGTTAAACCACCCCACTCCTCTTCAAGAGTGTCAGTCCACGCACCATCACGATCTTTAAACTTAGCTTTCCAATCTATATCATCATAATTCTTCTTATCTATATCGGAGAACCGAGTCATACCAGTGAGTTCACCATATAATTTCCAGGCTTTCTCCTTAGTTTTCTTATCACCTTTCCATTCCCAATACTCATTAGAACCATCGCCTGTACGCCACGTTCTTCTTTTCCAACCTAAATCTCTCCAATCACGTGTTGATACAGGTTCGGATCTATTATTACCAGTTTCATACAGACCAGCTTCAGCAAACCTTCTATGCCAATCTTTAGATGACATTTTCCGTGCCTGCTTCTTGGAAATGTTCATCCAATTCCAATTACCTTCGTGCTGTAGCTGGTTTGGATCAGAGTCCCATGTACGGTCCCATTTTTCTCCCCCAGGCTTATATTGAGATCTATAATCTAGTCCCTTCCATTCCATTAGCTATCCTCCTCTACTCTATGAATGAACCACTCCACCACGGAGCGTTGACCTGCTTTATACATGATTGATCCTAACTCCTCTGATGGATGTGGGTTTACTGGTGGAAATTTTTCCTCCATTTCTTGGAGGAGGCTGTTATATGTTGGGCCGATTAAAGGCTCATGCGTATTGGGGTAGATTGACATTGCTATGCTCAAAGAATGCTGGCATGCGTGCGGTCTTGGTAGAAATTAATTCA
>VTLG01001833.1_pt1 | contig 24697 bp, 19 predicted proteins | sample 4694571 | NCBI WGS metagenome assembly VTLG01 (sample SAMN12604809, study PRJNA352737) | marine metagenome | biome: ENVO:00000447; feature: ENVO:00000209|ENVO:00000569|ENVO:01000036; material: ENVO:00002151; isolation source: viral sequences binned using virsorter ...
AAATTATTCCACTGTTCTCTACACCAGTATACAAAACCTCAGTAGAGGTAACTGATTTAGATACAGTACTGAAGACTATACCATACGAACCATATCCAGATAATAGCGGATATACAAGTAAAGACGTAAAGATATTACTCTCAGAACCTTTTAAAGGTATTAGAAAACTTATCGAACAGCACATGAACATGTACTGTTTCGAGTTGCTTAAACTTGCCAACTGTAGGATTAAGCATTCACAGTCATGGATCAACCTTCATAAACCTGGTAACTATTCACCTAAGCACTACCATAGCAACTCATGCTTTAGTGGTGGTCTTTATCTTGATGTGCCAGAGGGTAGTGGTGGATTAGTGTTCTGTGCATCACATACATCACCAACTTATACCACTGGTACAGTGAGACCACTCACAACTGATGGTAACATCTTTAACGCTGATAGATGGGGATTTGATGTACAGAAGGGAGATTTAATTCTCTTCCCGTCACACCTCATGCATCAGACTGATGTGAACGTTACCAATAGCAACCGCTACATGGTAGCGTTCAATTATTTCTTGGAGGGTAAGATCGGAGATAATACTCGTCAACTTCATATCAAAGTGGTATGAACTTCATCGAGGAATATCAACTCGATCCCAAACTTTGTGATGATTACCTTGAGGTATTCAAAAGAGCATCATCAGTTGGACTATGCAAACCAGGCGTATCAACTAAGGGTCTCAACCGCAATGTAAAAGCAAGTACAGATTTCTATCTAGGTGACGCTGACAAGATCGGTGCACCTTTTAGTCTTTGGGAAAACTACCATGAGCAACTATGGAGATTTGTACAAGACTACATTTCAAAGTATCGGTTCATGGAGTTCGGTGGAACTTTTGAACTCAGACACTTGCCTGTGATACAATGGTATAAACCTGGTGAAGGTTATTACAAGTGGCACATAGATGCTGCACAAAAGGCATGTAGCGATAGAGCAATGGTCTATATGACATATCTCAATGATGTACCTGATGGTGGAACAATGTTCTATCACCAGCAGTATACGACCAGAGCTAAGAAGGGTAATACAGTGATATTCCCTGCAGGTTTTACACACCTACATAGAGGTGAGATAAGTGAAACAAATCATAAGTACATTATTACAGGATGGATATGGTGGGAATGAATAACCTCTGGAAAAATTACAGAGATGTATTATGGGAAACTTTTCCCGACTTTCAAAGACAACCGATCTGGGCAGACTGGACAGGTAAAAAAGGAACAAGACTTACAGCACAGGTATACACACATGAGCACTTTATCAAAGCAAGGGAAGTTGACATCTGGGATGATACTACTTCCGTTTATAATAACATTCTTTACCCTAAAACTGGGAGTAACCTTCCCTGTTTTGGTATGGATCTTATGGGATTTAACGAAAATCGGGTAATCATTGTATTCGATTTTCAACATCCAGTAGAGAACTATCTGTATGAGGTAGAGAGTTTACCTAAGGCAGAGAAAGAATATAGGTTCTTTGAGATGGGTAATCATTTCTCCAAGAACATCTACGTTAGATACTGTAAGGCATCAGAGGTGGACGACTACCTACCGATGTTCAAGACTTATTTGTTGTGGTATAAACATATAATAGAAGAAGCACAACCATCTGGGTTGGATGCAACAGAGACATATAGAGATTTTGACGCATATATGACACGTTTAGACCCTGTTGGAGGGTATTTGTCAGGAAAGTTTGGCAAAGAACAGGCAGAGGGGCTTGTCAATGGGTTCCTTTTCTGCTATAATAAATAGTATGCCACGACGGTGGTTTGGGAGTGACTGAATAAACTTACTGGCAACTGCTGGTTAAGGTGATGAGACACAGGTGGTGCTGCTACGAAAGTAGAACCGATCAACCAATCGGGTCTCAGGCAAGGACGTTTTTACTACTGTAGTAATGCCCGTTCTTTGTTGGTACACAGGAATCCAACCTCCCTTTTTCATACACAAGTACACATTAATACGGAGAATACGTATGTCTTTTGCTTCACTTAAGAAGTCTTCTTTCCAAGATCTTCTCGCTAAGGCTGACAACTTAAATAAAACTGAGAAGTCAGGTCCTGATGAGAGACTATGGAAACCAGAAGTAGACAAAGCAGGTAATGGTTACGCAGTAATCAGATTTCTACCTGCACCCAATGGAGAAGACCTTCCATGGGCACAAGTTTGGACACATGCCTTCCAAGGACCAGGTGGTTGGTATATTGAGAACAGTCTAACGACTTTAGGCAAAAAGGATCCTGTTTCAGATTTAAACAGGGAACTCTGGAATTCTGGTGCAGAAGGTTCTCCACAGAGAGCACAAGCACGCAACCAGAAGCGTAAGTTAAACTATTACAGCAACATCTACGTTGTGAAAGATAGTGCAAACCCTGAGAACGAGGGCAAAGTATTCCTTTACCGTTATGGTAAGAAGATCTTTGATAAGATCATGGAATCAATGCAACCAGCATTTGAGGACGAATCACCAGTAAACCCATTCGATCTATGGAAGGGTGCTGACTTCAAACTCAAGATTACTAAGGTTGCAGGTTTCTGGAACTACGACAAGTCTGAGTTCGATGCTCCTGCTACACTAGGAGATCTTAGTGATAAAGAATTAGAGGGTATTTGGAAACAAGAACACTCATTGTCTGCATATACTGCTGATGATCAATTCAAATCTTACGAGGAACTCAAGGAACGTCTTGACAGAACTCTTAAGTCAACTTACCGTCCTGATCCAGAGACGGTTGATGAGGAAGCACCTGTACCAACACCTACTGCAGCACCAACTCCAGTAGCAACAGGATCAGATGATACCTTATCGTACTTTGCTAAATTAGCATCTGAAGACTAAATGAAAGTCTGTATCGTTGGTGGTGGGTCGTCTGGATGGATGACCGCCACCACTTTTTGTAAGAAATTAAATTATGATGTCACTCTCGTCGAAAGTCCAGACGTTCCGATCTCTGGTGTGGGTGAGAGTACATTACATCAGTTCCAACGATGGATAGATTTCGTTGGTATTAGAGATGATGAGCAAGAATTTATAAGAGAGACAGGTGGCACGATCAAACATGCCATCAAATTTACCAATTTTTTAGAAAAAAATTCTGGGTCATTTTATTACCCCTTTGGTTTATCTCCCAAAGATCCAAATGGATGGTGGAGTGAACAATTACGTACTGGTAGATTGCACCACAATGAATATGCACAGAATATCAACCATATTGCCCTACTCGCTGCAAGGAATAAGGTTGATCTGAATTCAGATTATGCATACCATTTTGATGCGATCAAGTATGGTCAGTTTTTAAAAAGAAAGTATTGCCAGAAAGTAGAACACATCCGTGCCAACGTAGTGAATTACGTTACCACAGATGAGATAAATTTCCATAGTTTAGTATTAGATGATGGTTCAGAAATAGAAGCAGATCTCTTCATAGATTGTACTGGATTTGCTGCTAAATTAATTGGTGAGTATATAGAAGAACCATTCGTACCATTTGACCATGTACTGTTCAATGATTCTGCATGGACTACTCATATACCTTATAGAGATAAAGCAAAAGAATTAACATCAGTCACTGAATGTACTGCTATTGAAAATGGATGGGTGTGGAATATACCACTATGGGATAATGTTGGTACTGGTTATGTCTATTCTTCTAAACATGTCAGTAAAGAGGATGCTAAACAACAGTTCATCAATCATATTGGAACTGATGAGGTAGAGTTTAAGCATATTCCAATGAGAATTGGAAGGCATGAGAATACATGGGTCAACAATGTAGTCGCTATTGGTCTGAGTGCAGGTTTTATAGAACCGTTAGAATCTAATGGATTGCTCATGGTGCATGATAACCTAATCAAACTTGCCAAGACACTAAGACGTGGACCTGCATCCCAACTGTTGAAACAGATGTATAATGCAGATGTTAGACGTGAGTTTGACCAGACAGCAGATTTCATTGCAATACACTATGCCTTTACTCAAAGAAGAGACACACCATACTGGAATGATTGTTTTAACAGGGAATATAACTTAGACAGATTGTTTCATTATGGTATGCGTGCATATAGTAGTGAACTATATGAGCAATCTAAGTACACACATGTTGAAAGTGGGTTCCATTACATTGCATCAGGCATGAACATATGTCCACTGACAGAACCAGTGTGTGATTATACTAGTGACGTTGATGCATGGGAAGCAGCAGTAGAGAAGCTACCTATCCCATACTTATATCTGAAGGAGAAATACCAAGCTGTATAGCATTACCACGTCTAAGTCTTATATAATATTGCTCAACAAAATCCTCAACGAATTCTGGTTTAACTAACTGAATTCGTTCTTTTTGTGCATTGACTTCTTCTTCAAATTGATAGAAGGTACGTGATGTTACGGGATTAGCAGTAACAGTATTGGATCCGTTGTAATATACTACTTGGAATGTTGATGGAACTACCTTACCTGCAGGTACAATAATATTAGTACCCATCTTAACTTCCGTAGTAATATAGTCCTTAGTTGCTTCGGGATTATCATACTTATCAGCACAATATTCTTGCAACTGTGAAGTTGACTTTGGCCATTGCTCGTGGTAATTAGTGATATCATTTACTACCAATAATACCCAGTTATAAAATGGGTTCTTATATAATTTAAAAGCAATATCCTCTGGTTTTTCACCATTCTCGACAATATACTCATCGAACATAGCAAGTGATGACTTATACTCAGAGAGTATTTCAGCACGTCTCCATATATTTTTAGTCACCAAAAACTGAGGATCAAGAGCTGATTGTCCAAAGTTGTATAGTAAGTCGGGTAGTGCTTTTAACATTAGTATCCGATGTCTGGGTGATTGGCCATGTTGGATGCTGCAACAAATCCTTTGTCAACACCATTATTAATTCTAGTTCTTGCACCTTCCATATCCATTCTGGTAAGAGCAGTTGTCTCATCAAATGTAAGTTCAACAGTAACAAGAGGAATAGAACCATCAAAGATAGTATTGATTGCACTCATTGGTGTGGTGTTTACATTTAAACTTGTCAAAGCACATATCTTTGTCTTTGGCATCATGGGATGTTGTATTGGTTCTTCAGCTACTTCTAATTTTCTCTGACCAGTACTATCAACTGTTTCATCTACGGGCATGAACATAGGTTCCAATACAAATACATCTGGGAAGGTAAGCAAAACTGCAGAACCTTTACCATTTGATGAACCAGGATGCATACCACGTTTGAACCATTCAATGATTGTCTGTATATCTTGTGATTCCTTAGGATTACGTGCAGCAAAGGAGAAACTAAAACTAAATTGTCTAAATCCCATACGAGAGAACATCTGTATAGCATTTTCATTTGGTGCCATACCACCAAGACCTGCAATGTTAGTAGGACTTAAGGAGTCGTTCACACCGAATGGGTTGGTTGCCATCTGTGCACCTGCTGCCATGTTAGCAGCATATTCGTCTGCATTAACGCCAGGTATATTACCTGCTGCACCAGCCATGTCTTGCAAATTACTAAGTGCTGCAGTGAAACCTGCACCTGCACCTGCACCAAGTGCACCTAATGCAGTAAACTTAGCAGCATTATCTGCCATGAGTGCCATAGTACCCATCTTGAAGGTGTTACCCCAGTCAGCCTTGTAACCGTATTGAAATTCTTCTGGTAATGCTACGAATAGATCTGATGCTGCTAGACCCTTACGTCTTTCGTTCGCTACTTCGTCTTTATCATTCTTTAATGCATTCCATGTGGTAGTCTCTCCATTAGGGAGGGTTATCTCTTTATCTCCACCAGGAATTTCAGTCTTATTTGTCCCATCAAAAGAAAATACATCCATGAAATCCCACCAAGAATTCTTCTTGCCTTCATTGATGCTATTTTCCATCGTATTCAAACTTGAGTCTGAATCAAATGATGCACCATTGTATATCGTTGATGCTACGTTGGTTGTGGCATTCACTAAATTCTTCATCACACCACTTCTCGCAAACGCACCAAGTGCATCGTTTGAGTTAGCAGCAACTTTTTCAAGTGCTTCTTGATACTCGTATCTTGTTATCTTTAAAAATGACGCATAAGGAACAGTAGAGATACCTCTTGGGTATTCAAGTATCGTTCCACCTAACTCTGTATCTGTTTGGTTTTCAGCCATTATCTATTGCGATGTAATTTTTCTACGGGAAATTGACTTAGAATAGGGACATCCATGTCATCAACTTCAAAGAATAACCCGTCTGCCTTCTTTGGGATGTAATAACGTAAAATAGACTGAGGAAATCTGTTGTTATTTATAGCACCAAGTCGAGCTCTTACCTTCAAGTGATGTATATTCGCTCCTAAAAGGTTACCTTTATTGAATTCCATGAGCTGTATGAGTGGATATTGATCCCAAACTTTCAATTGATCTTTAAATTTTGGGTCATATTCAAACAGATACCACTTACCTACTGATGGGTTCTCTGTTGCATTATCATATAGCGAGAGAAATATTTCTTGTCTTATCTTAGTCGTTGATAGTTTTTTGCCTTCTATTGAGGCTACATACTCACTAAATTTCGAGCTCGTGTTCTGTGATGAGTTTGAATTTCCAGAGTCTGTCTCTGCAGTAGCGTTCTGCTGACTTCCACTTTGCTGTGTTTGTGGCATAGGTCATTACCTCCGATAAGTACGCTTTTTGGTTTTTGCGTTGTAAAGGTTTCTTCGGAAGTTCTGTTTGCTTCTTCGGTTTAACCTCTACGAGGTAAGATTGGGTCTTTCCATTTGCTTCCTTGACCTTCATATAGAAGTCAGGGAAGTACCGCCTAATCTTTTTTTGTACGGGATCTTTGTACGGGATTACTATTTCTTCAGATGACCACTCGACTACATTAGGGTTCTTATCACAGTAATCCATGAACTTTTTTTCCCAAAGAGAACGATATACTACAGAGGTGGGGTCACCTTTGTACTTGCGATAGTTCTTTACTCGATATTTTCCTTTGTATGACATGATAAATAAAGATGGTCACACCATATTCAATATTTATTTATGGATATCTCTAAGGGATTTACAATAGCACAGTTTCAGCAGAATATTCTGAAGAAAACTGGCGGTATCTCTGCGTCCAACTTATATGCTTTTCAGATTAGTAATCCTGATGAAACTAAGGGATATACTCTTGCGAAGCATTTTAAGGATAACTTAGAAGAAGCCACTGGTATCACTAGCAATGATCTTGTTAACTATCAATTGAATATGTTGTGTAATGAAATACAGGTGCCTGGTGTTACCATGTCTGCTGCCGATTATAAGATGGGCAAGAAAGGTATCACACAGAAGATGGCATCTGCCAAAGTGTTCAATGAACTTGACGTGAGTTTTTTCTGTGATGCAGACTCGCTACCCTATAAATTCTTTAGGTGTTGGCAAGATTACATCATAGCTCCCATTGAGGCTCCAGCGAACTTGTATGGTGTGCAGCATACTATGAGTACACAAATTCATAAAGCATATGCACAAAGATACTATGACCAATATACTTGTGATATAAAAATCATAAAGTTGGAAAAGTATGGCGTACCCGAACCAGAGAAAGAGGGAGACAAGAAACGCGACCATGATATAGGATTTATGGTTAATCTTGCTAAAGCATATCCGTACACAGTATCATCTATTCCATACTCAGCAGGACCAGCAAACCTTGTAAAAGTAACTGTTGGATTCTACTACGAGTATAGTCATTTAATTACCAATTAATTATGCCATTACCTGAAATTGTTACGCCAACGTATTCGTTGACGGTGCCTTCTACTAAAAAGAAACTGAAGTACAGACCATTCCTTGTTAAAGAACAAAAGACTTTAATCATTGCATTAGAGCAACAAGATTCTGAGCAGACGTTAGAAGCAATAAAAACTGTATTGAATAACTGCATCATCACCAAGGTTAATCTTGATGATATGGCATTGTTTGACATAGAGTATATCTTCCTTCAAGTTCGTGCTAGATCAATCAGTGAAGAGATTGAAATGAAAGTCACTTGCCCTGATGACGGTGAGACTGAGGTGAATGTATCATTCATGGTTGATACTGTCAAGGTGCATTTTCCTAAGGGACATACAAATGTATTCAAGATAAGTGATGAGATCACTGTAGAGATGAGGTATCCAGACATGGAATACTTTGCTGCTATTACATTCTCACGAGAGAAGATAGATCCATATGAATTAGTAGGTAAGTGTATCAAGAGAGTATATGTGGGTGAAGAAGCAACAGGATCATTTACTCCAGAGGAAGCAAGAGATTGGATAGAGACTCTAACCAATGCACAGTTTGGAATGATACAGGAATTCTTCAACACTATGCCTACTCTTCGTCATGTACTTAAGGTCAAGAACCCTAAGACTAAGGTAGAAAATGAAGTAGTAATTGAAGGTCTTGCTGATTTTTTCGCATAGCCCTCTTCCATGAGGGCATGATGAACTTTTACCAGACGAATTTTTCGTTAGTTCAGCACCATAAATATAGCTTGACCGATATAGAAAACATGATTCCGTGGGAACGGGACGTGTATGTCAACCTCCTAGCTTCTCACTTACAGAAGGAGAGAGAACGAATAGACGAGGAACGTAGAAAACGACGCTGATGGCATCAACTGCAACCATAGAAGATTTAGCACAACAACTCACGGAAGTGAGTAATAAGTTTGTGGATTCTTTTGTCGAGTCTATGACCCAAGAGGATGAACTAAACAAGTTCCTCAGAGGTAGACAGAGATGGTATGTTGGTACAAAAGGAGGAGCTCCTTCAACTGGTTCTATGCAACAACCAGAAAGAAGTGAAAGTAGTAGTCAGGCAGAACCGAATCAACCACAGAGAAAAAAGAAATGTCCTAAACCTAAAAATACCACCGTCAAATCTAAAGTGGATATGGGCAAGGTGGCTAAGGTTGGAGGTCTTGTTATTGGAATTGGTTTAATTGTGGGTGGAATAGCAATTGCACTAGCAGATGGTCCTCAACCTGGTCCTGCTGATGCTGTTGGTTTACCCCTTATAATACAAGGGGCTAATAAAATTGTACCTTTTATAAGGACAGTAGCACCTGTTCTTTTAGCGAAAGGTGGATATGTTACTAAACCAACTAAGGCACTCGTAGGGGAAGCAGGTCCAGAAATAATCGTTCCTATGCATAAATTTGGTGAAACTATTAAGGATGTATACAAGCAAGGATCAAAGGCATTGTTGGCAGCAACGGCTGGTTTCTTAGCTTCACAACCAAACAACCCATCAAAAGGAAAGTTAATGGGAGAGGTTAATAAGTTAAGGAATGCATTTGGGTTAGGTGCACTCAAGATTAAACAAAGTAAGTTTGGATTACGAGCACCGATACAGTGGTGGAATAAAGGTAGAAACGAACGTGTAATAGATGAGAACAATGCATCATGGTCTGAACTTCTTGAAGATGATATGGCTCAGAGAGGTCAGAGTGATGAAGGATTTGAGAAAGGTGAAGCACCTCCATTATTAGGTAGACCAGATCATGCCTTTAATCCATTCCGACCTGCAGAGAAGGGAGGACCAGGATCAGGTCCAACACCTGCAGTTAGACAAGCATTTGAAAGACCTGTTAGAGGTTTGATGGATCTTGGTAGGAGTGCTGCTGGTGCTATGGGGACTCTCGGTGAGAAATTCAAATCTGGTGTATCAAAGATGGCAAAATCAATACCTGTACCACGTGGTAATGGTAAAGATATGTTTGGTAGTGACATTGAATTAAATCCAGCTACGTCATCTGCATGGAAAAAGGCAGTTGCACACGCAGCAAGAGATGGAGTTGATTTACCTGGTGCAGTTACCTCTGCATTTAGAACTAATTCAGAGCAGGCTGCACTGGTAAAGAATGAAGATGATCCTAGTATTATTAACGCACTACCCGTAGGACAGTCACCACATCAACAAGGATGGTCTATTGACATAGCTCCTGACACAGCAGCAAATCAATGGATGAGGAAAAATGGTAAGAAATATGGATTTGATTGGGAAGGTCCGAAAGACCCCGTTCACTTTGACTTTCAGAATAATGAAGACAGAGGAAAGTATCTAGCACAAGGTGGAGAAGAAGCTGAAGAAGCTGGTGATGCTGCAAAAAATTTTGGTGGTAAATTATTACAAACAGCAATAGGTAAGGTTGGTGATCCACAGCAAGTAGATGCACCTGATCAGGTTAATCCACCACAACCAAATCCTCAACAGGAAACAGTGAATGAGCAACCAGTCAATCAGACAACTAAAAATGGTGATGGTGCTGTAATTCCTTATCCAATTGTGGTTCCAAGTCCAACGAAAGTGATAATGGGTCCTTCAGGTCCTCAGCAGTTGGATCCTGATATACAACGTCATTATGTTGTGGATCAGTTCTCTAAGGCTACGAGAGTAGAGGTGGCATATGTATAGGGATAAACTGCTAACGACCTTTAGGAATTTAAACCTTAAGTTTGAGGGTTTAACTGAGTTACTTGAAGATCGTAACTTACTTCTTAAGATACTCATGCAGAAAGAAATGCGTGAGGATTTCTTATTGTCTGAAAGATTACAGTCATTAGATGAGGTAGGTGGATATGATGTAAAGGCAATGACTCGTAACGTGGATCTAAGTCCCGTTAACGAAATGGTGCCCCCGTTGAATATCAAGCAAGAGAAAGATGATGAGGGTGAAGTACCATTTAAAGATGGTGGTGCTGTTGGTATCCAACCTATTGTTGATATTAGTGCAGAGAGTTTAGGTACTGAACCATCACCAGCTGGTGAAACATATCAATCATTGGAAGATAGTAGTGGTATCGTACCATTAGACGGTGCAGCAAAGGCAATAGTTGAAGACTTTGAAGTAGATAAGAAATTTAAGAAATCATTTGAAACAGCAATGATGTTGCCATCCAAGGCAGCTGCTGCAAGTTTGATGGATACTATGTCTAAGAGTCCATCAGCAGGTGATGGTACTACCATAATCAAGAAGAACTTATCTGTACTACAGTCAGCATTCAAACTTCCTACCCCTGAACCAACAGAAGATGAGACTAAATCAGAGTCAGAACAGCTTGATCCAGAGGAACTAAAGAAGAAACGTGCCGATTGGAAGAAGACAGAAGATAAAGAGAAAGAGAAAGACAAGAGTAGAAGTCCACTTGAGTTAGGTATCAAGATATTGATGACCAAAGCATTCTCGGCAAGAGCTAATGCGAAAGCTGGCGGTGCAATGGCTCCATCAATTGCTACGGGTGATCCATTGATACCAGAACCATTCCCTATGATGGGATATAGTGGATCAATGGTGGGTGATGGTGAAGGAAATAAAGGAGGTTTCTGGAATAGACTCAAGAGTGGTGCTAAGAAGGCATTAGATTTCACACCTGTTGGTATGGGTATGAAACTCTTTGGTAAGGCTAAAGATAAGTTCAACGAGATGGGAGGTGGTGACAAACTTAAAGGTATGTTAGGTGGTATTGGTAACTTTGCCAAGAAAGCATTTAAGTATACACCTCTAGGTATGGCAGCTGGTGGAGTTAGTTCCATCATCAATAAGATCAGAGGTGGTGATCAAACTAACTTAAATGAACTAACAGAGGAAGTGATAGCAGAGAACGACTCTAAACAACAAGAGATACTTGATGCTGCACGTAATCCATCACCCGAAACGGTGAAACCACCTTCACCCTCTGGAGGAATGTCACCTCAAGGATCTATGGATCAAGGATCCTCTGAAGCTGTACCTAAGGTCAAGTACAGTCCATATTTTGATGAATACACAGTCACTAGTCAGTTCTGATGCAAGAAACCAAGTCAAATTTTAGTCTAAGGCACTTCGTAATCAGTTCACCTGCATTAGACGAACCAGTGCCCTTAACCATGAACCATGTTCTGTATTTGAAATATACAGAGGATATTCGTAGTGCGTCAGTAAGATTGGAAGCACAAATAACTGATAGTGATGTTGGTATTGTATCAACATTACAAGGTATGGAACCTGTATTCATTGGATGGGAAGACACAGAAGAACCAACTACTAACTTTTATCAGATCAATGGTGTCATATATGACATACAGGATAGGACAACTAAAGATGGTAAGTCTAAGGCTACCTTATTAATATGTACATATGATCTTGTAAACAATGCTGCTACTAAATTATCCAGACGATTTGGTAAAGGTGGTGGTAAAAAGATCAGTGACATTGTAAGGACAGAGATTTTAAAGGACGTATTGCATACAACATATCCACTTGAGATTGAGAAGACAGAGAATAAGTTTTCATTCATATCACCATACTGGTCACCATATACTATAATCAAATGGTTATGTGCTAAGAGTATACCAGAGAAGAAGAAAGGAACTAAAGCTGCATCTGCTGGTTATTGTTTCTTCCAGAATAAGAGAGGATATAACTTCTTATCATATGATTACTTCTCCCGTCAAAAACCAGTCAAGAAATTAGTAGTAGGACATGAACCTGCGGAGGGTGAGGAACCTGAGGAAGATAAGAATATCATACCTATTAACAAACTTGACATCACATCAAACTTTGATGTGTTGAAGGGTCTTAACGTAGGATCATTCAATAGTATGGTCATGACTTTGGATGTAAAGGACATGCATTACGTAGAACATCCTTTCAACATAACTAAATATTACAAGGATGTGCCCTTAATGAACGATAACTTCGTAGCACCAGATTACTATAAAAAATTTGATAGGGACAACGCACATACTCGTATTATGTCTAAGATTATGGATACTGCTCTCTTCACAGAGGGTACAATGACTAAGGGAATGACAAAGCAACTATCCCAAGCATCCCTGAGGGAAAAATTATTTTACAATAAAGCAGCAGAAGTAGAATATATTGGTACTAACGAACTCACAGTAGGTGATGTGGTTGAGGTATTGACATACAAAGGTAAAGATAAAGAGTTAGATTATGAGAACAGTGGTAAATATGTTATCGGTCGAGTTGAGAAACAATTCCTATCATCAGGAGATATGATGAGTACTAAATTAGTCTTATACACAGATAGTCCTGGTTCTCCACCAACGTCATGACAGAAGGTTCTGCTAATTTTATAGGAAAAGATGGGTTCAACTGGTTCGTCGGACAGGTTGAGAACGATGGTAGTGGTCATTTTGCATCAGACCTTGCCAAAAATCTTTCTGCCACTGCTCAAAATCTCCTTACCAATTACACTGCACTAGGTATATTTGGTAGGACAAATATTGATTGGGACTGGACTAACAAGGTAAAGGTTAGGATCATGGGATACCATAGTCCTAATAAAATAGAGTTACCTACTGAAGAACTACCATGGGCATTGGTTATGATGCCTGTTACATCACCACAGAGATCTGGTATTGGATCACTGCACCAGTTACAAATAAATTCTTGGGTAATTGGTTTCTTCATGGATGGTGCTAACGCACAGGTTCCTATTATCATAGGTGCACTTGGAGATGAGAACCCACAGTCAGGTTATGGTTCTGAAGGTGGTACTGCAGTCGGATTTGATCAACTGTCTTCACCTGAATATGATGAACGAGTACATGGTGGTGAGGGTACAAGTGTTGGTGGTACTGGTAGTACAGTCGAAGATAATGAAGAGACAGGACAAGAAGAAGAACCAAAAAATAATGATGGTATAGAGGAAACAGAAGGTGTTGACGATACCAAGAACCCTCGTGGTCCTGCTGAACCACAGACAGAAGCACAGACTGCTGCACAAGAAAGGAAATGTGTGACTGTCAATATAGGAAATGGTAAGTGTGGTGGTGAGACTGCTACTAAACTTGAAGGTCCTATGGCAGAGTTCATGAAGTTTGCTCGTGGCATAGAAAAGAATGAGATAGATGAGTTTATTGATAAAAGGACAGGTGATGTTGTTGATCTTGAAGAGAAGATTGATAAGACTACCAATAGAATTCAATCAAAACTTAACGGGTTACTAGGTAACATCAAGGGTGTTGTCATGGAAGATGTCAACAAGATGATAAAGGATCAACTTGATGGCAATGAGAAACCAGATCCAGAGTTAGATAATAAGGTCAAGGACGAACTTAAGAATGTTAGTGATCTTGTATCATGTCTGTTCAAAGATATGGTTGAAGATCTGAAGGACTTCATCAAAGGTATGCTCAATGATCTATTAGAGAAAGTACTTGATACTGCACTATGTCTTATTGAGAACATGATTGGTGATATCATGGGTAAGATCATGGAGAAGGTAGATCAAGCACTCAATATGCTGAAAGGAGTCGTTGGTTCTATCAAGGGTAAGGCTGATATGATCCAAGGTTTATTGAGTAAGACCTTAGAATTCATTGATCTATTTTGTGATGGTGCAGTATCATGTGCTATCGGTGCATCTGTATTTGAGACATGCCATGGTCCGAAAGCAAAGGGCAATGATGCCAAGCAAAAAGAAGTTGACCAGTATCCAGTCAAACCACCTGCTGCTGGTGAGGTAGTTGGTGATGGTAAACCCATCAATGGTTTTGTACCGTTCGTTAAGGATAACGAGAAACAAATATTTGATACTAAGAGTGGTGCTCTCATTCCTCTAGACAGTGATGCAGGTAAGGCAACTGGTATAACTGAGAAGAATTTTGATACACGAGGACCACTAGAGAAGTTTGAATCATTGAATTTCTATGATAGTGAGGGTAATATACAGACAGCAACAGTCAACTGTAACAATAGTATCCTGAATAAGAAACCATGCTTCCCTGAAATGGTATGGGATAATTTACAGTCCACTACTCCAGTCAAAGCACTACCTATCATTGATGACATAGGTGCTATTGTTGGTGTGTTCATGCGTAATAAAGGATCAAGAGTTAACAAAGAAGCAAAAGTTCGTGCTCAGTTCACATGTAATGAACCAGAGGGAGGTGGTGCAACCTTTAGACCTAACATCATAGATGGTGGACTTGAGAAAGGAAATGTGGTAGACTCAGTTACAGTACTCACCAGTGGTATTGGATATGGATTTGATCCTGCCGATACATTCTGCCCCAAAGAACAGTATGCTGCCCTAGTTCCAAAAGCTGGTCTAGTACAGTATGTGAAAGATGGAGACATCTTAATGTTATCTAAGACTGCTGCTGGCGTTGAAGATCCTACTAACCCTGATATACTAGAGGTGGTAGACACAGATCATGATGACAATAACATCCTTATTGCTACCATTGATCCTAAATTTAACCCACAGTTTGAGGTAGGTACTGAGTTGATGACTAAAGATAAGCATAAGTTTATACTTAACTTCCAACGTAAGTTCCCTGATCTTATTGTACCAGGTAGAGCTAAGGCAGTATATGCAAATTGTGGTGACTTGATACCAGTTATGAATGATATTAAACCCATTAACGTGGGTAGAAAGTATGTTAATCCTGTCATTACCATTGGTAATGGTGCGAAAGAACAAGTTATCGGTACGTTTAGTGTCGATGCAAAGGGTAGGTTGGTCGAACCTACTATCACCAACAAGGTTCTTGGGTTTGTTAAACCTAAGATTAGAGATCTTGGCACACCAGATCAACCTGCTAGGGGTACTGGTGGTTCAATTTCAGTGACATATACTTACACTGGTCCTAGAAAGATCAGAGAGACAGGTATGTTAGATCTCCAGACTTACATAGATTGTGTCGGACACCCGATGTTAAAGTAAATGGCAGTTAATTTATTCTCAGGTGGTTCGATTTTAAATAATCTGCTACCACAAATAAAAATTCGGTACCCTAGGAACTGGGTAGAGATCAGTTCTGCAGGTCATGTACTGGAAAGAAATAACACTAAGGAAGGAGAGAGGTTCCGTCTTATTCATTGCAAGGGTAACTTCATTGATATGGATGAGAAGAAGAACACAAACATCGTTTCTTACAATGATTTGATCGTTTTAGCTGACCATAATGTTGTAATTCGTTGTGGTGAAGATCCTAAAACAGATAAATTAGTCTTACAGGTGATAGGTGACGTTAATTTGTATGTCGAAGGTGACATGCATACTGAGGTTGAAGGCAACCGTTATGATATGGTGAATGGCAACTGGCAACAAGAGTGCAAAGGTGTCTATAGTCTGATTGCTGATGAGAACATGGTGATCACCAGTAAGAATCAGATGAAACTAAATTCTAATTCTTATGAGAACAAAACAACCTTCCTACTAAATGACTTGAGCGAAGGTGGCTCCATCAAGGAGAACGTCAAAGGTAACTATGAAGTTAAGATCCAGAAGGAAACTGCAACATTCTCCGTCCGTAGTGAGGGAGACATTCGTACTGAAGCACTCAAGTGCAGGTATGAAAAGACTGATGGAAATGTAATCCAACAGGTTGGAGGTAAGATAAAGACCAACATAGATGGTGGTTCTATATCTTGCATTGCTGGCGGTTCATTCGATGGAATGGCATCAGCTCCTTCAAGCAATAGTTATGATATCACTGTCTCTGGTGTAATGAATACAGCAACCAGTGGCAATTATGTAGTAGCAGCAGGTGGCAACATAGATTTGGATGCATCCGCTATCTACTTGAATTGATGTAGCATTTACTTAGAACAAATGACTTTCCACATGTCAGTAACTAAGCAAGAAGCAATGTTTTTAAAGAGCATTCTTGCTGACCATTTAGACGATTACGTCGAAGAAATTGTACGAAGAGACACAGATAATACAAAAGCCATTGACACGCTGCAGGCTACACGTGCTGCAGGTCTTAGCCTTATGGAGAAGGCAGGTGAGATCAACAGACGTGCCAGTCGAGCAAGTGAACAGTCTTACTTTACAAACCTCAGTTAGTGTGCTAGGATAGATATAGTATATTGCCTTTTATTATGAAATTTCCCTTCCCCGATGAAGAGTACCTCGATAAGGTGACTGTTGACATTCCTAGAAAAAGGTTTACACTACTATCAGATAAAGGAAGCGTCCAGTGTGTTGATTGTGATAACGGTGATGAATTCCTTAGAGTTCTCGACTTCGTTCGGGAAACATGTACAATGAATGACGTGGTGTATGTTTAATGTCTTATAATCAAACTTATTCAGAAATCAAACAGATCCTTAAGGACAGCAAGAGGATCAGTAAAGTTACCATGCTTAAGGTTGCTAAGTTAGCAATCATTGAGACTATGGGAGAAACTAGAACACTTGACGTAGAAGTTACGTGGGATAGTAAGTTAGGTGATGATCTAGAACTAGACAGTCTAGATATGGTAGAACTTGTCATGTTCTTAGAGGAGTGTTTCAATATAGAAATACCTGATGAGGAAGCAGGTAATATCGTTACCGTTGGTGATGCTATTGAAGTAATCAAGAAGCAAAAAGCAAACAAAGGTAAGAAGAAATCTATCAACGTTGCTAAGTACAAGAGTAAGCAAACTGAAGTTCCACATCCTGATAGTCCTTTCATGAAAAATAAACCTTTGTCTAATTTGCCATCAAATGATAAGATAGCAGAGGCATTGGATGAAGCATTAGAAGAGGAAGAGTGAAGAGAGTTTATTGGGATTACACACTAGGAGATAATCCTGGTGTACAATTCCCTGATGAAATAGTACAAGAACCTAAAAAATTTCGGGCAGGATATTCGTCCAAGTACGATCACGCAAAATGTCCTGCATGGAAGAAGTGGACAGAGAACTGTTGGGAAGTAACTCAACCGTTCGATATTGGTATGAAATGTGATACCAAGGCAGGTAAACTCGGAACTGATCTCACACAGAAAGCATACGATGCTTACTTCCATGTAGGACCGAACTGGTTGGCAGGTCCATATCCAGAGATCCAACTCAAGTTGAGTTACATGCTATGGACAAACGAGAAAGATGTATGGGTGGAACAGATCCCACATCCTTTATTGTCACGAGTTGGGTTTGAACTAATACCTGCAACGTTTCCTATATCACACTGGCATAGACCACTGGTAGTTGGACTTAAGATCCTAGATACGGATCGGAACTTGATGCTCAAGGCAGGTACTCCACTATATTATTTCAGACTATACTCCAAGAAGAGTGATCCAGACTTCATCATAGAACGCAAAGCACCTCCAGAGGAGTGGCATATATCTAACAAAAAAACTGCTATATTACGTGAGTTCCTTCCTTTCAAGTCATGGGACATCATTAAACAGAGACTATCTAATGGTGGCAAATGCCCAATCAAATGGAAATAGATACATTCGAGGAATGGTTCGAGGGTGATTTTGATAACTGGACACAAGCATCAGCTAATCCTACGTCATGGGCACACATATATGTTAAGCATGAGAAGATAGATGACCATAAGTTCCTAACCAGTTCTAGATATAACTATCAACCAGACAAACCATATCGTGAACAGGTAGTAGAAGTCACACAACCACACGTAATTGGTGCTCATGTCTCTATTATAATAGTAAAAAATCCTGCATGTGATATGATATTCTCTTACATTGAAAGTGAGAAGATGTTCTTAGGACACTCGTGCGAGGGATGTATGTGGAAGGACAAACCACTAGAGAGCAAAGCAAGATTATACAAGGATAAGTATCATACATGGGATAAAGGGTATTGGCAAGGTAGTGAAGGTTTCTTTCACTTTGATAAGAGTTATAAATAAACTTGAACGTTTTATTGTGGAATAGGTGTGGCAACACGTAAAATATCTGATCTTACATTATTAAACGCAGGTGACGTATCATCGAGTGATACTTTACTTCTACTTGATAACTCAGACCCAACTGATCAAAATAAGAGATCTGCAGTAGGAAGTATATTCCGTGCAGTACCTTCTGGTACATATTCAGTGCCAGGTGTTCAGTTTGAGCTAAAAACTAAGACAGGCATCTTCTCTGAACAACAGGGACAAATTGGTCTTGCAATGGGTGACGCAAGATTGAACTTACAGAAAGTAGGTACAACATTAAATATACAGGCTAAGGACAGTGCTGATACTAACCTAGACTTTACCATATCTGCTCAGGGTACAGGTAAAATACGTCTAGGTTCTATTTTAGCAATTACTGATACCTTATTCATTATACCTAACTCTTCGGACAACACGAAAGTTGCTCGATTTAGTACAGCAGATATACCAACAGGTGTACAACATACTTACATCTTACCTTCAAATGGTGAAGTAGCGACAGCAGATACATTAGTTACTCTGAGTGCCACACAGACGTTATCTAATAAAACTCTGGACAATGCTGCTTTCTCTGGTACATTGACTGTTGATACTATTCAGATCAATGGTAATACAACCTTAGGTGATAGTGCAAGTGATAGTGTAACCGTTAATGCTGCTAGTACATTCAGTGCTGCTGCAACATTCTCGAACACATCTGTATTTCAACAGACTGTTGACATAACCAGTACTCTTACCTGTAACGACCATATTGATATGGTTGATGACAAACGTATTAAGTTGGGAACTGATGATGATCTAGCGATATATTATTTCAGTGCTTCAGATAACGCTTACATATCAACTATGACAGCGACTGCTGATTTAACTATCTCTGCTAGAGAAGTAGAGTTGATGAATCAGAACCATACCTCATACTATTTCAAAGGTACTGAAACAGAGTCAATACTATATCATAACAATGCTGCACGCATTACAACAACTGCAACAGGAATTTCAATTGGAGGAGCAATAGATGATGTCACATCTATCACTGGCAGTGGCGACATCACTATCGCTACTGATAAGTTTACTTTGGCTAGTGCTACTGGCAACGCTGTATTTGGGGGTAATATCACCGCAAACGGTACAGGCGATTTTCAATTAGGTACGCAATCAAGTGTTAAATGTGGTATTGGTAGACCACCAACCGCATATAACCTCGAAGTTGAGGGAACTATATATGCTACGGGTTCAACTATTATCGCAGGTAGTGCATCCGCAGGTAAGTTTATCTTACAAAAAGGTGTCGTTGGTATTGGTTTACACTTTACTGACAACACAGGCACTGACCAAATGGTGCTAGATACTAATGGTAATCTAGGTATTGCCAAGACTCCAACCAAAAAGTTAGATGTATCTGGTGATTCAAACATTGATGGTGATCTAGCAATCACAACCACTAACCCTGCTGCAGGTACTGGTGGTACAATAACTGCTAGACAGGTCATACTTACTGATCCTCAAACTGGATCTGTAGCTACATTAAACGCAAATACATCTGGGGGTACTTCCAGAGGTAAAATTTACTTCCATTCATTTAATTAACCATGGCAACTAAGCAAAATGGTGTACTTGGTTCCTATACACCAACAGTCACACCATACACAAACGGAACCGTAGAGGCTAATGCACAAGCAATAACGGGTCAAGAATTCGCATTTTATACCTGTCCTGGTGCGACAGTAACGAGTGCAAAGATATTAATAGCAAATAATACTGGTGGTAATGCTAACGTTGACATAGGTATAATTGAGCAGACAGATGCAATACAATTAGACACACCAGGTAACCAACCAAGTGCACCTGTGAACTATGAGTTCGCTGCATTGCCCACTGGACAGTATACATCATCAATAGTTGCTGATGTTGCTAACGTCAGTGGTAATTTCACACCAGGTGAGCAAATAACTTGGACAAATACTTCTATCACTCCTAATTCACAGAGTGCATTTGTACAGTATTGGGACTCAAGTAACAATAAGTTGTGGTTCAGAGGACTACAGTTTGCTACTTCACTAGAGCAGGCCACAGGAGATGTTAATTTCACTGGGACTACATCTGGTGCGACTTGTTCAATTGGAACCTCACATGCAGGAACTGGTACAACTAGAGGTAACTCAGGTAGAATTAAGTACTTTGATGTACTGAGAGGTATTATTTACTTCGATTGCCATGAGTATAGAAACAATTTAGATTACAGTCTATTAAAGTTTCGTGATATTAACCAAGAAGTAAGAGTTCTAGACAACAATAACTTACTTAGATCTCATACTAATAAGATGAGACCTGTTGCAACTACTGTTACCAGAATTGCTGCAGTAAACACAACACCTGCAACAGAGTTTATTGACCAGAATGGTGTTGAGTTGTTGGTATCTGGGGTATCAATGATAAAGGAACATCAATACCTTGTCAAGCAAAAGCAAGTTGCTGATGCTACTACATTTGAACTGGGTGGATTGGTCTTAGGATCATATCAGTCAATTTATGTTAAATCAACTGCTGCTGTGACTGCAACCTTAATAGGGTATGAAGAAACTGCAGAGACACCTTCATAAGAGTTCTAAAAGATGGCACTTACAAGACTAAAGAACGTCTTTACATCAAAAACTGGACGTTGCCTATATGTCAACTCAGATGATTTTGATGCATCTGACGCATTCGACAATAGAGGTAACTCTCCTAACCGTCCTTTCAAGAGTATACAAAGGGCGTTACTAGAAGCTGCACGTTTCTCATATCGTAGCGGACAGTATAATGATGCATTCGAGTCATTTAGTATTGTATTATATCCTGGTGACTACTTTATTGACAACAGACCAGGTAAAAATGCATCTGGACAGGCATATGTGTCTGCTGATATCTCTGAGCTATCGTCAGCTAGCGACATGGATCTCATTGATGGCAGTGGTAATCCTAATCCAAACAATATTTTATACAGATTTAACTCAGTAGAAGGTGGAGTCGTAGTACCTAGAGGTACATCCATCGTGGGTATGGATCTAAGAAAGACTAAGTTAAGACCATTATATGTTCCTGATCCATCTGCTGGTGCTATTGATGGCAGTGCTATCTTCCGTGTAACTGGTGGATGTTATTTCTGGCAGTTCTCATTCTTTGATGGTCCTAGCACAGGTGTATACAAAGATCCTGCACAACCAAGTGCATCATCACCTCCAACATATTCTCACCATAAACTAACATGTTTTGAGTATGCTGATGGTACAAACATTCAGTCTGGTGTAAATGATACTTCATCTGCTGCTCTTGCAGTCACAGACTTAGACTTATATTATCAGAAAGTTGCTAAGGCATTCTCTGATATTCCTGACTCTACCAGTGTATTGACTGCTGATGAATTACAGTCAAGGGTAGAAGAAAATAGAATTGTGGGTCCTAATACTTCAGGTCCTAAACAAATTTCTAGCGTAGTTACTGACTATGTTAACACAAACGTATTCACAACAACTGCTGAGGTAACAACCACAACACCTCACGGGTTCTCTGTTAATACTCCCGTTCTTGTCAGTGGTGTGACTGGTACTGATGCATCCAGATTTAATGGATCATATTATATCAGTGAGATACCAACTACCACAACATTCAGATATATTATTAAAGATCCTACCACAGGTGCACCATCTGGTAACCCAACTGCAACTGGATCCACTGTTGAAGTAGAAGTTGATAACGTTGATAGTTCATCACCATACATATTCAACTGCTCACTCCGTAGTACATGGGGTATGCAAGGTATGCACGCTGATGGTTCTAAGTCCACTGGATTTAAGTCCATGGTTGTGGCACAGTTCACTGGTGTATCACTTCAGAAAGATGACAATGCCTTCATTAAGTGGGATGGTTCATCATATATTGCTGGCTCACACACTGATGGAGACAGCATATACAAAACTGCATACCGAAATTTCCATGTTAAATGCTCTAATGACGCAGTTATCCAAGCTGTTTCTGTTTTCGCTGTTGGTTTTGCTGACCATTTCGTTGCCCTTAGCGGTGGGGATCAGTCAATTACCAACTCTAACTCAAACTTCGGATCCTGTGCGTTAAGAGCAAAAGGATTCAAGTCAGCCCCATTCACCCAGGACAAGGCTGGGACAATTACTCACGTTATACCGCCACAAAAGCTCGCACGTACGTACAGTGCTGTCAGTGGATATACATTTGGTGTTACACAAGACAATAAAACTGTCACCTGCAACCCAGCTAACAACAGCCATGGCATTGCAGCTGGTAGTTACGTTAGGTTTGATACTATTGACAACGTTGAAGCATATAAAATTGATGCAGTTAACAGTGGTACTGGTGTTTTAACTCTTAACAGAGGATATAGAGGTAGCACAGTTGGTACTGAAGATGCTTTCAGTAGTTCTGTTAACGAGATACCTGTTGGATATGTTGCATGTGACGTACAGAAGATACAATATAATGCTGCAGCAGGTAACCAGACATGGACTGCAAACTCAGGTTTTAACGCAAATATTCAACACAGTTGCATATACAATGGTAACGCATACTACTCAGCTCAGTTGTTGGCTGCTTCAGGTACAGTCACATCTGGTACTATAGCACCAACACATACAACTGGTACTGCATCTGATGGTTCAATCACATGGTCATACATCGGACCTGTTGACACTAGAACATATCTTTATGGATATAATTCACAGGCAACTAAACCACCATACAAGTTACAAGGTTTCAATATTGGTGCACGTAAGCAAGATGTATTGTATGTTTCATTGATTGAAGCATCTGCTACAGTCACCTTCGCTGCTCTTATTTCACCTGATGGCAGTGCATCACCAACTGATGCAAAGTTCACTGACATCACCACACAACAGTTCACACCTGGTGATCCTGCACATCCACTTCAGTTTGACAGTCAGTTAAACACATGGTATGTAAGGGTAACTGCTGCTACATCTGGTGCTTCTTCAGTATCATCTACTGGATACAAAGGTATCCACTATCATTTGGGTAACGATTCATTCTATGCTAATGCACTATTCACTGGTGCATCATATATGCAACGTATTCCTGACAATAGATCATCAAGAGACAGGACATACAGAGTCAGATATGAAGTAGACAGCTCACCTTCAGCTCTATCAAGAGAACCTATCAATGGTTACGTTATCCAACCAAGGAACGTACCTACGGGACAGTCATACGGGGACGTATATTATATCTACGATATTAAAACTGAACAGGAACTGATTAAGTCAGTCCAAAATGGTATCTATTACATGACTGTTATCAAGGGTAGTGTTTCACCTACCAATGGTAATGTCGATACATTCTCATTCTCTCAGAATATTAACAACTTATATCCTGTATTAGATAAGGATAACCCAACAGAAGATCCAAACGAAGCAACATCTATTGCATCTAATACTATCGTTGGTTTAGTTACTACTACTGATGGTTCAATTGAAGACAAGTCACTATCAATAACCAAAGAGGTTATAGCTGACTATATTATTGAGAACAGAAATGCTTATGTAAACTCATCTACTAGTGATAGTTCTGTTTCTAACTTCATTTCACTTGAAGCACGTGATGGTGAGACCAGTGAAGTAGATAAGGACAAGAGGATGATACCTGTTAATAACACAGGTGGTACACAAACAGAACTACGTCGTCCGTCAATCCTAAGATCTGGTAACCATACGTTTGAATATGTTGGTTTCGGACCAGGTAACTATTCAACTGGTTTACCTTCAGTACAGAATAGAGTTCTGACTGACGAGGAAACATTGCTTGCACAGTCTCAGAAAGAGAACGGAGGTATTGCATTCTACTCAGGTCTTAATAGTAATGGTGACTTATTTATTGGTAATACTAGGATCTCTGCTGTTACTGGTGAGGAAGCATCACTTGATACTCCATCGCTATCAATCGTTGGTGAGACTGCAAACTTACGTCCTGTATTT
>VTLG01004340.1_pt1 | contig 24694 bp, 40 predicted proteins | sample 4694571 | NCBI WGS metagenome assembly VTLG01 (sample SAMN12604809, study PRJNA352737) | marine metagenome | biome: ENVO:00000447; feature: ENVO:00000209|ENVO:00000569|ENVO:01000036; material: ENVO:00002151; isolation source: viral sequences binned using virsorter ...
TTATTTCACTTTTATCTACACAATTTATATATTCGGTTAAATCTTGTGGGGATGGACTAAATGCCAATGTACAACTTAAAAAACTACTCACTAAGCTCATCTACTTCCTCCGTGTCCATAAAGAACACACATTTGATACAAGTCCCATCGTTTTGTGGAGGAATCCAATCCATGCAAGTTCCACAAATCATCGCCTCAACTTATCGGTTTGTTGTGTCTTTTTTTCATACCATTGCAACCAATTATCAAAGTATTCTGTAGATTCTTGATTTAAATAATCTCTAACTAAAGGCATTTCTATATATTTAGAAATTGCATATCCAACTGCTAGTTTTTCTTTTTCTCTTAATTCGTTTATAACATTGCTGTATTGTTGAGCTTCTGTAAGAGAGTTTATAAACTCTGATACTTGTTGATTTTTTACTTCACTCATTAACTAGCCTTTGCTCAGCTCTTTTTTTTCTGTCATAATCAGCTGTATGTTTTGCAACACACTGCCTACACCAAGATGTTCGACCACCAATCCCTGCGATACGATATGCAAACTCTTTAGCTTTTCTCCTTCTTTTACAACGAGTGCAAACTTTAGAAGTAAGTTGTCCCCAATTTGTAAAGCGTGGCTTACTTTCTGAATAACGTCTTGGATAGGACTTTTTATTTTGCTCAATTTGTATTGAACAAGATACACAGTTAGCCCTAAGTCCACCCCACCCGCCACTGTCGAAATAAAATAATTTTGACTTTCTATGGCATTGGAGACACCTTTTTTTCTCAAGATTCCCATTTTTTGCAAACTCAATATCCATAGAGTCACGTCTAGCAATAACCTTAGATATATGAAGATCAATCTTTGTTTCTTTTTTAATTCCTTTCCTCTCATTAGCCGGGAGTCCAAAAGTTCCCTGAGTAAGTCTATTTTGTACTGCGTAAGTGAGGCATTCCACTTGGACTGGACAATGTAAGCAGAGTTCCTGTGCTTCGTAATATTGTCGAACAGAGTAACGTTTCGATCCCTTAGTCTTTGTTGGAAAGTATAAACCCCAGTCTTGTCGGATACATAGAGCATCATTTCTCCAGTCACGTATTTGCATCCTTCCCCTTATCGTCCTTTAAGTATTTTTGGAATTTCTCTGGGATAATTAGTTCTTCGGAATCAGCGTCATCATTAGCTTTATCGGTATTCAATGAATAAGGGGAATTTTCATCCTCTGATGACAACGCATCATCCGAATTATCAGTGTCTGTTTTGTGGGGATGGGAGTTGCTCTTGCGAGTTTCTCCCATCATGGTATTACCTCCCACGTTCTTATCATCTAGCTTTTTGTCTAGAAAGTATTTATCTTGAGCCCATAAATGGAGCCCTAAACCAATACGCATACAAACTCTTTTAAATCCATCAGATATAGCGTGTTTTAAATTCTCGGCATTATTGATTTGAGGTCTTTCTACAGCTCCAACTTCCTCAATAACCTGATATTCGCCATCAACGTAAACTTCTAACTTGACAACACATCCAGTGAGTAAACCACCCTCGTCATATATAATTTCTTTTACAAAAAAGTTATATGATCCACAAACTTCTAAAAGCCTTTGAGTTATGACTGCGTGATTTACAAAATCGCCAAATTCTCCCTTTTTTTCTACATAGGACTCTGGGAATGGTCGAGATAACTCATATCTTTGATTACTCATCTTTAATACCAGTTCCTTTAATTCTTTGTATTTCTTGAGGATGTATTCGTATAACAGGAAGATCTACTGTTTTAATTAATCCTTCTTTTATGTATTGATAAACTGTTTTTTTAGAAATGTTTAATTCAGTTGCAACTTGGCTAACGTTTAATAGTTTCTCGGTCATTACAACATCACTCATAATCTTGTAACTTCTAGATCTCGAGGCACACGTAAATTTATAAATTCAAGTTTCTTCATTGCCTTTAAGTGAATTCTTACTAACTTGTCATCAGATAAACTTCTAAATAGCAATAATGGATTTACATCATCAATATCGTATTCAGAAAGCTGTGCCTCATATTGCATACAGTCAAACTTTCTATTTAAAAATTTAAATGAGGCAACATCTCCCGGCTCAAAAGGATTATGAGGACTTCGTTGATTGCTTCTTATAATCATTACTTCCGTCCTTTTTTTAGTCAAAAGTCGAACATTTGTCGACTTATATAAAATTAAAAAATTATTGTGTAAATGTAAAACCATTCTATCGTATTTTTTTAGCACTCTTTGTTGTAGTGTCTATATACGTTGATATAAGTAACAAAAGTTAAAAAAAAGTATTTGCTTACACATATAAAATCGACAATAATAAAGAAATATGAATCGTAAAGATGTTAATCATCCATTTAGTGTTTCTTTAAAAAGATTAAGAAACTGGAAAGGTATTACTCAATCAGAGCTTGGTGCCTCAATGGATGTAAATAAAACAACTATTTCTTTATATGAAAGAGGGAGGATTCCTTCTAAGCATTTTGTAGATCAGTTAGTTGTTTTCTTTAAAAAAGAAATAGATGAATTAGGGATAGATCTGTATGTAGATGGAAACTTTTACTCAGAGCTTCAAATCTCAGAGGCTAAAGCTATTAATGAAGCCATGAAAACTATAAAGATTGACATTGAAAAGATTAAGAAAGAGTTAGGAATATCTGATGAAGAAAAGAGACAGCAGGTCTAAAAAAGAGGCTTATATACTTGCTAAAGCTAAACAAGAAACTTTGAATGAAATTCACAATGGTCATAAAAAATATAGGCAACAACATAAAAAAGATCCCCAATCTATAAAGCGTTTACCTAAGTGGATACTAAGTGAGTTAGTTGATAATTCAATAATTGCTGTAGATGTAAGAACTATGGAATCAGGAACACTCTTATGGTATAACGACTCCTACGCACAAATGGTAAAACAGTGGGGAGTAAATTTAGAGGATGTTAAAGATTGGGATGCTATAAACTCACAAAAAATAACAAGCTATAACGAGAATATGGAGCTTAGAGTTAAAAAAGGGTTTGGATGGTTTTACAACGAGAATAATTTTACTGATATATATAAATGGGACCAGGATGTAATTACTAACAGCATTGGATTACAAGAAAAACTAACAAGTGAAAACGAGATTGAAACACATATAACTTTTAATGCACCAGTTGATAAAGATGGTGTTCCTATGCCAATTAAAATGGTTAACACAATTCTTAAAAAAGATGCGATCGTTATTACTCATTTTTATAATTACAATTCTTTATTAAAAGAAATGTTTATCGAGATGCCTGAAGGTTTTGGTAATCACTACATAAGCATTTGGAAACAAATCAAAAATATTGACTAATATTTACCCCTCACGTTGCCCTGTGTGGCTAGTAAATCTAGGAGTGGGACTATTCCCCAAAGGTAAAAGCCTATAAAATAAAGGGAAGCCGAGCCCTAGAGCTCGGCTATCAAGTATGCACTAACGGAATAAAAGTGGTTAGTTACTTGTCCCTTCACTTAACATTTTATCAATCTCAGAGGCTTTATTAAACAATTCATCCTCACGTGGTCTAACGTAGTATTGGATTGTCGTTTTTATATTAGAGTGATGCAATGCTTTTGATACATCGTATATATCTAATCCTTTAGCTAATAGGTTAGTTCCTATTGAATGCCTCAACTCATGAAGCCTTATAGTAGGAAGTCCACACTTACTAGCTAAACTTTTAAGTTTTCTTGAGTAATAACCATATTCAAACAAAGAGCCATCTTCTTTACAGAATAACAATCCATGTAATGGATAGCTGTTGGATTCTTTGCTCTCCAGGTCAAGCATTTCTAAATGCTTTATTAGTTCTTGGGTTACCTCGTAGCTAAGATATTTAACTATTGGTTTTGAGGTCTTTGTACTCATATAAACGTAGTCATCTTTTAAATCAGACATCTTTATATTTCCATTAACCTGCTCTTCTACAGTAATCTTTGCTCCCTTTATTTGATTAGAATCATCATGCAAGAATTGTATATTCTTCAATCTGAGCCCTAATATTTCTCCTCTACGTAGAGCTGTCCTAGAGAGTAGAAAGTAAAAGAAGTAATCTCTGTCAAAGCCATATTCTTTCTTGTAGAAGCTGATTTTTTTTGTGCGTTGGTCTCTATATCTAACTTCCTCTATTTGAGGCAGTTTAATATAATCTAACACTTGTTTGATTTGGTCATCAGTCCAAGTTTGAATCTGCTTTGTATTGATTGTCCTTTCTTTCTTCGGCAGTTTTGAATACATAACTGAGGGATCCTTAGCTATACCAAGTCGTCTAGCTTCTTGATATATTTTTATCCCATAGTCCCTTACTTTTTTAATGGAGCCTCTGCTATAAGGCACATCAAGATTAGGAGACTTTCTATCTCCCTTCATAACAAAGGGATGCCTGTTTGTATTCATAAGGTCGTACAAATCCTCCCAGTCATGAACAGTTATAGAGTTAATCTCTCTATGACCTAACTGGGTTAAAACATAGCGTTCAATATTTTTATAAATCTTCTCGCCATGTTCTTTTGTTTTGTACTCTCTATCACAAACTCTCTTCATGTGATTTTCACAGAATTGAGCTAAGGTTACTTTTTGCTTTTCAAAAGAGTCATCTAGTAAGTCCTGATAGTTATTTTCAATAAAAGTTTCAGCTTGTTTTCTAAATTGAAAACTAGCCACAGTCTTTCTTTTATTTTTAAATTCATCGATAAGGACTACCTGATATTTTTTAGTTCTATCCTTCCTTTTATGAATAGAAATATTCATTCCTCCTCCCCTTCAGTTAAGGAGCCTTCAGGAAAGTTGCCATCTTTATCTAACACTTCATCGACGTGCATATCGTGGACTTCCAATCTGACTACTTTATCAATTAGCTCTTTTCTACTTTTTAGCTCAATGTTCATTCCATACATTAAATCTTGACCTAACTTTTTAGCTTCCTTCCAGTCAGAAGCCATTACACGAATCGTTGTAGGTAACTCAATATTTAAAATGAATTCTTTATCAGCACTCACTTTGTACCTTCCTTCATGTAACTAAAGTGACCTAATAGATAGATCAATCCTTTAGTTGCACAATCGTTAGAACAGAACATAGCTTGGAAGCATCCGTCATTGTCCTTATCGAATAAAAGGATATCTTGACCATCAGCTATAAACACATGGCACCCCAATCCTTTTGTTTTTTCATTATTTGCTTCTGTAAAATAACCACAGAAGTGATCGTCTACTGAATAAAATACGCTTAAACCTGAATTATCAGGGATCGCGTTTTTATCGATTTTGGAATTTTTCATTATTACTAACCTTTCTTTTATTCCTGCTTAACAAATTAGCGGCAATGAAAGGATCCTCAACTCAAAGGTAATAATTTTTTACCAAACTCCCGGATTGTCGACGTTTTGACGACTAAATAAAAATAAATTGTGAGGAAAAGTATTACTTTAGGGATTTATAGATACCTTAAAAAATGAAAAAGCTAAATGATGTTTAACTTTTTCACTATATGGCATCACGCAGAAAATCGTAACATCTATCTCCGTGTTCGGAATGGGAATGGGACAATCCCAAGCACAAACAAAAAACAGCTAGAATACCGGGACTTTTTAATTTTTAAATTTCAAATTGATAAATTTTGACGACGGATTGACGATAAATTTAGACCTTTTTTTTAAAAAATCACTCAAAACCTAACCAATAATTAAGTTTTGAGCGATTTCCTACTCTCCCAGCCAGTTGCCCAGCAAGTACCATCGGCTCCAAAGGACTTAACTTCTGTGTTCGGAATGGACAACAGGTGTATCCCCTTCGATAACATCACTCTTAAAAATATAGAATAACCTATTTATAGATTTATAGTAGTAATAATTTATTTTCTAAAACTTATAGTTAAAAGCCAGATCACCAAAGTTATAACTGTAGCAGTAGCTGTTATAGATTGACTCTGCCCGGTCAAAGTAAGACTGGCAATAATTAAACCAATAAGAGTCCAACTTAAATTTAGCGTCTCTTTAATTGCTTCTATAAGCCAGTTCCATATTTTTTTTATCAATCAAATCTCCTTAAAGCAAAGGATACAATCCTAACTAAAATCGTAGGAACAATAACCTCTTGAGCTTTCTCTCTCGTATCCGTTGTTAAATCAGATCCTATTTCAGTTAGTTTTATATCTTGTAAATCAATATCAACAATAACACTGATTGGGTTAGCCACAAAAGTTTCAAATGCTATTTCTGTCGTTGCATCAGCTAAAGAGTAATCATCAACGTCCGCTTTAATTGCTCTTTCAACATATTCATCTACTGCTTGTGCAACTATTTCATCATCTTTAATTGCTTCAGCAATTATCTCAACATCTTCTTTTGCTGTTTCCTCATCAAAACCTAAAACTTCTCCTATAACCTCAGCTTGTTGATCTGTAATCTCTTCTTCTTGAGCTATTTCAATAACTTCTTCTACTACTTGTGCAATAACTTCAACAACTTCTTCACTAACTGAATCAAGATTTTCTACACCGACATTTGCTACTTCCTCGATGATTTCAATTACTTCTTCAGTTTCTAGTTCATCAACGTATTCTTCAATAGCTTCTTCTTTAGCCTCTTCATACTCTATTAACTCATCTTCAGTAAATTCTTCTAGTTGTTCTTCAGTAACCTCCGGGATATCAATAACAACAATATCCTCAATTACTTCTTCTAGTTCAGCAATTTCTTCTTCAATTATTTCAATGACAATAACTTCAATCTGTTCTTCTTCAATTTCAATTTCAATTTCTTCTTCAATTATTTCATCTTGTATAATTTCTAAGTCTTTTTTTATTTCTTCTTCAGTAGGAGGAAATAAATCATTAGCTATAAAAATATCAATTAAATTTATATCTTCCTCTACTTCAACAATTTCAATCTCAAACACTTCAAGATCATCAATATAATCTTCTATTTCTAAAACTATCTCAACATATTCTTCTAATTCTTCTTCTGATAATTCTTCAAGAAACTCAAGTTCTTCATCAAGTATTTCAAGTTCCTTAGCTTCAAGCTCTATCTCCTTTTCAATCTCAAGTATTTCTTCTTCAGTAAGTTCAATATCTTCAAGTTCTTCAAATTCATCATCATCTGCCATTTCAAGTACCACAATGACATCATCAAGAAGCTCCTCTCCTTCTTCGTATTCTTCATAAATTTCTTCCTCATATTCTTCTTCATATATCTCAACATCACAGTCACCTCTTTCAATCTGTGCATCAGTTAATTCACATCCATATTCTTCTAAGTTAGATATACGTTCAATATCACGATCAACAGTTCCATCATCAACTTCTGTTTGTGTATATTCTAATTCTTCTCCATCTATTTCAACTATAACGATTGGGATTGTTGTTGTAGTTGTTGGAGGAGGCTCAGGAGGAGGATCTGGTGCAGGAGGGATAGTAGTAGTCGTAGTCGTTGTTGATGTAGTAGTCGTAGTCGTTGTTGATGTAGTAGTAGTTGATGTCGTAGTCGTAGATGTAGTTGTTGTAGTAGTTGGAGATGCGGCAGTGTATTTATAATAAACATTATCAAAAAGCCACCAGTCTTGTAAATTATCAGATGCTCCCTGAATAACTATTTCATTAATTGTTGTCCCGGATGGAGCAGTAAGTGTAACTTCTGAGTTGCCATTAGCGTTAGCAACTATATTAAAAGAAGCAGAAGTTGAGTTACTGTAATAAATCGTTCCTGTATTAGCGTCATCAACAGCTAACGTTAGAAAACCTACTTCTGTAATTGGTTTAGTTTCTGAATTTGGAAATGCAATAGTTAAAGCATCTGTGGAACTACGAAGGCCCAATTGATACCTGTCGGATCCAAAATAATTAGATCCATGACAATCCATATCCTCAATATTTATACTTCCGGGAATTTGTGCAACATCACAATCAGTTTCTGCAACAACACTCGTATCGCTACCCCCATAAACAAAGGTTATATCTTCGTTTATTTGTTGGTTATCAAAACCCTCAGTTACTGTTGTTGTGGTTTCATTTGCTAAAGCAGAATTATTAAATGTTAATAAAAATATTATTAATAAAGCAATAACCCTGTTTTTTTTCATTTCTCTTTCTATTTACTATTTTCATTACGATTAGCATTTCAATCATTACAACCACATAAACAGCTCATAACTCTATCCTTTAGGAACGTTGTTCATAAAGTCGATAGGAGCATCTTCTAATGCATTTTGAATAACACTTAAAAGTGCTGTAGCAAATGCTACTCCTGCGGCTTCTAAAGTTCCAACTTCAAAAAGCCCAGTTTGTCCTGCGAGTATTATTGCAAGAGCAGATTGTAATCCACTTCTTGCACCTCTAATTAATGCGTTCGACCAATAGTCTTTCATTTTTCTCCTTAGATCATCATTAAAGCAAATAAAGTGCTAACTAAACCAAAATAACCAAACAGCTCAAATCTAGTTGGTCTTTTGCTTAATTCAGTTTCAACGTGCAATTGTATTGAGTCGACTTTGTCGACAAGTTTCAATAACAATTCTTTGTTAGTCACATTTTTTTCACTCATGTAAAATAAAGAATAACTGGTCGGTCTCTAATAACTTAAGGCATAGATTAAGTAATTGTGCCAATTTGTACTTTGTCAAATAAAACACACTTCTCTGTTTTACAAACAAAAACAAAATTATTATCTCTATTTGTATAAGTTAAACTTTTATTACATCTTGGACAAGATATTTTTATATAGACTCCTATTGGGGTTTACGTGTTTGAAGTGTTTTGAGAGCCTTCAACTCTTTAATAATTGTGTCAAATTTCTTATTAACCAATTCAGTAAGCATTAGATCATCTGTTGCTTTATTCGATAATTCTTTTTTTTTTGGCTTACATTAATATTAGAATATTTGATGGTTACTTTGTCTCCATTAAGTAAAGCATCTCTAACTTTTGGATAAAACTTCTTATATGCATCTCCTGAGCCACCAATAAATCCATCTTTGCCTCTATCTAAATCTTGTTGAGTTTCTCCAAGTAGTAAACACCCGGCAGTGTGTTCATCAGTGTTCCCTGTATGAATTAATATATATTTAAAGTTAGGCACATTTTGAAGTTCTAACATACCTTTATGCCAAGTCGTCCCATACTTTTTCTGATAGCGGGAGTCGTAGCCTCCGATAGTTCTAAATTTAACTTCGTACTCCCCTAGAGGAATAGCGGTCTCACTTAAAACTTTAGATCCTTTCCTAACTTGATCTTCTAAAGTAAAGCATTCAAATACTCCATCAATTAGCAAGATTCCATTAGTCGCATCTTCTCCAAATTGTGTTCTAATAACATCTAATTTCATAATGCGATAATAACAGCAGGGACCAGGAGACCTTATGTCCTAACTATAAAACTTCTAAATGTTGCACTTTCTTTTCTCCCCCAATAACAAAAGTTAACACTCCACTATTAGAGACTGATCCATATTTAGAAGCAAACCAATCATCCTCGTCAGGAGGAAGCATACATGGTGCCTGTATAAAGTGTCTAAATGACTCGTTAACCCATGAAAAGTGATGAAGATGACCATTTAAAAGAATATCAAATTGAGCAACAGTTGTGTCAGCTAACGCTTGGTCCTTAGCCCATCTCTTTGCTTTAGCATAAGCTGTTTGCCCGGAATTACCAAATTGATGACCATGAAGGCTTGAAAGGATCACACCTTTTATATCTAAAGTTACTGCTTGTGATCTCTCCGGGATAACAAATTTTATTTTTTTATAGGCTTCAGAAAGGCTACAAGTCTCAGCAATACTATCAAATAGCTGAAGATCTAAGTTGTCTTGAGCATTATCGGTTATAGCTTTACCACCCGATCGGGTTTCTCCATGATTCGAGGGAGTTGAAATACATAGGGTTTTATCAAATAATTTGCTCCATCGTTCTATACATTTCATCACTAATCTTCTTGCAATCATCATTTGTGTACGTAATGAAGGCACATCTAATGTTGCTAATTGATTGGCATAGTAATTCATCCCACAGTTTTCAACCAGGTCCCCTAAATTTATAATGACTAATTGATCAGGCTTTACACCCATCCGGGATAACTCTTTTATTCGGTTTTCTACATCATCTATACCTTTTAAAATTCTATTCATAATTTGATCAGTCTCCCGGACACCTATTTGCCAGTCGCTAAGGCATACAACAAAAGCTAAATTTTTATCTAATGTTTTTTTCGGTTTACTTGGTTTATGATTTTTTATTTCTTTTAATAACTGAACATAATCTAGATCATCTTTTTCAGGATTTTTTAAACCAATATCGCACTTGTAGTAATAAAGAGTTTCAATTACAGGATCCCCTGCTTCATCTTTACCAAAATTAGCGTCCCAACATCTAAACTGTAAAGTATCTTTTTTAACTTTATATTTAGTAGGATCATAACCCCACTGCTCTAAATACTGATCCCAATTAGGCTCTGTATTACTACTTAAGGCTCTACTTGTTACTGTCCCGGACTTTGTTTTATCGTCCCATGAAATGCCCGGCTCAAAACCTGTAGGTATATCTTGCTTCTTTTTTATTGGTGCATTTAAATCAATTTGTGATTTAACAAATTCATTTAAATTAGTTTTTTTAATTTCTCGCTTTGTCAAATAACCACTGCCTTATTGTGTCATGTTTAATTGTCAATTCAATAGGAGAAACTTCGACCACCCATCTTGCCGCAATTGTAGGCTCAATTCCTTTTTTAATTCCGTCAACTGCTTCTTTAACAATTGCTGTTAAATCAGGATGCTCCATTTGTGAAAATCTAGATTTATGCGGATTAAGTTCTGCATAAGTTTCTAAGTTCATTCCAGTCATTTCTTAACCTCCTAACTTGGTTTAGGGTTATCGTCTTTGACTTTTTTAATAGCTTTGTACCAAGCTCCAGTCTTATCTAGCTTCCCTGCATCGATATCCCAATATAGTTGATCTAACTGATCCCCAATACTTGCAAATGCCTCTTGCCTTGCTCTGATATATCCATTATCTTGCTCATCAAGTTTATAATTAGCACGATCCAATACAGCTTGGTCGTATTCTGCATCTGTAAATTCTCGCCTTTCGTTATTAACTTGTGCGTATAAAGGTTTTTCAGCATCTATCTCTGATTGTGCCTCTACCTTAAATTCATCTAAAGTTTTTCCCATTCATTCCACCCCCTTTCTATTTTCGTAATCCATAAAGTTTAAATTCTCCACTAGCTATATTTCCACTTGAATATGATATATTTACCCCATTGCAACTTTGTGCAACTTTATGAACACCACCACCCAAAGTTTGACCTGCTGTTGCAGTTGCACTTCTAAAACTATTTTCCATTGTTATAAAAGAGTAATCACTTGCACTAAAAAAATTGAACAGGTAACTAATTCCATTCATCACTTCTTGTGTTCCTGTTCCACTTCTAATATCAAGTTTGTAATAACTTTGGCTTAAATTCGCTATATTTCCAAAAGAAGAAGTTAAAATTTCTTTAGCAGCTGCATCATAATTTGTAGTTGTATCTGCTGAACTATCACTAGCTTTTGTTACTCTTATTCTAAAATCTACATTATCATCAGCAGAGCTAGAGTTAATTATTTGTAATATGTATACATCATAGGTAGCTGAAATGCCTGTTAAAGATATACTTGCACTTGAACTTGCTGTTTCACTATCTATTAGAACTAAACTACTACTCATTTCTTAACCCCATACGCATCTATTGTTGCACTAATAGTTCCTGATGAACAAACTAATTGCAATCCTGTTATTTCTTCAGTAACATTATGAACACCAATTAATTTTCTACCTTGTCCACCACCACCACCACCATCATAATAACCTGTATATTGTCCTTGTATAAAGGTATAGCTAGAACTGTTACTTGGATTAAATATATAAAGCATAACACCACCACCTACTGTTGTTGAGGCAAAAAATAATTCAGGAAATGAAGTTTGACCTGTTTGTTTGTAAGTACCAAAAGTATTAAAAGATGCTGTTTGTAGGTAAGCAAAATCATATTCGCTATCACTTATAGCACTTCCACCACTATCAAGTAATCTTAAATTTACATTACCTGAAGTTTGTTTTTCCCAACCAAGTTGTACTTGATATACATCATAAGTTGAACTAAACACATTAGTAATAGAGGCAGTACTACTTGAACTTGAAGTAGCAGATTTTATAAATTGTAAACTTCTACCATTACCCATTATTAATATTCCTTAATTCCATAAAGTGAGATAGTACCATTATCCGCATTTGAGGCATTCTGTGGATATAATCTAAAAGCATTATGACTTTCAGCGACAGGATAAACACCTGCACCATTATATCCCTCATAGCCACCATTATAAGAAATTACAGCAGTTGACCCCCAAGTTACATAACTATATTTAGCTGTATCAGAAAAATTGTAAAGGTAAGCATAACCATTACTTGCATTTGGACTAGCACCTGAATTTGGTGGTGTCATTTGTGTTATATCATCTTCGCTTGTACTTCTCTGTTCCCCATTTCCACCTGCATTATTATATTGATTACCATATTGATAACCTGATGTTTTAAAAGAACTACCACCATCAGTTGAAACTCTAAGTGATAATGCACCAAAATCTGTTGCACTAGAAAAACTATGAACAGTTATAAAATGTACATTGTAAGTTCCTAAGTTTGTAAAATCTACACCTGCAACTGCACTAGATATAGTTTGAGTTTGTATTAACTCTAATTGTCCATACTGTGACCATTTATCTAAACTATCAAGATCATAAATATCTTTAGGTGTAAAGATCCCTTTATTATTAAAAGGACTTTGAGCAGGGCTTTCAGGTATATATCCATATTCACTCATAATTACACCACCTTATATAATGTAAAAGTTCCACTTGCTACATTGCCACTATGTAAATGAAAACTTATCCCATCACTAGCACTTGCAACTGTGTGAACAAACCCACCTGCAAAACCTCTTGTGTTGGCAGCAAAATTAACCCCAACAGCTTCAAAAGTACCAAAACTATATTCACTTGCATTATTAAAATTATAAAGATACATTATTCCTGCACATTTTTCATAAGTTCCTGTTCCAGACCAACCAAAAGAAAAATCTGTTTGATTAGGTGTATTACTATTATCAAAAGAAGCGTCTGCATATATACCTTCAAAAGCACTATCGTATTCTGCATCTGTTTGTATTGTTCCACCTTTAGTTAATCTTGCTCTCCTAACTACTGTATCAGTAGCACCTGCAAAATTTTCAAATGCAACCATATAAACATCATCACTATCTATGCCTGTTAAGGATACACTAGATACTGCACTTGTTACTGTTGTTGTTGCTACTTGTACTAATCCCATTAGCTATCAACTCTCAATCCATAAGTCCTTATAGTGCCACCTGCAAATGGTCTAGAGCCAACATTATCTTTAACTTGAAAACCTGTAATACTTGAAGTTTGTGTTAAAACACCTATACCTTTCATAGCAATCTTTAAAGTTGCTGACGCCACCATACTTTGATACAAAGCAAAAGTATAACTTGTACTTGAAAATGGATTAAATATATATGAAACTTGTCCATTTTCTTCGGGTGCTTGGTCAACACTCTCCCCAAAAAACCTATAAAATTCATCTTGATTAGTTGCTTTTTGTTCAGTAAAACTTGCGTCAGCTCTCATAATTAAATGTGCATAATCATAATCACTAGCAAGAATAAGAGTACCACTTGAATTAATAAATCTAAGGTCTGGGTCTGTTTGTGTAGTGCCAACTGTTGAAATACCATTTGAAGTAATTTTATAAATATCAAAATCTGCTGAAAATACATCTGTTATATCTACTGTTGATACGCCACTTGTTATTGTAGTTTCATTAATTAATCTTAGGTTACTCATATCTGTTTAACCCCATAAAGTTTTGCAGTTCCCTGTGTAAAATTTGCCCCTGTGCTATTTAATATCCTTAAAGCATTTATAGTTTCAGCAACTGCATATATACCACCACCAAAATAACCAAATACATTGCTTCCATCTACACCAACTGGGCTTTGATTTGTTATAAAACTATACTTTGAACTATCACCTAAATTGTATAAATATATGTATGCTTGATAAACATTTGTACTGTCTTTAGTAGCTAAATAGGTAATTTCACTTGCACTTGTGCTATTTCTTTCAGTAAAAGTTGTACCAAACCTTTGCATAGCATATTGATAATTAGAACTTTCAAAACTACTACCACTATCATTTGATAATCTTAAATTTAAAATGTTTGTTCCAGATACAGTTTCAAAGTTATTTACTTGCAATAAATGTACATCATATATATTTTCTTTTATAGAAGTAAAGTCAACTTGTGCAACAGCACTACTTACTGTTTGAGATTGTATAAGTTCTAAGCTACCACCCCAACTACCCTCTTTGGTTAATTGCAGTATTTCATTTGGATTATATATACCAATATTCTGTTTTACATTATTTGGTTGTGTACCTATATAGGACATAAATTACCCCTTTAGGTTTGTTTCAAATAAGCTACATTAAAATCGACACTTGAAGCGGCACTTGCAAGTCCCTGCATAGTGTCCCCTGTCTCCAACACCATTTTTGTTGACATTGTGATCGTAGTTCCAAATGGAAGTGAAACATCATTTAATACTTTTCTTAATGATCCTCCTGATTTGGTAATACTAAGATCAACTGTAACATCTGCACTGGATCCGCTTATATTAGATAAAGTTAAACCAATTACAGTTTCAGTTGTGCTTGATGCAACTGCATCAAGTATCGCTGTGCTACCTGTACCAAGTACGCCCTGAACTGAGTGTAATGTATCTGCCATATTTCCTCTCTTAACTTAACGCTATTACTAATCCCAATGAAACACCACCCGCTAAATTAGCTATATCCTGTGCTGTTGTCTTTTTTAAATTATTGCTGTCATCTGCATCCCCAATCAGAACAATATCCGATCCTGCGACTGTTGCGGAAGTTGCTAAATTTGGAGAAATTACTAATGTAACATCCCCACTTGTTGCACCACCTGATAGACCTGATGTTGCACTTGTTGTTACACCTGTAATATCAGCAGTTAAACTTGTATCGGTCCAAGATGATCCATCATAAAATTGAAGTGTATTTGTCCCGGTAATATATACAAACATCCCCTCAGATTTAACTGAGTTTAAAGCTGTATCTCTAGCTGATGTTGATGCAAAGACCATGATTGTCTGTTCTTGTAGATAAGTATTTACATCTGCCGCAGTAAGTACATCACCTGAAGCAAATAACTTATAACCTGCACCTGCCATAATTTAATCCTTTTGTTTCTTGTTATTAGAGTATTTCATAAGGACACTTTTTTATTTTTCTTGTCATAGTTAATAACCGACCTTTGCTTCATTTAGCTTTCCAAATACTGAGTTATTTAATATTAAAAATTGTGCGTCTGTGCTATCAGAGGTTAAAAACACTACTGATTGACTTGTTGGTGTTATAGTCCATTGAATACCATCAATGATTGAATATCTAGAAACTTGAGTCGAAGTACCGACTGGTGTTAACTCAACTTTTACAGTATCGATACACTCAATATCTAAAATAGTAGTCTGTTGAGAAGTAGATAAATCATTTAAGTCAACATTGACATCAGAAAAACGAGGATCGACTTCGTCATATTTAGCAAGTATTAGATTAGCTGTGTCTAATACATCTGCATCAGAATTATTGTATAAACCTGATTTAGTAAAGTTTCTTATTAAGAACTTTGTTTGTGAAGATGAACTTTCTGCCGATTGTTGTGATCCACCTTCTCTTTTAAGTCTTATCTGATTATATAGAAAGTCTCCTGCCAATATTTGATCCATCCGGGTATAAGGTATATCTGATCCATCATCTGAGAATGTAGTTTTTATAGTTGACGGATACGTTGAGTGTCTTTCTTTAAAAGTAAACGTTCCATCTTTTGCTATAAAAATTGCACCCTGTTCAGAAAATTCAGCTGTTTGTAAAGAGGTTAAAGTATTTTCAGTAATTGTTTGTGAAGCTAATGTTGTATTTCCAGTCTCTAGAGAACGATCGGGACCATATTTTACGTTAGTGTTATTTAGGATTGATTCTATAAATGTCCCGGTTACTGCACTTGATATACTTGCCGAATCTAGCTCTGTATTTGCTAATTTAGTAAATGAATCTGTGCAACTAACAGTTACAGTTGAGTCTGTTGAGTTAGGATAATTTACAACCCAGTCGGTAACAAAACCTGTAAATATAGGATAATATGTTGATCCACCATCAGTAGTGCTATCAATAATTACTTCCATTAATGGCTCTATTCCACCAAAGTATGGTCCTGAAGCATTTGTTGGATCAAACCTAGCTGTTAAATTATCTAATGTTATTTGACTCGATCCTGCATTAAAAGAGTCTAAATCCCTAGCCCTACCTCTTTGTGTTGTGACACCTAATGTATAAGAAGTAACATCTGTAAATACAGAAGTTCCACCTAACTTACCTGATCCAAGTACACCTCTAACTAAGTCATCTAATTCAAATAAATCGTTATTAAAACTTATACGAACTCTAACTGAAGGGAGAGCCATTAGAGAATTCTAACTGCTGATTGTGACCGGGATACCTTTATAGGAACAGATCCCGCATTTCTTTCTTTAGTTTTTAAAATTCTTACTATTTCATCCGCTACTTTTGCATCATCTTGAAACGGAGAAGTCGATACATTTATAACTGTATTTCCTCCACTTTGAAACTGTGGATCAGCTACTGCTGTTGGTGTTGTTACTCTGCTTGGTGTAGCTGATGATGTAACTGATGGAGGAAGTGGTGTTGGTGTTGTTGTTGCATAGGAAGGTAGTCCTGCCATCGATGGAGGTAATGCAGATCCACTACCAAAGTTAACATTTGGAATTTGTAATTTAGGTATTTTTATATCCATACCAATAGCATTAAAGAATCCCTGTATCTTTGATGCCATTTTGTTTAAGACATTTAAAAAACTATTAATTTTATTAATTACTTTATTTATTGCATCTGAGAATATTCCCGGTAAATTTTGAATCGCAGGTTTTAATGTTTTATTTATAACTCTTGACATAAATTCAAACACTGGTGCCAACTTATCTAATATAGCTGTAACAACAGCTAATATTGGAGGCAACATCATTGCTATTAACTCTCCTACTACTTTTAAGAAAGGAGCTAATGACTTTATAGCATTAGTTAAACTTGGATTTAAACTTTTTATAAAGTCCATAAACATAGGGATCATGTCGGTAACAATAGGCAACAACTCCTCTCCGAGTAGTGCTTTCATTTCTCTAACTTGTGCACCTGCCTTATTTGATTTAGCCGCAAAGCTCTCTTGTTCTGCATTTAAGTAACCCTGTGTCACGGCAGTCTTTTCAACAATCAATTCATAAGTTGCTAAAGCCTTTTCTTGAACAGTTAACTGTTGTGCATTCTTTTTACCAGTCATTAAAAACGCTTTAGTTTGAACTTCTGCTTCTAATATTTTTACACCATACGTTGCTAACGATTCTCTTTCTCCAAGAAGTGCCTTTGTAAAACTTTCAATAACAGGTTTAGCACCACCCTGCACGTTATTGAATGCGGCAACGTCTCCCGCAAGAACTGCTAATTTTTCAGATAATTCAGCAGACTCTTCTGAGGTCATACCTATACCCTGAACAACTTGTCCAGTTGTTTTTAATAGATCCTGAAGTTCAAATGTTGCAAGTCCCGCTTTGTTTGCAAACTCATCAACAAACTCATTTAACTCTGCAACACTCTCTCCAAAGACTACCTCGAATGCGGCTCCTGCTTCTGCCGCATCTGAAGCTAATTGAACTAACTCTTTACTTACTCCAACTGCCGCTACTGTTGCGAGACCTAAACCTTTAGCAAGTGTCTTACCCATTTTGGTTGCAGTCTTTCCAAATGCATCCATTCTTCTTTGTGTCTTTGTTAAGTTATCTGTAAATTGTTTAGTTTTACCTAATATCTCAATTCTTAGTTTTTTAGTATTTCCTGCCATTAGTTAACTGCCTTTATTAATGCTCGATGTACTCTATCTGAATATTCTTCAAATATTTTTTCTGATTGTTGTTCAATTACTTTTTCAACAACATATCCTTCCTTACCAAACGTGGACCAGGAGGGATTGTCCCCTGCATCATATCTATTTCCAAGCCATTTTTTTGCTAGTCTTTTTGCTCCGGGTTTAGACGCAGGTAACCTGCCTATACTATCCATCATCATAGGTCTTGTTTTTTTATTATATTTAGCTTGGACCGCAGGAGGATTAGGAACGTGCCAATAACGAGCACCATAGTTAATCATAAATAAAGTAGGATAACGACCTTTCCCTTCTGTTGATCTAGTTAAAGTAATCCCGGCTTTTGTAGCGGATGCTGTTGCTGTAATACCTTTGGAGCTTTTACTTGCTAATGGAACATTTGACCTTTGAGCTTTTGCTCTTGATTTATCTCTTATTTCAGTTGATATACTTCGATTAACTTTAGTAATAACTTTAACAACTTCTTTTTGACCATATCTACGTAGATCTTTAACTATATCAATTAATTCACTTGTATCTACGTGTGCCATTGTTTGTTTAGCCATTATTCTTTCTCATTTCTTTTTTGTAAAGCAGTAACTAAAGCATCAAAAACATCTAGATCTAAATCAAGTATTTCATTAGGACTAATACCCGCCTCTATTGATACGATTGCGACTGTATCTAAGAAACGGCTATGTCTTTTTTTTCGACCTCAGATCCACCTGTTAAATCTAAATCTTCTACTTGCTCAATCCATTTATCGTAAGTCTCTGTTGCACCATTTCTCTTTGCTCCTAACCAAGCAAGATATAAAAGCCATTCATACCTTTGCTCAGTATTTAGCTGTGAAATAGGAACATCAAACTTTCTTTCAAATTGAACAATATCTGATGGTTTAACTGATACTTCAATGACTGATCCATCAGCCATTGTAACGATCATGTTACCCATCAGGAAGTAGCTCTCGTGATGGCACCAGTTGTGGGCCATGTCACACTTACAGATGCGAGGTCTCCAACTGCATTTCCAAACGGAGGATATTCTGTTATTAAACAACTACCACTATAAGAAGGGTTTGTTGATGATACTGATCCTGATGTTGGTTTTACAACAAAAGTAACAGCTGTTCCAATAATTCCATTTAGAGTTGCATCTACCTCACTAGATGCAAAGTCCTGATTAAATTCAATGGCTATTGAGCCATCTTTTAAACCTGCCGCCCTAGTTCTAAACGTTGCCGACATAGCGGTAGTGTCTAGTTCTTCAGCAGTTATATTTAAAGTTATTGATTTAACATGATCTGATAAATCAACTGAATTTAATACTAAAGACGCATCAGTAAAACTGAATACTGCCATAATATTTCCTTTTCTTTAACTTACTTAATTATTAAACAATATAGATCCGGGAGTATATTTATCTTGTTATAGATTAAGCTATCCCGCAAGATATAGCGATTGCGAAGATCGGGTTAGTCCCAGTTATTGTATAGTTAGCTCTCCAATAGGTGTCTGTAATAGCACCTGCTGTAGCTTTGTATTGGGATCCGATAGCTGTTGCCGCAGTAAAAGTAATGCGATCAGTTGCTGATGTAAATGAAGAATTATCATCTGATTGAATTTTTACAGTAATAGTTGGTGTTGATGTTCCTGAAATACTCCATATATGAATTGCGGCATATACCTTTTGTGCAGAAGTAACTGCACCTAGTTGTTGTGATGTTCCATTCCCGGTAGCTGTTAACGTAGTATCTGAGTCATTCATTTGTGTAGCTCTTACCGGGATGTCAGCTGATTGTGATGCGGTAATTGAAAATGGTGTTAGATCCCCTACTGCTCCAAATAAATTATATTGATATTGAGTAGCTTTAAAAAAGTAACTTGGATTCCCTACGCCATTATCAGCAAATAAAGAAATAATATGTTCTGATCCATTTGAAGCACCTAATAAAGCATCAGGCTTATTAGATCCTGCCTCAAAGTAACCATCGCATGAAAATTGTGCATCTTTCAATCCACCTGTCCTGGTCCTGTAGCCACCACTATTTATTGTCGTTGTATCTAATTCATCAGAAGTTAAATTTAAATTCATTGAGCTAACATGACTTGATAAATCGTATCCTCCAATAAAAAGACGTCCATCGGTTAAGGTAAATATCGACATTTATTCGTAAGCCTCATTTTCTTTGGTTTTTGGATCGTCTGCTTTAAAGTGCCCTTTTTTATTTCTAGCTCTTTTAACTTCTTTTAGATGTCCACCTTCAACAAGTGTTTCAGACAGGACGGCATCTTCTATTTCTATAACCTCGCCTTTTTCTTTACCCATAATTTTATGGTTTCCAATAATCTCAAACTTTGCCATTATGCTGATCCCTTCGTGTAAACTTGCACTTCCATTGTTGCTCCTAAACAGTCAACTCCATTTAAATTGACGTTATCTGCACTTCCTATTCTAACTGCACGAGCTGTGGTATCACTAAGTCCTAGAGTTGAGTTATTGAAGATTACTTGTCTAAGTGATTTGCTTCCACTTCCTGTTGTGTATTCTTGAAGGTTATCTAATGCAGTTCTTAAGTTAGATCTTTGCACAACAATAAAAACCTCAAAGTTAATTAAATCTAAACCTCTCTGCATACTTTCATCAAACTCAGTTGATGAATGATTTATAATTGCACACGGAGGTGTGGCAATATCTTCTGCCTCACTAAAAACTTTTAAACCAGATATATTTTCAAGTGTTGTTTCTAGTGCATCTGCCACTGCACCTATTGTTGACACTACTTACCACCACAGTTACAACTACCGCAACAATCCATTAGCCACCTACCTTAAATAATATCTCTCTAATTACTTCTTCTATAATTATTAAGTTTTGGTTAAATCCACTGATGCTATCCTGATATGCAATAACCTGTGCTTTAAGTGTTGCTACTTCTTGCTGAAGGTCGTTTACTGTTTTAAATAACCATCCAACGAGTGCGGCTAAACCACCCTGTAATATCTGACCTAAATTTACCTGAGCCTTCATTAATATATCCCATATCCAGTTGGTTTTTTGAATGGATCTAACATTCTTCTAACCATCGGGTTAGATCTTACAGTTATGGCATACCCGGTCTCTTGTAACCCGGCAACACCGAATGGAGCGTTTTTAGAGAAAAAATACTCTGATGCAAGTAAATAAACGCTTTGAGTAATTTCACTTGGCACTGCTGTCCATCCCCATCTCGCAGTTACTTGTACACGAGCTCTTTCTCCATCTATTGGATAATCATCCTCTACCATATTTATTTGATAATATGGGTATCCTGATATTCCACTTGAAATCCCATTATATGGCAGGACTTCGTAATCATCACTTGAAACTGTCTTGTCATAAGTTCCATTGTCCCCAGTGTCGAATTTAACTACTAAACCTGTTGTTGTATTGAAATCATCAACGATCATCCTATTTAATTGATTTGGCTTATATACACGAGCTGTAGCTGATCCTGAATCTTCAAAACTACGACCACAAAAAGCCTCGACCGCTCTACTTGCAGTCGTTATTGCGACACCAATAGCAGTATCATCTTGTGTATCAGATGTCGGTATGTTATTAAAAGTCTTAAAATTGTTAGACGTTATATAGTCAGCCATTTAAAAACCTTTATTTAGTTTTTTTAGATGTTGTCTCTTTAGCTGTCTTTTTATCGGCAGTCTCCACCGGGACTTTACCACCTGCATCTTTTAATGCTTTTTTTATATCATCGATATATTTTTTAGGTCGACCATGTTGGATTGCCGCGTTTAGTTCACTTTCTAATCCAGCTATTAAACTTAAATTTTTTTCTTTTGCCATCTCTTTCCTCTTTTCAAATTATGTGCAGTGATTGTTAAAACCACTGCACATAAAAAATTAGGTATTAAAGAACACCTGCCATGCCTGAGCCACTCAACATTCCGATTGACTTAGGTTGTTTACCCGCACCAAAAGCTACATAGTTAAATACAACTACTGTAATTTGTAGGGACTTAGGTGCTGTAGCTTCAAACCTCAATCTGAAAGGTGCACTTGCACTTTCAAAGAATGGAAGGTCAGAAGTTTTAACAGCAAATGCGTTATCTTCATTGTTACCTGATCCTGCATCAGTTTGTATGTTTGCATCAGTTATAACTGGGATACCAAATAAGGTGCCCACAGCCGCATAACCAATAGCTCCAATACCAACTGCGTTTGATGGGTTATTACCCTGTGGAAGCACAAATGGTCTTGAATCTCCATCTAAGCCACCTACTAAGTAAGCCCATCTTCTTGGATGCATAATAATTACATCAGGACTTGCGTATCTGTTTGTTGTAAAGTCGCTGATTAATTTAGCGAACTTTGACACACATTCAGCCGCAGTAGGACTTGCATCTGTCCATGTTGTTGATGTAATAGAACTTATATTTTTAAGTCCTTTTAATGTTCCAGAACTTTCATCGCCATTGATTAATGCATTATCAACTGCTGTGTAATAAGCACCCATAAGGTCTGCCATTAAAACATCCTCTGTGCCTGTTCCACGATCAATAGCTTGTTTTGATACATCTTGTGCACCTGCATAAGTACAAACAGGGAAGGTGTAATCTGTATCGTCAATATCAGTTTCTGATACTGCCGCATTTTCAGATGATTGTGCACCAACCGCTGTTCCAGTTGTTACTCTGCTTATGTGCATTGTCATACCATCATCAGGTAACTGGAATTTTGGAAGTGCATTATAGAATGGACTTCCTGCTTTCAAATTTTCTGCTGTTTGGTCGACTAAATACTGAGGAATTACCAATCCTGCAAAGTTAGAAGTTGAAACGTCTCTTGTTTCATTTTCTTGTCTTTGTGAGTATTGGATTCTTTCTCTTGCCTCTATATCGTTATTAAATTCCGCATTATATGCGTCAGTTAGAAATGATCTCTTTGGATTATCATAAACTCCAGCTTCCTTCATTTCTGTAACGACAGGTGCAACAGCGTCCTCTTTAATGTCTAGAGCTTCACGAGATTCTTCAATAGCCTCATCTCTTTCATTGAGTTCTTTGAGTTCTTTTACTCTCTCATCAAGCTGTTTTATTGTTTCAGTTCGTGTTTGAAATTCTGCGTTCTCTTCATCGCTAAGTTCAGTTCTGTCCTCTGTTTCCACCTTCTCAAGCAATCCATCGAGCTTTGCCCTTTGTTCATCACGCTCTGCAATTAATTTTTCTAACATCTCTGTTATACCTCTTGCTTTCTTTTTATATATTAATTATTCGTTAGGTGTGACAGAGAGTGCTTTTAGCGGCTATCTGTAACGGCTTAACTAGAATGAATATCAATCATCTGCAATTTTCTCTTTGCTAAATCTAAGGATGCTCCTTTTGATTTAGGTAGTAGATCATGCAACTGATCAATAATTGTTAACAAAACTTCAGAATCGACTGGATCATCATTTCGAGCTTCGACTAACGCTTTTTCTAATGCCGGGATATCGACACCTCTAATCATTGATAGAGATGCAGAAGTTGCGGGAGAAGCAGGAGAAGTAACAATTGAGACATCGTATAATTTAGCTTCGCGGATAGTTCTTTCATCCCCTGCTTCATTGAAGTCGTCTTTAATTGCTTGGAAAGCGAATGACATCTCAGTAAGATCACTCCTACTCATAGCTGATGCCACTTCCGCTACTGTTGGATTAGTTGGATCTAAAGTTGCATCCACACGTAATCCCTTCTCATCTTCTCTAAGTTCTAACGTCCCGGACTTAGTTCGTGCCATTGGAATGCCCTCATGGTTAACTAATAATTTAACGTCATCTCTTTCTTGAAGTGTCTTTGTAAACGCACCCCTAGTTACTATCTCGTTATAAGATCCTCTTAAATCATTAACCGCATAAGGATAATCAAAGACAGATGCATAGCCACTAAAATGTAGTTGACCATTTTCATCTTCACGTTGTTCAACGCCCTCAATATTCCACGATCTTAGTTCTGTATTATCACTCATATTATTTAATTTAAGCACTTCAGAATTGTCGTTTTTTACTTCTGTTATAGAATTATATTTTTTCTTTTTTTTCTTTTTTGAATTTTGCTCTTCCTCGTATGCAATATTTAAAGCAGTAAGTTGAGCTTCTGCTTTTTCTTTTGTTTTATGACATCCCATTAAAGAATTATCATCATCTTTTACTACTGCGAATGTCGAGCACTCTTCATGCTCTGTAGAAATACTATATGGCATTTTCATCTCCTTCACTTTCAAAAAATTCAATTATTGAATTAATTACCATAAACTTATAAGGTCCTTTAGGCACCGGGAGATATTGAAAAAATTGTTCATTAAATAATATATTATTGCCATTAGCTTCGACATCCATTAGCTCACTTTGAACAATATCTATAAACTTTAACTCTTCAGGATCAGCCATAATCTTTATCTATCTTTCATCGTCTTTACCCATCTGATCGTATGGTGAGCCTTTATCAGTCCCGATCGGGTTAGCTTCATTAACTGGTGATCCCTGTAAACCTAAATAAAATTCGTCGCCACCATTGTAAGGCTCGTAATCTAGCCATTCTCGTACTTCATTTGGTGTTAATACA
>VTLG01009617.1_pt1 | contig 24690 bp, 38 predicted proteins | sample 4694571 | NCBI WGS metagenome assembly VTLG01 (sample SAMN12604809, study PRJNA352737) | marine metagenome | biome: ENVO:00000447; feature: ENVO:00000209|ENVO:00000569|ENVO:01000036; material: ENVO:00002151; isolation source: viral sequences binned using virsorter ...
GTCTTCGTGCTGATACGTACTCAAAAAAAAAGCCCCCCCCCTCCGTCAATTTCCGCTGCCTGTCTTCCGGTCATGGCACCGTTTGCACAACGCTTGCCAGTTGGTTTTGTCCCAAAACAATTCCTTGTTTCGCCGATGGGGGGTGATATGGTCAACCACCACCGCCATTGTATATTTATCTTTAGCCATGCAATGCCTGCACCACTTTGCCTGTGCCAGGAATACCTTGGATTGCTTCTGCCATGCTCTATTGTAGCCCCGTTTGTGCGCTGAATCACGCTTGAATTGGGGGGATACTGGCACCTGTTTTACTTTTTTGCATCTACAGGTGGCCTGCCTGCACACGTGGCACATGGTCACAGCATCATGCCCGCATTATGTGCTTCAATGGCTTCTATTGCTTCATCAATGCCATGCTGGCCTGCTAACAGTAGCAGCTCCATGATGTCATCATCACTACAGCCCTCCAGATAGGCTACTGCACCTGGTGACAACCGTTTAACTATTGCAATTAATCTTCCAAACATTTTATTCCCCTTAGTTAGATAGTATTTGCTTCCCCTTTAATATCGGCGTTTCAGTATAGCAAACTAAATAAAAAATCGCGCCTGCCGGTTGTGGGGATTGTTTGGAATGACCGACAGGCGCTTTCAAGGGGGAACGCTAATTATAATTGAACTATCGGCGTAACCGTTAGGCTACTTACAATTAAACCATGCGATACACAATTACCCGCAAATCTGGCAACGTGCAAATCATTGATGCACAAATCAAATCTGTTAGTCAGCATGTGCCAATGTTAGCGTTGTCAGACTTGCACTTTGACAATCCCAAATGTGACAGGGATTTGTTGAAACGCCACCTGGATCAAGCCGTTAAACGTAATGCGTTTATTTGTATATTTGGCGATCTGTTCTGCGCAATGGAAGGTGCTGGCGATCCTCGCGCCTCAAAATCTATTCGGCCTGAGCACATGCCCTCCGCTGGTGGCCCTTATCTTGATCTCATTGTGCATGAGGCTGTTGAATGGTTTAAGCCATACGGCCAGCACTTAGCGCTCGTCTGCCCTGGCAACCATGAAACCAGCGTTCTAAAACGCCATGAGGTTGATCTAATTGACAGGTTTGCTCATATGATGCGATCCTCTGGTGCAATCACTGTTTGCGGTGGATATGGTAACTTCTGCAAGGTTCGGCTCGAATACCAGAGAAACAAATCACAAACCACTATCTATTCGCATCATGGCTACGGTGGCAGTGCTTCCTGGGGTCGTCAAACAAACGCATTTCAAAAGTACATGACACAATGCCGAGCTGACATGTACATAGCCGGCCACATTCACCGCAAAGAAACGTTCCCACATGTGCAGGCTTACATCGACACTAGGAATAAAGTTAAACAGCGCAAAATAGACTTTATTAGAACCGGCACGTATAAAGATGAATTCAAAGACGGTGCAGCAGGTTGGGCTAATGAGAAAGCTATGGGTGCAAGGCCGCTCGGTGGTTACTGGGTAGAGTGGTACTTTAGAAACCGCAACTGGTACCGCAAAATCTATGAAACTGATATTTAATCCTGTTTCTTAGTTATCTTTAACATCTTTTTAATCTGTTCGGCACTTAATACGCCATCTTTTGAAGCTTCCAGCCTAGCACGCATTTCTGCACGGTATAAATTGTGATCCTCATGTGCTTTTGCCAGGTTTGTCCTTAGTTCGTCGGCTTCTGTGCTTGCTCCTTGTAGAATTTGCCAGCTATGCTCGAGCGTACCCCATCCGGCGCCATTTGCGTTAGTGAGAACATTACATTCACACCCGATCACAGCACCTGAGTGGCTCCACATGCGTTTCGGTTTCATTCCGCACTGATTACAATCTGCCAAATGATCTGTGCCGTGCTGGCTCAATACGCAATTTCTGATCCGGTAATTCAACTTAGTTAAATCTATCAATGCTCTATTTCCTGAAGTGAGATTGCAACGTTTCCCGGCTTTTCAACGCCGTTACGGAATACGTGCAGTTCATCTATCTGCTCATCATCTTCAAATACCCCTGCATGATCCATAGCATCAAGTAGGCTTTTGAGGATGTTGTCTAAATCCCTTCGGCGTCTATCCGGCATAGTTGCAATGACTGTGAGCTTCAGCCTACCTGTAAGTGTTTCACAGCCTTCCAGTTGCTGCACTACGTCTTTTCTGTATTGCCTCCCTCTAGGTGAAATAACCATGCGGTTGTTAAACTTGCGCCAATAGGTGTTTACTGTGGGTGGATATGGCAAGATAAAATTCATACGTCATTAATTCCTGCAATAGCTTTAGCTTCCAGCCATGTAATCGCTTTAGTCGTGTAACCGTAGGGGTCAATATCTTGGATTACATGCTGCCTGAATTCACAGATAGCGGTTGAACCAATCGGCCACCATCGCTTTTTCCAGTTGATGTAATCCTTAAACGGTGATTTTATACGTATTCCAAAGCTTTCTTTTAAATCCCGAGCTGCTTGTTCAAACTTAATCGGCTCAGCTGGCACCTGGTCGCTAACCCATTCGTGAATGGTTGTTTGTATCTCCCAGTCCTGTGTTTTTAAGTTGCTGATCCATTCGTAAAAGCTAATCGGCTTTTTGTTATTAGATTCCGATAATTGACAATAATCATCATACATTTGCAAAGCTCTGGTAAAGGGATTACGTACAATCACAGCTCGCCGATAGTGCAGGTAATCATCTGGGATTTTTGTGCTGTGTAGGTGTGTCCAGTGTGTCTGGCCAGAAGCCATCAATACCATTGCACCTTTACGGTCACCTAAACAGTTGTGAATCCGGCTTGCCTGTGTCCCTGGCGGTGTTAGAATCACCAGCTTTTGTGGCTTTAGAATTAGCACGTTTTGGCCTCCTGCCGGCTGTAATGAATGATATAAGATGTGCAATTATACCAACCTGTTTGAAACCTGCTTTTCCTAGTTGTTGATCGAGTTGCGCTAAAATATCGACATTGTTAGTAATTACTTTGCACCGTTTGTTTTCACCCTGTTTGATGTATTTTGCTCTGAGCACTTTTCAATTCCTCCAGTTTGGATTCCAGGCTGTTTATGGTTTCAGGATCACCGTGTTTTTTCAGTTTGCTGATCTTCTGCTCAATGCTGTATATCTCGCCAGCCATAACATCGGCTTCGGTTGTACGTTTTGAAGGAGCTGCTTTAGGCACTGGCTCGACGTCCATATGCACCAACGATTTCCAGCCGTTAGCGATTGCACGGCTCACTTTTAATTCTAGCTGTTTAGAATCCAGATGTTGCACGGTTTTACAAAATTCCTCTAGCTGCTGTGGTGTGTAGCCACCCATCTGCTGACGGTACTGATACCACTTTTCTAACTGTGCTTGTCTGGCTGGTTCCATCCCCGAAAAAAAACCAATCCCCTTATTATTATTTTTTTGTTTTCTTATATTTCTTATTCTGTATGCCGTCTCCGTATCCGTCTCCGTATCCGTCTCCGTATCCGTTTGCGTATCCGTCGGCGCGCCACCATTTCCATCACTGTGTTGGTAAGTCCTGTAATTGCAGACACTTACGACGGTAAACTGCGCGCCGCTTTGCGTGTCAATCATTTGCATGGCTTTTAGACGCTTAAAATGTCGCCTAACAGTGTTGACGCTGCAATCTAAATGACGTGCAGCCCGGCCGTACGACATAGCAAATTGGCCCGTTTTTAGTGCTGTTCCGTTGTTCAAAACAACCGGCTTAAAGTTTGCTTTGCATAGAATCCACATCCACGTTTTGAATAGCCTCGGGTCTTCAAATACTTCTGATTCAAGCAATCGACGATGAACTTTAATATATCCACTAATCATCAGACAACAGCTCCAGCAGTGCAGGATCATCATCAACCATTTGACTGAAATAGGAAATTGCTTGACTCAACCCCTTCCATTGATGCGCAAAATATGAGTCTCTGCACATTTGATATATATGCCACTGGTGTTCAAATTTACCTACAAATTCATACGTTTGAAGCCAGCCCTTAGTTGCGCCGTGGACGCTTAAATAACCGGCTTCTATGTCATTCCCTGTCGGATTATCTGGAAAAAACTTAGAGTGTTGGAATATAGAACCGCCAACCCATGAATAAACCTCTGTCTCAATAATTTCACCATTTGGCCACTCAAAAAAAACGTTCACTGCTGATCTGTGTGTTTCATTTATGTCCTGTTCTGCGATAAGAAATGCAGCATTCCAATCTGCCGCTAATTCCATTAAATGCTCAGCTAAATTACCCATTACTTCCCCCTCAAATATAAATATCTACAAATCATATAAATCGTTAAAACAACCCCTGTTAAAAGCCCTGGCATCACTATCCCAATCGCTATCACAATGCCAATCTCGAGTTGTTTATTCATAAAAAAATAGCTGCCAATGTCCCCACTGGCAGCTATAACCCAGACGGTTGCAGCCACCCGAAAGTTTTATGGCTGCTCCCTAAAATGGTATATCGTCCTCGCCTTCGACATTCTTTATATCATCCTCTAACTTTTTCTTGCTGTCTTCTTTCGGCTTTAGAAAACGCTTGAATGTGTTGCGTTTGGTTCCGTCTTTCTTGTCATAGGTTCCGAGAAACCCACGGCCAGACTTGTTGAGCATGTCGCCAGGATCACAATCACCGTCTTTCCAGAACTGAATACAGCCTATCGAATTGCATAAATGCTTTAGCTGATAAAGGTGGTTTTCACCAATGTACTGATGAATCAACGCTGTCTCTCCATCGGCCAGGAATACCCTAAACTTAAAAAACATCTGTTGCACACCGAAATTGCTGACCGAATCTTCGGCGTGGACAATCTCAAAATCATATTCGCCCTCTGGCACAAGCCAGCTGACATCTTTCACACTATCTGGATCAAACTGCATATTTCACCTTCCTATAAATGCAAATATTTTCCAACGTAATTAAACCTATGCGTACGCCGTGGTTGGTTTTAATCCATGATTGGATTTGCTTCAAAGTCATACCGTCAAAATATCTCGGCAAATCTGTGATGCACTCAAACGCAATACAGGCGTCTAATACTTTCCTGCTAACTCGAACCCGTCGCATTCAATCTCCCCTCGCAATAGTCAATTGACTTGTTAACCAAATCATCTGGCAATTCTTCCAAGTGCTGCACTTTGGCCTTCTGTAGCCACTTATCAACAGTTACCTGTCCAATGCCGGCTTCTTTGATTAAACCCCTTAGAATGGCCACCTGAGCTTCTGAGGCTACTTCTACGGCTTCAACGCTGGCGTTTAGGTGCTTTTCCCCATACTTTTTGGCAAATGTCTCAAAATCCAACGGAAACCGCTCGTTTAGCTTGAATCCCTGCAAACGCTGCTTCCTAACACGAATCTCGCGCTTATCAGTGCCACGCAATAGGCATTCCAGCCACAGGTCCAGCTCATGATCCATCAGGTTCATGCCGTCAAATGTGGTTTCGTTGGTTTCTGATCCGAAATCCTGCTTGCTGTGGCAGATTAAAACGGCATTCATATCCAGCTTATCAAGCCATTCAAACAGAATTCTAACCTGCTTGTTAGCTTCACGCCGATCCGCACCGAAGTCTGTCCCGATCTCTTTTCCGTTACGCTTCAGCTTTGCACAACGTGCAGCCTCGACGCTGTACATCTTGCTAAATGAATCGATCACAACAGTTTTGAAATCGTGCTTGTTTGTTGCCAGCCATTTAATCAGCTTGATTACTTCGGCTATGTCCTGGCTTCCATCATCACGGCCAAAGTAGCTGGCACCATTGGCTTTCAGTTGGTCGGCGTACCATTCACGTTCGGCACTGCCTTCAACGTCGATAAATGCGACCGCTGGAAACTGCATAGCAAACACAGTTTTACCAACCCCGGCTTTGCCCGAAAGAATGATTTTAGCACGCTGGCTACCTCTAGCTTTTGGCTTCTTGAATGGATTTCCCATTTTCTATTTCCCCTCTTAAAATTTTCACAGATTCAGGTGCTTTGATTTCAACCTTAGCACGCGAGTTATTTACATGATGAAACACGATTACACAATCATCGTTGATTCGTATTGTTTCCCCCTTTTTTCGTCTTAAAACTAATCCCATAATATCCCCTATTCAAATACACTTTCCAAAATTGTTTGCTGTTCGTCTGTATCCCTTAATACTTCGAGCAACTGATCCGTTGTCCAGGCTAATTCGTCAACCGGCACTTCGTAAACTGTTGGACGCATTGCAAAGATGTTTGCGTCGGCAAAATCTGTCCATTCACTGGCACCGTAGAAATGCACCTTAGAACCGTCAAACCTCATGCACAGATAGAACGTAACACATTCCTCGTGCAACCAACGGTACCGGCTCAACCTGATTCCGTCTGTAGCTTCGTTGAAATTCCAGCCGGCTTCAAATGGTACACAGCAGACGCCAAACAGCTGCCCGGTTGTCGACCCTTCACAGGTAAAATCATTAGGACTATCAGAATAGCACCACTGATGATAAATGCGATTATTCACACACCATCGACTAAATGCCCATTGCCCGATCAAGTGCAGCGCTACATCTTCTGCCGTGTAGCTTCTCCCCTTAAATCCCTTTGTACGCTCGCCAAACTCTGCCAGCTGCTTTGCCTTAGAATTAATACGGCCTCGTACTGCTTTTGGCACTGTTATGATTTCAGCACGGCCAGATTCCATTTGAAACATTCCCTGTTTCCCCTTGTCTAATTATCTTTCAAACTTAAATCCAAACCAACAGCATTTGCCATTGATTTTAATGTATCGTATTTTGGCACTCTCTCCCCTTTAATAATCCGGTGCCAGCCGCTTCTCGATAGCCCCGCCTTGCCTGCCGCTTCCGCGACGGATAGGCCGAGCCGCTCACGTTTGTCTTCTATCTTGTTTAGCATGTGCCACCGTTTAAATATGCCGCCCCGAAGGGCGGCGGGGTTTGTTGTGTTTACTGTTTAACAATTATGCCCCATTCGGCAAACCGCTTCAAAATCTTTTGTTTTCTATTTTTAGTTCCGGCTGGGAAGTCGCCGCAAATAGTCTGAGCCATGAATCCAGATCCCCTTATTAGTTCAAATTTCAGGCGGCCAGCTGTTACGATTTTTCGGCCGGTTTCTAAATCAATACTAAGGCTTATCATATTAATATTTCCTTTTGTTAGGCTTGCATAAACTCTTCTAAAACTGCTTCATCTAATAGCTCATAGGTTCTTTCTTCGGTTGTGTATTCACGGTCTATTTCGTCGGCCAACTCACAAGCCTCCCAAAAAGGCAGATTCAAACTAACCTTATATCGCTTGTGTATTCTTCGGCAAAGTTTTTTGTAATCGGCAACGCTCATAGTTCTCTTATTTAATTTCATTGCTTCGGCTTTCGTTTGAAGGTTTGAATGTTTAACTCTTATATGTATATCTTCGGTTATCTGTTGCCAGTTGTCAACAATATTATCAAAAAGAAAACACGAATATTAAAAAAACATCCGTGTTTATTTTGTCAGCAAGTGCCAGACTAGAGAGCCAACCGCTCCGGCTAACGCTGTAACCGTGCTACGTGCAAGCCATTTGCTACTATCTTCCATCTTTTCTATACGCTCTTCAGCCAGCGCTTGCCGTGTGCCTAGCGGAGGCTGGCCGTTGCCCTCATGTAGTTTACAAATAGGCTCTAAACGTGCTGTGAGGCGTTCCAAGAGTAACTTAATCTCTGTTATGTCTTCTTGCATATTTAAGACGCCGGCGAGCGGATCGAAACCCACGCCGCCGGCTTCCCTTCGGAGTATCAGTTATATTTTAGCGCTGCCGTATTCTTCGGATGTTATCCAGGCATTCAGGCTGGTTGACGCTCCAGCACTTGCAACCGTCAAACGTACGTTGCACGGATTTAAATTGAAATTAAATGCTCCATCGTCGGAGAGCTTGCCTTCGTCGCCTATGCTGATCCACGTGGTTCCATCATCTGGGCTAACTTCGAGCTGTAATGTTGCACTGTCCCAAGTGCCGGAGGCTATGACCTGGCCCGTTCGACCGTCCCAGTTTAATGAACTGGTGGAACCATTGGCGGTTTGTGCTGTAAATACTTTATCGTACGTATACATTATTTTTATTCCTTATTCGGTATTTTATAAGCTACTGGATTAGCGATGTTTGAACCTATTTTGTGAGCAATACCAGATATGCTGCCACCGCCTCCACCGCCGCCCCCTTCATATTCAATAACCAGCTCTGCGGCTTCGCTAGCACTTGAATAGTCGTATGACCTTCCATTCCAGCCATATTGTCCAGCATAACTGAAAGTGCTTGTCACAACGGCTAACATCATTGCATTGCCACTTGACCATCCTGAACGGTTTACAATCTCTTGTATGATTGTTTTAATATCTGAGCTTGTCTGCTGACCAAATCCTACCGAACTTGACCAACTGACATTTGCGGAAGTGAAATTACTCGCTGCTAAATCGCTGCCTGCTGAAGGTGCCGCCGCATTATCTGCATCAATTCCATGAATTACTAACGGAGTGGACTGGTAGCTTGATTTATATGGCTTGAAATAGGCCGATGAAATTGTCGCTCCCTGCGCGATAGTGATGTTTTGGAATCTGAAGAAACCTAAATAGTGTGTAAAATAATTCGGCCAACTCTCGTTATCTGCACTGCCGACTACAATGCTAGTACCACTATTGCTTGGACTTCCCCAACCTGAAGTTGGAATCGTTGAAGATGACGTATCCTTTGATACATAGCCATCGTCCGCGCTAGCAGAGACTGTAAATGTAGTGGTGGTTGTAGACATCTAGCCGATTTCCTTATCTGTAATCTTTCGCAGCACTATATTAATTGCCGCAACTACACCGCCAACAATAGCCGCAATTTCAGGGTTTTCAGCTACCCACTCGCCGTTTGTTAATGCTGTTAAACTCGACACAATGAACGCTAAAACATTAACCCAGATTGTCTTTGATTGATACCATTTTTTCATATCGGCAAACATCCTTTTAAACTAACTGCCCCAGCTGCCAACAGCCCCAGCAATAACAATAAAGCCGTCCACTTGCGTTTGGTTGCAACTGCTTTTGCTTTCTCTGTTTTAGCTTCAATTTTATCTAGTTTGTAGTCTTGGCGGCTAGCTTTTTTTGCCATCGGCTCCATCTCGCCATGGGTGTAGATATAGGAACCGTCGCTTTGCCTGTATCGTTTTTTCCGTCCTACCATTTAATACACCCTTCCGTTCTCGGTACAAATAACCCACGCTCCGGTTAGTTCTGCTATTTCTTGTGCCTGCTGCTGGCAGCTCTCTACAAACCAATCTTTTCCAGTGGCTTCAAACGCTTTGGCTTTATAGTTGCTTATTACTCCCTGCTTCGCTCGGTCGCTGGCTGATCCATCAAACATAATTAGCTCAGTAACCTTTACATCATGGCCAGCCAGCCAGTCTAGCGTTAACTGCCGATCTTTTTCAAGCCTCGCCGTAATTATGGTTATCGGCTCTTTTCTTGGCAAATATCTAAGCCGAGCCGGTACCGTGTACCACTGCTCAGGTGGCTGATCATGACAAATTACTCCATCCATATCAAACGCCATGCGTGCCAGGTACCCGCTATTAAATAGGTTCCACTCTAAAAGGTGTGGCGGTTCCAGCTCTTTAGAAAATAGCTCCGGCTTGCGTTTTGCATGGGGGTTTACGTATACGGCAGCCGTAGAACACTTAAACGACTCAAGCCGCTTCAACGTGTTACCGTTCATTACGGTGTCATCTACTATCAAAATAGACTTTGACTCACTGGCTCTAAGCCGCTGGCCTTTGCCTACTTCGGTTATATAGCCATTATTCAACGTAAACAGTGGCAAATGTAAGTGTGTCGCAATAACGCTTGCAGGAATCATACCAGACCGCGGAACTCCGCAAATGCCATCTATATAATGTGGCACCTGTTCGGCTAGGGTCATTGCGTCCGCTACTAAATCTGCCGTGTAAACTAAGCGAGCATCTCTATACGCTGGCGTTGGCTTTAGGTTGTTTAGCTTCGCTCGCCGCTTGTTGCATCCACCGCAGGGTTTAACGCCTGCTGCTTTCGTCACCCTAGCAACAGTATCTCCCAGCCCTTTTTTAAGCCCGCAATTTCTGCGTGTGGCTTTACGTTTAATCACGCCGCAATTCTGGCATTGATAGCCGTTGTCGGTTGGTTCAAAAATGCAATCCATTATGCGTTTGTAATATTCACTGAAATACTCGATGCGTCACACAGAATCGATGGACAGAAGAAACCGGTGGTGGTGTACCAACATCCGTTGGTGTTTGATCCCAAATCTAAATTTGTCACAATACAATCCTGATCTGCCAGAATGAAATGGCCGATAAGCTCATATCCTGCCTGAATATCATATAAAAACAAAAGGTGCCAATCGTCGCCACATCTGAACAATTCCAAACGCTGCACATCGCAGCTGATTGCAGAATAATCACTGGCTTCATATGCCCATAGACAACCGCTGACGGTGCAAGGATCAAACGTTGCTTTAGATTCGCTCTCGTCTATCTTAGTTAAGGTAAACGTATCGTTTAGGTTTGTGCATGTGCTGCAATCGTCGTTATTCGCAACGCCTGTAATTGTTACATCATATTCATCTGGCACGTAGCAATCACATCCACAATCAACTGTATAGCTTGCACATCCAGATTGTTCACTGTCCAGATACTGATGCACCCAATTATAAATGCCGAAACCTACGCCAATCGTGTAATCTGTACCATCGCAATTCAGCGTATCAACCACACCCGATGGCGTTAGCTGAGTTATTGCGCATCTATCACCATCAACCGAAACAAACTCAAAACTAATATCTGACCCCGCAAAATCTATAACAACAAATTTGTTCGACCCGCATTCTGTTCTTTGGTCGACATTGATTTCGATTCCTACTTCCTTTTTTGTGGAACCTGTACCCAGATCAATAGTAACAGCATTAGTGATATAAGTTGCTGTGCCGCTTACGTTCTGCCGGCCTCTGATTTCGAACACGTTTTCAACGGCACCAGGAGTGACGTCAAAATCTGGCTTATACTCCACCTCAATCCCGACCCAGTTATCTTGATCCTTGTAATCAAATGCGAACAGCATTTTCTGATTTCTAACCGGTGCATTGGTGGATGAATCCCAGCAATGCGCACCGTCGGTCGAATCGCATGTATCCCAGAACGTATATAACCACCATTGAAATTTTGACGCTACGAGGAGCGTAGACAAATAAGACGATGCAAGGTTTCCAGTCGGCGTTAAATAATGGTTTTGACTGTATCTCCACCCTTTAGAATCTGTGCTAGTATCGCAGCTGCTCAAATCGGAACTACAAGCATCGTTCCTGATTTTCCAAATCTTAGTATCTTCTTCTGTAAACACACCAACCTGGTCAAACGATCCGCCGTTGAGATTCATTGCCGACGGGTTGCCATCTGTTGAGCCGAAATACTTACGCTCAAATACTGATTCATACCAGTTTTTACAGAATTCAGATTTGTAAACTATGCAGCAGTCACAATCACAGCCGGCATTGAATCTAGATAGCATTTATTCACACTCTGCCATGTCTACAAACCAATTTTCACCACATCCATTGGCCTTGATCATTACGTGCTGACCACCTGCCACGGCTGCATCTGCAATGTTGTATGCTGTCAAGCCATAGCCGGAATAAGTAAACACGCCGGAAACGACGGTGTATATATCAACCTGGCCAGTTCCGGCTGTTGTGCCACTTCTGGCACTGATCCCATTGGGTGCTTTACCCACTGCTGTTTGCGGTTCATCCGCCAGCCAAATTCCTGATTTGAAATTGCGTCTGCACATCACATATGCACCAACTGGAATTGGCACCGGTGCAATGTTATACACTGTTATATCATCACGGCTAGTTTCAGTAATTGCACCTGTTGAATCTATATCGTAAACGGTTCCAATGCCCTCACCTAGCTGGCCAGATTCTTTCGGTGTTACCATTGTAGTAATCTTCACCAATATCTGGTCTTCACGTGGGGATTGATATGCTGGCGCGGAATTCATCAACTGATGTCTGTGCATCAATTGTTGCAGCTTCTGGTGGTCTGCACGTAGCTGTGCAACGCCACTGTTTGAAATAAGATTTCCAGCCATTAAATGCGTGCCGTTGTAATGCGTGCAGGATCCGTTGGTAGGTTTCTATTTGTGATGGTCGTGTTGCTTGGATAGTATTCAAACACTGCACCAGGTTCAATGTTTAATGTAGTGATTGTTTTATCACTTCCGGCTGATGCTCTAAATTCACCGCCATTGTTTAGATTGAGTGTCGTAATCGTGCAAGCAGAATCAATCTGCAGCACGCCACCATCAATGTGTGCTGTGGTCACTGCTGCTGATTGTTTTAATGTTGTTGTGCCAGCATCCAGATTCAATGTCGTGTGTGTGCTGTCAAATACTATATTTGCACCAAAATTGAAACTACTGGTGACAGTGCCACCGATGCCAACATGCACGTCACCAGAAACGCCACGTAATTCTGTAACTGTGCTTGTGGTGCCAGCACGCCCGATTGAAACACCACCACCAGCACATGTGATTGTGCCAATGCCCGTGCCTGTCAAATATAGGCCACTTTCGCCGGTGCTATAACTAGCTGTGCCATTGATCACCGGATCCACTGCGTTTGATCCTAAGTCAATATATGCAACGCCAGATCCTTGGAATGTCAGTTCATCGGTTGCAATTTGCAAATCGGCTGATTTGCTGCCTATCGCACCACTGTATCCTTCTTCCACTGTTAGGCTGTTCAACGTCACTGCTGACTGATTCAAACCGTCTGTAATGCTCACCGTATAGGCTGCACTTAGGATCACATCATCGGTGCTCACTGGCACGCCAGATGGTGACCAATTTCCAGCCACCGACCAATCACCATCTGTGGCACCTGTCCAAATCTTTACTGCCATTGTTTGAATTCCTTATGGGTTGGGATCATCAAACCGCAATGGCTTGAAATCTCTTTCTGGATATACTGCATAACGCAAATAAGCCCCGTTGGGATTTGATTGCGTTGCTGATTCACGTGCTGGTGTTCCTTCACCGTTTAATAGTGCCGGCTCATTAATTGGGTGGCCTTTATCGTCAAGAATTAATTGATCTTCATAAAAGCCTGTTTGATTGTTACGCACTAACTGCGTTTTTCCACGGTCTAAAATATCAATTCGCCAGCCACGGTACAGATCAACTTCACAAACATAATCAACGCGCCAAAATCTACGTTTGTTTTGCCACTGCGCTGATCCTGTAATTCCTTGCACTTTCACTGAAAATGCCGGCACTGCCATTTGAAAACCGTTGATGTTAAATCTGAATGGTGATTTGTTCACACAATCTTGGAAGATCAACAAATTTGTCGGAAAGTCCTGGTGAAACCTTGTAACCGTCAGCAACATTCGTGTGTAGTCAACTTCAACCGGTGGATCAAATGCCTTGTGGGCACTGTTCACAATTGGCTGTCCATTTGCCAGCTCTGTTGTTAAGCCGCCACCTTGAACAGGCTCTGCAAAATTTTGCGGATCCCATCCCAGTTTAAAATGCAGTTTTGATATATGATTGAAAAATAATAATTTAAATGGTTCTAGCAAAAACTTCTGCTTGCCAATATAAGCACCTTTTTCAGCCGGCCTGCTGCGTTGTACCATCTGCACGTTAATATCCGGCCCGACTTCAGTCCAGTCTTTTGGTGTATCACCATCTTTGGTTTTTGGCTGCGTTTCTCCTGGCTGATTTGTTGTGCCGCCATCCAAACCCAGCTGTAACGGTGCATAGGTGACATCGTATGCCCAAACCGTGCCACTAATCTGTGAAACGCTGATGCTCTTTGCAACCATGTTTCGGTTTGTATCGTTGCCGATGTTTTCAAATGAATCGCCAGGTTCTGGCACACGTGTTCCAGTGTTTGGATCTACTGGATAGCCTAACGATTCCACACCATCCAGCACTTCAGTGCTTGTGACAATGAAACGCACGTTATACTGTGGGTTTCCCTGTGGCCAGCTTATGGATGCTTTACGGCTGTCCCTGTCTATCACTACTGATTCAATCGCCATTTATTAGATCCCTGCCACTGGTGCTGCTGGTATTTTTAGGCCAGCAATTGCATCTGCTGCATCTGCTGTGTTGCCTGCTATTGCCTCAAGCAACTTTACCATCAATTTGGTTTGCCGTTCTCTGGTTCTGGCAGATACTTCCGCAGTGGTGCCTTTAATCACTGCTGATACTGATGTGTTTAGAGCAGCCAGCCGTGCTTCTAATCCATCCAATGCAGAATCATCCACATCAACTTTGATGTTTGCTTTGGCTTCTTCTTCTAATTTTTCCAGCTTCTTGTTGATCTTTTCAAACATCTTTTCAATTTGCGATCCAACAACTGCTGCTGCTGCCAGTGCCGCCAATGTTTTCACCACCCCTTCAGTAAGTGATTTCAATGTTGCTTGCGCTTTGGCTGCGTCTTTGATTGCATCAACAATCATTTTGATGGCTTTTATCAATCGTGGAACAATAGCAATTACCACTAAAAATGTCGTGGCCATGGCAGCATATTTGATAACTAGCTGTGCAACTGATTTTGCATTGTTGATGTTAGTTTTTGCCAGCTCTGTCATAAATTTGATCAACGGTTTGAATGCTGTCGCAATAATTATTGTGATCTGTATTTTCAAGCTGTTAAACGCTGTTGATAGTTTTATCAATGAATCATTATATTGCTCTACCGCTGCCAATGATGCGCCGCTGACAGTCCCAGCTAATTCATCGAATTCAACACCCAGTGCATCAATTTCTGCTGCTGTCATGTTAGCGATAGCCATCATGCCTGCACCAGCTTCACCAAACATTTGACGCAATGCAGCAATTTTTTGTGCGTGTGTTGGTAGTGCTGAAATAGCTTTAATCACCTCTTTGAATGCTTCTGCTGGATTCATTGCTGCTAATGCTTCAAATTCTAATCCAAGATTTTTGAATGCGTCTTGTGCGCCTTTACTGCCTGATTTGGCTTGCCCTAATATGTTTAGAAAGTCCTCCATTGCCTTATTCATAACATCAACTTCAATTCCACTTAGTTGTGCCAGGAATTGAATCTTTCTTAGATCCTGCACTGACATTCCCAGCTTCGCAGCCGTTTTTGCAAGTTTGTCCAGATCTTGTGTTAAACCAACAAACATAGATCTGATTGCATGAAATCCAGCATAAGCACCGATGGTTGCAATGGCTGTTCTAGCCATGCTTTTCAAACTGGCACTGACTGCCATTGTTTGATTGCGCATGCCCTTCATGGATCTGTTGGCACGATGCACGCCAGATTCAAACGGCTTCGTCCGTGCAATGAATGTCGTTGCTAGTGATCCAATATTTGTTGCCATTGTTTACTTTCCAAATAGTGCAGCCATTTCAGCTTCATCATCTGCAACTGTCAGTTTTTGTGGCTTCTGCTGTGCAAACTCCGGCAGGAAATGATCCAAATTCACCTGATCCGCACGGCTGCTGGCAAGTATATTCACCATCATGCTGCAAATATAACTGGTCTGCATCCAATTTTCGCCGAATGGCTCACACCGATAAAATGCAACCCATTCTGCAAATTGTTCTGATGTTATGGAATCCAACATTTGATCCACGTTAACATGGCCAGTGGCCAATGCTAGGCGATATGCAAACCGCCGCCGTGGATCATTTCGGAGTTTTTTTCCAGTTCATCAACTTCATCATCACCAAATCCACAATGCTTGCTGGCTACTTCAAACAGCTTTTGCACCAGCTGGCCATCCAGATCATCTAGGCTTTTCATATCTGACATATCCAGCATTGTTTCATGGTCTTCATCCACCAGTGTATACACTAGCAAGCGTTTTCTGGCATCAACATTCACGCCACCTTTTTTATTTAAGATGCTACGCTCAAATTCTGATTTCTCACGTTCTGTCATGTTCTGGAACGTAAATTCAATGCCATCAATCGTTGTGCTGGTGTGCCTTCTGGTACTACACTTCAGCAGTATCGCTTTGGTCGCTTTCAATTTCTTCATCCTCATTTGCTGGTGGCTGATTCACAGAACCAACCGCGCCCCCTAAATAATCACCGACTGCATCAACCACAGCAGCTTTCACGCTTTCCGGCTGTGCGACTGAAAAACAAATCGGTGATCCTTCAACAATTCCACAATAACCAATTCCCACACCATTCAACCGAATGAGTTTAACATCCTGAATAAGCTGGTTTGGATGGTCGTCAATTGAAATATTCATTCTAGCTTCCTGCTGTGTACGTGATGTCGCCAGCCCATTTAATAGTGGCTTCACCCATCATGATTTCACCATTAACCAAATCAGGTGATGTGCTGTTTGTTAAAAATGCACTGCCGCTTAACGTGGCAGCTGTAGTTTCACCAGATTTCAGTGGATAAGTAACTGTGACGGTTTCTGCTGCACTGTTAATCGGTGGGAATGTGCTGGCAGATTGATCCCATTGAAATTCAACTGTCATTTCACCTGGATCTGATAAATCATCTGGTGTGAATTCCTTATGCACTGTTGTTCCTAAATGTGAAACTTCCAGCGATTCACGTGATGTACCTGTGCCACCAATTCTGGTGTAGTTCGCTGTGAAACCGGTGGTTCCGAATGCAATAGTTGCACTGTTTCCTGTTTGTGCCATTGTTAGTGGCTCCTATGTTAAAACGTGGGAATTGATTCTGTAAATGTAATTCTGAAATCTAGGCTGTTGACGTATAGGCCATCATCACTGCCATCATTTGGCACTAAATAACCAACTGCGCGATCTTCCAGCTGGCTTGCCTGTATTGTTTGGCTGCCTGCACTGCCTGTGTATCCATGCAGCACCTGCCGGATCACTTCAGCCACTTCATCTGCTTTGATGCGTGTATCTGCATAACATGCAATCGTAACACTGCTTTGGCTAATACCACCGGCACCGCTTAGCTGTTCTTCATGATCACTGGCTGTTTCTTGAATCACTAAAGCCGGCATCGTTTCATTTTGTGCAAGTGCATCTGGCCTGATGCGTGTGCTGACTTCATCCGTTACTGTCGTTTTGGTCAGTAGGTAGGTTCTTATTGCTTGTGCTATCATTTGGCCACCTGCAACATTTTCTGCCTTGCTTTTTCAGCTGCTGCTCTAACGGCTTGCCGCCCCTTAATAATTGCAGCCATTTTCACCGGTGCTTTTGATGCGCGTTGTGCTTCATTCTGATATTTAATTGCTTTGACACGTCCACCGCCACGATGCCCCCAATAAACTGCCACATGGCCATCATTGACCAAATGAGCATACCTGGCAGACTTCGGATCACCTTTTGTGTATCTGTGGCCAACTTTGGTTGCAATAATTCCTGCACGCGCCAATTCACGTTTAGTGCTCCACTTGCTTGATGGCTTATCCGCCAGGGATTTCCTCAAACGGTTCTTCACATCACCACGTTTGGCTTTCAAATCATCCGATTGCAGATCTGTTGATCCTGTTTTGGATCCCTGTGGTGTTCTTTTTCTATATTGCTTTTTGATTGCTGTGGCTGCTGCCCTTAGCATTTTACGATGCACCTGTCGCTGCAAGCTGTCCGATAACGTATTAAACACCGGCATCATATCAGCTGGTGGTATGATTTGCATCTGCATCAAACATCCTCCCGACAATGCAACCACACTTCACGTTCGTGTGTATCTTTGCGTTGTACTGATTCCACGTGCAAATTTCGGCTGTCGTATACAACACGATGTTCTGGTGTTGGGAATGTTCCCTGAGGATACCTAATTCGCACAACGTGTGATATTGTTGCATCAACCTGCTGGCCACGGATCTTTTCTGCACCAGCTGCATCAATCACTTCGGCATAACATGTTCGATATGTCGACCATGCACCGGTGATTTGGCCGGCTGCATCCACTGTGGTTGCACGGCTTTGCAAATTAATCCTGTGCCTTAGCGTGCCGGCTCGTACCATGTAAATGAATCACCTAATTTGTAGTGCTGCAAAATTTCTTTTAATCCAACCGGAATGGTCATTGCTGATGCGTTAAACACAACAGCTTCACGGTGTTCAAACCAATGTGCCACCAACATCAATGCAATCTGCTTGATTTCTTCCGGTGTTTCATCTGAATCACCATATCCACAAACAAATCGGATCTTTACTGCATCCAATTCATCACGTGTTGTTGGCCAGTTGTTTGAATAGGATGGCTGGACCACAGCCGGTTCACGTGAATCACTCACCTGATACTTGCTTGATGCCAATGTTTGGCTAGCTCCATCTGTATCTGTGTATGTGATAGATGTAATTGATTGCAGTTGTCCAAATGGCAAATAAATCTGCGTGTTTGATCCACCAAATGAATCAGCAATTAAATCATAAGTGGCTGTGCATATCTGCCGGCCTGTCTCGGCCTCAATGTACATCCTGGCTGCTTTAATGTAATCGTTGATCAACGTGTCAAACGTTGAATCATCAATTGCCATATGCAATTTGGCTTCTGTTGAATCAATTGGTTCATCAGTTGGTGCCGTGATTGTTTTAACGGTGTAATTATTCATCAACCGGTTTTTTCTTGGCTCTGCGTTTTGGTTTTGGTTTCATCGCTGCTTCAACAACTGGCTTACTGCCAGCACCCTTGCGGATGCTGACAGCTTCTGCCATTTGTCGATCAAGCAGCCGTTTTCCTTCTTCCGGATCAACTTCGATCACATCACCTGCGTTCTGTGAGAAACCGACACCGGCTCTAGAAACTAGCAACTTAACTTTCATCATTACCACCTTATGCCATCGTCAAGTATTTAACGGCTGCAGATTGAATAACAAGTGCATCGGTTCGCATGAATCCTACGTATCCGACCTGATCGTAGTCCGCATAACGTTCCTGAAGACGTGCCATTCTCATTCCACCAGCATCACGGATGATGTACTTGCTGAAATCGGCAATCACAACCGGCTTTGTTGTAGTGGCGATGTCGTCCATCTCCTGAATAATGACCACAGGTTTTCCTAACAATGTATCAGGATCACTGGCTGTGGTTCCAACTTGCCACAAGTATTGGCCATTGGAATCTTTCAGCTTTCGGACGGCTGCTTTGGTGCTTTTGTTCATTGCCCAACCAACATTGGGTGATGAAGCATAAGCAGGATCCAAAGATGCTTCCAAATCAATCAACTCATCAAATGTGATTGCGGTTGCACTTGCTGCTGTGACGCCAGACGTTCCACCGGCGATAATTCCTTCCGGTTGGCTCGATCCAGTACCATCAACAAAATGTGCAGCTTGCGCACGTCCGATTCGTTCACCTAGCATTCGGCCTAATTCTTCACCTAGTGGGAAGAAAGCATCCTGCAACAGCTCCTGGCTGACTCGAATCAACTTACTGGTATACTTGTGGGCTTCCAGAATTTTGTTGCCGAATGTGGTGTCCTGTTCGGATACCTGAGTATTTTCAGCAAGGATGGCTCCACTGTTTCCAGTGTCGTTGTTAGTAGGCCATGGAATGTTGTTGCCGGAATCGGTACGGATAACCCGTGCGACTCGACGCAAACCGCCGTATGCTTGCAAGGTTCGTTCCAGCTCATTGCTGAAGCCTTCTGGCACTAAATAACCACCTTCAGAATCTGTTCCGGCACTTTGAGCGCGATATTCACCGCCAAACCCTTCACGGTTAAATCCACCCATGTTGCTGCGCAAATCCAGCTGGTACGTGTCAGATTCTAGAGAAACGCCGCAACGGTGTGCAGATTCCTTCAAATTGTCGCTAACATCTTCACCGGCTTTTCGCTTGCACCATGCCACCAATGCTTCACGCTTGGTTTGTTCGGTGATTGGCTTGATGCCTTCTTTGTTGGCTTGCCATGTTTTGCGATCTTCGACACCACGCAATTGTTCCAGACGTGCTGCAACTTGCAGCTGCTCCTGAACACCCTCACGTTCTTCGTCAATTCGATCATATTCTGCATTAAGATCATCCCATTTTGCACGATCTTCTGCATTCCATTCATCCTGGCGTGCTGCCAGTTCTTTAATTTCTGCACCTAGCTTGTTTCGCTGGTCTTGCAGATCTTGTAGTTTATCAACAGCCATTGTTTTATTTCCTCAATAGCGATTTCACGAAAAAATGGCAGCACCGATTGCGCCATTAACTAAATGACGGAATCACTACTGCCAGTTTGGGGTCGTTTATCCTATTTCGGGGTACTTGCTGCTGCTTTCACCACTGATTCAAATTGTGCGTGTTTTAGCTTTCGTTGTCAAACTTAATTTTTGCCAAACGCACCTTCACGGCATCCTGTTCACGCTGCCACACTTCAAGTGCTTCTGTTGCTTCCTGCACATTTTCAGCACTTCTGATTCCACTGGTGGCTGATTCATAGGCTGGATATGTGACCACGGAAACATCGAACAAATCAGCATCTACGATGTTTCTATACGTCATGCCATCTTTAGCACGTTCGATTTGCTGGCCTTCTTTATCCACAGAGAATGCAAATGATGATCCGGATACATCACCACGGCTGACAGATTCTGCCAGATCCCGTGCCACCTGTGTGTTCGGCAAATCCACCTCATAACGCAAACCAACAGAATCACATGATAAACGGCACGTGCCGCTGGTTGTTCTTCCAAGCACATGGTTTGCGTCGTGGTTGAATAATGCGCGAACGTCCTGCTTTTCTGCCAATGCACGATCAAATGCACCTGGCTTGATTCGCTCATAGTATGAATCCATCAACTGATACTGTGTGCCAGGATCTTCTGATCTGTAATACACAGCTGCATAGCCACTGATGGTGGTTGTGCCATCTTCGCGTGTTTCAACTGTCACTGGCTTCTGGTTTGGGAATACTTTAGGCATTTTCAAACTTCTTTCTATATCGTTCAACAACTTGATCTGCGAAACCTTTTGTGATGTTCTGCATCGCACGCTGCATTTGCTCTTTTTCTGTTATTTCAAACACATAACCGAATTCATAGGCCAAATCATGGAACAGATTGTCTGTTATTGATTCGATCATCTGTTTTGCATCACGTTTTTGCATTCCTGCCACCATCTTGGCTGGTAATTCAATATCCGTGGCCATTTTGGCCTTTTCATCGGTTAAATTCACCTCCACCCAGTGCAGAAACCGGTTAATAGTCTTTCGATCCAGCTCCCGATTGATCTTTCGCATCAAATAGCCGGTGAATTTTTCAACAGATTGATCCAGCATTTGCCAGGCTGCACGTTCTGCTTCTAAATTGTCCAGATCCACATCATCTGCAACTGTTTCAGCTGGTTCTGCATCCTGTGGTGTGTCCGCATATTCCATATTTAATGGCCGTAGGTACTTATCGCCCATTCCATCCGGCCTTGGGTTCATATTCTGCATTGCACGCACTTCATCTGGTGACAAAATGCCGGCTTCGATGCCTGTTCTATAAATCTGGTACTGTGTTGCAATGTCTGCTGCAATCAAACTTCGCACGTTGTACTCAATGAAATGCGTATTGGCTTCCTGTTCGGCTGGTGATAACAACTTTAGCCAGCATTCAGATTGAATTGCATTAAGCCAATGCGACAAACAGCCATTGAGATATGCGCGGTTTTCCTGTTCTAAGCTGTTGTAAGATGCTTTTGAATCGTCACCTAGCTTATGTGGTGGCAAATTGAACCATCGTGCAATTTCCTTCACCTGTTCTTGCCGTGCTGCCACCATCTGCGTTTGTTCTGGTGTAAACTGTGCTTGATGGAATTTTGCACCATCACGTAGGATTACCGTTTTAAATGCGTTATCAACCTTTTCATAGGTTTTTCTATATCCAGCCTCCAGGTTGTCTGCACCCTTTTTAGTCATGCCGGCTGGCACTTCTAGGATCCCACCAATACGGCCACCATATCTGAAATACTTGCTGGCAAATTCTTCAGCTGCCAAAGATAGTGCAAATGATTCACGTGCTTTGTATACCAGCTGACAATCAGCCATACCGTTGATGCTCATCTGCTCAATGTGCAAAATGTTGGATGCTGCAAATGCTTCCAGGTTGCCATCTATTTCTGACACATAAAACAACGTGCCATCTTTTTCACGTCGTGGCGATGTTCGGTCTGGTAGCAATGGCAGCAACTCGATTGGCTGGCCTTGCCCGTTGCGTACAATCAAGCAATAGGCATTTGACCAAAGCAAGGCATGGAACATGATGCGCCGCCAGAATTGAAATGCGCCCATTTCTGCATTTGGTCTGTATCGGATCAGCTTCTGTGCTGGATGGTTTTCATCCTTCTGCCGGCCGTTGGTTCCAAGATCATCACGCCGTTGGTACACATCCAATGGCAGTTTGGCAACATCACCGGAAATCAGATTGATTGCCTGAAACACTGGTGCAATTGTAAGTGCATTGTTTGGTGTGATTGGAATTCCAGATTTTGTGCCTGTGCTTCCAAAGATTGATTCCCAGACTTCCGGTGAATTCAGTGGAATGTTGGGGTTTTCAATACTTCTGTTTTCTTTGGATGGTTCTATGAAATCCATTTAGTACATTTCCAAACTGTTTTCATCGTAATAATCCCGTTTTGGCTCCAGATCACGTGCTGCAATCATTTGGCCTAACGCCATGATGGTTGCCACTATACCATCAATTTTTCGTGGATTACTGTTGTGAGGTTTAACCGGCCGGTTGTTGTTGTTGTTATCACTGTAAATTGTGACGTTTTGTGCTTGCCAATTCAACACTGGATTGTTGTTGTGGTGCATCTTACCATCAATCACCAGCCGTTCCATTTCAGCTGTAGGTGCTGCAAAGTGCTTCATGGTCTGTGGCATTGCAATTCGATCAATGCCTGTTTCGTCTTCTAATCGGCTTGTTACGTCTTCAGCATATGTGCTGTCATATACGATCTGCGTGATGTTGAAACGGTCTGCCAGATCAATAATATCTGCCTCTATCACGTTGTAATTAATCACATCGCCAGGAATCAGTTTGATGTATCCATCCGTTGCCCACTGGATGTATGGCACGATGTGGTTGTTATTCCTAGCAGCATTCCGTGGATACCAAAAATAAGGAAGCACGGTTGCAGATCCGTCGCCATTGTCAAACACTAGGCTGGCTGCGCTCATATCCTTGGTTCGGCTCAAGTCTAATCCTAGAATGCACTCTCTGCCTTCCAGATCTGACGCATCAAAATCTGCTTCACAATTGCGCCAGTTGTCCATCTTCAACCATGGCTGTTCGCTGCTGCTCCAAATGTTGAATCGGTACATCTTGAAATTAGCCCAATCATTCAAGCTCCGCTTTGCACGATGCAGTGATTTTTCGAATTCATCTGGATCCACTGTCCTGTGCATGGATGGATTAGCCATTTCCCACATCTTCGGATCTTGCAATTCTTCATCTGTTGCATCTTGTGGTGCTGCATACTTTACAAATAAAAAATTATCGTCTGCCACTTCACCACGGTTTACTGATTCGCCATAATCCCACTGATGCTTCCCGTAGCCTAATTGATTATTGCCGGCTGTGCTGATTTCCAGCCGTAGTGATTCGGGGTGGCTGATTCCGGCATGTTCCAATGCACTGGCCATACGCTGATCCACCACATGCACTTCATCAATAATCACATGGCCATTTAAGCCTTCTAGTGATTTATAGTTTGATCCAGCAATGATGCTGTAATCACTGTGTGTTGGTTCGTATGCGATCACGCCCGTGCTGTTGTTGATTGTGCATAGCTGGTTCAATGCTTCAGATTGCTGCACCATCATGCAGGCATTTTTGTGAACAATCCGTGCCTGCTTGCTATCTCTGGCACATGAATACACGTGGGTGCCTGGCATTCCATCTGCAGCTAATAAATAAGTACCCACCATGGCAGCTGTGGGGCTCTTGCCGCTTTTCTTTGGCAGCCAGATGGATGCAATGCTAAAACGTCTTAAATTTCGGCCACGTGTTTCATCAAATCGCACCCATGAAAACAGACGATAGAACATATCAATTTGCCAGTCCATCAACTGTATAGGCTCGCCGGCATATTCACCTTCATACAACTTCAAGTGTGTTTCGACAAACTCCACAAAATGATCACCACGTGGTTCATCAATAAAATAGCCGTTGCGTGCTGCACGTTCATCAGCTGCGTTGCGGATCCATTTCTTTGTGGTTGAATCAATCAAGTTTCCGTGGCTTTATTGCTGCAATGGCTTGTATGGGTTTGTCTGCGTGTATGCGTGTTCTGCTTGATGGTGTTAATCCAAACTCTAGCAGCAGTTTCAATGTTCTATCGTACCAATCACGCGCCGCAATATCGTTTGGATTTCTGGTTGGCGTGCCTTTATCGTTCATGACCACGGCACCACGTTGATCTACGTCTGCCTGGCATCGTCGCCAATTAGCATAGGCCACGGCCAGCTGTTCCATGGCCATTTTATCTGCCACGGTGATCACACCTAATGCATCAAGCAATTCGCTGTAATACTTCCAGGCATCTTTTGCGTGCTGATCTGTGATCCATGCCGGCTTTCGTGTTTTCTTCTGTTTCGGTTTCGGCTCATTTGCATTGATACGCTGTGGATCCTTCTTTGCGGATCCTCGCAGCTGCTTGATGGCTGTTGGTATTTTCTTGCGGCCACGTGGCATTTTTCAAACTCACAAAATTGCGGAAAAAAATGTGAAGG
>VTLG01011351.1_pt1 | contig 24690 bp, 31 predicted proteins | sample 4694571 | NCBI WGS metagenome assembly VTLG01 (sample SAMN12604809, study PRJNA352737) | marine metagenome | biome: ENVO:00000447; feature: ENVO:00000209|ENVO:00000569|ENVO:01000036; material: ENVO:00002151; isolation source: viral sequences binned using virsorter ...
GCACTAACTGTCTTAGCAACATCAATAGCACCATACTCAAGGTTAATATTAGTTTCTAAATTAGATTTTGGTGGGATAACATTAGAAACGTATCCTACATCATCTCTAGCAAACGCAGCATCCCTATATCCTTTAGAATTTAAAGCATTCTGACCATAATTAGAAGTGGAATTAGAAATTGTAAATTCACCACCAGTTTCAACTACAAACTGATTAGCAAATCCAACAGCATTCATAGAAATCAATTCTACTATAGACTGATTAGATGCTTTAACATGATAACTATAATAAGCTGGTTTATACTTAGCATTAGCATCTGTTTCTAAATTACTAACAGTAGTAGAATCATCATAACTACCAGACGTCTTATTATACTTTACAAAAGCATTATTATCTTTCTGTAATCCAATACCCCTAAAATCATTAACTATAACAGATTTAAATCCACTTACCTTTGATCCATCAGCATGAAGTCCATTTAAACCATAAACTGAATTTAAAGAACACCCATAAACGTAAGGAGAAGAAGAAGCGATAGTATCAACATCTAATACTACTGTAGATCCTGAAGTAGCAGGAAGAGGAGAACCTGGAACAGTAGGAGTTGTATACTTAAACCCTGTAGTCTCACCATCAGAATTCTGAGTCAATACATCAGTAACCACAAAAGATCCATTATATGCACCATCCGGAACTCCACTAACGTTAAAGGATGTATCTACATCTAATCCAGCAATACCACTAGTAAGAGTAACAGTAATAATATCTGTAGCAGCAGATCCATCCCCTGCCTTAATACTACTAATACCTATTTCACCACTCTTAGGTCCAACAATTCTATATTCATCCACCTTAGGTTGAATATCTAAACCAGAACTTGGATAATCTGGTTCTATAGAACGTCCAGAAGCAGGACCATAAGCAAGTCCTACTTTCTCATAATACATATCCAGATCTGTTCTACTGGAATAATAACTATTGAAAATATCTTTTATATTAGTTGCATTAACACCATCAGCATACTCAAATGTTGTTAATTTATGATGAGAATAATCTGGACTAAAAATTGCAGTAGTATAATCTCTATAAACCTTTCCGCTAGGATTTCCATCAAAAATAGAGAATTGCCAGAAATAACTACCACCAGTCATCCTAAAGATAGCACTTCTCTCAATATTTTCATTAGTTGGATTAGGAACGTACTTAGGACGTATCTTCGTCTTCCTCAAATCCATACCAACAAGTGATACACCCCGAGGAACTATAACTCCACCATAGATACTGTTTATCTTATAAAGAATATTATTAGAAGAAGTTAAATCAAAATTACTTGTAGTAGTAAAAGCAGGAAAATCATCAGAAGTTACACCACTTCGTAGTCTGAAATTACCCGCTCCATCCGGAATCCATCCAGGACGATTATCTACAACATGCTCTCCTGGATATAGTATTATTGTTGTCTTCCCGAATCTATCATTATCTAATCCTTGCTGATATGAAAATCTTGCTGCTTCAATTAGAGCCCTTTGAATGGTAATAAAAGGACGACCCATTGAATTACCTTGGTTATCAACCGCATCGGTTGCATCCAAGTCATTGGGATTTACATAGAGGATGTTACCACGAACATTCTTCAGGAAATTATCTAAGCGACTAAGTGGCATTTTCTCTTTGGCGCGGTAATTCTATTATGACCTATTTATCAAAAAAGTAATAGGGTAATTTTTTACCTAGAGTTTTTTTGCCCCTATTTTTGAAATAAAAAGTTGATTTTGACTCAGGGACCCACTAACATATCACAGTAAGCTATAATGTCATCACTAACTACTGCACGAACTAATGTTAGAACGTTCATAAACTCATCACCTGTATCACAATTCACTATCTTTTTTTCTCCCTCATTAGAATATAAGTAGAAAGTTCTAGCGCAAGTATCTATAACTACTCTAGTTAAATATTCATCATCTTCACTTTTTGTAGTATAATCCTTTGGATCATGGTCTGAATCAACACTCATAAAACTTTAATATTATTTGGGTATTGTAACACATCTATTAAAAAATGTCAATCATCCTTTAATGTAGCATTAACTGCATAATAACAATTGATAGGTCCGGCAGTCTGTGATTTCACAACAACCTGCTTACCCCATTTAAAACTATCAACATATAAATCTTGAAAAGATCCTATAGGAGTTAAAGTAATTGAAATAGTCTCCAAATCAACTTTATTTGCCCACTCTTCAGGAAGATTAATAATAGTAGTATCTTTCATGGTCCCATGATAAGTCACTCTGTTATCAGACATAAATTTCACCTCAATCTAGTTTTATTTAGATTATAGCATAAAATCCCTTTTATAGTAAGATCTGACATATTCCACTAATTCATCAGTTCTTTCTACCTTATTATAATGAGGATCTAAGTATTCTAGATAAAGATTCTGTCCTATCTCATTTTGTATGTAATCAGACTCTAACTCTCTTATAATAAAATCTACTGACAACTTTTCACTCATCCAATACCCAAAATCCTCACCAAATCCATCTTCAAAATTCCAAAGATGAGTCATACTATTAATATAATCCACTTGTGGTCTAAACCACCCTTTAGGATGAAATGGATGTGATTTTAATGATCTGTATCTTTCTATTGGATCTCTTATAATAGCAATTTGTTCAATATGTGCAACATTCAGATGTTTCTCATATAATTCTCTATGAAAATGAACAATCTCAACACCATCAATAGTTTTCCATATCTTTTGTTCTGATTCAAACCCATTCATTCTAAGGTTCTCTTGTATAAACCTACCAGCAGTTCTAGGTATATGGACAAAAAGGAATCTCCTTCCAGTTTCTTTATGGTGATATGTGGGCATTAAACCAAAAAGATAAAATAAATCTAGTTCCAGACTCAACTTCACTTACATGGTGAAGATACTCTCTATTGGAAAATATTAATAACTTTCCAGTCTTTGGTCTAACGTCAAACCATACCTTCTCATCTAGAGTATCAAACTGAGTATGTCCTCCAGTATAATTATCATTCAAATAAAGAAATGCTGCTAAAACGTTAGGACTAAACATCTCAGACTTATCAAAATGTGGTTTCATAAATGTACCCTTAGGCCATTTTATTACTCCACAATAATCCAGCTGTATATTATTATTAAATGACTTACAAATCTTAGTTACCTTACTAATAACACTTTTAAAAAGTTCATCCTTAGTTAATTTAAGAGTTACAGGACGTACATCTCCACCTAGATAAATTGCTCCATAATCACCATCAGGTTCGGGTATTTCGGGAGCATAACTCAAACTCTCCTCCGAGTTAGAATGAGTCACAGTTTCAAGAAATGAATCATTCTCTTCATGAAGATCAATAAATGGTTGACATAAAGAAGATCTTAAAAACTCCTCTTCAATATACATTACCTTCTTCATTTCCGATTATACCAAATACTCAGAGCGAATCTTTCAGCACCCTCAATCTTAGTAACATGATGTTTATAGATTGAATTAGAAAAAACGAGTAACTTTCCTGTTTCTGGTTTTATTTCACACTCCTCAAAGGCAGTATATCCTCCAACAAAATCATCATTTAAATAAAGAACTGCAGCAAACAAATCCGGTTCTTGATTAGGTCTTGATGGATCAATGTGAGGTTTCATGAAAGTACCAACAGGCCATCTCACAACGCCAGCATAGTCTAATAAAACTCTATCATCAAAACTCTCACAAAGAGTAGTTACCTTTTCAACTATATCATTCTTTTCCATCTCCAAATACAGACCATCAACATGTGTGAGATATGTGTTTCCGCCTCTATCCTCACTACCATAAGGAGCTTCATCTTTATTTGATTTAGAAAGATCTATAAGTTCTTGACATTCACTAGGAGAAATAAAATTCTCCTCAACATAAATTAATTTCTTCACCTAGTTACTGTATTTTGTGGTCCTGCATACTGAGGATCATTATATACTCTCTCTCCTTCAGGTACTGTATGAAAATTAGGATCAGGATAATCACTACATGACTCACCTTCATACTCAGTTATGAGTGGATTAATATCCTTTCTTTCTGCATATACATGGTAAAAACAATTAATAGGTAGTCCAGCCTTTGCTTGGAGATAAATTCTCTCAGAATCCCATCTCTTTACTATAATATCTTGATGTGCGCCAATAGGTTGAAGTTGAACTGAAATACTATCTTCATGAACAAGATCTTTCCAATAATATGGAAGTTCAATCTCACTTTTATGTTGCAATCTTCCCCTATAATAAACACCAGTTTCTGGTCCTTCAATACAAGAGTAACGTAATCTATATCCTTTCTTGGATGGGTGTTCTATATCAAAAGGTTTTGGTTTACCATCAGCAGAAGAAAACCTAGCAGTTAAAGTAGGGGGTGAAAGAGCTGCAAACATTCCATCTCCAGCACAGAAAAGAGGCATTGCTGAACCACCACTTACATTAAGAGCAAAAGTAGTGTCTCCATCACCAGCTATTCTAGCATTACCTTGAACATGAAGTGATCTAGGAGGAGCATCTGATTCATCATTAGTATCATTTCCTATCATTACTGTAGCATTTATAGATCCAAAGTCTCCTGCTTCTCCTACCTGTAAAGGTCCTTGAATATAAGCAGACCCTCTCACTTCTTCAGCGCCAGTCTTCAATGCTGTGGGACTTCCACATCCTACAAACAACCTTTTTCCTACTTCTAAATCTGGAACCTTCATTTTACCTCCTTTAAATTAATCAACATCAGGCGGAACTTCATTTGCTGCACGATAAGCTTCATCTTCTCTGAATTCTGCAGCAATAGTATCATCATTCATAGATTCTTGTGCCACAAATTTCTTAGCATTGGCTTCAGTACTAGATGGTCCACATTTGCTACCCTTAAGTTTAGTAGCACCATCAGCAAAGTCCATCAATCCACCATAGATATTCATAATACCATTACCAATAACTTCAACGGTTTTCTCTGAAAAGAATTTTGCTGTTTCTGTTCCTCTAATATCAACTGTCTTCGATTTTATTATAATCTTCTCATTACTGTCAAGTTTAATAACACCTGTATTACCATTGTAACCAGTTGCCTTTAATTCAATATCAATTGCCTCCATTCTAATTTTTCCTTTTGGCGCTCTAATGATGATATCACCACTAACAGCGTGCATATAAATGCCTGGTTCATTCGCAACATTATTAAGAGTAGTCCTTACATTATCTCCAGCTTCTACCTGAAAAGATCCAGGTGACCTACACATAGTTCCATACTTACGGGTCCTACTACCCGTATAATCCATAGTAATATAGTGCTTCCAATCATGTCCATTTCTTAATGCAACTGCAGATCGAACATTATCTAAATGATAATGACCGAACTTAAGTTCTCCATCTCTAGTACCATATCTAACAGTATAGAAATTCCTTAATGCATTTACTAGTGAAGTGACTGCCATTTATGTTTCGTCTGTAGGTTCTTCTAGTTGATCTTCTCTAGGAATCTTATAAAGATCTGTGCCTTCTCCAATCTCCTCCCAAAGAGGTTTCTCCTTCTCTTTAGGAGTAGTAATAGGAGCATCCGATTCTACAGTAGAAGGATCAAATGCTTCAGCAGAGAATGCTCTCCTTGTATCTGGTATAACTCTAGGTTCAGGAACTGGATAAGGAACATTACCAACACAATCAATAACAGATACTAACTTGTCTTGATAAGTTGGTTCCTTAACTTGATCTTCAGCTATTCTATCTATACAGAATTTAGGTAAGAGTTGAGCATTAAATCCAGTTTCCGATTTAATCCATATAGATGGCATAGTTTGGAACCCTTCACCACTCTCAGTCATTTTTATAGATACAACCCTTCCTTGATCATCAAAATTAGGAACAGCTAAAGCTCCTTTATTAGGTTCAATACTAATCTTATCGTCTGGAGAATAATTCCATCCAGGATCTCTAATTTGTATTTCACACAAGTACATAACAACAGGATAAGCTTGACTACTAGAAGCAGGATAAATTCCTGGATCAGGTCCAAGAGCTGTCACACCTGCAGCAAGTTTAGGAGACGTAAATCTTCCTCCCCTTTCTACAGTATGTGGAGAACCCCCTTTGATAGTTTCACCCCCTGTTAAAACCCTATATGGAATTTGTTCTTGTGCTTCTCCTCCTAATGTAGGAACTTCTACTTCTTGATCTTCTCTAGGAATATTATATAAACCAGTTCCTTCCCCAATTTCCTTCCACAAAACTGGTTCATCTTCTTGAGGAGTAGTAATCTGAGCAGCATTTCTTGCAGATTCTTCTTCCTGTAATAATAATTGCCTTTCCTCTTCTGGACTTAAAGATTCAGTAACAACTTCTGTACCTGGTGGAAGTAAAACAGTATCTCCAGGAACTACAGTAATAACTCTACCTGGAGGTTGAGGTATTTCAAGATCCCCATTTTCATGTGTAACAGATGTATCACTAGGATTAGCCCATACTTTCCCATCTCCTCCAGTACTTCCATCATAATTAGGAAGATATTTAATACCTGGTTCTAGTATATTAACAGCTATTATTCCTACATGTGTATTTCCATTCTCATCAGTCCAATCCCCCAAAACTGGTTCTGCATATGCACCTACTCCTTTTCCACAATCATCTATAATTTTTGCTTGTACATCTTCATCATATTCTTTTCCGAAATTAGTCATGTCAACTGCCATAACTTCACCTGCCTGTGAAACGATTACATTTCCAGCAGCACCATAACCTTTTCCACCAAAGAACTCTATTCTAGGAGGTCCACAAGCAATAGGTCCAGAATCACATCCATTAGCTCCAAATATTTCACTCATATCTAAATTAAAATCAAAATCAGGAGCTTTTAATTTGCCAAAATTAGCAGAAAAACCCTTAGCGATATTAGCGATATCTCCCATACCACTACTAGGAGTCATACCTGGTCCACTCCACATACTCCACTCAGTTACTGCGGAACAATTAGGATTCTCTTCACACTCTAAGAAAGATAATACATCATCAATAACTCCCAAAGCACCTCCTACTGACGTCATCATTCCAGTTAATCCATCAATAGCACCAAATATACCACTCAAAGAATTATCAATAGAATTAGCCAATTGCCCCATCATATTACCTATCATATTATCCACCATACATGGAGGAGTATTCACAGATTTCTTAACAGCATCACTCAAGAAATTTTTAAGAAGATCTTCTAATCCATTAGCTAATCCTCTAAACTGACAAGAAACAGCATCATTAGCTTTCTCTACTTGCTCTTTTAATTCTTGTCGAGAATTAGGCATCACATTATAATAACTAGGCTTTAAACCAGTATTCAATTTTTCAATAGTATTCTTTTGAGATTGTCCCAAAATATCCTTCATATCTCCAGCAATTTGTCTGGAAGATTCATCAACTAATTTCTGTATCTGTGCATCAAAATCTGTGGTTGCTCTAGAAATAGAATACTTAAACTCACTCTTAGCTCTTTGTATTTCCTGAGCCTTATTGACCATATTTTTAATCTGTTGCGTAATCTTGGTTGTAGGTATTGGTCTACAATCAGAATTAACTGCTAATGCTTCTGTTCTCTGCCCATCTTCCATTGCTACTTGAGAGGCCATATCAGTAGTGCTTTCCTGTTGAGCACTCTCATTAACATATTCATTATTAGGAGTACCTGCTGAACCATCAGCATTACCTTCTATATCAGCAACTGTTCCTCCTCCTGGTTCAGATTTAGTACCAGTAGTGGCCATCTGATCCTTTTCATCATATCCACTGAAAGGAATAAACCCACAATTCTCGGGCACATTCTTCATTATTGGATTGTAATCATTATACCCAATACATCCCATAATTACAGGTTGTTGAGCATTCTCTCCATCTAAAAAGAATCCAAAAACAAAAGTACCTTGAGTAATATTAGCTGTTTGAGAAGATGCACGTCCTCCACCACCAGCAGTAACAGGATACATTAAAGTTGCCCAAGGCAATTCATCATCAGGAACATCATCAGTACTACATCCATGATATCCCATGATGCGTACTTTATATCTGTGTCCAAACCCTTTGATATCTTGATTGTTAGGAACAGGAACCCCAAATATATTATCGCACCACACCATAGCCTGAACTACCTGACCTATCCACCAGATAAATCCATCTTGACCAACAAAATGTTTTTTAAATAATGCGTCCATTATTGTGTCTTCCTACCAAAAGAATCCCTTACTAATCCAAGACTAGTATATGTGCTATCAGGGGTAATCCTATGACACACGTTTGCTATCATATATATGCCTCCGGTTTCAACATTCACCTCTTGTGATTCTCCACCTTTCAATTCAGCAAAATCACATTGAACTAAATCACCTGCCTTAAGACTAAAATCTCCAGGGATAGTAATATTTGTCTTAACAGTAAACAATTGATTATATCTCATGATACCTTGAACCATTGTATCAGCAACCTTATAAGTAGCTTCTGCTGGTTGATCTTTCCAATGCTCCAATTGAGATATCATATCTGTTCCTGCAGGTAGAGTTCCTACATCCAATACATGTGTCATTAACCTACTAGGAGATGCTGTAAATTCTTCTGCTATTGTTTCTGTTATAGGAGTTGTTCCTGCTGAAGTTATTTTATCTTCTTGTTCTTCTGCAAGGCTAAAAGGTCTATTAACATAATTAAAAGCATAAAAATCAAAGAAAAGAGAAGTATTATTATACTGACCTAACATTAGATTATTACCCAAATCAATATCACTATCAATGGTATAACTCAAAATCTTCGCATCATATCCATCTGGCAAATTAGATTGAGTAGCATTATTATGAATATATTTTTTAACTGTATCTTGTGTGAAAAGTTTATCAATGGATTTAAAATGATACCCCTCACGTGTCTGATAAAATAAATATCCTGCTGTTCCACCAATAACATTCCCTCCTCCTTCAGAAGACATTTCAGGAACAGCTCTAGATGCTAACCAAGTTAATACATAAAAAGGTTTTCTAGTATTACCCATAAAATTATAATCTAAAGCAGTAGTATCAATATCAAGTTCTTCCTCATACTCCATTACCTCTGTCAATATAGATCTAACATGATCTGAAATTTTTCCTTCATACCTTTTCATTACCCTGGTTAGATCATTAGAAAAGAATTCTTTAGATGCGAAATCAAGACTATAAAAATCTTGTTGAGTTCCAGGAACTGAATCTCTCACCCTATTCACATACATTCCTCCAGGATAAGTTAATTCAAATCCATTAGCATCAGCAATAGTAATATCAGTTCTTTCACCACCCCTAATAGGGAGACCATCTAAAGTACTTTCCTTAGCTGTAGTACTAGATCCATCAGATTGAAATCCACTTTCAATCATAATAGCAGTAGCAGTTGCTACATTAGATAAAACACTTTCATAATAATTGAATTCCTGTACACCAGCTGATAAATCTACGGCATAATCTTTAAAGTTAGAAGATATCTTAAACTTTGCTATATTACCTGATTCTTCTGCTGGATTACTAGTAGGCATATTTTAAGCTTTGTAGAGTAGTCCCTTCACTTGGGCTTTGTAATAACTATTTAATGCTTCACGAGATCCTATTGGGAGAATAGTACCTTTAGTTGTTCTTATTGAACCTCCCTTACCTTGAGATTGACTAGGAGGAAGCATCACTGTAGTTTGTCCAGTCTTCTCATAATCTGTTTGAGTATCTAAACCATTAGCACTAGTATTCTTTTCTTTACCTACTTCAGCTTTAACTTCTCCACCCTCCACCGAAGCACTTTCTGCTTCTACCTCACCAGGAGGGAAGAATGATTTAATTAAAAGAGGTATAGTTTTAAATGGATTTAATAACTGTAGTAGATTAGGAAACTTGGTTACATAACCATCACCATTAACATATCCAATCTCCTCCAGCCAGTCTTTTAATCCAAGGAATTCAGCTGCCTTAGTCAGAGCTGTCCATCTTCCACCACCTTCAGGAATATCAATAGCTGTTTCTGTAAGGAATCCAGTTATATATCTTTTAATTCCACCACCAACCCATTCTGCTGCAGCCTTTCCGCCCGTAAGTATTTGAGTAAATTTCGCTTTAGTTTTCTCAACTACTCCTTCCATTCCCCCACCACTTGCAAGGGTATAAAATAAATCACCAACAAATTCACCAACAATCTCACCTATTATTGTTCCCAGAATAGGAATAGGTATAAATGTTCCAGCCAATCCACCTAATGCAGTACCTAATGCTTTGAATAAAGTTTGTTGAGGTGGATCTCCAGATAACATGGATGCCAAGGCAACCATAAGAGGACCAATAACAGGTATCCTCCCAAAAAGACCTTTAGCTTTACTTAATAATCCTCCAGCCTTACCAAGAAGTTTTCCAGCACCTTTACCAACTTTACTCAGAACTCCTCCACCAGCCTTTGCACCACCTTTAAATAAACCTCCAAGCATTCCTTTAGCACTCTTAAATACTCCACCAACTGCTCCCTTTACTCCTTTAATTGCGCCACCAACCGCGCCCTTTACTCCTTTAACTGCTCCCCCAACGAAATCTTTTGCTCCTTTAAATGCGCCACCAATAAAATCTTTTGCTTTAGTAATCCCACTACCTACAAAAGTTTTTGCTGATTTAAGTGTTCCACCAACAACATCTTTTACCTTAGTAATTCCCCCACCTATAATATCTTTAGCACCTTTAACTACACCAGTTACAGCATTACCTACTGCCTTAAAAGCATTACCAACTTTTCCTGCTACCTTACCTACATTCTCAAATACCTTAGGGAAAGCATTCTTTACAGCATTCCACGCTCCCTTAGCAGCATTTGCTAATACATCTTTAATCTTATTAACTGTATTACCTATCCATCCAGTTATTGCATTTCCTACTTTCGCGAAGGCACTTGTTATTGCCTTTCCAGCTTTTAAAAATGGATCAAGAGCAGCCTTAGTAGCACTCTTAAACATTTTACCAAGTCCTTGAATACCTTTTAATAAAGCTTTAGGAATCTTCAACTCCCATAATAAAGCCCTAATTATCCAGAAGAATTTATGAAATCCATCTATCAAACCCTTCCACATGGCACTCATTTTCTGAACGCCTTTAACTAAAAATAAAACTAGACCACCTATAGCAACATTCCATAGGAATCTAAAAATTGCTGCTAAAGGATTTTCTGCCTTCTTCTTTACCTGAGAAACTGCGGCACCTGCTAAATCAGGTTTCTTTTTAGATTCTAATGCTGCTTCTCTTGCGTCTTGCTTAGCTTGCGCTTTTCTTTTACGTATATTTTGTGCTCTTTCCTTAAACTTTTTACTTTGAATTTCAGTTAACCGAGCAATTGCCTCTGTCATTCCTGCAATATTATCAATCTTCTGACTAAGAGATTTAAAATCTACTTTTCCCTTAATCTTTCCTGTATTAACAAGAGATCCTCCTTGCTCACCCATCAAAGGTGTAGTGGCTACAGATCCTCCAGGACTAGCAACTATAGACCCTCCTCTACTTTCTCCAGGAATCATTGAATCCAGAGCTTCTTGACCTAACTCCTGCGCTTTTTCCTTCCCTTTTCTCTTAAGAAATTTCTTACCTCTATCAATAGCAGTATCTTTAAGTTTATCTTTAGCGAATTTCTTAACTGCTTTCTTAGTTACTCCTTTCTTAACAGCAGCAGTAGCACCTTTCTTTAATGTTGCGCTAGCTACCTTCTTAAGTAAAGCTTTAGCTGCTACTTTTAATGATAATATTACTGCGGACATGGTTACTGGTTCTGGCATCTATCTTACCCCACAATATTATAGATAGATTTAACAATAAGAAGCGCACTATTACCTTCATCCACTGCATGTATAACAGGAAGTTTTGCATTCTTAGGAGCTCCGCCACCTCCACCAGACGTAGACCCAGGAGGAGATGAAGGAGGAATAACAGTATTAACAGATCCACTTGGAGGATCAGGAGGTGATACCATTCCACCACCAGCAAAAGCTTTAACCTTCATCAAAGTTGGTTGGTTGGTTCCACCACCTGCAGCATTCATCTGCATCAAATTTTCAACACCAACTTTTTGAACAGCACCTTTACTCATTACAAACTCACCAGGTGTTAACATAGCAGGAACTGTATCCTTATTACCAGATCCAGGAACTGTTCCACCTTTATTCAATCCAACAGCTTTTGCAGTCTCTCTTGGATCTACAGATGATCCTCCAGTTTCCTGATCCATCTCTATTGCTGCTGTTCTTTTTGCATCTGATGCTTTCCATGCATCACTAGCATTAAGAATAGGAAAAAGTTGTTGTTGCGGCATACTTACAAGTCTTCCCTTATCATCAGGGTACTGTACCACATCCATAAAATTAACATCTTCATATCCTTCTTCCTTGCGTAGAGAATCAACAAGTTGCGTCTGATGTTCTATTAAATCAGGCATACCAATAGCACCACCCAATTCAGTCAATTCCTCTTTATCCTCTACTACCTTACCCCCTTCTTCCTTGTGAATAGATTTTAATTGTGTAAAATCATAATAAAATTGGGGTGGTAACATCTGACCCATTCCATATCCTTCATTTACAGCAGAAGATTTATCTGATTCACCCTTTTCACCAGGGACTAAACCACCACCACTCATAGCGACAGCTCCTCCTCCTGATGGAGCAGAAGGAGCTTTAGGATCATCAGCAAGAGGAATAGTAGGTATGTTAGTATATTCTGGTATCTCTGGTATTGAAACCTTTGGAATTTCAATATTAACAAAAGGTAGAAGATTTATTGCTTTATTAATACCATCTATTATAAATGCGAATCCATCATTCAAAAATGAATGGAAAGCATTAAGAGGTTTTCTAAAAAGATCCCATAAAAATCCAGTCACACCATTAAAAATAGTAATTACTCCATTAATAATATTCTTAATAGGATCTAAAAGTCTCCACGGATTTTCTAATATCCTTACCAGACTCAATATTATTCCACCTAATACAATGTTAGTAAAAAACCTCAATATATCGCCAATAAGATTACCAACAGGCTTAACAGCCTTATCTAAAGCTCCTTGTATGGGATTCCCTTTATCTTTCTTTGCTTCTAATCCAGCTTCTGTTGCTTCTTGTCCTGCTTTTGCTGCAGATACCTGAGACTTATCATCTAAATCTTCTCTTGCTTCTATCTGACCTTCTATATTTCCAAGAATCTTACCAAGACTCTCCTCAATTCTAGTCAGACTTGGATCTAAAAAATTATTTAAGAAATCTAATATCTCACTTATCTTATCGTCCTGTTTCTCATTAATAACCTCTGGTTCATCTTCCTCAGGTTTTTTAAGATCTTGAAACTCAGTGCCCGGAAGTAATCTAGACTTATCTAACATCTTAGGAGAATCTTCTCCACCTTTACCCATTTCATCTCCACCTTGGGCAAGGACTTTTGTAATAAACTTTTCAAAATCTATCTTTCCAGACTTAGCAGCCTGTGCTCCTTCTTTCTTCTGATCCTTACTTAAATATTCTCCACCAATAGTAGTATCAGACCGAAACTCGTCAAGATACTTTGAGTACCTATCTCCTCCTAAGAGTTTCTTGCCATTTACTCCTTTAGCCATGCTGCTTTTGTCTTTGTTTGAGTTCTTCTTCCTCTAGGTGTGCCTTCAGAAGAGAAACATAAACGTCACGCTCCCAAGGTATCAAATTTTCAATCTCAGTTAATGAGTATTTATGGTACTGCATCAAGGCAAAATTAAGTTTATAATAGCCTTCTAAGTCCATATGACTCATCCCTACGCGAAAAAAGACGATAAACCCTCCAATACTACAGTGCTAGTCTTTTTAGTCTTAGGGTTAGTTACTTCCACCTCATGAGAAAGTTTAGGCATAGTCTCAAAAAACTTCTCAATCTCCTTAAACTGACTTGAATTCATCTGTTCTAGAAAATCATTCATCTCTTTCTTAGAACAATCAGATGCAGTCCAAACTTCTTCTTCACTATAAATTTTGTCTATGCAAGTAGCAATAAGACTAAATGATTTCTCAATATTAGCATCATCATTAATATCAAAATTATTACTAATAAATTCACTCAAAGATGGATACTTCATCTCCATCATCAAAGTATTATCAATTTTAATCTTGTTTGTATGATCTTCAGATTCTTTAACTTGAATATCATCAATATTAATAGTTATTGGAATTGATGTAGTCTCATCATCTGGAGCAATAATACTAAGTTCTACTTCTTCCCCAACAGACTTACCCCTAATATTAAGAAAAAGATATTCAATATCAAAAGTAGGAAGTTTATCTACTTTAATTCCTTTAGTTAAAACACAATTTTTAATTACAGTTTTAATAGCAGTTGTGATTTGCTTTGTATCTTCACTCTCCAATGCAAGAACTAAAAGTTTTTCTTCTTTAACTAAGAAAGGTCTATACTGTATAGTAGCTTTCGTAGAAGGAAGCACCAGTTCATACGTTGGTGCAGCAATTTTTGGTAAAGGCATAATCTATGCAATTCAGTATTATTATATATAAGGTTATTTTTTAAAAATTTCTAACACCCTTTCTATTTCTCACATAACGAATGTAAGAAAATGTGACATTACATCTTAAAGCATCACTAGGTCCATATGATACTGGCATAGATGTAAAACTCTCAGGAAAAGCTCCAACAAAAGTATAATCTAATTGTTTTGGTTGCTCATAAACAATTCTAGGAGATTGTCTAGTTCCTCTATTTCCTGGAGAAATATCTTTTTCAAATTTAGATAAGAAAACTTCAGTCCTATATGACATAGGATAACTCATTCTCATATTAGCATATCTACTTTTATATTGATCTCTATTTTGAGTTAATCCTATTCCACTTATATAATCAATCCACCCTTCAAAAAATTCAATTACATTATAATTTTTATCTACAAGAAATGTAAGATCCATAGTCCCATCATACATTCTACGATATGCCATCTTCTCAGACACACCAGCATAATCATTAGTCACATCATGAGTAGCCAAAGCAGAGCCAGGAAGTACAGCTGCTTCACAAAGTAATTCTAAATTCTCCCCTTGCTGTTCATAGATAAATTCTCTACCACTCTCTTTTAAAAAACCAAGAACAGTGGAAGGTGGTTGAAGCTTCACTTGATAAACCGAAGTCTGAGCTACATTTAATATTCTACTCTTAAGCTCTGAAGTTTTATATTGTCTAGGAGTTATATTGGGAGATCCGCTCGCCATCTATAAATAAATTTAGTTACTATTACTATGTAGGTGAGAAATGTCTAATGGCTGGTACTTATAAAAGTATTTTTAAACCTAGACATCCCAGTAAATATCTTGGAGACTCTAGTAACATTATTTGTAGAAGTAATTGGGAAAGAAAATTCTGTAATTACTGTGATAGTAATGAAAATATAATTTCTTGGGCATCTGAAGAATTTTCTATTCCATATATTTCTCCACTTGATAATAGACGTCACAGATACTTCCCTGACTTTCTAATTGAAGTTAAAGAGTCTAATGGAATACTCAAAAAATATGTGATTGAAATTAAACCTAAAAGACAAACTCTTGAACCCAAGAAAAAATCTAGGGTTACAAAATCATATATTAATGAAGTAAAATCCTATGCTATTAACCAAGCTAAATGGAAATATGCTCGTGAATTTTGTAAGGATAACAGACTCGAATTTAAAATCATAACAGAAGATCAGCTTTATGGACGAGGAACTGGAAAGATATCACGAAGATAAAACAAATAGGCTAGAACATGTAGCCAGTAGAATCAACGAGATGCAAACTCCAGATGATATGATGCTGGCAATCACTGAAATTCTAACTGACACGGAATTAACTCCAGATGTTGGAAAATTTTATACCTTTATATACTCACCTAAAACACCTCGTATTAGGTATGATGAGTTCCCATTAATTGCATGTGTTGGTCTTTTTAGATGGGGATTCAGAGGAATGAACTACCATTGGGGCGGTGCATTCAGAAATTATACCTGGGAAGAAGTAATAGGACAACTACATGTTGCCTATCCTTTAGAGATGCAAGACCTACGTTCCTTCCCCTATCAAAATTACAAGATAAATATATAAAAGTTATTGCGTAATGATACAGAACTACCTATTAAAAAATAAACAGGGGGTATTTTGATGATTCAAGATACTACTGGGTGGAACGTACTAACTAATGACCAACTGGCAGATTTGGGTCTGGACAAAATTCAAGGCGCCATTAAAGCAGACTTCCCTTTGAATAAAAAAATTGGGACTACAAATGTAAAACAGACTGTATATTCTATAGCAAATAAAATAACAGGTAATATAGAAACATTCGAAAAACCAGGAGGAGCACTAACAGGAGCTGGTCAAAAAATATATTCTTTAGCAGCAGATACTAAACAAGAAGTAATACACCATCAACCAACCTTTGATGCTTTCTTTACTGGTGATAATGCTAGACAACTTGGCAATTTAAATAAGTCTACCAAAAAAGCAGTATTAGGTTTTGCTAAAAATGATGTAAACCTCAATATTCCAGGAACTAGAGAAACTTATAAAAGAATAAGGGAAGCTAAAGGATATAAATCCTTAGCAAATATGTATGAAGGTACTACTGAAATCAATAATGAAAATATACAAGCAGTTAAAGATGGTAGACAATGGCCGCCAGGAGATTTTCTCTCAGTTTTAGGTCCTGCTGGAGCTTCTATATCTGGTGGTGTAGGATTCGTTCAAGGCTTTATGGCCAATGAAAGACTACAAGCAAAATCATTTACTACTGGAGGAACTCAAGAAGTATTAAGGTATCCTCGTCAAAGTTTAGAATCATTTGGATATGATTACATTTCCATCAAAGCATTTCAATATGTTGCTTCTGGGTTAAAAACTGCAGCAACTAGTAAAGGAAATAAAAAAACTGGATTTGGTTCTGGAGGAAGATTTACTCAATCATTCGAAACAATCCAACTTCCTATGATACCAGCCACTGAAACTTCTAGTGTAGGTTGGGGTCAAGATAGTTTAGATTCTGTAAAAGCAGGAATGGCTGATGCAGCAAGTGGTGCTATTCAAGAAATAGCAACCCTCGATGTAGCTGGGCTAGGAGCAAAAGCAGGTGAATCTGTGAGTATGATGAAAAGTTTAGTAGCAGACAATCCTGGTACTGCCGATGCTGTTAAAGCATACTTTGCTGGTCAAGCAATAGGACAAAACGTTACGGCACGTGCTACTGGACAAATTATTAACCCTAATATGGAATTACTCTTCAGTGGTCCTAGTTTAAGAAACTTCAATTTCAACTTTACTCTTACTCCCAGAGACCCAGAAGAAGCAAATATTTGTAAAAGAATTATCAGAGCAATGAAAAGAAACATGTCTCCTCAAAGAGAAGGAGTTGGTCTTTTCTTAAAGAGTCCTAGAGTTTTCCAAATAGAATATATGTTTGGCCGTGATTCTAGTACACCACAATTACATCCATACTTGAATAAATTTAAACCATGCGCATGTAAAAATTTCTCAGTTAATTATCTTCCTGATGGATCTTATGCAACTTATAGAGATGGTTCACTAACATCTTATCAAATTACAATGTCATTTGGTGAAATTGAACCTATATATGCTGATGAATACCCAGAAAACGAAAATAACATGGGATACTAAACATGGCAAAATCTTATTTCCAATATCTTCCAGACTTTGATTATGTCAGTAGGCTTCCCAGGGCTCAAAGTATATCTGACTATATTAGGGTAAAAAATCTTTTCAAAAGAACTAAAATAAATGCTGATGTCTTTCAGGATTTATCTTTCTTTACCAAATATCAAATTGTGGGTGATGAAAGACCAGATAATATAGCTCATAAAATTTATGGCAATGCAAATCTAGATTGGGTAGTCATGCTTTGCAATAATATGACTAACGTGGAAAATGAATGGCCCTTAGAAGAAACTTCCTTCCACAACTTTCTCTTAGCAAAGTATGGTTCAGAAGAAAAACTCCATAATATTCATCACTATGAAACTAAAGAAATTGTAAACTCTATGGGAAAAGTAATTATCCCCAAAGGGTTAGAAGTTAATTCCACTTTTTCAGTAACCTTTTTTGATACTGGAGATAATACAGAAAAAATTGTTACCGGAATAGCACAAGCATATACCAACCAAGAATACGAAGAAAAAATTCAAAATGAAAGAAGAAACATTTTCTTAATAAAACCTAACTTTATAGGTTTAATTACAGAAGAAATGGAAAATATTATGCCTTACCAAAAAGGAAGTACTCAATATGTTTCTAAGAACGTAGTTAGAGGAGAAAATATCAGATTATATGTTTAAAACTACAAAAAGAAATAAACAAGATAAAAGAACTAAAAAGGGCAATGGTAGAACCATGGCCCAAAAGAAAGCAGATAGAAAGAAAAAAAAGTAATAGGCATAAAAAAATACTGGGATTATTTTTCCCAGTATTTTGGAATTAAAAGTTGAATTTCCCTCAGCTCTCAGCTAATTTTGCAAAGTAACTCATAGGATCTTCTTCATCTTCTACCTCAGTAGAAACCTTTTTACTTTCCTGATAAGACTTCTCCAATTTACTTAGGACTTCTTCTTCAGTAACCTTCTTGGTTTCCTGAGCAGCATATCCATCGTACTCAGTTGCATCTTCTACAACTTTAGAGGTACTTTTATTACCAAGAACATAACCAAGACGTCTCTTCAGTTCATCATAAGTCTTGAACTGATCTGCAGCCACAAAAGCAGTCAATGAATGCTGCTTCTTCCACAATGCTTCCAATGCATCATCATCATCTAGAAGAGGAGCAGGAGAATCAAACTCTGACTTATCATAGTTCCAAAATCCATCCTTCTTCTGCAACTTCAATTTAAAATTAGCGCCTGCCCAAAAATCAAAAGGATTAATTGGGGTCTCATCCTCAAACTCTGGTTGCATTACATCCATGATCTTATCAAAGATCTTCTTACCAAACTTGTAAAGAAAAACTTCACCCTCATTCTGAGGATTAGCAGGATCTTTTACAACATAGATGTTTGCATAAAAGGATAACTTACGCTTTTGCCTACGTACTATATCCTTATCTGATTCATTACCACTGTTCCACAGAGATCTGTTTAGATCACCAACAGGATCTTTTCCTCCTACAGTAGTCAAGGAGTTTTCAATATACCATCCTCCAGGACCTTGGAATGCGTGAGAAAATAACTTTACCCAAGGAAGATCTTCTCCATCTGGTGCAGGTAGAAATCTAATAACAGCATAACCGTTACCACTCTTATCCATCTCTGGTTTCCAAAGACGATCATCGGTGTTACTACCACCTGTGTTATTCATCTTCTCGACTTCTTTAACTAACTTACTAGTCAAAGAGCCCAAAGAGCTCTGTTTTTTAAGGTCGTTAAAACCCATTTGTATTACCTCGTATTAGGTGTATTTGGCTTGTGTGTACTCTATTATTCTATCAAAATAATCAAGACTCGTCAAGAGCCTTTCTCATATGATTAATTTGTGTTTTCATTGTAGAAAACACCAGTCCCAGATCAGATCCTTCAGCAACGCCGAACATAGAAGCACTCTTCATAATATCGTCCTTCATTGATTTGGCTTGTGGATCGTCAGATAAACTCAATCTAGCATAAAGAACTTGCTGTTTATCTAATAATTTTTCCAATGCATTAACATGATAAAGTTTATCTTTATTATCCATATTAGTAAAAGTAAAGATGTTGGAATAGACTTTTTCTTGTAAAGCCCGTATCTCATTCATCTCTTCTTGTACAATTTCAGAATCAAAAAAACTCATTGGGAAACTATATTTTTTAGGATTTTTTTATAACGGAATACATCTATATTTATGAAAGGAGAGTACTTTTTTATCTTCATACTAACAGATTTCCAGACAGGATCATACTCCGATATTTTCTTATCAAAGTCAACTCTATATGACAATATTTTATCATAGATAACCATACTTTCAAGTGAGGTATTCCCTCCCAAGTAACTCTTCAAAAGTAAAGGATGACCTTTAGAACAATCGAATACGTTATCTACTTTCTGATCATCAAATAAATTATGTGACTCTTCCTTAAAAGTATAAGCAAGAGACTGCATTCTTTTCCTCCAAGAATTATATGTTCGTTCTCCATGCTTAACTATGTTAGCCATGTATACATTCTGAGGATCTTCGTCAGTAGCAAAATTAGCAACAAAAAGATCTACAATCTCATTATCTTTATGTTGTCTAGATAATCTCTCAAAATAATGTCTGTCTTTTCTTTTATAAAAAGTTTGTACTTTTGCTTTAATATTTCTATTACCATCCATAGACCAATCATACGCATCCTTTGTGAAATGCGTCTTCATAGCAATAAAAGTTTTATAAGTATCAAATGGATTCACTTTAATCATAAAGGAAGTTTAGCATGAGAAGTTCTCTTCAGAAGATTTAATTCCATTGCTTCACACTTAAGTTTCTCTTTCAATGGTTTTGTAATCAACTTAGGTACTGATTCTACATCTAAATTATTCTTTTCACAAAAATGTACAATAGCATCTACATAACTCATGCCATTATTCTCATGAGCAATAGTTTCTATTGCTTCTGTAAATCTTTTGGCGCAATAGAATTTATTTTCTATTAACTCATCCAGATTTTTTCCTTCAGACTTTGCCATATTCTTGTAACTTGAAGTTAACAAACTCTCTAATATATTCGGAGAGTAACTTAATGTACTTTGCTTTATCACGCTCTTCATAAACTACAACCTCTCCATTTTCACAGGACATAATGATTACAAATTTCTTAACTGGTATTTCCTTCATTTCATATAACATACATGCATAAGCAGCACATTGTACAAAATAATGATCTATCCAATTACGTGGTTTAGGTTTCTTTGATGTCTTAAAGTCTACAATAGCAAGTTCACCTTCATAATCAGCAATACAATCAACTGTTCCTGCAACTCCTAACTTAAGACTATAAAGTGGTTTCTCAATTGCATGTACATTATCAATGAGATTCAACTTTGGTTTGGATTGCTTAAAAAGAAACTCAGATAAAGGTTGTACTGAAGGAAGATCCTTATTTAATAAGTAATTCTCAACCAAAATATGTGCATCGGTACCACGACTTGTAGCAGCCTTAGTAACTTTATCTGCAACCTCATTACCTACCTTTGCTCTCCATTCACGAAAGATTTCACGATTAATCCAACTAGTAATAGAAGTAATGGATACTAATTTAGATTCACCAGGAATATCATAATACCTAACACCACCAATAGTTTCTCTTTCTAAAGAAGGAAGATCAAGATCAACATGATTAAACATTACATCTCCATACCGAGTTCAAGTTTAGCAATGATATACTCCTTAACTAAACCACTTCTGCAGATATCCTCTGCATTAAACTCTATTATATCAAAGGAAGACATATTACGCAAGATACGCATGAAGTCTACTATACCTGTTTTCTCATTTTGTTTTACTAAATCTGTCTGACTAGCATCACCACAGAACATAATCTTAGTATTCTCACCGACCCTTGTAATCATTGAATCAAGTTCATGATAATTTAAATTCTGAAACTCATCAACAAGAAGGATTGCGTTATCAAAAGTAGTACCTCTAATAAAGGAAGTACTCCAAAAATCTATACTACCCTGTGCCTTTAAGTTACTATAAAGCATTTCAAAAGCAGCATCATCCATCAACTCAAACATATATTTTACCATATGCTTGTAAGGTATTTGATAAAGCCAGGACTTGTCTTCATGATCACCAGGAAGGAACCCAATTTCACGAGTAGCAACAAGACTCCTAACAATATATACTTTCTCGTAAGGTGTTTTTTGATCCAGGACATCTAAAAGAGATCTATAAAGAGCGATAAAAGTTTTACCAGTACCAGCACAACCGTAGGCTACTAAATTTTTTCCTTCATCATACTGATCAAAAAACTTCTCCTGATTAGGAGTAAGAGGTTCAATTTTCTTAATAAGATCTAAATTAAGAGGCTTCTTTCGTTTCATGAGTCTACTACTCATTCCATTAGGATTAGTACTTATACCAGAATTTGCTTTTTTTCTTGCCATAATCAATAAGGTCTTACAACAGCTCCTGGTGCTTTAGATGCTTTATGTAAAACATCATTCCATCCTGGGTGCGATTTGTGGAGTTTATCCGTCCACTCTCCGACTTCCCCAACACCAGCAGCTCCTTTAGACCAATCTTTATCCCAGTCAGGATTCTTCTTTCTCCATTCATCATAGGATTTCATAGACATAACGAGTTCTTTTTCTTCACCAGTCTCTTTATGTTTTATAGGATAGGTAGGCATACAATTCTTAATAATGTGTAAGATTATTTATCCCCATTCCAACGCTTCAGCTATGGTTGGGAACTGTTCAATAAATATTTTCTTACATTCATTAGCAACATCCATATGTTCTTTCTGGGTTCCATACCCTGAACGAAGTTTAATATAATGAATCCAAGAACGTGCTGATCCAGTCATGTATAATCTGGTAGGAGTAGCTAGAGGTAATACAAACCTTGCACATTCTTTTGCTACACCATCCTCTAACATCTGATTATACAACGCATATGCAGAACTGAAAAGGGTCTCCATTTGCCTGTTTAAACTCTCCACTACTTGAGGATCAAGATCATCAATACTATTCTGTCTATTCTTAGTATCTTGCCTTCTAAGTTCAGGCAATTCTACGTCACCTAAAAGATTACTATCAGCATACCTCTGACTAAACTCTTGATAAGTAAAACTTCTATGTCTTAAAATTTGAGCAGCAAGACCTCTAGTAGTTTCTATTTCTAAGGTCATAAAAGCTTGTTCAAAGACGGACCAATGACCGTGCTTTATGCAGTAACTCAACAAACCAGCTACTTTTGGATTGTCCTGGTTCTTTGGATTGCTTACTCTTGCTACGTACCCCATGTGCTGCTCTGCTTCTGGAGTTACGCTCACTAACTTCACGTTCATGTTGTTTCTTTTCAGTCTTTATACGTTTACGTACCATCTTAGCATAGTTCACATCTTCTTTACTGTAAAGTTCAGGATGTTTTTTTGCTAATTTAATGATCCTTTTTGCTGCCTTCTTGTCCTTCATGCTTACTGAAATACGCTCTAAAATAATCAACTATGCCACTAGTGGTTACTTGTTTCTCTGTCCACTCATCAGCACATTCATAGATGTCTCTGAGAGAGTATTTAGCACCAGGTTGAATATCACCATACTTCTTAAGAAGAATGGATAGAGCTTCAGATCTTAATTTAAGTTTACTATCCCAATCATAGGTCATACAGTGTCATCCATCGTCATCCTCAAAAACTTCATCATAATGGGTTGGGGGTGCGGAAAATGCGTAATCTTTCTGCTTATTAGTATAAGCACTTACGTCAGAATAAACCTCTGATTCTAGTTCATTAACTATATTCTTGAGGTCGAATAACAAAACCTTTAGTTTTCCCTTATCCATGGCTTTATTTTTATTTAGAAATTCTACACAAAAAAAGAGGACCTGTCAAGCAGATCCTCTTCTATGTCAAGTAAGATTAACTCACCTTGCACATACAGTTTTTTCTTCTGTATGCTTAATGCCTCTGTAAACGAGTTCAGAGACTTGCTTCTGACAGTTTTTGCTGTCATTGGTATTGTACTTAATACCACGATATGTGACTTGTGCCATTGGATTACTCCTGAAGTAGTTGGGATTTTACTCCGTTCCTTCAGTCGGCGTTTGCGTCCTCGAAACATGCATCAGTATTAATCTTTATTACTTCAACAAGCGATAGCTTGTCTTCATCTGTTATCTGTCTATTACGTCTGACACCGTTGATTAAATCTTCGGCCTCAGCACATGCAAGAGCAGTGGCTAATAATGGTGCAAATGGTATCATAGGATGAACGATCCGTTCCGCGTCGGCTTACTTGCGACCCTTATGGGTTGAACGATGTGTTAATATTAACACAGTTATACTATATAGTCAAGTTTAATTGTATTGTATGATACAATTTTATATTATTTTAAGGGTTTACCATTCTTGTCAACCAAACCAAGTTTTTTTACTTGGCCTAGATTAGATTTATTAAATTTTTTAACCCTCTTATATTCTTTGATAAGTTTATCCACTTCATCTTTAGGTATATTAACTTTTAATTCCTCCCCTTCAAATCCTTTTCCTTCTTTTTCTATGTACTCATTTATTCCATTCTGAAGTTCACCTTCTATGATATCATGGATTTGATTCCTAATATCCTTACTCATCTTCCGCCCCATTCAATATCAGGATAAGCTTTTGCTATAATCTCCTGATTAAGTTTAGGATATTGAGCAACTAATCTTTTATCCTTCACAAGACATAAAATATCTGCCTCTTGAGGATGAAGTCCTTCAAGCATTTGAATAAACATAGTCTCTCTACGTACGGCTGAAAGAGTATCATTTCCACCCTTCACAAAGTGATAAAGATTTCTATACTCTTTTCTAAGAGAAGTATGATCTGTTCCTATAGGTACTTCATTTCTCTCATATGGAACAGTACCTTCTGGAATAAGTGAAACAATAGAATCATCAAAATTCCAAATTAATAC
>VTLG01012330.1_pt1 | contig 24685 bp, 31 predicted proteins | sample 4694571 | NCBI WGS metagenome assembly VTLG01 (sample SAMN12604809, study PRJNA352737) | marine metagenome | biome: ENVO:00000447; feature: ENVO:00000209|ENVO:00000569|ENVO:01000036; material: ENVO:00002151; isolation source: viral sequences binned using virsorter ...
GATGTAAATTGACCATTTGTATTACGAAGAACAGAATCAGCCACGGACTAAAATTGTTGTTAATACTTGAATAATAACCCTAAAAACATGGTTTAGTCGAGAAAATCACGGAAATCCGTCAATATTTAAGCTATTCTTTACTACATGAGTACAAAAACAGCCGAAAATCTCTCCCTACGATGGGCACAGGGGGAGGTGTTTAACGCAAAAAACAGATTTAGAGTCCTCGTGGCTGGCAGAAGATTCGGAAAATCCTATTTATCCTGCATAGAACTTTTAAAAGCAGCAATAGACCGCCCAGGCGAAACATATTTTTACTGTGCCCCCACCTATCGCATGGCAAAAGACATCGCATGGAAAGAAATAAAGAAACTCATCCCACCCCAATGGATTCAATCCAAAAACGAAACCGATCTCAAAATAGAACTAATCAATGGATCGCTAATCGAACTAAAAGGCACAGAAAACGCAACAACCCTGCGTGGCCGAAGCCTCGCTGGAGTAGTACTTGATGAAGCAGCTTTTATGGATTCTGATGTCTGGTTTCAAGTAATCAGGCCAGCCCTAGCAGACAAACAAGGTTGGGCTTTATTCATATCTACACCAGACGGCACAGCCTCATGGTTCTACGATTTATGGTGCTACGTTCCAGAAGATGAGACAGGTGATTGGAAACGCTGGAGCTTCACAACAATAGATGGGGGTAATGTCCCAGAAGAAGAAGTCGAAGCAGCAAAGGCCCAACTAGATAGAAGAACATTCAAGCAGGAATTTGAGGCAAGTTTCGAGAATCTCACGGGTCTCGTTGCAGTCTCCTTTTCAGATTCCAACATTTCTACCGAAGCGGAGGACATATCCATCGCCCCACTTTTACTAGGGGTCGATTTTAACGTAGATCCACTTTGCGGTATCTGTGCTGTACGTTACAGAGAAATGCTTTATGTCTTTGATGAGATAATTTTGACGGGTGGTGCAACAACCTGGGATTTTGCCGAAGAAGTTACAAATCGTTACGGAGTAGAAAGGAGAGTTATTGCTTGCCCTGACCCAACGGGTGCAGCCCGAAAAACATCAGGAGTAGGTTCAACAGACCACACTATCCTACGCAGAAGTGGATTTACTGTATCTTCCCCAAGATCCCCCTGGAAAGTCCGTGACAAAGTAACCGCAGTTAATACCGCACTGTATGACGCAATGGGTGAACGCAGGACAGTGATTCATCCACGCTGCAAAGAACTGATAAAGTCTCTACGAACTTTAACTTACGCTCCAAACACAGGTATGCCTAATAAAAATCTTGGTGTTGACCACGCATTTGACGCTTTCGGCTACCTCTGCCTTCAACAATTTAACCTTGCCAAACCAGAGACATTAGGCCAGACTTCGTTTAGAATATACTAAGAGTTTCCTTTTTCCACTATGTATCATTCCACTACAAAGAAAAAGAAGAAGAAAAAGAAGGGAGGTAAGAAGCGTGGCAAATGTTCCTGTCAATAAAGCGTTATACTCTAGGGTAAAAGCAGAGGCTAAACGTAAATTTAAGGTTTATCCTTCTGCTTACGCTAACGCATGGCTTGTACGAGAGTACAAAAAACGTGGTGGCACTTATCGCACCGAGGCAAAGAAACGTGGCAAGAAGTAGCGGAGGTCTAACCCGTTGGTTTAAAGAAAAATGGGTAGATGTCAAAACTGGTAAACCCTGTGGCCGTCAAAAAGGTGAAAAGAGAGGCTATCCAGCTTGTAGACCAAGTAAACGTGTCTCAAGTAAGACACCTAAGACTGCTTCAGAAATGTCAGCAAGTGAAAAAGCAAGGTTTAAACGTGCCAAAACAGGCAGTAAGAAGATAACATACCAACATAGACGTAAAAAAACCAAAAAACGGAGCTAAAAATGGCTAAATCTGCTGCTATGGCAAGATGTCAAGGATACATCGCTTCTGTTCGTAAAGGAAAGAAGAAAAAAAGTACCAAAAAATCAACTAAAAAGAAAAAATAACTGTGAAAAACGCAGTTTCAAGGTAATATAGTCTTATAAGTAAAATTTTCTAGTAAATCATGGCATTTTTTCGTGGTGAAGAAGGCTCTGTATCATTTGATAACGGAACTGGATCAGTTGGAGCTATAGCCTCTACAACAGCTTGGACGTTAGATACAACAAAAGACACTCTTGAGTGCACTTCTCATGGAGATACAGCAAGAAAGTATGTAGGATCATTAATTTCTGGTTCTGGTACTGTTGATCTTCTTTACACAGCAACATCTGGTGATGATACTGCTGAGATTATTAGTGACGTATTAACAACAGAAGACGCTGGCGATGCTGCATTTAACCTTTTCTTAGATACATCAGGCAGTAAAAAACTTAGTTTTAACGGAATTATCACAGGAACTTCATTCAGTTCTACTGTTGGAGACATTTCTACTGTATCAGTCAGTTTCGTAACAACTGGTGCTATTACTTCTGCTCTTTAATGCCTAAAAAATCTTACTCAGCAAAGCAACGAAAACTAGCTTCTGTTGCTCCACCACGGGATAAGATTACTGGTGCTGATTTTAAAAAGCTACGTTCCAAAAAGAAAAAGAAAAAGAAGTGAAACTCACCACTCGCCAAAAGAATTTACTAGAAAAACATTCTGAGCACCATAGTGTAAAGCACATGGAGTTCATGAAAAGGCGAATGAGAGCAGGAGATACTTTTACACAAGCCCATAAAAAGGCACAATCAAAGGTGGGCAAATGAGAAAACGTAAAGGAGTTAGCTTATCTGTAGGTAGAGGAGAAAAATCCAAAAGAGGTGGTCTTACTGCAAAAGGTCGTGCTAAATACAATCGTGCCACTGGTAGTAATTTACAAGCACCTGTTACGGAAAAGAATCCAACTGGTAAAAGAGCAGCAAGAAGAAAATCCTTTTGTGCTCGCATGAAAGGAGTCAAAGGCCCAATGAAAGATAGTAAAGGCAGACCAACTAGAAAAGCATTAGCATTAAAAAGGTGGAGGTGTTAATTAATGACTTTTTCAATTCCTGGAGACTATAGAACAAAAGTACAAACTTCTACCACCATCGGTGATATAGACAGTCCTTTTACTCGCACGAGGGCTGTCCTCGACATGATGAAGGGTTGGGAAATAATGAAAGCTGTCACTGAGGGAACAGAATATCTTAGAGAAAATAGTGAAGCATTTTTACCGCTAGAGCCAAGAGAAGACTATACAGCTTACATGGCTAGAGTAAATCGTGCTGTTTTTTCTCCTTTTACTCAAAGATTAATTAGAGCAGCTACAGGTTTAGTTCTCCGTAAACCAATAACACTAACAGGCGATCCATACTGGACAGAAACATTCAAAATGGATGTCGATGGTTGTGGTTCTGATTTAGATGAATATGCGAGAAGAATACTAATGTGTTCTCTTACTTATGGTCAAAGTCATATTCTTGTAGATTATCCAGCACCTTCTGGTGCATTAAGTCTTGCTGAAGAAAGGCAACAGAATCGTAGACCTTACTGGATTGAAGTAGACCCAACAAATCTTTTAGGCTGGAGATTAGATAGAGAATCAAATTATGGGAATCTTATACAGGCGAGGATTGCGGAAAAAGCTGTATTACCTGATGGAGATTTTGGCGAAAAGGTTTACGACCAAGTAAGAGTTATAGAACCTGGTAGTTATAGAGTTTTTCGTAAGAAAGATGAGATTGATGCAATGTATGACGTTGATGACAATTCTTACATGGGTGAATTTAGCACTGGAACTACAGACCAAGAGTACAAATTAGTAGAATCAGGTAATTTTTCTCTAGGTGAAATACCTTTAGTTACTGTTTATTCTGGAAAAACAGAAAATTTAGTAAGCAAACCACCTTTACTTGATATTGCCTATCTAAATCTTGCACATTTTCAAAGACAAGCTGATTTAATTCATAGTTTGCACGTTGCATCTCAACCAATGCTTGTGATGGAAGGTTATGACGATCAAACCAAAGACCTTGCTATTAGTGTAAATTATGCAATGGCAACACAACCAGGTAATAAAATTTACTATGTAGAGCCAGCTTCCAGTGCTTTTGATGCTCAATCTGCTGAAATTAAAGAGTTACAAATGCAAATGGCAACACTTGGGATCAGTACACTATCACAACAGAAATTTGTAGCTGAATCTGCTGACGCTAGAAGATTAGATCGTGTTGATACAAACTCTATGCTTGCGATGGTTTCTATGGAACTCGAACAAAAGCTACAAAAATGTTTTAATTTTTCTGCTGAGTATGTAGGAATCGAGCCACCAGAGGTAAAAATCAGTAGAGATTTTGATATTGAAAGGCTTATTGGACAAGATATTACAGCATTAAACTCATTATTTGAACAACAGGTAATAGATAGAGAAGAATTTAGAGATATTTTGGTACAAGGCGAGGTATTACCAAATGCAAATGAGGTCAAATCTGAATAGTCTGCTACAATAGTAGATAATTACACACATTTTTATGGCTAAATCCTTAGATAAGGTGCTTCAGCCTGACGGAACTTACAAGTGGGAACTTGTAGAACCTGGTCTATCTGAAAGGATGGGTAATGGTGCTGAAGCTCCTGTTGTCTGTCCTGCACCTGAGCCAAAGGCCACAAAGAAAAAGCCTACTAAAAAGAAAACTACTAATCCACTATCCGAATAATTAATGGCACTCGAAGAAAAAGTGATTCAGACTGATTCTGTGAATCCTCCTGACCAGCCCGTGGCTGAAACTCCTTCACAACCACAAGCACCAAATCTTGACGCTATAAAAGCAGAGTATGAAGCACAAGTGGCTGCTGCCCGTAAAGAAGCTGCTGAAGCACAAGAAAAGTTTAAAGGCATAAAAGGTAAGTTAGATGATGTCTACAAACAAAAGGATCAGCAACGTAAACAAGAGTTAGAAGATCAAGGTCAATGGAAAACTCTTTGGGAAGAGGCTAATAAAACAGCCCAAGAAAAAGAGCAACAAATAGTGAACCTATCTCAACAATTAGAGGATTTAAAAACTTCTAATGAAGTTGCATCTACCAAAACAACAGCACTTGCAGCCATAAGTAACCTTGGTGCGATAAACGCAGAACAAACACTGTCTTTATTACAAGGAAAGTTACAAAAGAACGCTAACGGAGAAGTTGTTGTTCTTAATGGTGGAGTAGAGCAGAATCTCAATACCTATCTCACGAGTCTCAAAAATCCTGGTAGTGGTTGGGAACATCATTTTAAGCCAAGTTCTGCTGCTGGAATGGGTGCAAAACCAAGTCCTGTTGCAAATGCTGGTGGAGGTCAAGCAAATCCTTGGAAAACGGGCAATATAACACAACAAATGCTAATATCAGAACAAGACCCACAGCTTGCAGCAGTGCTCAAGCAAGAGGCTCAAACTAAATAGTTAGTTTCTGTGAAATTAACCCCCTTATCCGTGATTAGGGTATCGCAAAACTTATTAAGGTAAATCTGAATGGCTGCTCCGTTTCAGAATTATACTGGCGGTGTCCTACTAGCGGACATCGTTAAGAGAAATAATTTTAGTGCTTACGTTTCTCAAGCTATCAAAGAGCGTAGCCTATTTATACAGTCTGGTGCTGTAGTTCGTAATGCTTTGCTTGATGCAACAGCAGGTGGAACAAGAATACAAGTTCCAGAATTTAACCCAATCGCTCCAACTGAGGAAATCTTAGATGGTACAGGTACATGGGGAACAAGTGGTGCTGGTTATCTAACACCTCAAAAAATCGGTACAGATACGCAAATCGCAACTATCTGTCACAGAGGTTTTGCTTATGCTGTTGATGATGTAGCTGTATTGGCTGCTGGTGAAGATCCAATGGGTCATATCAGAAACCAACTTGCAGATGCAATCAATAAATTGAACTCTGTTCGTTTATTTGAAACTCTAACTGGTTTATTCCATACTGCTCTTAATGGTCATCGCCTTGAGAAGCAATTAGGTGGTTCTGGTTCTACTGCTGAAGCAAACTACATGACTGCTGCTACTGTTGCAGAAGCTCGTTCTCTTTTAGGAGAAAGAGGAGAAGAACTTGATCTTCTTATAGTTCACCCTGCGGTTGCTTACTACTTATACCAAGTAGGTCTACTAACATTCTCAACTTCTGCCTTATCAACTGGTACTGGCATTACTTGGGGTGGCGGTGGAGTTGGCGTAACTGATAGATCAATCGGTCAGTTTGCTGGTTGCACAGTTGTAATCGACTCTCAGGTAAACATCAACGATCCAACAACTACTGGTAATCGTCAAGAGTTCCGTTGCTACTTAATGAAGTCAGGAACAATTCTTGAAGGTAATCAGTCTGAGTTAGGTATTGAAGCAGAAAGAAACATCTTATCTAAGCAAGATGTTATGTCTGTTGACTACCATAGTGCTTATCACGTTATGGGTACTAAGTGGACAAACGCTGCTGATAACCCTGCTAACTCAGCACTAAGAACAGGATCTAACTGGGGTGTAACTTACGACATCGACCAGATTCCTATGGTTGAAATCTTTGTAAACACACCATTATCTAATGCCCTAAAGTCTTAATTTATATTAAGATTAAAATGTGGTCATCAAACCTCGCCAAATATTGGTGGGGTTTTTTCTTTACGCTACAATAAAACTAAATTACTTTATCAATCGTGGCAGCTACCATAAATGCAACTATAAAAAGTGAAACTGCTAATAGTTATGTCACATTGACAGAAGCTAATAGTTATTTTGAAACAGTACCAGATTCCTCAACTTGGACAGATAAGACAGACGACCAAAAGAATAGAGCACTAATATCTGCGACTAGATGGATAGATACCTTCGTGTACCAAGGCGATAGATGTGACGAGAATCAGGCATTAAAGTTTCCTAGAACTAATTACCAAGTGGATAGAGTTGAGTTAAGTTGTTCTACTATCCCACTTAACATTAAGTACGCACAGTATGAATTAGCTAGAGCATTAGCAAACGATACAGACGCTATGACAGGTAATTTAGGAACAGATGGAAACTTCTCGGAAGTAAAATTAGGAGATATAGAAGTTAAGTACAATACTGCAAGTCAGGGAACAGGATCAGTAAATAATATTTTAGATGTTTACCCTTGGCTACAAAGTTATCTTGGAGCGTATATTCTAGGGGGAGCAGGATCTTTTCAAATGAGAGTGGTTAGGGGCTAATGGCGGGACAACTAGACTCAGCATTTAAAAAAATTGCAAAACAAATAGTGTCTCAACTTGGGATTGCATTAGACACCTCTATTGTTTACACAAGAAAAGGGGTATCTAGCTATAACAACGCAACTGGAGAATACATAACTATAGACACAAACTATACAATTAAAGTACCTATCGAGTTTGTACAATCTACTGAAGAATCTGGGTTTCAAGAGAATGTAGCGAGACTCTTCATCACTCCAGACTTGATAGGTGATAATCAACCGCTTTTACAAGATGAAATAACTCTTACATTTTCTGGTTCTACGAGAGGAGCTAAAATAACAGATATTCGTACTTTAAAAGGTGGACAAGAATACTTGTTCCGTATTGATGTAATTTTCTAATGACCTTAGTAAACGCAAGAGCAGCATTTGAAACAGCAATATTAGACGCTGTTAACGATTCAGACCCAACTGTAACTGTAGTATTCGATAACACACCCTTTAGCTCACCAGGAAAAAATAAAAAGTATGTAATGGTAAACCTCGACTTTAATCAAGCTACTCTACAAAATCAAGGTGCTGCTGCAACTTACTACTCAGGCACAATAAGATGTGCAGTCATGACACCATCTAATAAAGGAACTGCTGTGGCTGCTGAGATTTCAGAAGCAATTATTGACGGTCTTATTTCTGTTAATGCTTCTGGCTATACGGATACTTTTTCTGTATCTCCAAGAGTAACCGAAATTAGTGGACCGTCATCCGTAGTTACCGAAGATCAAAGTCACTTTATGAGTGTAATAAACTGCGACTTTACAGCCAATGCGTAAAGCAAAAGATTTAAAACATTTACCAGGTGATTTAGCTGCTTTAATTGTAAAAGGTAGAGCAGAAGCAGCATCCGAAATTCATTACTCTTTGCAAAACAGAAGTCCTTGGTTTACTGGAACATTTAATACCGCTTGGCAAATAAAAGGTGCTCCTGTCATACCTTCTATTCCAAGGAAAGACAACAATATAGACCCACAAAAAACTAGCAGAAAAGCACCAGTAAGACAAAAGCCCATATACACTTCCTTAGTCAAAATGCTTTACATAGGTAACAAGGCTGAATATGCAGGATTTGTAATTAATGCAATGGTCAGTCCTTATGATGGAAGGATGTATAGAGACTTATTTCCAGAAGCTAAAACTACTCCAAAACCTAATGTTCCTAATTGGTATTATGTTTATCTACAGAACAATTTTTTAGAAAAAGATATTAATAAAGGATTTCAGATGGTAGGGTTTAAACCAAAACGTAATTATACAATGCATAAAGGCACGAGTGCTTAAATTTATACTTTGAGTTATACTACAGAAATAGATACAATTTTTTATGCCAGCAACCAGAGCAATCGACAAACTTAAGCAAGCTTTCAGTGTCGAAGAACGTAGTAGCTACTCTATTTTTAAGGGTAAAGAGTTAGTCATAAAAATCTTTTGGTCACCTCTTACAATAGCCGATAGAGACACCATAAACAGTACACTAATAGCTATGAACAAGGGTCAGGAAGAGGGTAATCTGGACTTTGCTCTTCAAGTAATTGTTACAAAAGCTGAAGATGAATCAGGTGCAAAACTATTTACAACAGCAGATTTACCAGCTTTACGAAGAGAAATACCTCTATCTGTCTTACTGGATTTGATGCAAAAAATGCAAAGTTTGGGCGAGGAGGAAAGCCCCGATGCCGTAAAAAGCTAGATTAGAAAAAGATAATTTAATCTATTTACAGTTTTTTATAGCGGAACAATTAGGTTATACACATAGAGAAGTAAGAGAAAAAATGTCCTTACAGGAACTATACGCATGGAACGCTTACTTTCAAATAAAAGGCGAGAGAGAAGAAGAGGCTATGGAAAAAGCAAAAAGGAAAGCCCAAGTTCGTAAAGTACGCTAAACTCTTAGTATCCTTGTATTCCGAAAAGTTTAGTGGCCTCCGAGTATAGCGTAAATATAAAATTAAATACTCAGCAAGTTAAAAAAGACTTAAAAACAATAGGCGATGACATATCAAATTTAGGTAAAAAGTCGAGTAAAGGTGCTAAGTCAGCTTTAAGTGACGAAGAAAAATTAATAAAATTAAAAAATACCCAACTCGGCTTAGAAAATAAAGTTTTAAGAATAAGAAATTCTCTTGGACCAATAAATAGAAAAGATTTTCACCAGCAAAGAGTAACTGCTCATTTAAGTAAGGCTGAGTTCGAGACAGAAAAGAAAAATTTTGACTTAGCTAAACAGAGTATTCTATTGGCAGAACAAGAGATTCAAAATAAAAAAGTATTGCTTAACCATACTAAAGCCTTAGAAGAATCTGAAAAACGCAGAGTAAGACTTAGAGGAGGATCTACAGGATTCTTGGCTTCACAATATGGTCCACAAAGCCCTGGAATATTCCAAGCCCCACAGGGTTCGTACAGTAATTTATCTGATAGGTTATCGAGAGGAATGGATGGCAGAAGAACAAGACTAAACAATATGTTTGGCGGAATGATGACAAGAATGGGAGCAAGCAGAGGTTTTGATGCTGGAAGTGCTCTTATAAGTGGTGGTTTCCCTCTGTTATTTGGTCAAGGTCCGCTAACAGCAGCAGCAGGAGCAGCAGGTGGTGGTATTGGTGGAATGTTCGGCCAAATGGGTGGTTTTGCAGGGGGTATTGCAGCTACAGCAGCAGTTCAATCCATATCTAATACTCTTAATTCTGTAAGAGAGCTTGGAAATGCTTTACGCAAACCAACAGAAAACATAGGACTTTTAACCGAAAAGCTATCTTTATCTAATACTCCAACGGGAGATCTAATCGCAAAATTAGAAAAATTGGGAATGACATCCACTGCTGCTTCAATTCTTATTGAAGAATTTGCAGAAAGAACAGGTAAGACCCCCGAAGAAGTAAAGGCAGCAACAAAAGAATTAGAAGAGTTTAATAAAGGAATGGCCGATTTAGGACTTAAAATTGGTTTTATAGTGTCAGATGTTCTTGGTCCAGCAATTACCTTGCTTAATAAACTTCCTCTAGAAGGAATAGCAAAGTTCTTTATGGGTAGAGGATTTGGTTTTTTAAACCCAGGTGGAGCACTTAGTCCATTTAAAGAATCTCTACCTCAAAAGAAATTAAGATTAGAAAAAAGCAGAGGTTCTGGAGTAGGAAGTGACTTACCTTCAAGCTTACAGGATGTTGACGCTATGGCTAACGCAGCTAGGGCTGCTCGTGAAATAATGCCTTTAAGACAAGCTTTAGAAATTGAACAGCAAAGATTTACGGTAAATGCAAAGATGCTGGGGGCAACAAAAGAGAAAAACAAGCTTGATTCAAAAATAGCAGAGTTAGAAATACTAAAAAGGGAAGCAGCAAAAGAAACAAATGACACTCTAGACTTTAAAATTGAAAAATTAACAGCAGAAGTAGAGCTACAAAGACAAATTTATGATAATGCTTTGACTCTTGCTGATCCAATTCAGTCTCAAACAATTCAGCTAGACCAACAAATGGCGGTCTTACTGGATCGTGGATCTCAGATTGTTGCACTATCTCAGACAATAGCTAGTTCTTTTGAGGAATCATTCAAAGGAATAATAAATGGAACAATGAGTGTTCAAGAGGGATTTAGAAATATGCTTAACTCTATCGCTAATCATTTCATAAACACTGCTGCAAAAATGGCTGCAAATCAACTTCAACAGGGTTTACTTAGTATGTTTGGAGGTATGTTTGGTGGTTTTAGTACAATGGGAGGAAAATCATTAACAACTGCTTCGGGTACAAATATAGGTAAAATCGGTTTTATGCCTTCAAATCCTGCATTTAGAGGAGCTAGGGCAGCAGGCGGTCCAGTGAAAGGAGGAAGTGGTTATCTTGTTGGAGAACGTGGACCAGAAATGTTTACTCCTGGAGTTTCTGGAATGATTACACCAAATAGTGCTCTTGGCGGTTCTACAAATATTGTAGTAAATGTAGATGCTTCTGGTTCTTCTGTTGAAGGAAATGAGCAAGATGGTAGAGAACTTGGCCGTCTTATTTCGGCTGCGATACAATCAGAACTAATAACACAGAAAAGACCAGGAGGTTTATTAGCATAGTGGCTACTTTTCCAGATATTAAACCAACTTACGGGCAAAGAAAGTCATCCGCACCGTTGACTAGAGTTGTTCGTTTTGCTGATGGTTACGAGCATAGACTTCTATTTGGTATAGCTTCACATCAAAACCCCAAAACTTTTAATTTTACCTTTAATGTTTCAGAAACAGAAGCAGATACTATAGAAACATTTTTAGATGCCAGAGCTATTGATAGTGATAGCTTTACTTTTACACCTCCAGGTGAAAGTTCATCTTCTGAATTTGTCTGTGATAGATGGAGTAAATCAATACCATACAATAATAGAGCTACTATTCAAGCTACATTTAGACAAGTATTTGAACCTGTTACATGACAACTACTTGGTCTGCTGGTGCTAGTTTAAGCGTGGATGCCATAGTTGCACCTACTTCAGCTAACAATGGCTTGTTTTTTAAAGTAACTCAAGCAGGGACTACAGGTAGTAGCGAACCATCTTGGGCTGGGACAGTAGGAGTAACTGTCTATGATAATACTGTTAGATATGTTTCTTTTAGTAGTACATTTTCAGACTTACAATCTATAAACCCTTCAGCAATAATTGAATTATTTACGCTCCAATTAGATAATGCTTTGCATGGAGCTACTACCATTTATCGTTTTCACGCAGGTAGTAATCTTAACGCTAACAATAAAATTACATGGGATGGAAACCAATATTTTAGATTTCCAATTCAAGCAACAGGTTTTGCGTTTCAAAAAGGTCAATTACCTAGACCAAAACTTGCAATAAGTAATGGAGGAAATGTAGGAAGTTCTGTAACAGGTTTGAGTATCTCTGCAATACTTTTGACTGTAAATGAAACTACTGCTGGTAATGATTTAACAGGAGCTACCGTAACCAGAATAAGAACATTAGCAAAGTACATTGATGCAGTAAATTTTGCGGATAATACAAATTCAACTGCTGATCCTAAAGTGGAGTTTCCTAAAGAAATTTATACAATAGATAGAAAGTCGTCAGAAAATAGAAATGTTGTAGAATTTGAACTTGCATCAGTATTGGATCTTGCAGGTGTAATCTGCCCTAAGAGACAATGCACTCGTGCAGAGTTTCCTGCCATTGGTACGTTTGCATAATGAGTTGGAAATACAAGGCACTACTTCATGCTCAACGTGAAGACCCAAAAGAATCTTGTGGGCTTCTATTAAACATAAAAGGTAAAGAAAGATATTACCCATGTAAAAATTTATCTATGACAGATCATCAGTGTTTTATTATCGATCCAGAAGATTATGTAAAAGCTGATAATACAGGAGAAATAGTTGCCGTAGTTCATAGTCATCCAATAACCCCACCTACACCTAGTCAAGCAGACAGAATTAGTTGTGAAGATAGCAATTTACCCTGGCACATTGTTAATCCAAAGACGGAGCAATGGGCATATCTAGAACCATGTGGTTATAAACCACCTCTTTTAGGCAGACAGTGGGTTTGGGGCATTACAGACTGTTGGGCTTTAGTTCGAGATTGGTATAAAGAAGAAAGAAACATAGAACTTAGAGATTGGAAAAGACCACCCACTCCAGAGGAATTTATAAAAGATCCGATGTTTGAAAGGTGTGCATGGAGAACAGGATTTAGACAATTAAGACCTGACGAAAAATTAATAAATGGTGATTTGTTATTTATGTCAATTTTAGGAAACGGTTTAAATCATGTAGCGATTTTCTTAGATGGAGATGTTTTACATCATTTAACAGATAGACTATCTTGTAAAGAACCTTATTCTGAATGGTTATTAAAATGCACAGGAGGTAGGTATCGTTATGTTGCGTAAAGTAAAACTATATGGCAAGTTAGCGGAATTTGTCGGACATAAAGAATTTAAAGTAAAAGTAGAAACTGTAGGAAAAGCGGTTAGCTTTTTAATTCACAACTTCCCAGAATTAGAAGCCTATATGTCTCCAAAATACTACCAAGTAAAAGTTGGTAACTATGAAATAGATGAGGCAGAAATTAACCACCCAATAGGTACTGAGGATATTCATTTTGTTCCAGTGCTTAGTGGATCGGGAGGTATTGGAAAAACTTTAGCAGGAATAGCCTTAATAGGTGTAGCTCTTGTAGCCCCAGGTGCAGCGTTTGGAGCAGGAGGAGCACTAGGATTTGGTGCTGTAGGAGGTGGATTTAGTGCTGCTGCACTTGCAGGAAATATTGGTATTGGTTTAGTTTTATCTGGTGTCAGTGAAATGCTATTTCCCCTGCCCAAACCCCAAAAATTTGAATCAGCAGATAACCCTCAACTATCGTTCAGTTTTAGTGGCATACAAAATACTTCTAGAGCAGGAACTCCAGTACCTATAGTTTATGGTGAAATTTTTACAGGAAGTGTTGTAATAAGTGCAGGTGTAGATACTAACCAGGTAGAAGCATGATTAACAAAGGAAAAATTATTAAAGGTGCTGGAGGCGGTGGTAAAGATAAAGCAAAACAACCTACGATCCAGCCTGATAATTTACATAGCAGACAGTTTGCAACAGTACAGGATTTGCTATCTGAAGGCGAAATAGAGGGTTCAGCCACAGCATCCAAAGCTGGACTTACAAAAGGAACAACAGCTTACAATAACGCATTTTTAAAGGATATTTTTTTAGACGATACTCCAATACTTCAAGAGGGTGCGAACAATGCAAGTCCAGACGATACCGATTTTAATTTTCAAAACATTATATTTAACAGTCGTTTTGGAACGTCTAACCAAGACTTTATTACTGGGATTACAACTACTCCTAGAACTCCTACAGGTGTAGGCGTAGAAGTTACGGTGGCTGCTCCTGTAACTAGACAAATAACTACTACAAATCTTACTGCTGTAATTGTTACTCTTACTTGGCCAGCTTTACAACTTTTTAGAGAAGGAGATATTTTAGGAGATACCGTAAATTATCAGATACAAGTTCAGCATGACTCTGGAGGTTTTGTAACTAAAATAGAAGATCAAGTTAGTGGTAGGTCAGCAGACGCATATTCAAGAGATCATAGAATAAATTTAAGCACTTATAGTTCATCTGTAGATATTAAAGTTGTCAGAGTAACAGCCGATTCGACTGACAGTAACCAAATAAATGCTTTTCAATTTACAAGTTTTCAAGAAGTTATTGATAATCAATCTAACTATCCAAACACTGCTTACACATCAATACGATTAGACAGTAAACAGTTTAGTAGAGTGCCTAGCCGAAAATTTCGTCTGCGTGGGATAAAAGTTAAAATTCCAGGAGCAGGTGCTAATAATTCTGGTACACCAACCGTAGATTCAGCCACAGGTAGAATAGTTTACCCCGATGGATACATTTTTAATGGTGTACTAGGTGCAGCTACTTATACAAATTGCCCTGCCATGTGCTTACTGGACTTGTTAGTTAATACAAGATATGGATTTGGGGATCATATAGCTGAAAGTAATTTAGATTTATTTAGTTTTGTAGCTGCAAGTAAGTACGCTAATGAATTAGTTGACGATGGAACAGGATCGGGTACTCAAGAAGCTCGTTTTAGTTGTAATGTAAATATTCAAAGTTCACAGGAAGCTTTTGACGTTATTAACTCTTTAGCAGGGGTTATGAGATGTATGCCTATATGGTCTGCTGGAAGCATAACAATAAGTCAGGACAAGCCAACAACTGCAAGTTACTTATTTAATTTAGCCAATGTAGGGCCAGCAGGATTTAGCTACTCAGGCAGTAGCTTAAAGCAAAGACACTCTATTGTTTCTGTAAGTTATTTTAATATGGATTCTACTGAGGTAGATTTTGAAGTAGTAGAGGATGCAACCGCAATATCTAAAATAGGTCATACAAAAAAAGTAATACAGGCATTTGCTTGTACTAGCAGGGGGCAAGCTGCCCGTTTGGGCAGAGCAGTTCTTTTTGCTGAACAAAATGAATCCGAAACAGTAACTTTTACAACTTCTATAGATAGTGGAGTGCTCGTAAGGCCAGGATCAGTAATTGAAATAAACGATCCAGTAAGAGCAGGGGTAAGAAGAGGTGGGAGAATTGTATCTGCAACAACCACAGCAATAACTATTGATGCTCAATCAAGCACAAGTTTACCTGCTATTGACGATAGCCCAACATTAAGCGTAATCCTATCCGATGGAACGGTAGAACAACGGACAGTCTCAGATATTAGTGGAGCAGTTATAACAGTTAGTTCTGCTTTTTCATCAGCACCAAACGCAAATTCCCCATATTTAATATCCAGTAATAGCTTACAAACTCAATTATTTAGAGTTATTCAAGTACAAGAACAGGATGACGTTAATTATGCGATTACAGGTTTATCTTATGTAGAAGGTAAGTATAACTTTATAGAAAGCGGAACTCCTTTTGCTGCAAGAACAATATCGTTGTTAAATCAACCTGCACCTGCCCCAAGTAACTTAACTATCACAGAACAGATAGTTGTTATAAATAAAATGGCTCGAAGTAAACTAATCGTTGATTGGAAACCTGTTGAAGCTGTAACTCAATACCAAGTAAATTACAAATTTGAAAATGGTAATTATGTTTCTCAAACGGTATTTGCTTCTGACTTTGAATTGTTAGATACACCTGTAGGCGAGTACACTTTTCAAATTTATTCATACAATGCTGCTTTAGACATATCACCTAATCCTGCTGTAGCAACTTTTAGTGCTGTAGGTAAAACGGCAATACCTAGCGATGTTCAAGATTTAACAATAGAACCTATAAATGAACAATTTGCCAGATTAAGATTCAGCCAATCTACAGATGTAGATGTTTTACATGGTGGTCGAGTTTATGTAAGGCATACGAATCAAACTGGAGGTGCTGCAACATTTCAAGCTGCACAAGATGTTGTTGAGGCTGTAGCTGGTAATGCTACTGAAGTTATAGTACCTGCACTACAAGGAACATATCTTTTAAAATTTCAAGATGATGGTGGAAGATTTAGTGCTACAGCAGCTAGTGTAACCTTATCAACAGTCGAAATAGTAGATTCTATAGTAGTTAAAACAGATAGAGAAGATACTGACGGAACACCTTACAACGGAAGCAAATCAAATGTTGTTTATGATTCTAGTCTTGGAGGATTAAAACTTACTGACCCAACCGCAAATTCAACTGGCACATACGATTTTGTAGATACTCTTGATCTTGGTGGTACATTCTCACTTGTCTTAAAAAGACATTTTCAAGGAGTTGGTTTTTACACAGGAGATCAGTTTGATAATAGAACCGAAAATATTGATACATGGACAGACTTTGATGGTGCAGTAGCTCAAGATGCAAACGCAAAGATAGCAGTTAGAACTACAACTGATAATCCAAGTGGATCTCCTACCTATGGCTCTTTTAATGATTTTGCCAATGGAGCGTTCAAAGGTAGAGGTTTTCAATTCAGAATAACTTTAGATACAACAGATACGGCTCAAAATATGAATCTCCAGCAAGCAGGTTATACAGCAACTATGTTATCTAGAACAGAACAATCATCTGTAATAGCATCTGGAGCAGGAGCAAAAGCTGTTACATTCACAGCACCATTTTTTGTTGGAACGTCAGCTTTAGGTAATCAAAATAGTTTTTTACCTGCTGTAATAATATCTCCACAGAATATGGCAACAGGAGACTTTTTTGAACTCAGTGGTATATCTGGAACTGGATTTACAGTTCACTTTAAAAACTCAAGTAATGCTAGTATTGATAGGAACTTTACCTACAGTGCTGTTGGTTTCGGCAAAGGAGGTTAACATGGAGGAAAATAGTATTTAACTGTGGCTGACGTTACAAATTACACAATCGAAAATGCTTCTGGAGCGAACGTGAGAACTGACCTCAACAATGTTTTTGCTGCGATCCAATCAAGTAATTCAAAGTCAAGTGACCTAGCTCAAAGTCAATGTGTAGCTGGTATGCCTTTTTTAAATACCACCACAAATATCTTAAAAATACGAAATTCAAGCAACGGTGGTTTTACAGAAATAGGAAATATCGACACAGCTAATTTAGGATTACTACCTGCTACAGGTGGAACTATGACAGGTGCTTTACTTGGGCATGATGGTTCTGATGCTGCTGCTCCAGCTTTTTCTTTTGATACAGATACAGATTTAGGATTATTCAGAAAGGCTGCAAATATCATGGGATTTAGTTCTTCTGGAACTGAACAGATTTTATTTGATGCAAACGGTATTACTCTTCAATTACAAAATGAAATAAGGTTTGCTGATTCGGATTCGAGTCACTATGTTTCTATGAAAGCACCATCAACTGTTGCTTCAAATAAAACTATTACTTTGCCAGATTCCACAGGTACTTTGGCTTTAACATCTAACATTGTCAATTCAATACAAGGTACAAATCTAACTGGTTTACATACTTTAACTCCAGCAACTAATAATCAATATGATTTAGGTTCAAGCACCTTAAGATGGGCTAATTTATATGTAAACGATTTTAATTTATCTAACGAGGGTCATAAAAATGACGTTGACGGAACATGGGGAAGCTATACTATACAGGAAGGGGCTTCAGACCTATTCTTAATTAACAAAAGAAATGGCAAAAAGTACAAATTCAATCTTACGGAGGTCGATTAATGGGAATTAATTTTGCTACAGGAGGCACGATGTCTTTCCCTGGTAGATTATATGACTCATATTGGACTCCACTCTATTCTCAATATTGGACAAATTTAGATACAACAATTTGTACCTTATCAAATAGATCAATGCCTAGCACTAGCTCTGATGTTTACCATGTACTCATCATGCACTTGGCTAATGCAGGAAATAATGGTGGAGCAGTTAAGATTATGTATTCAAACAATAATGGATCAAGTTACTCTAACTTTTCTACAGGAGATATGGCAACGGTAGACTCTAGAACTGGTGGTACTACCGAGTCTAATTTTGATAGCGTATCTATGGTCGGATCACATAGAAACTTCGATGCTCAAGCACATCAAATTGAAAGTCAAAGTTGTGTTTGGTATTACGCACCACAGTCATCTCAAAGTAGATTCAGAATAAGAATAGGTGCTGACACAGGAAGTGGAGGTTCACCAGCAATATCAATTAACAGAAGAAGTGTAGATAATCAATATAGATCAATTAGTTGGTTTGAAGAAAAAATTTATCACGGAGTAAACTAATGGCTGAGTGGTACGAAGATTGCGATACTTGCAGATCACAAATTCCAATAAATGTAGCGATACTTTCTTTAGATCCTGATGCAAAATTTAGTACATTTGATGAACTTGACGGAAAGGGAGAACAAATTATCTGGGATGAAAGTAATTCAAAAAGTTGCCCAACAGATGAGGCTATAGCTGCTGAACAGGCAAGACTGTTAGCATTAGAACCAATTAGAATGTTAAGAAAAAATCGAGATGCTCTTTTAGCTGAAACTGATTGGGTTGTGACTAAAGCTAATGAAACAGGAGTTGCAGAATCAGATGCTTGGAAAACTTACAGGCAAGCCTTAAGAGATATGCCATCTACAGAATCAGACCCTTCAAATCCCACTTGGCCTACAAAACCTAGCTAACTATGGCAATTATTCCAGGGAAAAAGAATTTTACTGTTGATAGAAGAGCAGACTTTCCTATAAGGCTAACCTTTAAAGATTCCACTGGATCGGCCATAGATTTAACTGGTTACACCGTGGCTGCTCAAGTTTATGATGAGTCACGATCCACAAAATATGCTGATTGGTCAGTTGCCTACACTAATAGATCAGGAGGCACTGTTGATATTTCTCTTACAGATACGCAAACAGCAACTTTCACTCCAAGTATTTTGTTTTATGACGTATTGTTAACAGAACCAGGGGGTAACAAAAACTATTATTTAGAAGGTAAACTATTTATAAGTGAGGGATACACAGCATGAGCAGTCCAAATTCTGTAACTGTCAGTCAGGTATCTGATGTAACTACAGTTGAATTAACAACGCAAGGTCCACAAGGTCCAGCCTTTGCTACAACTGGAACTACTTTGGATGACTCTAATAAAGTAGATGGCTCAGTAGTGTTTTTCGACTCATCTAGTGGTACATTTAAAGCAGATTCAACTACTACCAAACTTACACTCGTTGATGGAGGGAATTTCTGATGGCTAATACAATTAGGATTAAAAGATCCACTGGATCATCTAACCCAACTTCTCTTGAAAATGCCGAAATAGCTTTTAGAGAAGGTGATGAAGTATTAGTTATTGGTAAAGGAACTGGAGGAGCAGGAGGATCTGCGACATCTATTGAGTCTATTGGTGGTAAGGGAGCGTTTTTTGATAAAGCAACAACTAGAACTGCAAACACCGTATTATCAGGTCCAGGATCAGGAAGTGCTGCTGCACCTACATTTAGGGCATTAGTAAGTGACGATATTCCTTCGTTGGCTCATACTAAAATTAGTGATTTTGATGCTGGAGTACGCACCAATACACTTGCAGAGATGGCTGCTCCTGCTGGTGCTGTATCACTTAACTCTCAAAAAATTACATCATTAGCAACTCCAACAGCTTCAACTGATGCAGCTACAAAAGGGTATGTTGATTCCACTTCTCAAGGATTAGATGTAAAAGATTCAGTAAAAGTGGCAACTACAGCAAATATCACGCTTTCTGGAACGCAAACTATTGATGGTGTTGCGGTTTCTGCTGATGAAAGAGTTTTAGTTAAAGATCAAAGTACAGCAAGTCAAAATGGTTTATACCTTTGTAAAGCGAGTACATGGGAAAGGACAACAGATTTAGCTGCTGGTGCTAACGCTGCTGGTATGTTTACTTTTGTTGAGCAAGGCACAGTAAATGCTGAAAATGGGTTTGTTTGCACTTCGGACTCTGGAAGTGCGGTAGTGGCAACGAATAATTTGGTATATGCACAGTTTTCTGGTGCTGGTCAGATCACTACAGCAGATGGTCTACAGAAAACAGGCAATACAATATCAGTTGACTTAAAAGCAAATGGTGGTCTTGTTATTGAGTCTTCTGAAATTGCTGTTGATCTTGCTGCTAGTTCTATAACAGGAACACTTGCTATTGGCGATGGTGGAACGGGTGCTACAACTGCAAGTGCAGCTAGAACAGCTTTAGGAGTTGCGATTGGATCAGACGTACAGGCTTTTGATGCACAGTTAGCAGATGTAGCTGGTCTTACACCTTCTGATAGTGGATTTATTGTTGGTAACGGATCTAATTTTGTAATAGAGTCTGGATCTACTGCCAGAGCTAGTCTCGGCCTTACTATAGGAAGTCAAGTTCAAGGATATGACGCAGACTTACAGGCTTTATCAAGTTGTCAGTCTGGTGCTGCTGCTGCATTAGCCTCTTTAACCTCTGATGAAGTTGGAATTTTAAGTGGAGCTACTGTTACAACTACTGAATTAAATATTCTTGATGGAGTAACTTCAACTACATCGGAGTTGAATGTCTTAGATGGTATAACTTCAACTACTACAGAGTTGAATCTGATGGATGGTGGAACTTCAGCTACATCAACGACTTTAGCAGCAGCAGACAGATTTGTTTGCAATGATAATGGAACTATGAAACAGGTTGCATTATCTGACCTGGTTACGTTTTTAGAAGACGAAAGTGCCTCTAGCTTTAACATAGATGGCGGTTCATACTAAATCTAGGAGGTGATAGCCAATGGCTAACGAAATCAAGTTAAAAAGAGGTTCTGGTAGCGATCCAAGTGCAAGTGATTTAGTTGTAGGCGAACCAGCCGTTAGAACCGATACGGGTGAATTATTCCTCAAAAAAGACGATAATTCAGTAGCAAAAATATCAGGTGGTGGTGTCACTGACGGGGATAAAGGAGATATTACTGTCAGCAATTCTGGAGCGACTTTTACTATTGATGCTGGTGTTATCGCAGATGGAAATATTGCTTCCAATGCAGCTATAAGTGCAAGCAAAATATCAGGAGTAATGCCGACTTCTGGTGGAGCTTTCACAGGTAATGTTTCTATATCAGATAATGCAATTGAGTTTGATAGCGATTCTGGAAATACAAATAAAGTTTCTCTTCAAGGCCCAAGTAGTTTAAGTACTAATATTACTCTTACCCTACCTAATACTGATGGAACTAATTTACAAGGTTTAAAAACAGATGGGTCTGGCAATTTATTTTTCGGTAATGTAGTTAAGGATAATACTGAGATAATTTCTCTTTACGATCAGACAAGTCCTACACCAATTCAAAAATTCTTGGCTAGTAGTGAAGGTGTAACAGTTTTGTCTACAATTGCTAATGTCGGTAAATTAATGTTTAGAGATAGGACAACAGCAAACTTTTTAAAATTTAAGCCAGTTGATACGTTATCTGCTGGTGTTGAATTTACTTTACCTGCTGCTGATGGGTCAGCCAATACTGTTTTAAAAACAGATGGTAGTGGTGTTATGTCTTTTGGCACTATAGTTACTGATTCTATTACTGATCTTGCTGTTAGTACAGGAAAAATTGCCAATGATGCTGTCACGAATGATAAGTTAGCTGATGACTCTGTAGATACGGCACAAATAGCTGATAATGCTGTTCAATCAGCACAAATAGTTGCAAATGCAGTAACAGCTTTAGAAATTGCTAATACCACTATTATTGATGGAAATATAAGTACAAGTGCAGCGATAGCTGGAACAAAGATAGATCCTGACTTTGGATCGCAAAATATAATCACAACTGGAGATCTTTCTGTTGGCAATCAAACAATTACGTCAACTGCACCAAGTATTCAGTTTACTGATTCAGACAGTACTCCTAATTATCAAATAAAAGTTGATCTTGGAGCTTTTGCTATAAGAGATGCGTCTGCTGGAGTAAATAGACTTACAGTAGCAAGTACTGGAGAAGTAAGTACTGCCCAAAAGTTAAATTGTAACGGTGGTTTAGATACAGACGGTGACGTTAAATTTAACTCTGGAACGACTAACGCTAATATTTTGTTTGATGCCAGTGATATGGCTTTAGAGTTTGATGATAGTGTAAAAGCTACCTTTGGTTTTGATGCCGATTTTAAAATCTATCATGATGGGTCAAACTCGTACCTTCAAGATTCTGGCACAGGAAACTTAAATATAGACAGTTCATTAGTTCAAGTAACGAATGGCACAGGTAATGCACAATTAAATATTCGAGGCGGTTCTAATGATGGTACGGCTGTTCTTCAATTTATAACGGATGATGCTGATGCTAATAACGACAATTTTAGATTTATAAGTAATGCTAGTAATGCTTTCTTCCTTCAAAATTATGCAGATGGAGCATGGGAAACAAATATAAAAGCTGTCGGTGCTGGAACTGTAGAAATATATCACGATAATGGCAAAAAGTTTGAAACGACCTCTTCGGGAGTAACAGTTTCGGGAACTTGTACTGCAACTACATTTAGCGGATCAGGTGCATCCCTTACAAGTTTAAATGCAAGCAACATATCTTCTGGAACGATTGCAGCAGCTAGAGTTCCAACACTAAACCAAGACACAACTGGTTCAGCAGAATTAGCACAAAATGTACACGTTAATGCTAATAACAGTACTAACGAAACTGTTTATCCATTGTTTGTTGATGGGTCAACTGGTACACAAGGTTGCGAAACAGATACAGCACTTAGTTATAATCCAAATAGCAATATTTTATCTGCTGGAACATTTAGCGGAAATCATAGTGGAAATGGATCAGGCTTAACTAGTGTTGATGCAAATACTTTAGATAGTATTGATTCTGGCAGTTTTGTAAGGTCAGATGCAGATGACTCATTAACAGGAATATATAATTTTAATGCAACTGGATCGTACCCGATAGTTATTGGTGATACTTCTGGGGCGCATAACGCTCATTTACTTCTTCGAGGATCAGATAGTCCTTATATCCAATTTAGAGAACAAAATACTAATAAAGCTTACATTCAATGGAACTCTGGTGGTTATCTACATCTTGTAAATGAAGAAACTAGTGAAGGTATAAAAATTGCAAACGGTTCAAGTGGTTTAGTATTTACGCATGGTGGAACTGACAAAACAGTTTGGCACTCTGGTAATGATGGTTCTGGCAGTGGGTTAGATGCTGACACTTTAGACGGTATTGATTCAAGTGCATTTTTAAGATCAGATACAGGAGATTTGGCAAGCGGAGATATTCAATTTAATGGCGGTGCTGGTGCTGTAACGATTAAAGATGGTAGTGATATTAGACTTGAATCTGGAACTTGGACAGGAAACGCTTACTCAAAAATTCAACATCATAATAATTCTTTATACATTCAAGGTGGTAGCCAAAGTTACTCTTGGATTTTTAGGTATGACGGTAGTGATCGAGTATATATAAAATCTAATGGAGATATTGTTCCAGCCACCGATAGTGCTTCTGATCTAGGAACAAGCGGTACTAGATGGGCTAATGTTTATGCGGATACACTCTACGGAGATGGTTCAAACCTTACAGGTATAACCAGTGGATTATCTACATCTGGAGGCACATTAACTGGAACTCTTAACGCAAGAAGCATAATTCCTACCGCAAATAACACTTACGATTTAGGTTCATCTTCTAACCGTTGGGCAAACTTGTACATAAATGATATGCACTTTGCTAACTCACCCGAAAACCCAAACCAGGTTGATGGAACGTGGGGTGATTGGACTTTACAGGAAGCAGAAGATACAGTCTATATGCTCAATAATCGTAACGGCAAAAAATTTAAAATGGTTATGCAAGAGATTATTGAATAGCCCAGATAGTAAATTAATAGATTTAATTCATGTTGAAAAAGGTTTAATACCTCCAAACATCTGTAGTGTTGTTATAAAAGATGTAGAGCAAAGAAAATGGGATAAGCACCATTGGTACACAAATAGTAATGGACAGTATTCAACAGAAGAAGCAAAAGAGCTTGATGTACAGTTCGATCCAGATTCAGAGTTGCAGATATTTTTGTGTCCTATTTTAAATCGTGCTGCTGAAATCTATCATCAAAAACATTCATTTAAAAAATCAAAAAGAACAGCAGACATAATGTCTAGATGTTCTCCTATACGTTTTAATCGTTATAGTGATGGTCAAATAATGAGACAACATCACGATCATATCCATTCTATTTTTGATGGTGTACAAAAAGGAATACCAGTTTTAAGTTTTATCTTTAATTTTAATGATGATTATGAAGGTGCTGATCTGTATTTTTGGGAGGATACTGTAATACCTCTTGGTAAAGGAGATGTAGTAGTTTTTCCGTCCTTATTCTTGTTTCCGCATGGTGTTACGGAAATTAAAAAAGGAGTGAGGTATTCTGGAGTTTCTTGGTCTTGGTAATTTTATGAACTATTGCTAATATAAAAAGAAAAAACTATGTCAGCTATTACTGAAAAGCAAATTCTTGAATGGAAAGAAGAATTAG
>VTLG01014835.1_pt1 | contig 24683 bp, 30 predicted proteins | sample 4694571 | NCBI WGS metagenome assembly VTLG01 (sample SAMN12604809, study PRJNA352737) | marine metagenome | biome: ENVO:00000447; feature: ENVO:00000209|ENVO:00000569|ENVO:01000036; material: ENVO:00002151; isolation source: viral sequences binned using virsorter ...
ATGAGATTCACGGCTGAAATAAAAGATGGAAAAGTGCATTGGCACGATAGAGCTGGTATAAAGCAGTTTTTTAAAAATTGCGAAGGCGAATACTATATTGATATAAAACCATCAAATACACGCAATACCGCTCAAAATAATTTTTATTGGGCATTACTAAGAGATTGGGGTAAAAGTATCGGCTATGATTCGGAGGAGCTGCACGAAGTTGTTAAATCAAAATTTAAAATAGCAACTACTTCTGATTTTGATAGGCAGGAATTTTCTGATTTTTTAGATGATGTTATAAGATATGCGTGTGAAAACGGATATTCTGGGAAAGACCCCCGTGCTACCAAACCTCTCTAATTTTTAATTTCATGTTATAAACACCATTAGCAACTTGTTTAAATTGAAAACTGTTCATATCAAATTTACATATCGCAAACTGATCGGGGTTATTGTTAGATGAATCAGGCTGAAATATAAAAGGTAATTGTCCACCATTAGTTTTATGAATAACCTGAGAATAGAATGTATCTTCATTTAGTAGAGTATTGTCTGTGGCACTCATAGTATCAGTCCATGTAGTCCCGTCTGGGCTAATTGTTTCATAATTTGTTAAAGAACCCACATCAGGAAACACATCACTATCCTGAAGATAAGAAAATGATAAATCCCATACCCTTCTGCCAATACGAGAAGGCTCTTGATTTTCTGGAGTTCCTGAACCAACAGTGGTTCTCATATATAATTCCCAAGCCCCAGCATCTCCCCACATGGCAGGTTTTGTGTATTTATGATTAACTAAATCAACACCTCCTTTGGTGCGAATACGCTTCACCCCATCCATCTCTCGTGTTATTGTGAGTTTAAGTTCAGGAGAATGGGGCATTTGGTAGTATGTTCCTATTACAAAAGAACCTAAATTTCCAACAACTAATGGATCAACACTTTCTATATCAGTTCCATTAAAACTTGCAATACTGAATCCATTGTAAGTTGGGGCAATCCCTTGAAGGGGGGAACTTGCTATTTCAGCATTGACAATCTCATCAAATTCACTAAATCCATTATTTATGGTGCAAAAATAAGGAGTTGCAGCCAAATTCATACCCAATAAAGCTATAAATGATTTTTCATTTAACATACCAGAAGTATATTGGAAGGGTACATCAGTTGAAAGCATCCAAGTAATGTTTACAGGTAATGTTCTATATATAGGGCTAATGTCACTATAAATCCATTCTAATACATTTATATAAAATCTTGGCGTTCCTACATTTTGATACGCCACTTACCAAACCTCCTCTATGGATACAGAAACATCATATACATTAAAAGCACTTTGAGTAGCCTTTAGGGAATTATCTTTAAATTTACATATAGCAAATTGGTCAGGGTTATTATTTAAATTATCTGGTTGAAATATAAATGGCAATGTTCCCCCTAAAGTTTTGTGCCATACCTGTGAGAAGAAATTATCATCAGTTAGGAGGTTATAATTAAAATTTGCCGATCCTTCTTCATTAACTCCTACGCCAATTATAAATACATCATCAACCTCATAGCCAATACTAATATTTTGGGCATCTGTATTTGGGCTTACATAACTAAGCATCTGATTAGGACCCCATAAATCACCATCATCCATATAGCTGAATTTTAAATCCCAGCTACGCCTCCCACTACGAGATAATGCTTGTGATGTAGAAGTTCCATCGTCAAGTTCCCATGCCCCTAAATCACCCCAAGCAGGGGGCTTACTCCACATTGTATTGCTCATAGATGAACCATTTTGGGTAGTAAATTCCTTTGTTCCACCATATTCTCGGCTAATCATAAGGGAAAGATTGGGAGCATTGGGCATATCGTAGTATGTTCCCATAATTAAAGAACCTATTAATATAGTATCGCTACTTAGATCACCAAGAAAAGTAAATGTTAATTCAGATGTAAATGAAGGAGGGAAATTGGTATCACCTATAGCTATAGAAAAACCATCAATCCCCGAATAAAGTGAATTATTTACTATCCAATCTATACTGGTATCTGCAATTAGAACGCTGGCAGTAATTGTTCCGAGTTTATGACCAAGAGCCATAACAAAGAAATTATTATTAAGCATATCAAAAGAACCATTAATTACCTGATACTCTGGGGAAACAGCTTCAGGAACAACTGGCAAAGTTCTTAATAATTTATTTAGCTGATAAGTATCCCCTGAAGATAGTCCCACGCTTTCAAGTTCAATAGCACCAGTTGATGCTAACCACTCAAGAACATTTATATAGAATCTCGGAGTGCCAACATTTTGATATGCCATTAATAACTGCCCCTATTGGATTTTCTTCGTGTTTTGCTGAATCTTTTTTTAATAGCTCTTAAATCCCTTTCTTTTGTTGCCGGTGGAATAAGAGATGTATTTTTAGTAGGAATCAATTTACCTACACTCATATAATATAATTTTTCTGAATCTCCAGTATGTTTCATTCCTGTCATAGCCGAGTTATCTGATAAGTGAATATGAAAAGAACCATTATATTGAGTTCCATCTTTATAATATAATTCTAAACTATTATCAGATGTATTTAAATTGTTTAAATTTTTCCGTTTTAAGGTTGTTTTACTAACTACAACACCAGATAAATGCATTGAAGATAAATCCTCGCTTTTAGTAGTCATATCTTCCGAATTACCAGTTAAAAGTTCTGAGTAATCCATAACCCTGTGGATAGTAGTAGATTCCTTCTCACCTTGTTCATTAGCAGATTCAACTGATGTTACTTTAAATTCACCAACATACTCAAATAGTTCACCTAAAGTTCCCTTGCCAATAGGAAATATCATTATTCCATTATTCTGGTGAACAATAACAAAAGAATCAGAAGTTTTATCATCAATTTCGATAGCACCTTTATATTTTATATGAACACCTCTAACTGTACCCTCTATACTACATTTCCCATCGCCATAATAAAGTTTAGCCATAAGCACCTCCAACTATCATATTTGCAAGATTAACTATATCTAATATACTTACATTATTATTTCTGAGAACATCTGCAATTACAAGTTGATTATTATTAAGTTCACTATCTCCTGATAAATGATTGCCCATAAGAACCATATCTGCAATATCCGTTCTCCCATCTAAATTTAAATCTCCACTACCACTTTGAAAGACAGGCGTCCATGCTATCTGAGGATATATACCATAGGCTGTTGGGTGGGATGTTTCTTCAGTACAAGAATTGTTAATGGAATAAAATTTAGCTGTTATTCCAACTGTAAGGTCTCCTCCATCTTCAAGGGTATCTGTATGAACACTCGTCAACCAACCTGACCTGCGAATACCATACATATAAACATTATATCCTTCAGCAGATGGGCAATCAGCAAGTTTAAGGTCTATTATATTATTGCAACTATCATCATTCGCACAATCAGGATCACACCCCGGGGTAGGCTCAACCCAATAACAATTATCACCCATAGCATCACATCCATCTGCATCAGTAAAAGGCGAACACCAACTATCTTGAGCTCCCTCCTCTGGGAAACAACCACCGGGTTCTGCTAAAAGATTACCATCAGCATCAAAGCACCCGTATATCCTATCATCAAAATGGTCTGTAACGTATGGTCCTCCACCCGGTTTCTCTATCCCACGACCTAATACTCGAACTGCTGATTTTGCATCTCCGGGATGTTTTTTTATCTCAAGGAATACACGATACATCGCTTGACCAGTATGACTAATATTATATATTATAGTTCCGTCTGGATTTATATGAACAGTATTGTTAGGGATAAAACGAGGGTCAGTAAGCATAATTGTTGAATTTAGACACTCTTCTTCTTCCATATATAGGGTGTCACCATTCTCATCCATGACATATATCCCATCATTTCTACATCTACCAAGCACAACCCCTTCTGGGCATTCATCTTCAGAACCTACACATACTAAGCTGCCATCCCAACACTCATGACATCCCTCCGTAATGCCATCTATTGGACTACAATTACCACCACATTCAAAACATTCATCAACTACTGCACTACCACCACATTCATCAAAACAATCCAATTCAAAATCCGGTGGACATTCGTCACAGTCATTAGGATTAGTAGTGTCACCACCACATACACCACAAATATCATAGCCTTCTGGACAGTCAGTTTCCCAATAACAATCATCTGGTCCCGATACATCTGCCTCATTACAGGCATCTTCTGTTGTAAAATATGCACACAATTCGTTAGTTTCTGGATTAACTCCAAGACAAATTCCTTCTTCTTCCTCAATTACTTCATCAGGACATAAATTTGCTTGAACATTAACTTCATCTTCTATACTTGAAAGATTATGTGATTGCATACATTCTACCTCTACCCACTCTAAAGTCTTATTTGTAGATGTTACAATAAAAGATGGAAATAGTTGTTGTCCATTTAATGAATGTCCAATATTTCCATACCCAGCACCATTTCCTGCTCTTGTATCATCACTCTCATAGATACTACATTTTCCATAATCTATTCCGTAGGGTTTAACATCATTAATTACTTTATCATATTGTACTATATCGCCAATTTCAATATCCATATATTTTAAAGGCAGCTTAACTTTTATCTTCAAATGTTGATTCATATTGAACAGTAATAACCATGAACAATATTCTAATGCAGTATCTCTATCTCTAATATATTTACTATCAACTATAAGTGTACTTTCGCTATCATCTAATTTTAATCCATAATAATCATAATCATATTTACCATAAAAGTATTCATACCAATACCAATCGTCACCTTCTATACCATCAGGGGGATTGTCGATATCATGTGTAATTAATACAGTCGATTTATTTTGAAATTCATCTCTCGCATAATCGTATTTATAGTTTACAATAACTTTGGTTGCAACATCCTCAATTTTTGTTCTTGAATATGAAAAATCTATAATATGGGCTTCTTTAATTTGAATAGGTGTTGGGGAATCAAAATAAGTTTTTGGTATTTCTGTAAATTTAAACTCACCCATATTGTTAAATCTTGGTATATAGGGAGAATTAGAGGCTATTCCCTCAATTAGCTTCTTGGAATTAATCTTCTTATCAACTGTGAAAGCATATTGTAAATTAGAAACACCTGTTTCTGCTGTTACATTTTGTCCAAGTTCTGTATTTAAAATATCTGCAATAATAGCTGGGGCAGTTGGGGAATCTCCATTAGTCATTACCCTGCCATTTACATTGGCATAAAAATTATTGGTAAATATCTTACCAATAACTAATTCTGTCTTTATATCTAATTCTCTAATTTTTACACTATGGGAAGAAGTATAACCATCTATAAAAGAAGTGTCAACAAGAGATATTGCCTGATAAGCAAACGTACTATGTGAACTTGAAATATTAAACTGAATTTGTTTTGCTATATCATCATCACCATAATATGAACTTATAGAAACTATATCAGCACTTGAATCAACACCAAATCCAAACAGGGTTGAATATCCATCTCCATCTATTTCTGTATTAGTTGCACTATCATCATCCGCACTATTACTTTGATACACTTTCCAATCGCCTTCTCCATGTGTAATTATAATCCCATTAATGGCAGGAGTTTGTTTAATTATGTCATCATAATCTATTCTTGGAAGTAAATTAATTTGTAAAAACACTTCTACAAGATAGTTTATAATATACCCATCATAAGTATTAGAAATAGGAAATGTTTGGAATGTATCTAAATCATTATCAATAAAATCATTGATATTATTTAAACTTTCTATATGATTGGTTGTATTACCAGTTGACATCCCACTTATTAAACGAATTTCTAAAGGCTTATGATAAATGATACAATTTAACTTTTCTTCCAACAATAAGGTATCATCACCATTCAAATCTGTAGCTAATAATTTTATATTATTATTTTCTACTATATATTGATCTTCTTTTACATGAACATATTTATCATTTATAGCTATTGTAAGGGAGGTTAAAGTATCTCCAAATATATTATGGGAAGTTGTATAATTAATATTTGATATATTGCCCGAATCTGCTTGTAATATAGTTGATCCTTGTGGGCTATGTAAAACCAATGGACTTCTATCAACATGACCATATACCATTGGAATTGGTTTGTTTTTATATTTATCAGGAACTTCATCCCCCGTCCCAAGATAATTTTCTTCAAGTGGCAAATCCTTATGAAGTGTTGCCTGTGATCTATCTTCAACAACCAATCTTACTTTTTCATCATCGTGGGTGTATCGTCTGATTTTTCCATTATATATTTGAAAACCATATACCTCATTTACGTAATCAGGTTGTTTATCCATTGGAAATACAGAACTTGTAGATGGAGATAACCAAAATATTCTACATTCTTTATTAATTAATGATGAATCTGCTATTAAATCAGAAAATCTTTGACCCTCATAGGGGAAATTACTAATATCAATATTAACTGAGGATATTTTATAATTACGCTTTTCAATATCAATAGATTCTTTTAATGATGGAATATTTAATAATATAGGAAGCGTATTCATAGTAATCGAACCAGCACCCAATCTATCATTATACGATACCTTATTTGTACTGATATGTATGGCACTATTAAACCACTCCCTATGAGTAGCATCACTATAATCACCTAAAAAAGTACCTATAACTACAACTGGAACTAAGGCAGTATCCCTGCCCTGAATATCGTTCTCGAAATTATGAGGAAGTATGAGTGCCATTTACTTTTTTCCCTTTAATAAAATCATATTCTTTATCCCATTTCCCAACAGGACACTTAGCTGTAGCAACCCGTACTTTAGCTTTCATAAAGCATCCACACTTTTTACAGTTGTTTGTAAATAATAAAAATTCACAACCTTTACACAAATCCCATCTCTTATTAATAATATCTTCATCATATATCAAAACATTCTTAATTCTTTTGCTTAATTTCCGAAGATCAAATTTAGGTGATTCCAAAATCAGTTCCTCTCCTGATGGCTTCTTTGATGTTTTCAGCAAGTTCACCTTCAACAAAATCTTGTGAAAGCACATTGCCTGATACATTTACAGTTACAGAACCACCTCCCCCGCCTGCGTTCATTGCGTTTAAGTTTTCTATTCCAACGCTTTGAACAGCACTACGGCTCATAACAAACTCACCCTGTTCGGCTTCTATCATAGTGCCGCCCTGTGAGTGCCTTCTTCCGCCAATTAAACCACCGTGTTCGAATTTACCCAGTTCTGATTGGATATTTCTAACTGATGCCATACCAGCAGCGACAGCACCAGCGGCAGCAATAAGATTAAAAGGAGGGGGAGCAGAGGCAAGGGCAACATTATATGCAGCCCAAGCATCTATTATCGCCTGAGCCTGTCTTAGTCTTGCCGTAACCTTAATATTGCCTTTTGTAGCTTCATTTAAAGAAGCTAATCCTGCCAATCCTTTAGATGTAGCTTGTAATTTTATTGCCATCAATGCCTTCTCTAATCCAATTTGCTCGATCAATAATTGTTTTTTCTTTATATCGGCATCTATACCCTCTATAGTACCTGCTTCAATCGCTTCTTGTAATTGCCTTAATTTTACTTGATTTAATATTCTTTGTGATTCTATATCAGATAAACCCTGTTCAGCATTATGAAGCTCTTGGGTTGCTATTGCCAATGCTTGCTGTTGTGCAAAAGTGGTTTTAGTAGTATTATTAAGATTATTCAACGCATCTTCTAATTCATCTGTTCCATCCCCAAATAGTTCAAATTTTTCTATTATTTCGCTAACTATAACCATAGCAGCTAACATAGCAATATTTTTCTTAGATATTTTATTAAACAATAACATAGCTTTTGCAGCCTTGCCCGTTGCTATAGCATACACACCATAAGCCCCAGCACCAGCCAAAAGTGCAGTAGTATAAGATTTTACTCTATTTTCATCCATAAATTCAGCAAATGCTTTTATCCCTTTAGCAGATGCCATCACAAGTGGAACAAATACAGTTCCAAGATTTTCACCTAAATCACCAACAGCATTACCCATCTGATCAAGTGCAAAATTGAGTGTAGCAGCCTCACCCTCTGCTAATCCCCCTGCTTTTTCCGCTATTGCCTTTAAAGCATTATCAAACCTTTGGCTTGAATCAACTGCCCCTTCAAAGGCTATTCCTTGTCTATTTAATAAATTTGTTGAACTAAATACAGATTTAGAAACTTCCATAATAGATGTGTTTAAATCTTTATCAGAAAATATAGCATAATCCATAGCAGCTTTGGTTATTCTTTCTATTTCATCTGTATTTTTTGTATATGCGGCAGCCGTTGCCATTGCAGATATAGTAACCTCATCTCCAAATCTTGTAACCTGCTGCTGTGCGGAAGCAAACTTCAATAATTTTCTTGAAACGCCACCAAGTTGTATTTCTAATTTTTTCTCTGCCTTTTCTTGCTCTCCGAATAATTTTGTTAATCTTCCTATGGTGGTTGCAACCATAGTAGATGCAAATGATACAAGTAAAAGTTTAGAACGAAGAACCGCAAAGCTACCACCTAATATTCTTGTAGTGGTATTAGCTGTTTTATAAGAATTTCTTAATTTCTCTATAGCAATCTGATTTCCTCTCATTGCCTTTGAAACTACAGATGTTTTAACTCCTATATCTGTCCATGTTTTTCCTTGTGCTGCAAGCTGTGCCGTCAATCTAAGAGTTACTTGACTTAGTTTTGTAGATTGTACTTTTGCATGATCGCCAGCAGTTGTAGCCCCAACTATACCATTTTTAAGATTATGTTGTGCTTTAGTAAGCCCATTAATTGCCTGAACTAATGCAGGTTGCCCTACTGCTTCAAATTTAATTATTATCTTTTCTTGTGCCATCTATCTGATCCTTTTGTTTTTTAGCGAGTGCATTTTTGATAATAAAGGCTCTATCAACCCATTTCGCAGGTTGCTCTCCATAGCTACCCGGATATGGCGAAATGCCGAACTGCTCGCAGTATATGTATCTTTCAATATCTTTTTGGTGTTCTCTGGATTGAACAATGTTTTTGCAACAAAAAAAAGGCAACTGAGCATTGACTGACTTCGCAATATCAAACTCTTTACCTTTTTCATTAATTTCCTTTGTTTCTTCTATTAATAAATCAATTATTTTCCATACATCCTCATCGCAATTAAATGTGCGAACCTCATACTTACCATCTATGCGAATTGGAAGCTGTGCATCATACGGATATGTATGAAACCTGCAGCCCCCACACCATTCCGCATGGATGTTTATTTCGAGCTGGAGGCGTTCCCTTCCCCCGTTAGCAGTTTCTCCTGCATGGCGAGGAATATCTCAGTACGTTCTTCAAAACTCAAGCCGAGGATATAAGCATCATCGGCTTTCCCATTTAGCCCAAAACGAAGCCATTTAGTGATGGTAGAGTGCATCATCTTAACCCCTGATACACCTCCCTTATCATCATAAATGTACTCCACACTATCAAGCATTTCATCTCTCTCATCGAGAGATATATCCTTGATACCAATTTCACGCCCTGATTTTAGCTTTAGTTTATTCATTATTAAGAAGCCAAATCAAATACTACAATAGCGTTGCCAACATTTACAGCTTTCATCTCAACATCCAACATCATTATATCACTTTCAGCTAAAGCTACATTTGTTAATACCCCACTTGCCATCGCAATAGAGCAATTATGAGCAGTAGCCTGTGTTAAAGCAAGCATACCTGCGGCATCATGTCCGATTGCCCCTTGGGTATTAAAACTATTAAGTATCGGTCTTGTAACTGAATCATACTTAACACTTGCAGTAGCCGTTACAGATAACTCTGGGGCTCTTGCATAAGCAGCATATCCTGTTGCAGAGAACCCTGTATAGACAGCAGGGCTATCTATTGTTACACTAAACGAGTTCAATACAGTAGATGCTATACTATATACGGTTGTAGCACCCGTGCAAGTATTTATTGATATTGGGGCTGCCGAATAAACCGTTCCTGCTTCAGTTGCCGTATTATTAGTTATGGGTTGTTGCCCAGATGAAATCGTAGCACTCCATTTGTACAAACCACCATCCGCACCAGTTTCTGCTGATATTGAAAAGTTAGTACACAGGCAACCCGGCATTACAATATTATATCCATCTGTTGTATCAGGTGGAGCTAATACTAAAGTAAATGTTTTATCACCCTCTGTAACCCCATACTTGCCACTTACTGTAGTGCTTGCCGTTGGGATAGTAACATCAGCCACAGTAGCCGCCAAAGCTACCCCACACGCACTTTGCATCAAGATTATATGTCCTGTATCATTATGATAAGTTCCAGACAATGAAACCTCGGTTGCCCTAATCACATCATCTTGGAAAAAATCATTAGCGTGTAATACCCTTCCCAAACTTGTCTTGGGTGTTAGATTTTGAGTAACATTAAGCGATGGCATTGATACAGAATCAACATCCAGCTGCAATAATCCTGAAGTAATAGTGGGGATTGTTCCAGTTGTTGCCTCTTCTATTATCCACGCCTTAAAGTCTTTTGGTGAAAAAGCTGCGTTTGCCATTATTTATCTCCCTTATTTGTGGCTGAAGCCCCTTCAACCTGTTCTTTGATTTTATCAGGTATTGAATCCATTTCTACCTGCTTTCCTTGATTAAGGGCTATCCAATCACCATGCTCCAATCCACAATAATTCATATTGGATGATAATTTTTCGCCCTTTTTTAGTTTTATTTTCATATTTTCTCCTAATTAGCAGAATTGCAGAGCAACGCCCTGTTTTTTCTATTTAAACCGATACTTTAAGTTAAACAACATATCCTAATACTTTCTATATAATTTCAGCGTGTGGATCATTCCCTATCCATTCACCATCTACATCATTTACTATATCCTGTATCTCACTATATGTATGTTCAGTTTTACCTGATAAGAATGATGGCTGACTACCTTCATATTTGACAAAAGTCTTATTATCATCATTGCTATATCTAAGTGTATCTGCTGAAGTTTCCAGTACCTGTGCAAAATCTACTGAGCTTACATCATCTTTACTAATTATTACCCATTTTCTATTTTCAAACATATTATTCCTTTAATTTGGTGGTACTTCCGAACTCCATGTTGTTCCATTAGTAAGTGTTCCATCATTTGTGCCAGAATTAGCAGTATTAACAGCGTTTGTTCCTGTTCCTTCTTCCATCCTCCAATATGTTACAAGGTCACCTGAATTGTCATAATTACCATCATCACTTGTGAGGTCTATTGGTGTTCCGCTATTATAAACAGCTATTATTGCATCAGCATCAAGTACTGCATCCCAAATAGCTACTTCATCAAAGTAGCCTTCATAGGGTACATCATACTTAGCACCATTGCCTAACCAGAAATTCCCAATAGAACTACTTAATGCTGATGGCATTGCACCGCTGTATTGTAATGTCTTTGCATCCGAATTTATATAAAGTTTAATTCTATCAGTAGTAGTATTTGCACTTGACCCATCATAAACCCAGACTGCATGATACCATGTATCCTCACTAAGAAGTGTTCTAAAGTTATTAAATTGGCAATAAACATTAGAACCACCAGAAGCATCATTCCGCAATTCTAAATAAAATGTATTATTACTCCCCCATAATTCGCAAGAAAACCACGGATGGCTGCCTGTATTAACATTAGTCCCAAATACAACTCTATTATCAGTTAGTGAACCAGAATTAAACCAAAACGAAATTGTCAGAGCTGTTCCAGATGGTATCTCTGATACAGCACCAAAATCTATATAATCATCAAGCCCATCAAAGGATGTAGAATAGTTATTACTAAAAGATGATCCTCTTGTACCACCTTCTGCTGCGGTTTCGGAAATATCGTTAGCATGGACACATCTGTAATCAAATTCAACCTGATATTCATTATCCGTAGCCTCAAGCTCAGAAGATTCTACCCTGCAATTATAGGTTATACTGTCATCAGATAATGTCATAGAATTATTATTAGCAACTATAGTTTCTATTCTTGAAACTAATCGCATCACATTATCTACACCAGCCTTTTTCATATTTGGTTCTTTAAAATATAAAATCATACCAATACCAAATTCCCTTGTTTCTGATTGAGTAGAATAATCAACGAGGGTACTTGATATTGGATATAAACGAAGATATTGATTGCTCTCCATATCATTTTTTATACCCTTGTAAACCTTTAAAGTATTGGCAAATTCTGCACGGAACAAGCCTTGAAGTTTATTTAATACATTATCCCAATTATTGTCGTATGAAACAGCCATTAGCTCATATTCCCAAGGTGCATACACTTATAATCCATTTCTGTAAGATATTCAAAACCATCTTCACCCTCAACAATTTCATATCCATCTATTCTGCCATCTATAATATTTGTACTATCCGAAAGTGTAAATGATCTATTATTAGCCGTTAGGGATTCAATGCGAGATATTACACGGAGCATTTGAGTTAAAGCACCTTCCCTGATATTTACATCCATAAAATAGTAAATAAGTTGAAAAGTGTATTCCCGAAGCTCCCCCTTTAAATATCTTTCAAGGACTTCGTTTGATTGGGGTAAAATTTTTAAGAAATGATTACCAGCGTAATCACCTTCACCTGCATATACTGCTAAAGTGCCACCAAATTCGCTTCTTAGCTTATTTTGTAATTTATCAGCTATATTCTTCCAGTTGTTTGTATAGGTTACAGCCATCTGGAACTTTGAACACTTTTAACGCCAGAAGCATCTATATGTTCTGCCGCACCTGTAACTTCTATTTCCCACTCATTTGTAGCAGTAGCAACTGAAGTTTTAGTTTCGCCTGCGAACCGTATTTGTAAGCCCCCTGCGAGAGCTTGGTAATCACCATTAATTTTTTCTGCGGTAACAACTTGATTTCCTTGTTGAACGCCCAACTTATCAGAATTTTTTACCCATACTGAATAAGTTGCCGTTCCATCTAATGCACCACCAGTTACAACCATTACCCTAATAAGATCAAATGTTCCATTCCATACGCCTCTTGTATCTACAGGGCGAACACTACCATCTGTATAAGATACATCTCTAATAATTCCCCTTGAAGCATCACGGGTAGTTTGCCACGATAAGGCTGCATTGCCTGTATTTAAAGCATCTATATTGCCCTGTGCTTCCTCCATAAGAGCCGATGCCACTTCATTGGTAGGATCAGTTGCCCTGATGAGAAAAGCTGCTGCGATAAGTGAAGCCGAGCGAATTATCATATAATCAAAGTTGCCACTCTTATCCTTGAGTTGTTCTCTTGGTAAATTAGGATCAAGTTTACTATCTAAATATCTGCTCGCATCCGTGCGAAATTGTGTTATCATTGTTGTAAATTCTTCACCAGCTTCTACAAGGTTATCATTTGGATCGCTTGTAGTAAGATCATCACCAACAAGAAGGCATAAATCTAAATCTGTATCATATACAAATGAATATACCAATCCAGCAGAAGTGCTATCTCCAACATCAGCACTTACATCAATAATTTTATAAACACTTGCATCTACAGCGTGATGTTGAGCAGAAGTGCCAAATAGCCCCCTATTCGTAGCAGGTGTTGTTATAGCAAGAGTATCTCCATCTGTTACTGCTGTAACTCTCATATACTCACCACCTATTTTTATTATATCATTAGCCGCAAATGCTGATGTTGAATCTACATCTATTGCCGCCAAGTCAGGGGTGATAACCACTTTAACTTGTGTTGTTTCAGTTGTATTGTATGCTATTTTATCAATTTTTGCACCATCTATAAAAAGATCAGTAATTAACCCGGTATTTGCAGAATAAAAAATATCCATACTGGTATCATGGAAATCAGTTAAGCCAGAGTTCCAGCCATATATGGGCGTTTTTGTATCAAACGCATCTATATTAGGGTAAACCCGTTTAAGCTCCTTATGCGTGCAATATATGGGTGCTGTAGCCATTAGTATCTCCTTCTCTTAGGTTTCGGCTTCATTTTCTTCTTCTTATATTTAGATTTTGGCATTAATATGTAGTCACCTTTAATTGCCCTGTCATTCTTCTATTTAATACATTACCATGAACAGCAACTATAGAATTTGACCTATCCCCTTCGGTTGCATCTTGCTTACCACTAAAGGGACCATTATAACAGGCAGAGATTTGAAATGAAGCATTAGCTGGACCGACAAACTCCAATGCTCCTGTTTCATAATTTATAGTACCTGTCGCTTGTCCATATATTCTTGAATTTCCTTTATCGTATGCAAAAGCACCCACATTCGGTGTAGTTCCGTAAGTAATCGGGTCATATATCGTATTATCTGGTAATTTAGGTTCAACTGGAGCAATTGAATTATTAATATCGGGAAATATACCAGCAGCCCCAGTTAATACATTAGTACCACCTGCCCCATCTTTAACTTCTATTTTACTACCATTAGTTCCATCATGAGGAAGAAGATTTGAATTACTTGTAAATCTTAAATTTCCATTAACAATACCAGTTGAACAAGAATATCCAAATAGATTATTTCCTGCTGTTCTTGTTGCAGTATTTATGGCATCCTGAATCTTACTTATCACCCCATTAGTTCCTCCGAAATTTACATTTGAACTATCTGTAGTAAAACTAACAGTAGTTTCAGCAGAATCGTCAATAATTAAATTCAGAGAATACTCCTGTGACGCTGTGAGCATACTGGAAGTTGAGGAGGTTATAGGAATATTTGAACCCCCTGTCCCTCCTGCTACGCCAGTTCCCCCCATAGGAATGTCCATATGCGCCCTACTATAAAATTTCATGCAAAAAGAACCCGGGGTTATCCCCTGTGGTAATCCTGTTGCCAATCGCCCATATCCAAAAAGGTTAGAACATTTAAAACGACCACTTGCATCGGTTTGTACTAATTGTGTATTTCCAGACAATACTCTATCAAAATCATAATATTCATTAAAAAATGGGAACCTAACTGCAACATCATCTGCATGGGTTGCTGCCGTAGAACCATATAGCCCCCTTATGATTGTTAATGTACTATTAGCTAAATCGGCTCCTGTCCCAACTTCTGTTACTTCACATATCTCATTCTCTAATCGTATTAAATCACCTACTCTAAATAACTTGCTATGTCCATCTTCTAAATAAAGCGTTGTAGTTGTTGAGCCTGAAGCAATAGCCCCATCTGTTGCAGTATCTACATCTGCTGTACTATCCGTATATAGATTTGTATGTGGTGCTGTAAAATCTAAAACAGTTTCATCTGTTAAATGTAATTGATCTGCAAGAGGAATTATACCCTTAACAGGAGCTTGTATTGATTCTCCGGGATGTAGAAGTGTATGTAAATAATGAACAGCCCCATCAACAAGTGCAGTATAAGATTCATATCCAATCATGGCAACTACTGGAATCATTCCTGTATTTTCAATAAATACAGCACTTGGATCGTTATTTGTCACAGCATCATGTGCTGCTGTTTTATTTATTGATAACACTTGTGTTGAATTTGTCCCAGCAGCAGTATAACCTATAGATTTTGAAACTGATGTTATTGGAGTTTTTCTTATCCCATTACCTCTGCTTGTAAATGCTCCTGAACCTATGTCAGATGATGAACCTCCATATTGTGCCATAATTTATTTCTCCCTATCTAATATGATATTTAACTGTCGCATTAATACTTGTATCTAATGCTTGATCCATTGTGAATACAAATAATATAACTTTTCCTGCATCTACATCTGCTGATTGAATAGTCATTGATTGATAATAAAGTTGCTCATAGCCAGCCATTGTAATGTTCGCACCATCAGCAACTACAACACCGCCTGATAAATCACCCGAAGTTGAACTTCCACCCTTATCTATTGCATAAGACATTAAATGTGCAGCAACATCACTTCCACTTGAAGCATCATCCGACACAAACCAATGTACGGCATCTATTGTTATGTTATCTATGATATGCCATAGCATGACTACTAAATCATCAGCAGTAGATGATATGGTCAAACTTGAAGCTGGATTAGTATCATTAAAACTTGAAGATTGAGAACTACCAAGGTTAAGAAGTGATGAATTTGCATTAGAATTAGCTTGAAATGGTACAGCATAGTGTTGATCTGCAGCACCACTTGACCATACAGTAGATAGACTATGAATCCCAAAATGAGTATATTGTGTATTCGCAGCAACCTGAGATGCACCTGTTAGAACCTTTGAATTTGTTGTATCAACTGCAAGTATATTAGAACCACCTTGATTCTTAACAAGCATAGTTCCAGTAGTATTATCAGTTACAGGCTGAACAGAAAGAACATCATCAGAAAGTGATATAGAAGTAGATTGCCCTGCACCATCATGCACATTTCTTGTAGTAGTATCCACACCTGTATTGGAAGATTGATTCATACCAAGAATGTTCCTAAAGTAAGATGCGAATGTTTTTCCTTGAAAAGTTGGCATATATTATCCTGTATAAATTGTTGCTGGAAGTGCTGTTGCTTTCATAACAAAAGGTTGGTATTCCATTGGATGTGTTGAATCTGCTAATGAACTTGAATCCCCACCCCAAAATAAATCATACCTATTTGTGTGAGAGCATCCTGCTGAAAACCATAATTCTTCAGAATCACCTGCTGTTCCTGTTATATACCACCTATGTGTATGCTGAATCCCATCTGTTTCATCTGGTAATATTGTATGGTTTTCATATTTTGCACCAAGAGATGCAAATCCTGTAGAAGCATCAGTTGTTGAAAGTCCAAATGTTAAAGGTCTTGCTGAATCAGTTTGAACATAAATACTTGCAAATATCTCTACCTTCCCACTTGGAGGAAATACAAATGAAACTTTTAAATCATCATGCACAGGTAGCATTGCATTAGTTACATCAAATCCAGCAGGAGTTTCATCAAGTCCAATAACTGTATATCCAAGTATCAACCCTGCATAAGCAGAAACTAATCCTGAATACATTTTATCTATTGAAGCATAAGTATCACCAGTAACTTCCAAATCACCATTTACTCTTGCACCATTTCCATGCTGTGCAGTTTCAAGTGCAGTAGATTTGCCTCCAACCTTGATTGGTCGAAGATTCTCATCTACAGGATGTCCTTCTTGTAGTTTTACATCATTTGCCAAGTTTCTTAAATACCTTTTTGTTTTTAAGTTTCTTAATAGTATCTTTCACATCTTCCCATTCATCTAAATCTATTACAGGGGGATGTGATTCTTTCCCTAAATCAATTACCATTTCCCTCAATAGTTTTAATTCCCTATCATGCACAATTAGTTTATCATCAGCAGAATTAGGTTTTTCTACATATTCAAGCACCTTATCTAACTTAAATACCTTCATCACATTATCCATGATTTTAGGCATTACAAGTTTTAATATCATTGGTGCGAATGAAGCCGGTAGCATTTTATTTTATCCCTTCAACCACATCTACAACTACTTCATAAATCGCATCCATAAGCTCTGCTTCCTGTTTCTCGTTTAAAATAGGAAGATTAACTTTTGCATTCGCCGATTTAATAACCTGTTCCTTGTTGTTTTTAAGATACTTAACAACATAATCTAAAGCAAACTTCTGTAAAAATAATCCTAACTTATTCATTTATTTTTTCCTTTCTTTCCCCACGAGAAGGGGTTTAAGTTCAACTCGCTCTCATACCAAAGCATACGCTCCTCCATCTGCTCAACATGAGCCAATTCAGCGTGCTTTCTTTCCTGCTCATGGAGTTCAATTTCTTCCAGAGCAAGTACCATATTTCTTTCTAAATCTTGTATTCTGGATTCTAATTTCCAGAAGGAATAAACTACTATCGCTGTGGCTGCGATAATTTGTAAAAGCCACTTAAAATTAATCGTGATAGCCATCGAATCGCCAATAACCTCACCTTTATATGACCTTGCACCCTTTTTGTCATCTGCCATTTTTCATTTCTTTAAACCGTTGCCTGATAATTTTACCAGTATATCAACTAAAGCATCCATGCGATTTAATATCGCCTCAAAATTTTGCCTGTTATTCTCACGCTCTTTTTTAGAATTATCAATCAGCTTTATAACTATTCCTTCAAAACGCTCATTGTTTTGCTTAATTTGGTACATCATATCATTTGCCATCCAGTTAAACAATTTTACAATCCCATATACTGCTCCGAAAAGAAGCACCAGAGGCAGCCCGAATCGTTCTGCAATCGTTATCCATTGTTCCACCTATCCATGTTCCCTGACAATATCGGCTAACCGATTTGCCCTGTTTGGAGTTTGCTTTGCCCATCTACTATCAAGCATCTCGGTAGCTACACCTTTCCAGTTTTTATCTATCATATTTGAAATTGCCTTTTTGAATTTTGTGAACCCTGTAAAACCCATTTGATAGCACATTTCTATCACCACGCCCTGTATTTCAGGTGGCATATCCTTGTACCAATCTAATTTATCTAAAAGTTTTAAGTGTAGCTCTGAAATTCTGCCAGCTAAAATGTGTAACGATTCTTCTTCAGTAATCCAAGTGATCCCGTGTCCGATAGTCCAAACATCTTCACTACATTGATATGGTTTACTTCGGAAGCCTTCATTAACACCGATGCGTTCAATGAGTGCCTTGAAGTCAGGCATTACAGGTATTTAACGCCTATCTTAAATGTTAAATCACCTACTGCAAATGTTTCTACTGCCTGTGCTAATATTGCACAAATATATATACTGCTACTTCCATTTGAACTTACGATGCACCCTATTCCATCATTTGCCGGGTCAGTAATACAAGCAACACTTGCAGTATCTGTATAATCACCACCACCTAAATAATCAGCAGTTACTATCGGGATAATACATTGTATATCATCCACTACAGCATCTGCTCCATCAGCAGTAGCATTTATTGCACCCAATGTTGTAGAATTGGTAGTCAAATAAATAGCCATATCAGGCTCATCACTACTTCTATCTATAATTGTTACACTTTTTATTTCTGCAGAACTATTTGTACTTTGGAAGAAATTTGGAATTTCTGTTGATACAAATAGGCAATCACCTACAGCATACTCATCTGTATTTATTGTTGGTGTAACTTCTAATAATTTATAAGCTAACATATTAACCTTCCTCCACTTTATAGCCTTTTTTAGCCTTCATAGATTTTAAATACCTTTCAGAAGTTTCCGATTTTAGTCTTAATATAGGAGCTGTCCAAGTCGGTGCTGTAATTTTCCAATATTTTTTAGAACTTTCTTCTTTGTTAGTTTTCTTTTTGGCTTCTGCCATGTTAATTCTCCTTGTATGATTTTTTAAGTGTACCTTTTCCGAATCCCGAGAACGAACCTAATGATGTTTTTCTGTAAGCGTCTTTACCACCATTTGTAATTACCTCTCTTTCTGCCAGCTCACCAAAATAATCCAAATATGGTATTTGCTCATCCTTGTAGTAGGCTTCTTGTCCCTTATTACTATCTTCAATTAATGTAAAATCATTATTAGGGTCAAGGTCTATCCCTGAAGGCAAAACAGTTCCACCTATATTCTTAGCGTTTTTCTTTAATTTTTTAGCCATGTTTAGATATGAGGGCAGAAATAATCCACCCTCATATTTAATTACCTTTAACTATTAAACAGTTTCGTTTAATAAAGTTACACCATGAAGGTCAACTGTTTCACCAAAAGCAAAGTAGCCATTAGCAACTAACTCAGTACCTGCTAAATCTGCATCTCTTTGACTTTCAAGCTCAACAAAGTTGCCACCACCAAAATCAATGTAAGCACAGGCTATTGCTGTCTTAGCAAACACACCACCTTGTGATGTACCTGCACCATCAGCTATTGAAGTAGATGGGGAAGTGTACATATTAACACCACCAAGATTAGAAACCCAGCCTGCTGAAGATAATGCTGAACCTACTGCATTACCACCCGTAAGGGCTGCCCCTGATTCATTTACTATTTGAGAACCCATCTCATTAGTCATACCAAAATCACCCCACATATTCAATGGATGAAGCACACAAGCATATGGTCTTGGTGCAGAATTTTCTTCAAGTTTTGCAACAGCAATAAACAATTTACTCATTGACATCCCAGTTGTATTTGCACCAACTGTTGTAGCAAACTCATCTACCCGACCTGTCAAGCATTGAGAATCAAACTCTAATGCTACTGCATTGCCTATTGCTTGTCCTGCATTAACCATTAAAGCATCATTATTACCATGTGCTGCAAGATCAGTAATCATAACATCAATGTGATTTCTAAGCACTTCAATGTCTACTGGAGTAGTAGTGATTATTTCTTGGTTTGCTGCACCTTCAGCCCCTGCTGATGCCGTTTCAACATTAGAAATACCAAGTTTACTATATACTGGAACTCTTGCGGTAACTGAACCTTTAGGACAAGGAACCATATTTACTAATGATGGCATGACTGCCACCTTATTGAATTGAACTATTGCACCACCTATTGCTAAACCTAACGCACCTGTGGCTACATCTGTATCTGTATATGCCATGATTGACCTCTTTAATTCCCTCTATCAACTGTCTTGTTAGACCTTCAAGTAGGGATAATTATTATTTTATATAACCTTTAACATTATCTTCTAAATGCTTAGTAAAGCCAACTGGGTCTTTTTTTGCCCATTCAGAAGTGTTAGAAAACCCACCAAATTCCTGATTTTTAGGAACACTTGCCCTTTCAGAGGTTACAGTAAAATCATTTTTACCTTGAGCCTCTAAAAGAGATTCGAGCCATTCAGGATCTTTATCCTTGAACTTCTCTTGCTGTTCCTCTGGGAATCTGGATAATAGTTTTTCTTTATTAACAGAATAAAGAGCTTCATATTTATCCTTATATGGAAGTGCATCATTTAGCTTCGCTTCATTTTGCTCTGCTAAAGTTTTCCACTCTTCATTCTTTTTCAGCTCTTCATCAACCTGCTCACCTAACTTCTTCTGAAGTTTAGCAAGTTCTGTTTCTGCTGTTTGTGCCCTTGTGCGATACTTTTTGCTTTCTGCAATTAAACCAGCATCGGGCGATACGGTTTCTTTCGTTTCAGTAGCTTCTGTTGTTTCTACTACTGGGGTATTCTCTTCGGACATACTGCCCTCCTTCTTATGTTATGCACAAGTTATCCACACATTATTCACATTTTCTTGCACAATTCAGATAGCCTAACTTAAATTAATAAGGTTTTAAAATGCAAGTATTTACGATACTTTTCTTAAAAACTTAAAGTAAAACTTTAAATTACCTAAAAATTTGAATAAGAATCTCATGACATATAAACGGGAGTGGTTTGAGTTCATGGGCTACACGCCCCACAAAGGACAATCCATGCTACATTTCCCAAAGAAAAAAACCTCTCGTTTCTTTGTTATTGTATGCGGAAGGGGTTATGGAAAAACTTTTGCATCAGCTAAAGAGGCTTCCTTCGTGGCTTCTATGCCAGATAAGAAAGTTGCTCTTGTGGGGCTATCATATAAGAAATCCAAATTATTGTTTGATGAAATTTGGAGAACGATGGTAATACCGAATAAAGCATCTGTTGTTAAATCATCTGAGAAAGATCAGTATGTTCGTTTTAAGTGGGGAAGCTCAATAGAAGGTTTATCGGCTGATAATCCTGATTCCTTAGTTGGAGATGAGTATGATTTAGTAGTAATGGATGAGGCTGCTAAAATGAGGCAGGATATTTGGGATATGTATATTTCCCCGGCTGTTGGTAGAAGAAATGGTAAAGCTATCTTCATAACAACACCGCAGGGGTTTAACTGGGTTTACGATAAATACCTCCTCGGTAAACAGGATAATATGTGGGAATCTCATACTGCCCCGGCGTGGGAAAATTTCCATTCTTATCCGGGTGGTTTAAAAAACTCAGTTATTGTTGAAAGAAAACGTAATATGAGCAAGGAGGTGTTCGATCAAGAATATGGTGCTAAATTCACAAGTTTCGCAGGTAGGGTATATCCTTTTGATAGGAATCTTGATGTTGGCAAGTATGGGTATAACCCTAATTTTCCTACTTACTGTGCTATTGATTTCGGCTTTCGTATGCCTGCTGTTGGTTGGTTTCAGGTTTACAAGGTGGGCGGCATCTCGCATATAAATATGATAGATGAAATTATCCACGAAGAAAATGTTAAAACTGATACATTAATTGAGTTTATTAAGGCTAAGAAGTACAATGTAATGGAATACTTCGGCGATCCAGCAGGTTCACAGGCACAGGGGCAATCTGGCTTGGGTGATATTGAGATATTTCGCAGAAATGGAATAATAGTAAAATCAGTAAGGGATAAAACATCAAGAAACAAACCATCTGGTGAAAGCCATGTTCGTTCTTTCATAGAAAGTGCAGATGGTTCTCGCAGGTTTCACATAGATGAGCATTGTGGTGGTATTCAGGAGGATTTGGAAAGCCTGCGGTATCCTGAAACAACAGGTGATTTAAAGCCTGATAGTTTGAAAGATGGTTATCACGATCACGGTTGTGATATGATAAGGTACTTCTTCATAAACAAATTTCCTATAAAAAATAGAGAGGTGAAAATAATTAAACGATGATAGATTTAATACAGGAATCAATTAAAGAACTGAAGTTGCAGAACGCTAAAAAACGCAGCAAACATATTGAGAAACTTATAGATTATTACAATGGCAATGATACTAAGCGTTATATAGAAAATATGTTTTCAGGAGAAGCGTTTAGGGAGATACCACCAGTAGAGAGTAATATAACAAGAAAATTTATTAACAAAATGAGTAGGATTTACACAATAGGTGCGAATCGTAATGTGAATGATAAGTACGATGAATTAACCGTGCTTAAATCAGCACGAATGAAGCACGTTGAACGGATGACACGCCTTTGTGGGACTATCGCTACCAGAGTTGTATGGAACGAGGGGGAAACTCCTTATTTTGATTATCGACCAGTTTACTTTTTTCATGTATTTTTCGATGATGACCCCTTCGTTCCATCTGCCATCTGCTATCCAATAATACAGCCTGTAGAAGATAGTTCAATAGCTGAAGAATTAACATACGCCTATTGGGATGCTGATAAGTATATGCTAACCCAAGAAAACGGTAAAGTTATTATGGAAAAGCCCCATAATTACGGAACTTTGCCGTTTGTATTTACGCACCGGGAAAATCAAACTGATTCGTTTTATGTAGAAGGTGCGAATGATTTAATTAATACAAATGAGCATATAAATATTGCTATGACTGAAATGCAACTTGGACTTCGGTTTCAGATGTTCGGGCAGCCTGTTATGGTTGGTGCTGAGATGGGTAATAAGCAGAGAACTGGCTCAGATGTTACTTTAGAGCTTCCAGAAGGTGCAACTTATGATATTGTAGCACCGCAGGGCAGCGTAGAAGGCGTTATTGAAAATATTAAATTCTTAGTTGAGCTTGTAGCACAGAATAATCACCTATGGGTACAATGGGCAGAGCAGGGCGGCGAAGTGCCATCTGGCGTATCCATGATGATTAAAGATTTGGAGCGAACGGAGGATTACCAAGATGATCTGGCTCTTTGGAGAATGTATGAGGAGGATTTCTATCGTGTTGAACGACAGATAGCATCCAGCTTTAATGTAACTCTGCCAGAGGATTTAGGGCTGGATTTCAAAGAGCCGGAATACCCCAAGACGGTTCAGGATCAAATACTTTGGGATAAGCACAGATTAGAGCTTAATTTAATAGGTGAAGTTGAGCTTTTAATGGAATATAATAACGATCTAACACAAGAACAAGCGGAGCTAACCATTGCCTCAAACAAACAAAGAAACCAAAAACTCTCAATCTTTGAAAAAGCACGTGAAGCAGCTCAAAGAACTCCATCAATCTCTTGAAATAAATTTAGATGGTGATATTGAGGATATAATGAAAAATCCTCAGGAATGGGCGGAGAAATTCGCTGAAGATGCAATTATGAAAGAAGTACCACGCTATTTAAAGGCTAAAACATTAGGAGAGAATTTCGCTCGTGAAATTACAGATTAAAACCACCTTCGATTTTGGTAAGTTAGCACGGCAAATGCCTAAAATTCTTGAAAAACACACCCAGAGAACTGCACGAAGTTCTGCTACTGGTGCAAGGGAGGCTATTGAAAGGGGCGTTAGACCTCCGCTTGACCCAGATGGCGGAACAATCAAAAGAAGAAAATATAAAGTAAAAGTTGCAACAGGTGGATACAGTAAGGGAGGCGGAACTAAACCATTGTTTCATACAGGCACTTTACATCGAAGTATAAAAGGCACGTCTGAGGGGCTGGAAATGTGGGATTATGGATTATTTCAGCACGAAGGACATAAGACAGGGCATTATCCACCAAGACCCTTTATTTTCCCTTCAGAAAAAGCTATATTAAAATCATTTGATGCCTTCAGGAAAGACCTGCGTAAGGCACTTAAAAAATAATGCCAGATGAGATTGAAAATACGGAAAATCTTAAAGAAGAGGATGAGAACATCCTTCTTTGGGCAACGCTTGGGATTAGTTTCGGAATTGATGTCTTTATCACAAAACTTGAAAGAGAAATTGCACTCCTTAGAAACGCCGGAATATCAGAGGCAGCAATCGTTGATATTCTCGGAAATGATCTTGCCACAGGTGGAAGAATCTTCGGGGAATTTCG
>VTLG01015774.1_pt1 | contig 24680 bp, 39 predicted proteins | sample 4694571 | NCBI WGS metagenome assembly VTLG01 (sample SAMN12604809, study PRJNA352737) | marine metagenome | biome: ENVO:00000447; feature: ENVO:00000209|ENVO:00000569|ENVO:01000036; material: ENVO:00002151; isolation source: viral sequences binned using virsorter ...
GCATAAATAAGGTACTGATATAATTAGTCTTAATGGGACTCTGGTTCCAGGAGTGAACACAGCTTTGTCTGTTTATTTGTTTACAGATAGCAGATCAAATAACTGAAACTTAAAATATGTTTATAGATAACGATTTTCCCAAGCTGCTTGGTGCGGAATTATACCGTCCCCATCCAGCTTATATCGTGGAAATGGCCACAGAGCCAGTCGTAGTACACGATTTTACAAAACAACCAGGTCAGACTGTACAGTTAGATAGATATAGATTCTTCGGTGCTCCAGGCACAAAGACATCTAGAGAGCGTACACAGGATCAAACAATTGGTACTGCAAACAGCAGATCAATCGTAAAAGACAAAGTTCTTGTCTCACTCCGTGAGTACACAGGACCAGCAGATCCAGCTAATACTAATCTTCCAAGTACATTCAAGATTGCTCGTGAGACCTTGATGACTGCACAGCGTTTGCTGTTAGACACAGGTAACCTCAACATGTTCCATCAATCAATTGGTTCTCTAACATTGTTAGATGACTACAGAAGATGGAGAGACAGAGTATTCCTAGATGAACTATTCAAGTCTGAATCTCGTGGTGAATCAAGTGATTCACAAGGTGGTTACTACTATCCAAATAGTAAGGTAAAACTAACCTCCACATCTCTGACTGCTTATACAGCTGCAGAATTTGCTGCAGAGCGTTATAAGTTTAACGTAAAGTCAGACCTTCTCGAAGTTGTAAAGGGCTTACGTAAGCGTAATGTTCCTGTTTTCGCAGATGGCTACTACCGTTGTGTAGCTGATCCTTCATTCATGAAAGATCTAAGAGCTGATGCAGGCTTCAGAGAAGTTGCTAGATACCCTGGCATGGGTCAGCCTAACCCTCTTATGGGAATGGGTGCTCCTAATGCTTCCATTTATCAGGGTGGACAGTTTGGTCAAGCACAATTTGTTGCTGGCGAACCTGTAATGCCATCAGGCTTTGTGTTTGAAGGCGTAAGGTTCTTTGAAACAACTAACATGCCCTCCAAATCAATAACCGTTAACACAGGTGATGGTAATGGTGCCGTTTCACACGACACACCTCCAGCTCTGTTCTTCGGTCCACAAGCAATTGGTGTTGGTGTTGGTGGTCCTAATGCTCAAGTTTTAATTAATAATAACGACGACTTCAGTCGCTTTATCATACTCATATGGCAGCTATATGCTGGCTTTGCGAACTTGAACAAGGATTTCATCACAGTAGCATTCACAATTAGCGATATTTAAGGAGGATAATTAAACATGGCATCTTATAAAGCAGAAGCCGGAGCAATCTTACAGCCCGGTAATCAGATTTCCCGCTTATCCTCATACAACACTGAGGGTGTGCATGGATGGCCTGGTCTCGATTTCTTTGAACTAGTTGGTTTTATCAAAGTTTCTAATAAAACAGGAACAAAAGCTAACTTCAAGAGCTTCGATATCACAATTCCTTCTCCAGATCGTCGTCCTGATGATCGTGTTAGAGATGATCGTACATCTCTAGTCGTGCAGGCAAGTTCAACAAACCCTGCTTATGTATATCAGGCTTCATTAGCAATCGCTCAGGATATTCCTGCAGGCGGTTTAGCAACATTCCCAGCTTCCCCAGTGACAGCTGACCTTCAAGGTACTAACGGAGAATTTCTTCTTTTAGGTCCTGATAATGGTGGTGCTCCTCTTGGAGTTCCTGGAACTCAGGCTAATGGTTTAGCAGCAGCTTCTTCCTTACTTGATATCGGAGCTTCCGGTATTGCTCAAGGAACAGGCAACACATCAACTGATGGTACTAATGATGGTATCATTCCATTCTGGTCAACAGTAACTACATCTGGTATTGACGATCAGGATGCTGCAAACTCCATGATGTACAAAGTAACTGCTGACACAACCTTCAAGGTTTACAATGTCAACGGTATTACTGGTACAACAGTTAATGGAGACGGAGTATTTATCTCTGATGATGATTCAGATGCAGGTAGAGCTGCATACATTCTTTGCAGAGTAAATTATGTTCGTGCATCTGCAGCAGTAGGCTGGAATGATGTTCAAGGTCTAGTTGACTTTGTATCTCAAGTCGGTGGCGGTGACGCTTAATACTTAATGTATTTATAAAGGAGCCGGGCATATGCTCGGCTTTTTTATTTGCACTAAAAGTATGGGTTGTTATTCTATTTATATAGATAATAATTAATCAAATGTTATACAGATACAAGCCAACAGGTGCATTACTTGAGAAAGTCTCAGTTCATGGTGATGGAATTGTAATGTGTACTGATTCTCAGGATGAAGTTCATTATGTAAATGAAGTAGATTTGATTCCTCAGTTACAAGAGACTACAGAGAAAGTTAAAACTGAAGAACGTCTAACTGCTCAATTAGCATCAGAAGGTGTTAAACCTGCAACACCTACAAAGAAAGAAATTTTTCCTGTAGATACTAGAGTTAACATCAATACTGCCAGTGCTAGACAACTTGCTGATGCGTTGCCTGGTGTAGGATTAAAGACAGCTAGGGAGATAAAAGATTTACAATCTTCCATGTTAGGCGAAAAGTTCATTAAGTTAGATCAGCTTAAAGCTATTAAGCGTATTGACTGGGATGAACTAATAAAAGATAATCTTATTCGTGTTGAATAATGCAACTTGATGAATTTACTAAATCAAAATGTAAATGGCATTTAGGATATAACCAAACATCTATACCAGCTGGTGACTTAGCTAGATTAGAAGAAGCTCTTGATAACATTCAAGATTCTTTCTGGTTTAGTAAAATAGTTGAACAGGTTGGAAGATGTGATGAAGCAGAGAAGAGAACAGATATGACAGGAATTTTAAACAATGATATTACACCTGCTGGAAGAAGAGAAAACATAGCTGGTGACGTGGATAGAACCATCAGTACAACTGATTATACTGACACTCTTAAAACATGGACTGGTATATACTTATATGAGACGGATCGTTTAGCTCAACATCTTTACGTACCTAATTATCGTAATCCTGAGCAGGCTAGATATCGATTTAATCGTGAGGGTGCTGAATTTATACAAGCACTTCCTGGACCAGCTGATGTAGCAGTCGGAACCAGACTCATGTTTGCTACAGAACTTAGATAGCACTTACTTAATTATTATGGCTGACAAAAAAGGAAAGATGCCTCCACAGCTTCTTGAATATTTTAAAAACAAAAATAAGAAGAAAGAAGATGGTGAAGAGATGTCTGATAAGGAAAAGCGTAAAGAAGCTCTAGATAAAGCTAGAGAAGCTAAAAAGAAAAAAGAGGACAAATAGTACTCACGCTAAAATAAACTTAAAAGAAGGACAGTAAATTGGCATCTACCTCAACAAATAAACAACCAATGATGTTGGATAGACCAGCATCTACCAGCACTCTTGTAAGAACACAGACAGGACAATTATTTTCTACCAGTTTGTTACCCACATCAATTGGTAATGTAACTAAGGTATTTGATGTTGACCAGGCATTAACAGATACTCAGATCAGTGGTGCGTATATAGATGAGATATTTATAAGATATACAAAGGAAGTTAATAGAGTTATTGATGCTGTAACAGCAACTGCAGCTACATATACGAGAGCTGCTGCTGTTTTGACTGTTACTTTGACTAATCATAATTTAAAAGTAGGACAAAAATTATTTTTTGATGTACAGAGTGGTGGAGCACCTACCGAAGAAGTAACAGTAACAGCTGTAACCGGTGCCAATACTTTCACTGCAAATAGTTCTGCTTCAGGAACTATAGGTTCTAGTAATGTAAATATTCAACAGCCTATTGATTTTGTTTTTTATCTAACTAATGTAAGTACAGTCACAGGAACTACACAGTTCTTACCTTTATTTACAGCTAGTGTTGAAGCTGTTCCAGCAGATCAAAGTTTTAGTTTAACTGAAAAATTAATACTCCCACTTATAAATTCACCTGTTGCTCATGCAGGAGGTAATTTCAATAGTGCTACAAGCACACTTGCTCCTAAATTAAGAGGATTAATGTTACCTCGTGGATCAGGATTACATGTAGGTATCAGTGGTACAGGATCTTTAACAAACGGATTCTATATAAATGTTCAAGGTGGTTATTACTAAATGAAACCTGTATCTGGTTATGAAGATTTAACTGCTTCATATAAAGATCCTTGTGACAAAGTAAAAGAAACTAAACAAAAGAGCTGGTGTATGGCAAATGAATTAGCCACTAACTGGCAAAGAGGTGATTTTGGTCCTCGCATTAAATATCCTTATCCTGGTGAACCTTAAAAATGCCAAGAAGAAGATCTAGTTTTGGTACTTCTTTTGATAATTCTTTTAAGAGTTTTTCTGATTCTGTATTAAAAAAAGAAAAACCAAATCAAGGAGACTATAACGAAATACCATATCAGTTTGTTCCTATAGGTAGAGAAGATGATTATAGTGAAATAAGATTTTATGATTTTGATAGTACATGGTGTAGATGGAGACGTGGATATGAACTTTACACTATAACTCAACAATATTTAGGATCATCCGCTACAGGTAGAAACACCAGGGGAGACTTTAGAATGTTCTTTACATTCCAATTCTTTCCAGGTCTTTTTGTACCTGTAAGAATATTTACTTTTCCTAGTGCTGGTAATGAAGAAGGAGAGCATACAGTTGGTATTCGTGATGCCAATAGTCTTAATCTTTATGATCTTGGTATACCCATTGATTCTGTTAGATATGTCACTGCAGCAACTGCAGGAACTTATAACAAATCTGGTACCACTGTTGTTATAACTTTAGTCAATCATGGATTGCGTGTGGGAGAGAGTGCGTTCCTTGATTACACATCTGGAACTGCAGTCGATGAAACATTGACTATAACCTCAGTGACTGATGATACTTTCACTTGTACAAGTGCAGCATCAGTGACAACAGCTGGAACTGTAAATGTAAGACAGGAATTCGCAGATACGGCAGATGGGTTTGCCGATACTAGATGGACAGAGCAGAGAGTGAAGATAAGAAGTATGCCAACACCAGTCACATTGTTAGCTGGTGAAAGACTTGTTGATCGTGTGGTAGAACGTGATTCAGGAGTTAACTCTACTTATTCTCAATCAGGTAATACAATTACAGTGACTTGTAGTTCTCCTCATGGATTATCTACAGATAATCAAGTTTTCTTACAGGTAACATCTGGTAATACAAAAACTGGTTTATATAAGATAATAGTTACAAGTACAACTGAATTTACAGCTGAATCTATTATCAGCACTACAACCAGTGGCAATGTAAAAGTTCGAAGAAGAGTAAGAGGATTTGATTTTAATAATTATGTAGGTAACACAGTCACTGGAGTTGATCTAACTACTAATGAAATATTATTTAAACGTGATGAGAGCTATGGAGTACAGGTTGTTAATAATAAACCTAAGACTGTAACTCCTGCACACAGAGGTTTTCTTGCATCACAAGATAGATTTCTTACTACAGAGATTAGATATCAATGTAACTGTCCAGATTTTATGCGTCGTAGAAAATATAATTTGTATAAAGATAAAACTGATGATAGATTTCCAAACACTGGTATTGAGAGTGTAATCCCTGGAACAAGATTAGATAGAGAAGGAAATGTAATTAATACCAGGGACAATATTGGAGTACATAATGATTTTGGATATTCACCTACAGGTAACTTTTATCAAATTCCTGAATATAATGATGATCCAGAAGGAGCTTTCAGTGGTCTTTTATATTATCAAACTAGATGGTGCAAACATATTTATGCAGCTTTATGGTCCATGAAACATGATGAAGGTAATGATCAATTTAGTTTTGAAGGACGATATCAACAAAGCGGACCTAATGTAACGATAACTATCGTGAATCATGGATTACCTGCTAATAAAAGAGTAGCTATTGATTTCACCAGTGGTGATCTAATAGATGGTCAATATATAGTGAACTCAGTTCCAGATGAAAATACAATTGTAATTGTATATCCTTTCTCTGGTACGACACAGGGAGACTGTACTGTAAGTAATTTAAAGATACATGATTATGTAGACACCTGGTTGCTTGAACCTAGTGATCAACCAGCTGGTAATGCACTAGATAAATTTTATAAAAACTTTGATAAAGAACAGGATCGTACCAGAAAAGCTGCTGAAAGAATGGCACTGTTAGGTTATGGACTACCTTGGACAGGTAATAAAGATATTCAATTTGGACAAAGAAATCAACCTGAAGAAATAGCTCAATTTGACACCACCATAGTAACTATGAAACTTACAGATACTATTAGACGTGATGGTAGAGAATTAAGTCGTGATGGAAAATTATTAAATAATGCAGCTACTACATTAATGACAATGCAAAAAGTATTTAATTTAGATTTTGATTTAATAGAAGATGTTCGTATTGGATTACTTAGTCAACCTCTTACAGACTTTACTCCTGATTTTCAATTCGGAGAAATAGAAGGTGGGACATATTTAAATGGAGAACCAATAACAGGAACTGGAGTAAGTAACATGGATTGTTCAACTTATAATCCAGGTGTAGAACAGTCCATAAATGTAGATGCAGGACTTTATCTTAATTAGATATGAGTATACAAATTCAAAGTAGAAGATCGAGTTTATTAAATGATAGACCAGTACCAACAAGAATAGGAGCTGGCGAACTTTGTGTGAATATAAATTCAGGAGATCCTGGATTATTTTTTGCAGATGATGTTGCTTCTCCCAGTACAGGATTAATTAAAGTTGGACCTATACATGTAGGATCTACACAACCTAATAATGCTCCAACTGGTTTTACCAGTTTCTCTAAAGGAGAATCATGGCTTGATACATCGAGTACAGAATTGTTCAGAGTACATGATGGAACTAACTGGCAGTATGCAAAGGCAATAGCTTCTACAACTAATACAGGTTTTCCTTCTAATCCTGTGAATGGTCAGTTACATTTTATAGAATCAACTACCACTTTACATATTTATAGAACAAGTATAGGTGGATGGACAGCGATCAATTAAGAGAAAAGTGTAATTGTGAACATTGTATGAATAAAGAAAGACAAATAAAACAGGCAGGTGATCATTGGAGACTAATTAAACTTAATCTCAAAGCACAACAGTGTAAGACACGTAAGAAAGCTATAAAAATACTTTCTAAGGCTACACAAACATCCTCTTAACTTCACCAAAGTTTAAAGATCTGGTAGAAAAACATATAGCTTTACGCTTTACCTCATTATCATCTAAAGGGATAACACTGTGAACTTTACTTACATTTAAAATATATACATCTCCGGGTTGGGCAATAAAAGATTCTGTCTCAATCAAATCATCTAAGTCATATACACATCCATCAGTTTGATTTTCTATCTGATAAGGTTGAGCATTATCTTTTACTTCGTAGAATTGTGTTGCACAATTATTTGTTTCAATATAAAAGTTTATCACTGCAGTAGGACCACTATCAGAATGAGGAAGAATAAATGAATTAGCTTCTAGGAATAATAAGTAGAAGTCTGATTTATATTTTTCTGGTATAAGATCTATGTGTTCATTGACTTTTAGATCGCTGTACCATAAACCATTGAATTTATTATTTATATCTATGCCATACTCTAATTCTTTTTTACCCACTTCATAAGAAGGGGTATCTATCTTTATATTTAATTTTTCAAAATACATTTATTTAGAGTTCTGTTTTATCATTAACTCTAATATACGATCTAACTTCTGATGTACTACATCTATTTCACGTATAAAATCTTGTTTTAAAACATAACCACGAATCATATCATCTTCTACACGATTGATTTCGTCTTGTAGTTTATTGAATCTTCTCTGGATCTTATCATTAAATCCATTTAAAGATTTGATAACACCAGTGAAAGCTGCTAGTCCACTGGTCACAGCAATAGCAATAATTTCTGGGTCCATTAAATCTTTTGTTTCTCTTTATCTATATTCTAAGGGATTTAACAACTTAGAATGTCTATATAAACTGTTCGAACTATATGGCACAAGGAGAACCAAATTTAGAAGGTGCAATAAAAGTATTGGTAGATCTATTAACTGCTAATGGATTTACTATGACTCGTTCACCATATGCAAGTAATTTTCGTGGTTTAGTAGACGCACTGTTGGATTTAAAAGAAGGTTTTCCTACTTTTGCTCCATTTCAGGTTGGATTTAACGCAACTGCATTTCAGGATATAACTGATGGTGATGCTTTATTCATGCGTACTTCTGATGGTCAGGTAGGAAAAGCAAGTGCAGCTGATGGAACATTAGAAAATGCTACAGTCATAGGTTTTGCTAATTCAACTGTTAGTGCAAACAGTAGTGTGAAAGTTGTCGTTGTAGGTCTTAAAACTTTAAGTTCCTTGAATCCAGGAGATCTATTTTTCTTATCCGATTCAACAGCTGGAGCTATTACAACAACTCCACCTTCAGGTGCAGGAAAAGCTATCACCCGTGTAGGAGAAGCATCTACTGCTACTGACTTTGCAATTCATATTGAACCTCCAGTTCTTTTAAGATAATGAGTGCAAAAGATCTAGAACCTTATGCAGCTAACGTAGAAGGTTTAGTTGCCATATTGGAAGACTTTAGGCAGACAATGCCTAACCCTATTGTATTTAAAGTAGCAGCATATCGGACTGAAGCATTTGAGAATGTTTCACAGGGAGATGCACTATATTCCAGAGCTTCTGATGGCAAGGTAGGTAAAGCAGTTGCAAATGGAACATTAGATCAGGCAATTGTTGCAGGATTTGCAGAAACTACACAAACTGCAGGACAGATTGTTCGTGTAATAGTTTCTGGTCAAGTAGCTGCAGGAACACAGACATTGGATGCTGGAGATATTTTCTTTTTATCTGCTGCAAGTGCTGGATCAATTACCAAAACTCCTCCCACTACAGCTGGACATTTCTTAACTCTTGTAGGTGAAGCAGCTAATACCAGTGAATTAATCGTAAGAATAAAGCGTCCAATTCAGCTTGGCTAAAATTGTTAAAGATAAAATAGAAGAATAATAAAAGTTTTTTACTAAATAAGAAACTAACAGTAGTAATTAAAAGATGGCAACACGTAAGGCGATTACGCTGGTAAGTGGTTTATTTCAAGAGGTTAATACTCCTACAGATAAACTGGATTTTGCTGGTAACACTACAGCCGATCTTACTGAAAATACAAATCTATATTATACAAATGCAAGATCAAGGGCAGCTATTTCTGTTACAGATGTTTCAGGAGATGGAAGTCTTGCATACAATAACTCCACAGGAGTAATCACATACACAGGACCATCACCTGCTGAAGTACGAGCACATCTTAGTATCGCTAGTGGTTCTGGATTAACTTATAACTCTGGAACAGGAGAGTTTGGAACTAGTGCAATACCTAATGGTCAACTAGCAAATTCAACTGTAACAATTGGAAGTACAACCGTTGCTTTAGGTGCTACCCAGGGAACTTTTGTAGGACTAACTTCTTTAGCTTCAGGAACTTTAATAGCAGGAGTAGAAGATGCAGCTAGTGCTATTGAGATTGGAAGTGGAAATATTGCATTTGAAGGATCAACTGCTGATGCATATGAAGTAATACTCACTGCAGCTGATGCAATAGGTAGTGATAAAACTCTTACTTTACCAAATGAAACAGGAACAATATTATCAACTGCGTCATCAATTGCTAATGGTAACCTAGCTAATTCGACTATAACAATCGGAGGTACAACTGTTGCTCTGGGTGCTACTCAAGGTACCTTCACAGGATTGACATCATTAGCCTCCACTACATTGATTTCAGGTGCAGCTGATGGTGCTAATTCTATAACACTTGCAAGTGGAAATATTACATTTGAAGGTTCTACAGCAGATGCCAATGAGATAATACTTACAGCAGTCGACGCTTCTGGTTCAGATAAAACAATAACCTTACCGAATGCAACAGGAACTGTTGCGTTGTTAAACACACTAAGTGTTGCTTCTGGATCAGGATTGACTTATAACTCAGGTACAGGAGAATTCTCAACTAATGCTATCCCTAACTCCAAGCTGGCAAACAGTTCTGTTACTGTTGGTAGCACTGCTATTGCCTTGGGCAATAGTAGCACGACACTTGCTGGTTTAAGTTCTGTAACTTCCACTGCGGTAGTAACTAATGACAGTGGATTCAGAATTAGAGACAATTCAGATAATACAAAACAACTTGCTTTTGAGTGCTCAGGAATATCTGGAAGCACTACAAGAACATTAACTGCTCCAGATGCGAATGGAACAATAGCAACTCAAGCTTATGTGCAAGCTCAGATTACTGCTGAGGATTTAGATATAACAACTGATGATGGTAACTCAATTGCTATTGATCTTGATTCAGAAACTCTAACATTAGCTGGAGGAACCGGTATAGCATCTACCTCTACAGGTAATACAGCTACCTTTGCAATAGATTCAACCGTTACAACACTTACTGGATCGCAGACTTTAACTAATAAAACCTTAACTAGTCCTGTTTTAACCAGTGCTGTATTGAATACAGGATTAAGTGGATCTGCTTTCTTAGATGAAGATGATATGGCTAGTAATTCAGCCACAAAAGTTGCTTCTCAACAAAGTATAAAAGCTTATGTTGATACTCAACTTACAGCAGAAGATTTAGATGTACAAACAGATTCCGGTAACTTTGATGTTGACTTAGATTCAGAAGCATTGATACTTACTGGTGGAACTGGAATAGATACAAGTGGATCAGGAACTACAGCTACCTTTGCAATAGATTCAACTGTCACAACTCTCACAGGAACTCAAACTTTGACTAACAAAAGTTTGACTGCACCAGTATTGACAGGATCTTCCAGTTCTGCTGGAAGTATTGTTTTTAAAGAAGACACAGATAACGGAACTAATTCCGCAACTCTTAAAGGACCAGCTGCAACAGCTGATGTAACTCTTACCTTACCAGCTACGGATGGAACGGTGAGCACAGAAAGTTTTGCCACCGCAATAGCAGTGGCTTTAGGATAGTATTATGGCAACCCAAGTACAATTTAGAAGAGGAACAACCGGTCAACATTCTGCTTTTACAGGAGCAGTCGGTGAAGTAACTGTAGATACTGAAAAACGAACAGTCTGTATACATGATGCAACACAAGCTGGTGGCTTTCCCTTATTAAAAGAAGATGGAAGTAATGCAAGTCTTGCATTAGGTTCATTGTCCAGCTGTGCTCTTAAATTTGCAGGAGATCCAGATACAGGAATAATAAGCTCTGGCCCTAATCAAATAACACTCGTAACTGGTGGATTTGCAAGGCTTACAATAGATTCATCTGGTTCAGTTACATTACCTAATAATGGTAATCTCACTATTTCAGGAACTTTAAATGTTACCGGTACATTTAATTCGCCTGATCAACTATCTCTCATACTTGCTCTAGGATAATATGGCAAATACCTTCAAAATTGATACAAAATCTTCAGTCAGTAATGCTGGAACTGGTAACACAGGAACTAATGTTGTTACTGCAGGAGGTTCAGCAACATTAGTATTGTTAAGCTGTTTGATTTCTAACAAAACTGGCACTAGTGCTAATGTAGATGTTTTCTTAGTCACATCTTCTGGAGATGATGTTTTCTTAATTAAGAATGCTCCAGTACCTGCAGGATCTTCTTTAGAAATAATAGCTGGATCAAAAATAATAATGGAATCTAATGATGTCCTGAGAATAAATGCAGGAACGGCAAGTGCATTGGATGCCTCGGTAAGTTATTTAGAACAGACGTAAAATGGCTTTAACAAGTAATAGTGATCTCACAACTTTATTGGTTAAATTTGAGATCCTTAAAGCTGAAGTTGCTTCTTTGGATGAAAAGATAAATGAACATAAAGTATTAGAACTGGAAGATAGTAGTTGGGAGAATGTCAGAAAGAAAAGAGATTACTTATTAAAGTCTAGTGATTGGACTATGAATCCAGATACAACTATAGATCAGGCTCAGTGGTCTGCTTACAGACAGATACTTAGAGATCTCCCTCAGACTTATAAGGATAAAACATCTGATGAAGTTGTATGGCCAGTGCAACCATCTACTGATGGACCTAATACTTAAGATTTCCAAAGATTACTGACCTTAAAATAAGAGGAGAAAAAGAATATCGTAGTTAATTATCTATGGCATATATAGGAAATGACTTAAGAAGTAATGAAGATTACAAGATCATAGATGATATATCTAGTGGTTTTAATGGTAGTGCCACTTCATTTGCTCTACAAGTTGGAGGATCAACACCGGTTCCTTTTCCCAAATTTGAACAACAGTTATTAATATCAGTAAACGGAGTTATCCAGGAACCAGATCCTACAGGTTCTGCTGGATTTAAATTATCAGGAACAAATATTGTATTTAGTTCTGCTCCTACTAATGGTCATGCATTCTTTGGAGTGATCTATGCAGGTGCAGATTATGTAAATGCTGGAGGAGCTTTTCCTGACGGATCAATTAATTTTCCCTCTATTACCTTCGGTGCGGACACCAACACAGGATTTACACGAATAGCTTCTGGAACTGTAGCACTTATATCTGATGGAACAAAGATAGCTCAATTTCCTACAAGTCAAGGTAGTAGTGGTCAAGCTCTTGTCACAGATGGTGCTGGAGTGCTTTCATTTGGAGCAGTATCAACAGCCACATCAGTCACAGTAGCTGATGAATCATCTGATACTACTTGTTTTCCTTTATTTGCTACAGCAGCAACAGGTAATTTAGGTCCTAAAAGTGGATCTAATCTGACATTTAATTCTAATACTGGAGTTTTAACAGCAACTTCTTTTGCCGGAGATGGTAGTAACTTAACTGGTCTCACTACAGATTTAGTTAATGACACTTCACCGCAGCTAGGCGGTAACTTAGATACAAATTCTAAAAATATATTTTTTGGAGATAGTTCTAGTTCATCTAATAATAGACTTCAATTTGGAACGACAGACAAAGATTTACAAATCTATCATGATGGAGCAAATTCATTTGTGTCTGAAGCTGGCACAGGAAATTTATTTGTCGCATCAAATGGTGGTTCAGTTATCCTTTTCAACACAAGCAATAGTGAAACTCTTGCACAATTTACTGGTAATGGGGCCTCTGAATTATATCATGATGGTTCTAAAAAGCTTGAGACTACAAGTACTGGTGCAACTCTTACTGGAAATTTTATTGCTACAGGAAACTTAAATGTTAATGATAACGGTAATATAAATGTTGGAAATGGTGGAGATTTACAGTTATTTCATAATGGAACAAACTCTTTTATTGATAGTGATACAGGTAATCTAGTAATTTCAAGCGTTGCTGATTTAAGGTTTAATTCTTCTGATTATAAATTCATGAACACATCAGATAATGAAACTTTGGCAAGGCTCGTTCAAGATGGACAAGTGGAATTATATTTTGATAACAGTAAAAAGTTTGAGACTACAGCTAATGGAGCTACTTTTCTTGATAACGTAAGATGGAATGATAATAAAGGAGCTAGATTTGGTGGTAGTGATGACTTACAAATTTTTCATAATGGCAGTCATTCTATTATCAACAACACTACCGGTAGTTTGCAAGTACAAGATAGTGGAACAGAAAAGTTTAGAGTAAGTGGAACAGGTACATCTTTTAAAGATGATATTTTTATAGCAAATGATAGTGACAAGATAAATATTGGTGCTGGTAATGATTTACAAATTTTTCACGATGGCACAAATAGTATTCTTTCAAACGCTACAGGTATATTCTATTTAAAAACTGTAAATGGAGAATTTACTCTTGTAGGTAGACCTAATGCACAAACTGAGTTGTATTACGATCACAGTAAAAAGTTTGAGACTACAAGTGCTGGTGCGAAAATATCATCTACTACCGGTACATTGAGAATTGCTAGTACTTCCAGTGGATCAAGTCCTGCTCTCGAAATGACTTCTGACTCAGGTGAATCTCAAGTAGGTAAAATAGCATACAGTCATCTTAACAGTGGTATAGTAAGTGGTTACAATGAAGCTTTTTTAATTGATGGAACAGAAAGTAATTTAGCTGTTAAGGTTGATGGTGCTATTAAGATTCCTGATTCTGGAACTAAAGATGCAAAGTTATTAATTGGAGCTGGTGATGATTTACAAATTTATCACGATGGATCTAATTCTAGGATTGTAGATGCTGGCACTGGAAATTTAATAATACAATCCAATGAACTTAACGTCAAGAACGCTGGTAATAGTGAGGCCTTGATTAATGCTACACACAACGGATCCGTAGACCTATATTACGATAACAGTAAAAAGTTTGAGACGGTTTCAGCAGGCGTACAAGTGTCGTCTGGTCATCTTCATTTACCAGACAGCTCCGAATTACGTTTAGGAAGTGATAATGATTTTAAATTCTATCACAATGGTACAAGTGCTATTGGTCAAAACCATACAGGTATTTTCTATTTTGGTACTTATAGTAATACTGCTTTAATATTACAAACAAATAATGCTAATAGATGGGCAATACAGAATACTGGGCATTTTGTACCAGACGCAAATAATACTCTTGATATAGGTACATCATCTACCAGAGTAAGAAACATCTACACCAATGACCTTAACTTATCTAATGAAGGTTCTTCCAATGATGTGGATGGAACTTGGGGGAATTATACTATTCAAGAAGGAGCAGAGGATCTTTTCTTGATTAACAGACGTAATGGTAAAAAATTCAAATTTAATCTAACGGAGGTAGCATAATGGGTGTTTTCTTTAGTGATGAAGCACAGACAAGAGCAGCACATGTTATTAACTTCACCAGTTTAAGTTATACAACTAGACGGCAACTGTCTAATAATGGTACGACTGAAATGATGTTTGCAGATTTTGGTAATGTAAACAAAAAGGAAAGTGGTAGTATTCTTGCTTTTGTAGGGTATCTTCAAGGAAAAAATGACCAAACTGATTACAGTAATGTAGATGTAAGAATAGGAGCTTCATTTGATAGTAGTACGTTTGTAATTAGCGGAGGAACAAGAGCTGATAGAGCAGCTGGAACTTACACACACGCACCAAACAATGGTATAAAACTCCTGATGTTATGTGGTCAGTTTGGAAATTATACAACTACGGGTAACTCAAGCATATTAGCTACTTATAAATCTAATAATAGCAGTGGTGGTAGACCCTTTGCGTTAATTAACCCTACCGCTACTGATAGTAATCAGTTAGACACTGGCTTATCTGGTTCTAGAATTAACATATGGGAGATTTTATTATGAGATACGAAAGCACTTTTTTATCTGCTGTTGAAAATCTTTGTGGTGGACCTTATTACAGTTTGGTAGGTGATGAAGATACATATGAAAACATCACACATTGGTACGTAGGAAACGGAAACCTAACTGATGAAAGTAAAATACCAACTAAAGCAGAAGTAGAAGCAGAAGTAGAAAGACTTAAAAAAGAAGAAGTCTATAAAAGACAAAGAACAGGACAAGAAGTAGATGGTGTTGTCACTACAGATACAATATATCCGGATTGGGGTACACAATTAGATTACATTTACCATCATGGTATAGATAAGTGGAAGACAGATATAGTAGATCCTGTAAAAGCCAAGTATCCTAAGCCTAGTTAAATACTCTAAGAATTAGTCATTTTAAAATATCTATATAAAAGATATCTTTGAAAAATAATGCCATACTTAGGAGTAGCACCTAATCCTAGACAGAATAGGGAAGTAGATGATATATCTAGCAGTTTTAATGGAAGCACAACTGCTTTTACTTTGCAGACAGGAGGATCTAATGTTTCCCCAGGATCAGATACTGCGATAATAGTTTCTCTTGGTGGTGTAATACAAAATCCAGGAACAGACTATACAATTGCAGCTAGTACTATTACATTTACAACAGCTCCTGCCAGTGGATTAAGTTTCTTTGGAGTTGTTCTAGCACAGAGTATAGATATAGAAACTACAGCAGATGGAACAGTTACAAATGCCAAAGTAAATGCTTCAGCTGCTATTGCAGGAACAAAAATTTCTCCTGACTTTGGCAGTCAAGATATAGTAACAACTGGAAGTGTGGGTATAGGTATTGGAGCTCAAACCCCCTCTACACCACAAAAACAATTACATATTGCCCATGACAGCAGTCCGAGAATAATGCTGTCTAATGACACTACAGGCCATGCAGCTTCAAATGGAACAGAATTACTATTAGATTCCGATGGTAATTTTGAGATATTGCAACGTGAAAACTTAAATTTAGAGTTTTTTACAAGTAGTAGTCAAAGAATGACTATTAATGGGAGTGGAAATGTAGGTATTGGTACAACAAGTCCACAAGCACTTGGAATGCATATTTATGATGCTACAAATACTAGCTCAAGCAGGGAGCAGTTCAGAATATCTGGAGGAGACAGATCCTCTGATAACTTTGAAACTGGATTTAGATTTTTTACAGTAGCTCCATCAGCAAATGGAAACCGTCATATGAGATTCACTGCTAACGGTAATTTAGGTTTAACCATACAAGGACATGAAACTAGCACTGGAAATGCAGCTGCAGATAGAAATATTTTACTTGTTCCTTCTGGAGGTAAAGTCGGTATTGGTAATTCCTCGCCAGCAGAAAAGCTCGAAGTAAGTTATCCAAATGTTGATGTAGGAATAGTTGTCAGTACTACAGATACTTTTTCCTCCGGTAATTCAACATTAATGCAATTTAGAGAGGTTAATACAGTAGGTGGTAGTATTGCTTTTACAAATGGAGGAACCACAACTGCATATGTAACTTCGTCTGATTATAGATTAAAAGAAAATGTTGTTACATTAACTGATGCAATAACAAGATTAAAAACATTAAAGCCATACAGATTTAATTTTATAAAAACACCTGATACAACTGTAGATGGATTTTTAGCACATGAACTTACAGCAGTACCAGAAGCTGTGACAGGAGAAAAAGATGCTATGCGGAAAATAAAATATACAGAATCAGATGAATTACCAGAGGGTAAAAATGTAGGAGATTTTAAAGAGTATTCAACAACAGAAATAGACCCTCAAGGTGTAGATTATGCTAAATTAACTCCTCTGTTAACAGCAGCATTACAAGAAGCAATTACAAAGATAGAAACATTAGAAACTAAAGTTGCAGCATTAGAATAATTAGATATTTTAAAATAACAATATAATAATTTTAAGAATTTAATGGCTATTACAAAAACTTGGGAAATAAATACATTAGAGCGTGATCTTTCTGATGGTTATGTTACTAAGGTAATTTATAGAGTTAAAGGTATTTCTGATTCAGAAGAAAAGGCAAGAACTACTGGTGAAGTTATATTCACTAAGCCTTCATCATTACCTTCTGATTTTGTTGCTTTTGATAAATTAACCTCTTCAACGGTATTAGGATGGGTTACAACTTCTTTAGGAACTGATCAAGTTAAATCTATTGAAACAGCTTTAGAAGCTGAAGTGACTGAAGCTATAACACCAACAACAGCTACTGGAGTTCCCTGGTAGACAAATATAGATTAAAGACTGGTTAGTCTATAGATATCACAGTAGAATAAGTATATATGACATGAAAAATGTATAGTCAGAGACCATCTAGATCGAGAAAAATATTTGTAGGTTCTTTAGCAATATTATTTGGGCTGTCTCATCTTGCTCTGATACAGTCAACAGTTAATAAAAAAAGTAATTTACCAATAATAAATTTACCTGTAGGACCTTATACAAGTTATATAGCAAGTGTTACAGAAAAAGGATATACAATTAGATATAAATCTCATTCACCAAAGATAATTGAAACTGAGAAACATGTTGATAGACCGGCAGGTTTTCTTGGTATGGGTAAGTCAGAAGTGAAGACATATGAACAGTCAGTAGCAGGAGGAGGCTCTGGAAGCGTCTCAGAGAGCTCTGAACTAACTGAGAAACAGATTGCATGTATTAAAGCAGAAGGCTCTGGAGAGGCTACAGGAAGGCTTGCAGCAGCCAGCATCACTGCCCCTATAACTCCTGCTCTTACAGAGATACCATATGTTGGATGGTTAGTAGCTGGATTCTTTAATATGTTTGGACAGAAACAAGGTGCAGAAATAGGTGGTCAGATGGCTAGAGACTTTAAAGACTGTTAGTGCCTGAGATACAGACTATTGGAATAAATTATGTAGGAGTTAATTCAATAACTTCATCACCTTTACCTAATATAAATTTTTCAATACCACAAACTCCACCTGTAACTTTATTTATTGGATCTCCGATAATTGATGTTCCAGGTTGTGTTAAATATAATCCTGCAAATGAAAATTCTATAGAGCTTGTAAATCAGGATGAACGGGGATCTCGTGTTCTATGTGATGGGTCTGTACCTTGGTTTGAGCCTGTCAATTATGAACCAGAAAATATGGTATATGTAAAGGAACAATCAATTCCTCCTATAGCTCCACCTTCAGAGACAGATACACCTCAATCATCTAATTTAGACAATATACCAAATATTCCAAAAGAAGATGTACCATGCCCTGGACCTACAGACCAGAGGGTAGGGGATATGCGGAATGCTGAATCCAGAGAGAAGGTTGTATCTCATTCACTATCTGAAGACGGACAAACCTGCATAACGAACTATGAATTGACAGCACCTATTGAAAAGTATCTTCCTTCAACATCACAAATAAGCACAACAGCTGCAATCGCTGTAGTAGCAACAGCTGCTGCTGCTTCAACACCCTTATTATTAAGGTTAATAAAACCCTTAATAAAGCAAGCTACTAAGAAAATTAAAACTTTACTAGGTAAAAAAATAGTTAAACCTTCTCGTGCAGAGATAAAAACTAATAAATATCGTGAGAAGAAAGGACTACCACCTTTAAAGAAAAAATAAAAATTTATTTTGAAATCTTGTGTTGATGATTAGGAATAACACCATGAGGATTTGTTACAACAATATCTGCACAGATTTGATGTGAAGGACTTTTAGGATGGAAGGATACTCCCAATTTTCGTTGCTCCGCACAGTGCTTCAATCTTGATATTTCAAAGTCCAATCTTTTATTAGCAACCAGCTGGGCATGATATTGATTCTGTATATCAGCAGCCTTCAGACAGCCCTCATTATGTCTTTTATCTAGTGGTATGGATAGTGTAGCTGAGATACCCCATCCAATATTATGATTGGATTTTTGACCTGTTCTGACTGGGATGTAATAGAGTACCGACCCTGGATTGTCTATTATTCCGTCCTCGTCAAGATCTGAGTTGTCGTACACTGGGTCCATATGAACTGCCTCATATGGTTCTTTCCATGAATCACTCAGAGTTAGGAAGGGAGTAATGTTTAAGGTAGATCCCTGACACTGAACTCCATTGCCATAGGTATTAGTTATATAGGGTCCCTGTAATACTTGTATTGCTTGGTTAGTGACACTACCTGAACTGTTAGCTACAGGACTAGCAGTAGCACTGACACCACCTACTTCATTGGCATAGAGGGGAGCACTGAAAATGTTCAGTGCAATTAAAGCAAACTTTACTGGCTGAATGTTGAAACCGTGTCTGTGACTGAGGTTAGCTCGGTTGTCCTCTGGATTATGGTCTGAGATTTTAACCCTGGTTGACTGAGCGTTGTTGTCAGTTGCCAGGGTTTGCTCGAATCTGTTACAGAGAAATTCGGCATATTTGTAGCATCTAGGCTTGTCCACGTAGAATTAATTCCATTTACTGCTTGGGTCGTACTTGTAGTAGAAGGCACCAAGCTGTTACTATCTGTGCTTATATTATTACCTGTAACCGTATATTGCCAGCCCGTCTGGTATTCAATCACATTTATGGTCTCCGTTACCTTAGAGGTAGTCTCAGTGTGACTCGTAAGACTACCACTCTGAAAGTTGGGAACGATGGGAACGGCTTCTACAGATGCACTCAGTGAGCTGAATACGACCACAGGTATCACACTTTTCAGAATCTTTTTTATCTTCATTTTCTTTGATTGCAAAAGCATGATCTCTTAACTTCATTTGATGCTGATTTCACTGGTGAATTGGCCAATAGCACTAGTACCTGCACCACCTCCAGTTACTGTAATCGCTCCTGCAGTTGTGATTGTGCCTGCAAGGTCGCCTACTGTTCCTGCTGCAGTTGAGGTTTGACTACTGAAGTTAGCTACCTGACCGACTGTAGGAGCACTTGTAGGAACTGCATCTCCTTGCAAAAATGATTGGGAGAATGAATAGCTGTTGCCAGCAGTTTTTTGAGTAACTTCTAGAGTTGGTATTGCACCTACTCCACTTGATATAGTCAATGATCCTAGACCATCTGAGACTGCACTGCCACCTGTTGGTGTGTAAGTTGTATCGACACCAGATCCACTTACCGAATAGGTTGTACCAATTCGCTCAACCTGGGTTGCTGCAGCATTTACCTGGAGCTGGATACTGCTTGATAGCTTCGAAGTAATATCTGCTCTGACTGGGGCTGCAAACAACAGAAGAAAAGGGAGTATCTTCCACATGATGTTTAAGTATAAATATTTATAAGTCTACCACCACCACAAACAGGAATTCTGTATCAAAAATTGATGCCTGTAGACTATTTTTATATACAAATTTAAATATGTCTTGTACAAAAGATCACAAAGAAGGAGTAGATCCAAAGAAGAAAGGACCACTCGGTAAACTCAAAGAGAGTCTTGATGATAAAGAAGAGCAACTAGAGATTCTAGGAACCTTTATCCGGCTGGGTGTAATGGTCTGGGCCGGTTTCATAATTTCTTTGAACTACATCACTTTTCCAGGGTTAGCGAAAGATGGTGGACCCAAGGACATCACTTTCATAGCCAGTGTTTTCACGGGATGTCTTGCAACATTTTCGGTGGATGTAGGTAAGAAAAAGAAAGATGGTAAAGATAAAGAAAATTTACCATCTGCCGTACCTACTCAGACTATAAGAATCGAACAGGCACCGATAAAGATTGTTACCAGCGATAAATAGTATTAGTATCTGTGTAAATACATTTAATTATGAAAGACTTAATTGCAGATTTAAAGAAACAACTAGCTGATCAAAGAATGGAGTTAGTTACAAATATTAAAAATACCGAAGAAGGTTTGATTCGTACAAAGGAAGGTTTTCTAAAAGTAGAAGGTGCTCTTGAGATTATTAACATTATTGAGACTAAGATTTCACAACAAGCTGAGAAAACTGATGATTCGGTTGCGGAGGTTGTAGGTGCTGGCTGATGACAGATGAATTCACAAAAGGACGTTTTAAAGCTTTGGGATTAGTGTCTCAATATCTAAAATGCCCCTCTCGTGAATTACTTCTTGAATCAATTTACAAAGATATAAAAGAAGAAGATCTCCGTTGGGTAACGGATCGTTTCCATTACTACACTCTTCGATTGTTAGAGGATGTTGAAGAAAAAATAAAGCATTCTAAAGAATCTAGTAATAACTAGATAAGGAAAATGTATGCACATTAGGGTTGACCTAATGAAGCATGAGTGCCCATGTTCCATACGGAAAATGATTTATTACAAAACCTTATTGTTACTAGTCCAAAGAGTGCTAGAAAAAAATTTAGAGAGAGTATTTTTGAGTCGTGGGGATGGAAATGTATGTACTGTGATGAAGAGCTTACAGAACATACAGCAACTATCGATCATATAAAACCAAAGGTCAAAGGAGGACATTCAACTAGAAGTAATATGGGTGCCTGCTGCAGTAAATGTAATTCTCGTAAAGGATCACAATTAGTGTTTGATTACTTTGATAAGACTCACCCCTGTTATTCAGAAGCAAAGGCAAGTAAAATAAGAGAATGGACTGATCAACATTTTACATGGAAAGAGAAAGAACTGCTAATGATAGACCGGCAGCATTAGACGCTAAGTACGATCCTAAAGAATTTTTAAATAATTATGATACTGAAGAAGTAATTAGAAAACTTCAACAGGAAAGAGGTCTTGAGCTAGGAGATAGGGCTCTTAGAGGAGAAGTAGGTATGGATATTGCTTCTCCAGAGAGAGCGTCTAATTACAGGTAATGGCCAGCCGTAAAGAGGCTAAAAGTAAAGCCCAGATGAGAAAAGATAAGATGAAATGTAATAAGCCTCAGAGGGCTCCGAAGGGTGCTAAACAGAAATATATAGTTAAAGCCTGTGATGATGGTGAACAGAAGATAGTAAGGTTCGGTTATAGAGGTATGCAGGATTTCTTACAGCATAAAGATCCAAAACGTAGAGCAAGTTTTAAAGCTCGCCATAGATGTTCAGAGAAGAAAGATAAACTGACACCTGGCTGGTGGGCATGTAATTACAACTGGTAGTTGCCAAAATTTAATTTCACGATAGTTTAGTGTCATGAATTGTTACTATTGCAATACAGAATTAATACGCAAAGGGGATAGTCGTCTTGATAATGATGATGAGTACAGAGATATTTATGACATGGTTACATATTTAAATTGTCCTAGATGTGGAGCTACTGTAGAGACTTACAGAAGACCTATACATGTTATATCTAAGTTACATACAGTAAGAGAAAAAGATGTTAGTTAATTTTTTATTATCAGTTGTGCTCTGGGTACAGGTTCCACAGTGGAGTGATGACTGGTCTAAATGTGCTGTAGATGTACCTGATGCTGCTTGTCATTGGTATGTTGCTGCTCCAGATAATACATTTGGTGAAGGATTTGACTGGGCTGATGCACCTTGGTTTGATGTTTATGGACTTAAAGATATAGCAGCTATAAATAAATCTACAGTTTTGGAGAATTTACAAGATACTTAAATGAACTGTTGGTCTTGCAATCATGAATTAATTTGGGGAGGAGATCATGATGGTGAAGATTATTGTAATGAAGAATACAACATAGTTACCAATTTATCTTGTCCTAGATGTGATGCTTTTGTATTGGTTTATCATTCACCAAAAGATCCAGAAGATAGAAAACAAGAACCTATAGATACTGCTCCATGTTCTGTTGAATCTGATGATACACCTGTTTGTGATATCTAAATAAGAGGCCACGCTCTATACCATTTAGTAAGAATATATTTTTTACCTTTCGTAGGAGGTAATGCTTCATGCATAGTTTTAAAGTTAGGCCAGCCAAAACTGTATAGATTGTTCCAGAAGATAGCTAGTCCAGGTTTAGGTTTGACTTTTAGATTTAGAAATTTAAAATATGTTTCTCCTCCTTCTTCTACATCATTAAGATAAATCATAAATGTCCATGTCCTCTGTCCCATCCACTGGCAGTAAGTATGATATTCAGCAGATAAAGGATGATAATAATCCCAATGACCTTTATAGAACTCTCCTTCTTCATACTTCTGACCTTGTATAGATTCTCCTAAAAAAGGATCTAAATTCATATAGTTACCTATTTTTATAGTCAGATCAGCTCCAAGTGGTGTCAGATGTGGACTGAAGTTACAAGTCATGGATGTTCTGTATTCAGATAGCATTAATCTGTCTTCTTCATTAGATACCGCAGAAGGATGCAATTCGGTATCCATATATTCCATAGCTTCATCACATTCTTCCTGACTTAAAAAATTTTTTTGTAAATATATCTGAGTAAAAGGATACTTAAGTTTTTCTGCTGTATCAGGTATTTTCAGGTCATAGAATTTTTTATAGTTTACAAATCTAGGTTTCTTTTTAAACTCATGTATTTTAATTAATTCTTCTATTTCATCTTTACCACAATCGTGATACTCTTCCATGTGTCTTTCAATCTGCGGTTTGCTTGCTCCGCTAATTGCTGAAATTAGAAAGTCTTGTTTTGCAGCTTCAGTAATCATAGAGTCTAGAATGTAATTGAGTTTAAGAATGTTCGAGTGGAACCATTTGTCTTTACCTTTATTATCATCTTTTATTCGATAAACGCCAGTAGCTCTTACATGCTAAATCAGGGTTTGAAGAGAAGTGATGATAAATATTATGAAAAATCTATGAGAAAAAATAGAGTTCATGATGGCTGACAGATATGGCATCCACGATTTCTGCTGTTAGGATAGTGAATAATGATTAAATATCATGTTAGATCTAGATATAGATCAACAGTTTGCTATCCATGCGACTGCTATAGCGATTAAAGAATTTGATCGTGAGGAGTTAGAGGAAGCTTTTGTTGAAATGCTATATAATAAAGCAATAGAACGTCAGACTTTTATAAATATTATGAAAGATCATGGCATCGATGCTGAGATTACTCTTACTTTTCTAAACGCTAATCAAGTCCCTTAATAAATATGGCTACTCGTACAATTTCAGGTACTCTGGACACTCTCGAATCAGATGGTGCTGAGATAACCTACGTCGGATCAACAGATGCCTGTGATCGCAGTGAGAACATTCGTGGTTTCCGTGTTAATCCAGGTAGCACAGGAGACATAATCATAAAGATTGACAGAAGCACTGGTGTTAAATCAGTAGAAATCTTTCAAGAAGATGATTATGCAGGTTCTTCAGCTCCAACTGGATATACAGGATTCAGTAATATAGAACAGAGTGGTAAAGGTAAAGGTGCTTGTGCCATGACAGTTTCTAATGCAAGTAAAGACTACCTTGTCATTTTAAAGACAGATGGTTATTCTGAGGTGACCTTTGGTGGCACCGTAGATGT
>VTLG01000929.1_pt1 | contig 24679 bp, 34 predicted proteins | sample 4694571 | NCBI WGS metagenome assembly VTLG01 (sample SAMN12604809, study PRJNA352737) | marine metagenome | biome: ENVO:00000447; feature: ENVO:00000209|ENVO:00000569|ENVO:01000036; material: ENVO:00002151; isolation source: viral sequences binned using virsorter ...
CATAACAATCTCACTTGTAGCATAATCATTAATTAATGTATCGTATAGAATTGTATGTCCTAATCTTGTAGGGCCTTCGTTTCTATGGATTTTTACATTTGGGTCTTTCTTCTGTATCTCTTGCATCCACTCCCAAGTTCCATCATTTGAAAAATCATCAGCCATACATATCTCATGCACATATCCAAGATTCTTTCTAATACTATTGTAACTCCATTTTAAATATTTTAAATTGTTTCTACTTGGTTGTATAAAACTAATTGGTTTCATCAAAACTCTCCCATTTTAATCTTGTTGGAACATTGGTTCCTGTTATCGGCACCACAAAAGTTTCAGAGTCGTGGTCTGGTAACCTACCCCATTTACCTACCCATTTTTGAATATTTACTTGTTCAGCTTTTTGCTGCCTTGTTGATTTCTTTGTGAAGTCATCTTTTGCTTCATCTCTAAAGTGACTGCCCCTAGCTCCAAAGTGCCACAATACAGATTTAGTTATCATTTTAAATTCATAACCCTCTAATTGCATTCTACAAAATAAATCCATATCTTCCCAAGAGGCCGGAGCGAACAATGAATCATTTCCACCAATCCATTTATAGTCCTCTACCCTACAAAAGAAACCAGCACCACCACCTTTTCTAACCACCACATCATTAGTGTTTGAAAATTCTGTAGCCCATTCATCAAAATACTTAGAATCAAAATTATGATGATATTCACCAAATTCTTCTATTGGATGAAAGACAGTGCCTGGTCGATAGTCTGGATCTTGTGGAAATATCTTTGGTTGTATTCTAAATGATGAAGCGATTAGTCTTGTGTCTTTATCTAAATCATCATATAATTTTAATAACTCTAAATCTTGATTTGGAGCACACCACATATCAGCGTGTATAATATTAACAAACTCTGTTTTAACTTTATCCACACAAAAATTCATACCACCACCAATACCTTTAGGTTTATCATTATGGTCTATGTATATTTCCAAATCATAATAATCCATATGTTCTTCTAACCATTCATCCGTTCCATCATTACAATTTTCAGCGTGAATAATTAAAGGCATATCTTTATAATAACAATTTTGTCTAACTGATTTGATAGCTAATTTTAAATAATCTAAATTATTATTACACGATATTGTAGTTGTTATTTTACTCATTTTCTCTCCAATATTTTTGTAGTTGAATAGTCACCAATTCTATCAAAGAATATAAGTTTCTCAGCCCATTTTTTACCAATTACTTTTCCATCTTTCCAATCTGAACCTATTACCATTATGTGAGGTTTTATCCATTTAATTGTACTTTCTAATTCGTCTGTTGAATCAAATGGTATAACCTTATTAATATAAACAATTGAATTTAACATAGCTATTCTGTCATTTAAACAATTAATTGGTCTGTCTTTACCTTTATCTTTTTTTACTTTTTCATCTGTATCAATTCCAACGATTAGCTCATCACCAAGTGATTTAGCATATTTAAATAGTTCAATATGACCTCTATGTAAAATATCAAAACAACCATTAGTCCATACTTTCATTATTGTGTATCTCCTTTTACAACTCTGTAACTATCTTCATCAAAGTGTTGTGTTGATACTTCAAACACTACACCATCAGTTAATGCTATCAATTGATGTGGTTGACCAACTCTCTGTCTAACTACATCACCTACTTTTAATTTTTGTTCAATAGTTTCAGCTGATTCTGTATCTATCCAACGATATAAAAACTCACCCTTATCTACATACCAAGTTTCATCTTTAATCAAATGATAATGCATTGAGAACCTACAACCTTTTTTAAAAATTAAAAGTTTACCACAATACATTTCATTGTTTTCTATAATAAGTTCTTCACCCCAACCTTTTGGAACTTTACATCCTTCACATACCGTTGGTTTAATTTTGTGTCCCATTATATTTCCTCTATTCTTTTCGATTTATCATCGATGAATAAATCAAATGATGGTTTTTTTAATGTTTCTATTCTTGTATATTTACATCCCCATTGAGTTATTTGGTATTCAGTAAATGATTTCCAATTCAATCCAGTTGAACTCCCACGAGCAGTCCAATAAATTATTTCATTTCCTTCATCATATAATTTATTTATCTTATCTATTTGCTTTTGTCTTGGTTCTGAACTATGATAATCCCACTCCCCTTTATTATTTTTTTTACTATGACAAATTGTTCCATCTATATCTACATAAATAATCATACTGTTACTACTCCTATTTTTTGAACCACTTTTGTTGTACACTTTTGTGCAAAGTGAATTGATTCCTTTATATCTAATGTTTTAATGTATTTTACAACTAATCCAGCCATAAAAGTATCACCTGCACCTGATACATCTTTTACTGATACTTCATTTACTGGAAATGTTTCTCCCATATACTGACAACCCTTTGAACCCAATGTAACTATTAGTTTATCATTATTAGGTTTACCTTTATAATTCTTTTCATATTCTAATTCATTTATTTTAATAAAATCCACATCATTAACCCAATCACCTATTTCTTTTTTAGTATCCAAGAATACATTATTACATTTATCTGCTATAAAACAAATATCTTCCTCATCTAAAAAACCTTTACAATAATCTGATATTATAACAGCATCAAAATTCATATAGAATTTTTCAATATAATCTATTTCTTTATCATTGATTGAACGACAAGTATCGTTTTCGTCTACTCTTAAAACCATTTGATTAGACCTATTATCCACATATCTAATCTTTTTAATACTATTGTCATTGGATATAAACTCAACATTACAACCAAGTGCTTCTAAATTACGAACCACATTTTTTGCCATACCACCATTTTCAGTTTGATGTGTTGGATTAAATACAGGAACAGGAGCCTCTGGACAAACTCTATGTATATCCCCATAAATGAAAATGTCATTACAACTATCTCCGATGACTAATACTCTACTCATCCCAACTCACTTCCCAATCTTTAAATTCAGCTGCGATACAATCAATCTTGTAATCTTTCCTACCACCCACATTTTCTTGTATTTGATTCTTCGCAGTATTTCTAATACCATTCAATCCATGAGTTAATCCAAGATTACCATCACCAGTACCAGCTCTGTATTTTGTTTCATTGTGCCATATATGTAGATTCATCTGTGACAATACTACAATAGCTCTCACATCTTTACCACTTAACTGAACATTCTCATCATTCAATATCAAATCTATATCGTGAACAATATCTTTAATCTCTTGAGCATATTCTTCTTTATGTTCTGTAATGAACACTTCTTTTAATTGTGCGATAGATAATCTATCTACAAGTTCAGCAAGTGTTGGTAAGTATTTCCTATCCATTAAGTACTTCCTCCCAAGTATAAATTTTATTCTGACTAAACATATCGTGAGCTTGTTGATGGTCTAAATCCCAAACTCTTTTATACCAATGATTACTTTTTCTCTTTTCAAGTAAATCATCAATTTTATCCTCATCAATTACATACATTCTTTTGTTAGGATTCTTTCTATTGTGAGCTAAAAATATATTCTTTATAATAAATTGAGGAACACTATCTCCAAAGAATCTTATCAAAGAATTTTGAAACGCTGTATCTTCATGAACTAACATTATTGATTTAGGTATATTAACACCAGCTTTAATTACATCAGATGATATTACCAATCCACAACCATTAAATTTATATGGATTTACAACTCTCACATCAAGTTCTTCAACTTTATCATTTATTTTATTAACCTCATCCAATGTAGTTATATAATTAATACTCCACCAATTATCATTATCCTCGTGAATAAATGGTTTATCTGTAAAATCTGTATGTTCTATTGCCTTCCACGAATCATCCCACATTTTATTAGTTCCAAAGAATCCCAAATATTTATAAACGCCATTATTTACATTGTTAATATGTAAAGAATCTAATATATCAAAAGTTTGTCTTGGTATTAAAGAATCACTTTCACCCCACATTAACACATCAGCTATTTCACAATATTTACTATTAAACTCTCTTCTATAATCTGATATAGAAAATATCTTTTCGTCTTCATAATAATTTACAACACAATTAATATCATTGTCAAGCAATTTCTTTTCTGATTTTTTAAATGTTTCTTTTATCTTGTCCATTGTTATCAATGAAGTATCAATTTCTTCAAGGTTCTGAGACAAATAGAAACAAATATCAACTATAACTTTGTCTTTATTATCTACAAAATTTATAGCGTTTATCACACTATCCAAATACTCTTCATACATTTCAACTTCATACCATTGAACTATACAACCAATAGCTATTTTAGTGTCTACATCAATCTTCATAGTTACCTTTAATTTTATTCCAAGCCTCTCTCATTATTGGTTCTCTCCAATTTTTATCAAAGCCATTAAAGTGCCACACATAACCACAATCGATAAACATTGATTCGTGTAATATTTCTTTTCTTTGTAAATGTGTCATATTATACAATTTAGGTAAGTAATTTATCTCATGACCCATATGTCTAACCATATAGTTAACAGGTGTTTGGTCATTACCTTTTCTTTTAGTTTTTTGTATTTGATATAACTCTTGGTCGTTATCTATCCAAAACTTTTTAATAGCCTCAACTAAGTCTTTATGATTTTCATTGTAAATTAAAAAGCCTGAGTTAAAATAAGTAGTCCAATCAAACTTTACTTTTGGGAAAAACTTCTGATAAATATTAATACTTTGATATAACCAATTAACATTATCATTATCAATCATACAAGTAAATTTATTATCTGTCATCTCGAAAAAATTTGGTGTATCCCATCTAACCATTGTATCTATATCAATAGTCGCTATCTGATTATATTCAAAACCATCATTATCTAACATTTCCATGAACCACCACTTTTGCCATATTGGATTCATAAATTCAATATCAGCTATTGGTTCATCAAAAACAAATAACTCAACATCGTGTTTTTTAGCCCACCATCTCCAAGTATTTAAACAATACTCTTGTCCAGGAGCTTTTTCTCCATTTGGATACATTGATGTTATAACAATTACATTTTTTTTCATTTAAATAACCTCCAAAATTTGTTCTGCTGCATCTACACAAGTTCCTATTTTACCAGAAAATAATGTAAACTGATTATCACTTGTTTGTTCCACTAAAGTTGGCCTAGCGTCATCTTTATCCCTATTAGGTAAGACAGTTCTAAATGTAAACATAGAACCAATATGTTCTACCTTATCTATATCTACAAAAAACTTTTTAGCTGATTCCATAAATTTATCAATGTTAGTTATCGATGGATTTTCAACTATTCCTTTGTTCAATAACTCATCAAACTTTGAATCATACTCTGGACTCTTACCAACATTTGTACTATGAATCGCGTGAACTACATTCCCCATTACATGCAAATCTGTGTCACCAAATGGATCTATACACATAAATGGGCCATCCATTATCACAATACTTTTATTTTTGTATTGTTCGGGCAACTTAATAACTGGTTTTTCACATAACTCAAATTGGTAATCCTTTTGTTTATCTAATGGTATTAATTTATTTGAATTTGAATATGTGGCATTAATAAAATAATCATGCATTGACATATCTGTGTATTCAGTATTTAAATTAACATTTACATTATATTTGTTTAATTTATCCCAACATATTTTTCTTAATTTGTTAGAATCAAATAAAAACTCTTTAACTTCTACTATTAAATCTACGACATTTTCATCTATAAAGTCAAGCTTTTTTTCTTCATAATTCAAATTCATTTCATCTAAAAATGTTTTATATTGTTCAGTTGATACTAAACTATCTTCTTTTGCAATACAATAATAATGTTCAATATCTCCATTCATAACAGCGTCACCATATTCTTTTATAAAACTTGACTCCCCCCATATTGATTGTCGTGCTGTTTCTTTACTTCTTGGATAGTGATAACCTCTATGTAATCTATATTGATTGATATTAGAAGCTTGAGTAATTATATCATCATTCTTTTCATATAGAGTTACATCATAACCTTCCTTAGCTAATTTCCAAGCAGTTGTACAACCAAATATACCACCCCCAACAACAGCAACTTTTTTAAATAATTCTTTGTTTAAAATATCTATAAATCCATTTGTGTATAAAGTTATTTCTTTATTATATTCAAAATCCACATTACCATTTAATACTGCTTTTAACATATTTTGTAGAGGGTCATCAGTTTCATTTCCCATCAAACTAACTCCATTTATATGATGTATTTTTCCCTCAATATAATTCACATCATAGCAAAAATTTATACTAATATCATTAAACTTAACTTTAAATCTTAGTTTATTAGATAGTTCAATTGGCATTATTTCTTCAATCACCGAGTTTTTAATATGAGGATATAAATAATATATGTCGTGATATGTTAATCTATAAAGTAAATCTTTTACTGAATTTAAACTACTTTTTTTCTTTCTTTCAATTAAATTGTGTTCCATCAATTCCCATTTAACATCTGTCCAATTCTGAACATCATCAACATATAATTTAACATTGTGGTAGTCAGCTATTTGATAAAGTACTTCTGATTCTTCATAAGTTAAGGTTAATGGTTTCTCACAAAATACATTTTTACCAAATAATAAACAATCCTCAACTATTTTATAATGAGTTTTATCGGGTGTAGCAACAACAACCCAATCTACATTTTCAAGTTGCGATATATAATCATCTTTACTCGTGCAAATGAATTTCACATCACAAAATTTTTCAAGTTTTTTGTGAAGAATCTTACCCCATTTACCGTAACCTATTAATCCAACATTAAGATTCATAATTATATCCTGCGGATAACTCCCTATATTCATTAAATCTATCCATCAAATTATTTGAATGAAAATAACCAAACATACCTTGTTCAGCATTCTGACAATACTCCGTGAGGTTCAAATCACTCTTTCCTTGTTTATATGTATGAGCAGAATAGTGTATCAATGGACACCAATCCAATACACCAACTTTCCAATTATTGTCTTCACATATAATGCCAGACAAAACATCTTGTCCCCAGCCATAAATTAATTCATCAGGAAATTGTTTTACCTTTTCAATAAAATCTCTATGAAGTAATGGCGCTTGATAATCAACCCATTTAACATCTCTCACTTTTGTACTATTCCAACAATGCATATACTTCCATTTACATTGACTTTCATTTTGTAGTACACATGGTGATATGATTTTATAATCACCCACTAATTCTTTTCTTAAAGACTTAACAAAGTTATCACCTTGTATAACCAAGTCATTATTTAATGATAACAAACTATCATACTCATCTGAACTTAGAAAATAATCAAGAGCGATATTCAGTGCCCCACCAAAGTAAGTATTCTGTCCTGTTTCGTGCGTTGTGTATTTACTCTTACCATCTTCTCTTGAACCATTGTCAATCAATATCATGTCATAATCATCTCTACGATATGGATATAATGCTTCCCATAGATTGTTTGTCATATCGGGTAAATTATGATTATATATAACTACTAATGTTTTCATTTTAAATTTATGTCCTTATCTTGATTATACCAAACCATTCCAGTACCAGTCCAATGAGCATATTTTGTAACATCTTCTTTTTCATTTTTAATTGAATCCCAAAAATCAACCATACCAGTTCTTATATTACCATTAGATCTAAATTTTATATCATCCCAAATACAAATACCACTCCAATTAGATTCAACTAAATAATCGTGAAATTGTTTTTCCACAATACCATTGTGAACTGTGTCGTAAAGTATGAGTTTTGATTTATCAATTAATTCTTTTCCATAATCTTTTGGTAAAGAACCACTTCTGAAATTTCTATCAATTTCTATTATTTCTTCCTCATCATTTAAAATATCACCCTCTAAAAATAAAATATTATCTAAATCTATATCTCGATTTACTTGATAATTAACATCAATTGAAACAACATTATTTGTTTTATTTTTAGACAAAGCTAGTGCAGAACCACCCTCAAAAGTCCCCACATCCAATATAGTTTCATTATCTAAAAGTGTTGACAAGTATGCCAATAATCTATATTGTTCTACCCCACTATTTTCGTGAAAACCATAACCACCATTTTGATGTTTTAATCTATATTTATCATTTAGATATTTATTAAATCCACCTAAGTCAATAGAATCTAAATGTTGATTTGATAAATTAATTGTTTTCATAATAACCTCTCTTTGTAGCTTTATTTTTTAAAAATTCGTCTTCTTTTTCTGAAAAATCTGATTGTAATTGTAATTCATAACAATTTTTAACTCTGTATAATGGTAGATGAGAATTATCAGCTTTTTGTCTCATTTGTTCTTTTGAAATATTTCTATAATGATTACAAGCTAAATAAGCTCTATCAATACATTCTTCCCTTAGATTATAATACCAAATTTCTGTCTCATCGACACCAGCATAGTTATCAATATTATCAACACCATCAACAATATTTATGTCGTAAGTTGGATTTGATGGACAATGTGTTGTTAATTTAGAAAATGCTTTTGTTTTGAATATTGACTTAACCTCTATCTTATCTAACTTACATTTTCTATGAGGCCATATTTTCATAGCCTCTTCTGGATGTGGATGTGGTTTATCGTGATTCCATCTCCAAGTCGTGTCTTTTAATATCTGTTTGGGATTTTCATCTTGTCCATTAGAACCAAACATTATCCAGGGTATTTTTATTAAATCTGCATCTTTAAAAGTTGTTTCTAATTCTTCTCTAATGGTTTTATCTGAATTTCTTCGTGTTGTTATAAACTCATCAGCATCAATAAACATAAACCATTCTGTTTTGTCCCTCAATATATGTTCATACATCATTTGAGCATCTATTAATTTTTCGTGATGAGATTTAAAATGTGTAGCTTCATATATGAAAACTCTTTCGTCATTCACTATATCAGGAAATGGTTGTGTTGAGTTGTCATCTAAAATATGTATTTCATCAACACCTTCTGCAAAATAATGTTTTATGAATGATTCCAAAAATAAATTTTCATTTCTCATTCTCATTAAAATAGTTAAAAAATTCTTCTTCTTATCCATTTGCTATCCCATCCAAATTACTAAAAAAGTTATACATATACATACAATAATTTTCAAGTTTGTGAGCTTCGTATAATCTTTTTTGTCCATTAACTATAATGTGTTCATAGTCTTTGTAATTGTTCAATACTTTTTCAATAGTTTCATTTAAATTAGACCAATCAGGCTTTACAGGAACATATGTTTCATTAGCAACTAACCATTTTGGTTCTGTTATCATTGAACCTAAATCTGGCTTTATTAATAAACAACCTGCCTGAACTAATTCATAATCTCTAAAACATAACTCTCCCATACCATAAGGTGATATACCAATCTTGGACCTAAATGACACATCTAAATAATCATTGTAAGGTAAAAAGTCTTTGACTATTTTTATTTTGTTTTCAATTTTTTTTAATTCATCCCAACAACCAACTCTGTGATGAGTATATGTTGTTTCATCATTGACATCACCATAATCTAAATTAGGTGGGTGAATACCTTGCCATATAGCACATACATCAATATCTCTACCACTTGATTTATAAGGTTGATTCATTAATTGTGGTGGTGTTCTTTCATACAAATGTTCGTGTCCATTGTTATGCCCACACAATCCTATTTTTTTCCATTCTTCTTTTGATATGTTATACGACACATTTAATTTTTTATCAGGATGAACACCAAACCACCACCTACCTAAAAAAGATGGTTTAGCATAATCTTCTCTAGCCATAACATGTTTTTTCAATATCATTTTAGCGTTAGTGTTTCTAAGAACTTCTATTGAAGCCATCAATGATGTACAATCCCCACCATCAAGTAAAAAATAATCACCAGTTCTTTTAGATAAAAAATTAACTCCCTTTTCTATACTAGCTTCCAATGAACCTAACTTTCTGTTTTGCCAACATCTTTTGTCTATAAATTCATAATCATAATCATTTGAACCATCACGAACAACTTCAATATGATAGTCTTTTAACATATCCATACTATAAACCATAGCGCTAAAAGACCTTCTCATATTACCCATTGTTAAATCATCATTGTTATCACCAATTCCACTTATTATTTTTACTTTAATCATTCATCATCCTCTCCCAATATTGAATGTAACATTACTTGATGTGCAGTTTCCACCACACCATAGTCGTGTGAATCTACCCAATACTTCATCATACCACCATCAAATCTATTTAACTTATTACCCTCATCAAAACCTGATAGTAAAATAAATGGTATCCCTAAACCTTTACAATACACAGCACAATTAAAAACATTCATTGAATTACCCGATGATGATATTAATATAACTAATGTATCTTTATCTGCAAAATCTTTTAAGAACTCTACATAAGCATTATCTCTACCATAATCATTTATATAACAAGTTAATCTTGATGGGTCTGAGAAACTAATACATCTCTTATCTAATTGTTTTGTATAATCTTGTGATATGTGTGATGCTACTGAATTACTACCACCATTACCTATGATTATTATGTTTTGATGATTGTTAACAATATCTTTTAATTTTGGTTGTAGTGTTCTTATTATTTCTATTTCAAATTTTAATTCATTTAATTTCATTTAATTCAACTCCCAAGACTTAATACCCCTATTATCTATGTTAATGTTAATATACGAATATTCTTGCAAGAAATCCAAGCTTTTTTTATTTTCTTTTATTATTAACATATATCCACCACCACCTGCTCCACATAATTTGTAATATACATTTTTTTGTTTTTTTAAAGATTTTTCTAAATCAATTATATTTGAATTGGTTATCAAATTTGATGTTTTTTTCTTTTCTTCCCAAGAATCTAAAATTAATTGATTAAAATCGTTGAATTTATTTTTATTTAAATATTCAAAGCCATTTTTTACTATTTTCAATATAGACTCTCTATTGCCCATATTTAAAGATTTAAGAACATCCGTTGAACTTCTACCATTTTTAGAGATTGGAATTAAAAATAACTCGTGGTTTTTAAAATAATCAGAAACTATTGGATTTATAGAAACACCACCGTTTAAATTAAAATGTAAATGTTTAAAACCTTTTAATCCACATCCCATTGGGTCTTGTCTACCAACCAATGGATTAAATTTTCTCTCTAATGATAACGCTAAGTCACATATTTCATAGTCATCCATTTCTATACCTTTAAATATTGATGTAGCTTTTATCATAGAAATCATAAAGGATGATGATGAAGCTAAACCAGACCCATGTGAAGGTATATCTGCATTTAGTGCAACAGTCATAGGTGTTTTAACTTTAAAATGTTCCAATACAACTCTAACAAGTTCATTTTTTATATCTGAGACTTCAGTTACCGATTCTGTTTTTGCATATTGTATTAAAAATTTTCCGTCATACCTTTTATTAATAGAAACATAAGTGTATAAATTTATTGGAAAATTAATTACTTCACCATAACCATACTCCTCTATGAAATCTTCTAAATCAGTAGAACCTCCAAGAAAAGATACCCTCAAAGGACAAGATGCAATAATCATCTTATTTCCAAAACTCATATATCCCCTTATCCAATTCATAATTAGACCAAACAAACCTTTTTCTATTTGGTTGTGCTTGTGCCCATTCCCACATTTTTGTTAAACCTTCTTCTAAATCTATTCTATGTTCAAACCCTAATAAATCTACTGACTTTTCCCAAGTAGACCAAGCGTATTTAGCTTCGTGTCTTTCTTCTAAATACTTTGGTTCTAAATCCGTTCCAGTGACTTTTAATAAAGTTTGACAAGCCTCATTAATAGTATATTCCTTAATACCACCAAGATTAATTATTTCACCAATACAATCATCATTCTGAGAAGCGTTCCAAAATGGTACAAGTGAATCATCTACATAACTGAATGCTCTTTTCTGTTCACCATCACCAAATATTGTTGGTTGCATTCCATTAATAATTTGATACATCCATATACCTAAAACATTTCTGTATTTATCCCAAATGTTTTGATTCACACCATAGAAATTATGTGGCCTCACGATTGTATATTTTAAACCATGTTGTTCGTATGCCACTTTCAAATCTTGTTCTACTGAAAACTTTGCTATACCATATGAATCAATAGGAAATTGTTGTAACTCTTCACTAAATGGTGGTTCATATTTGTTTCCATAAACTGACATAGAACTAGCGAACACAAATCTTTTTACATCATATTGAATACTCTTTGTAATAAGATTAGCAGATGCGATTAGATTGTTTTCATAATTATACTTTCTAATAAATGGACTTAATCCTTCAGCAGCGTAAGCAGCAAAATGGTAAACTATATCAGGTTTCTCATTTCTAAACAAACCCTCTACTTCATTTAAATCTACTAAATCAAATTTATAAAACTTAACTTTTGAATTTACATTTTCAATATAACCACCCGATAAGTCATCTACACCAATAACTTCATTATCAGTATTTTCTAAAATCCAATCAGCTAATCTTGAACCTAATAATCCAGCTATTCCAGTAATTAAAATTTTCATACTACTCTTACCTCCTCTACTAAATCAAATCCCCATTGTTCATACTCAATATTTCTAAATGGTTTTGAGTGATATTTTTGTTTCTTATCAAATTCATCTACTCCAATTTTACCAAGTTCTTTTATTCTTCTATTTTCTTCAAAAGACCTATGAGCACTTTGCATCAATCTATGCATTCTACTAAAATAAAATCTTGGTTCAATAAAGTTGTAACCATTAATATCTACACTATAATTATAAACCAAATCATCATCATCTTTACAACCAAATACCCTAAACTTACCACTGTCTTTACCAAATGGATGAGTAGAATTTGGTAATCTCATTCCACTTCTTTCCAAAAACTTTCTTAATTTAGATGACAACACTATATCTAAATCACCATTTTTATTAACTCTACAATCTATACCCATTACAGCTAACATAGCACTATTCCCAATACTATACTCTGTTCTCGGTATTCCAAATTCATCTAAAACTCTTATAAAATTAACATTGTCTATTGGATTTTTAGTATAGCCAGGATATTTTAATTGATTCATATAAAATGGAATATAGGATTTACCATTTATCAATCTCCCAATCATAGAACACGCTCTGTGAAATCCGTGTTTAACAAATCCAACTTCAAATGGTACAGTATTATCTCTAAGAAATGATGTTATCTCCTCATCTGACATTGTTGGTAAAGATTCATAATACTCCTTAGTCATATTTTCCCAACCTAAAGCGTGATGGTCTCCTACATTGTGTCTAAACTCAGCCAACATACAATTAAAATACTGCCAATTACTTGGAACTAATTGTGATTTAGCATTATCAACATTATTTTTATCTGAATAAAACTTAACAATATCTCTTATGGTTTTTAACTCATAACCATTTGATATTATTTGTTTTCCACCACCTCCTTCATGCATTGTCATATCTAAAAAATCCTCTTCAGACAATGGTGTATAAAATATTTTATGAATATCTTTTTCCCATTGAGAATTATTTATAAACAATCCTTTTATTCCTAAATCATTGTGTTCTTTAAGTCTATATTCATACTCATCTATATGATGAACTCCCTCTAAGTCCATTAAGCTAATTGTATCTTTGTATTTTCTCATATGTTTTTGACATAAATCGTATGGAAAATAATTTGTATCTTTAACCTTTTGTAAAATATGATTATAAAATTTAGGATAATCTTCATCTGAAATCATATCTTCTTTTTTGTGGACATCACCTAAGTGTTCCATCACATAACCTCTACAAACACCCTCCCAAAAAATTAAACCAACCAATGCAGGAACAGTGGTTTCATCATAAAGTCCTGACAACAATCCACTTACCACTCCGTTTCTTTTTACATATGTTTCATTCCAAATCTTATAATATAAATTAGTGGATTCATCTTTGAATACCCATCTACTAAAATCTTGGTTACCCCAATATTTAGATCTCTCATAAATTGGTTTCATACTCTGAACATCAATTGTATCTAAACTTATTATTTTAATCTTATCAATCATTCAGTTTCACCTTCATAATTACCCATTAAATAGTCCATTATGATTTCACATTGATTAGTTATTTGTTCAAAAATATCATTTGACATCTTATGATTTTCTGATGCGATTTGTTCTAATTTAGAATCTTCTCTATATACATTTACTTGTCCTGTTTGTTTTATTCTATCTTGTCTTGTAATCATTCTTCTTGAGCCAGCCCAATGGTGATATATTAAATTTTCATAAATGCCAAAATACAATGGATGTAGATTAATTTTGTTAGACCTGACTATTGGATAGTAATCATAATTATTTTTTTTCATCCACTCAATTACACCACCCCACCAATTTCCATACTTATCTTTTATTATTTTAGATAGGTAATGAGATAAATCTCCCTCCAAAATATGTTTAGCATCAAACAACATAAACATAGGATGAGGTATTTTATAGTTAGTATCCCACTCATGTTGTGGTTCTTGACAAGAGACAAATGGATAATCATTCAACTTTTCTTGTAAGAAATCAGATATTGGTGCTATTGGAAAAGCGTCTGAATCTAATAACAAAACTTTATCGCCAACTTTTGCATTCTCATTAATGAATTTAAGTAACAACCCCATAGATTCTGTCCAATGTCCCTGTCCCTCTATAGCACCATCAAATTTATCTTTATGTTTATCATAATTCTCACCAAGTCTTGTATAAACTTTATAATCTTCTGAAATATATTTTTTAAGTTGTCTTTTTTGAATATCAACCCACTTGTCTTTGAAATGAATAGTTAATATGTGTAGCATTATACATTATCCTCAAAGTATTTATTAACCCAATAAACAACATAATCAATATCCTCCTCTTTCATATTGTTATGACAAGGTAATGAAATTAGTTTTGTCCATTCAGTATCACAAACAGGATATTCTCTATCTTGTTTTAATGGTGTGTATTTATACAATGGTTTGAAATGAACTGATGTATGTATTTTCTTATCAGCCAAATAGTCAATTAACTTATCTCTGTGTTCATTTGGAACTCTACCAACATAATATTGAACTGTTTCTGAATGTGGTGGTCTTTCAACCAATACATTTAACTCTTTATTATATCTTGATTGTATGTGTCTTCTAAATTCTAAATGTTTAGGTAACTTTTTCATTTGTTCCAAACCAATAGCAGCCATAATATCAATCATATAATATTTATATCCCAACATATCAACTTGATAATCCCAAGCATAACCTGGTGTTTGACCTGATGCTCTACTCCAAGTAGATGATACACCAAACCAAGTTAACTCTCTACATTTATCAGCCAACTCTTTGTCATCTGTGGTAATCATTCCACCATCACCCATCGGCATTGTCTTAACAGCTTGGAAAGACCAAACTGCACAATCTCCACCCAATCCTGCGCCTGGTGTCCAACAACTATGAGCACAATCTTCAAGTATGAATCCACCAAATACTTTTCTCAATTCTTTATAATCAGCCAACACACCAGCCTCATCAACAGCGATTAACAATTCACTATTTGGTTTTTTGTATTTTTCTACATCTCGTGGGTCGATACATAAAGTATCTCTCTTAACATCAACTATATTTGTTGTAAAACCATTCCATAATGGTATCATAGCCGTAGCGATAAATGATATTGCTGGATTAATTACATCAATACCTTTCCAACCCATAGCTTTCATAACTAAATCTTGTCCGTGTGAAGCACTTGTTACAGCAATCGCATATTTGTGTCCAACCATTTTTGCAAACTTTTCTTCAAACTCTGCAACCTTTGGACCTTTTCCCCACCAACCACTTTCTATAACTTCGGTTAGCGCTGCTATTTCTTCCTTACCACCCTTTGGCTGTAATACAGGTAACATTTTCTCTCTTATATCCATTACTTATCCTCCTTAAATGTTTCAATCATTAATACATTTTCATCATTAACCATAATCATTCTACCATCTTTGCAATTAAATTTAGTAAACTTACCTGTCTCAATCGTAGATGATATTATTCCATGAATTGTTTTTCTTTGTCCACCCTTAAAGTGAACTATTTGTGTTACACACTCACCTTCTTTGTTTACTGAAGATAATAAATTAGTTTTCATCTATATTCCCTCATAAAATAAATTTTGTTTCACTTGTCTATCAATTGTTTTAGGATGATAGAATGAAAATTGTTCCTCTGCTGGTAAATAAGTATGTTCTTTATATCCTGTTAACACTTCATGTACTTTATTTTTCCATAATATGTTTGGACGATTTCTCCATATTCTACCTTGATAGTCAGGAAAGTTTACCCAACCTTTTTCATTCACATTCCAATTCCATTTATTGATATGTTCTTGTGTAATACCATCAACCGTGTTAACTCGTGGCACCCAATATAAATCTATTGTTGGATTCGCTCTTAAAACATCTTTTATATTCTTCATTAAGAATTTATGTGGTATTTCATCAGCATCTATATTAACAATATAGTCATTTTTGCACATACGAGTCAAGTGGTTTTTTTGTCCTGAGTAATCTTTTAACAAATGTCTTTGTTCAAAAGTCATCTCATGCATGGATGTCATTACATCTAATATTTCTATTGTTTTGGGATTGTCTGAATAATCATCAAGAATTACTATTTCGTCTTCTTCGTCTTTATGTTTGACTAAGAACTCAAGTAACTTCATCAATGATTCATCTTCATTGTGAGTTAATATACTATAACTTATTTTCATTTGTAACCTACTTTGTTAAATCTTTATAAATTTCTGATAAATTTTCCGATTTAAATCTATATTTTATTTGTCTAACTGTTTTAACTTGTCTATATTTATAAGTTCTCCAAGCATCAAATCTATTTAATATTTTAGTTTTTATAAAAGGTTTAAAAATTATTCTTGGTCTTACACCAATGTTTTCTTCCTCATATAAATCTAACTTTGGAAAGTTTGTTTCTTTATCCAACTCCCAACCAACTTTTGTAATGATGTTTTCAAAAAGTTTCTCAATCTCCGTATGAGGAAGATAATTTAAATTCAAGCCACTAAATTTTTTCTTCTTAGATGTAGTGTATTCATCCGTATCCATAACTAAAACCAATGGTCTTGATGGACTTTTATCTTTATCTCTGTAATTAAATTCAACAATCATACCAGTTTTTATTTGTAATTTTGGTATTGTTCTTATGTCCTCATTTTTAGAATAAAATCTTTTATGTCTTGAATTTATCATTGTGTGTTACTCTGTGAATGTTGTTTTAGTAATTCATTTATTTTTGTCATACCTTCAATAAACAAATTATAAATAGTGGTATTATCCGTATCTATTTTTTTATCATAAAACTTTCCTGGAGCACTTGGGTTTGGATATTTTTTTCTATCTTCTTCAGGTATTTCAACCATTGGTGCAAAAGACCATTTCATTTCTTTCTTTATGTTTACAGGATACAACATACCAATTGGTAATGTGATTATACTTGGAATCCAAATATGTCCGTTTTCTTCTTTAGCCCAATTCTTCATATCTTCACCAAGTTTTTGAAAGTCCTCATTGTCTGCTTTTATTCCCTTGAATTTAGTTGAAGTTGTATAACCACAATTGATACACTGCATTACTTGAGCTTCTTCTGTTCCAGCTACATGTAATGCTTTTTCCCCACATAAGAAACAATTACTTGTTAAGTCTTTCATACCGTAGCCTCATTTTTCATTTTTTTCAGTTTTGGTAATTTTATTTTTGGTGACTTATCTTTACCAACTTTTTTTAATTTTGGTAATTGTAATCCAACTTGACTTGGAGCTTTATCAATAATTGGTGTAACTATTTTATCGAGTTTTTCTGTCATTTTATTTAATGTAAATTTATCTCTATTTATTTTCATTAAATTCAATGCTTTTTCTTTTACTTCACCATAATTTGAAAAACAATGATTCATAGCTTTGTACGCTTGTGTTTCATTTACATTAAACCATTGTGATTCTTTTATAATTATATCCTTCCAAACCATAGACTTAGGAACCTGTTTTAATTCACCACCTAATAACATTGAATCTGTCTGACTGAGAAAGTCCATTTGTCCACTCCAACCACTAGCAATTACAGGTAATCCAACCATTGAAGCCTCTAACAATGGTCTTCCAAATCCCTCTCCATGTGTTAATGATACAAATGCTTTTACTTTTGGGTGATTATATAATTTATTTATCCCATCCACAGATAAAGAACCATGCAGTAAATAAACATTTGGTAGCTTCCAATCTGATGGAAATTTAGATTTTATTTCATTTATCTTTCTTAAACATTCCTCTCTATCCATAATGGAATAAGTAGCACCATTTGTTTTTAACAATAACGCTGGTTGTTCTTTTTTGTTGGCAAATGATTCATAAAATACTTTAACTAATTTAGCTATATCTTTTCTATCTTCACCATAATTACCCTGTGTCCACTGTCCCACATGTAAGAAACAAAAATCCTCTTTAATATCATCTACTAAATCTAATGATGAGTCGTCAATTGGTTTATAAATATTATCATCAGCACCCTCAAACAATACTTCAATTGGTTTTTGTAATTTAAATTCACCAACTTTTTGTTGTTTACCATCAGGTAATTGTTGCATTTTTTCATAAAGTGCTTTTACAAACCCCTCTTTAGAATGTTCTGATGGGACTATCACTAAATCCATTTTATTACAACCATCTATCCAAGCTTTAGATACGGTTGTTGTTTCTATTCCAGCAGTTATACCTATGTTTATTTTACCATAAGTTTGAAACTCATTTGGTATTCTTATATCAACATATACATCAGGTTGTGAATCCATTTTTGGTTCTGATAAAATACAATCAATTATTTTTTTATCATTTATGTTATTACCATCTAATGCGTTTCTTGGACATTCACCCCATGGCACATCAAGAATTTTTACATTGTATTTATCGTGTTCAATAAAAGAACGAACTAAATCTCTAGCGTGGTCACCATATCCACTTCTTGATGATACAGGTGCACATATTAACATTACTTTTTTCATTACACAACCTCCAATGTATATTTTTCTCTTGGTTTCCAATTTTTAAATGTAGCTTCAATGTTTTTAATAAATGATTCTGACATATGTTTTCCAGTCATCCTTCCTTCATTTAAAACAAATTGTCTTCCAACCTCACCACATCTTTCTCTTTCTTCAAGACCAACTTTATACCATTCCAATAATGATTCACCAGCATCTTCCCAACTACACCTATCATCAAAGATATATGGTGTAAGTGGTGAACCTTGACAACTTATGTTACTTGGAAATACAGGTTTAACCCATTCACCATGTTCTTTATAAGTTCCTCTGTGATTGGATTGTAATTCAACATAATCTTCAGCAGTTAAATAGTCACCTTTTTCGTTTTTGAATCCACATTGGTCTTGTAATCCACCAGTTACATTGACTACAATAACTCCGCCTGTATGTAACATCTCACAACTACCTAATCCAAATCCTTCATTGGAAGCCATATTGATATATACATCACAAGAATTAAATATATAATTCATTTCTTCATCCGTAAACGCACCATTCCCATTGTCGTGTGTAAATATTATTGGATAATCAGGAAGTAGAGTTTTACAAACAGCTCTCATATCAGTTCCATTATCATCACTTGGTGCTGAATGCCAAACAAATACACAATCTTTTCTTTCCTCAGGCGTAAGTTTATCCATCATATGTTTATAAGCTAAAGCGACATCACCAGGTGATTTTCTTCTAATGTTACGATTTAAAAATAATATTTTATATTTGTATTTATCTAAACCATGTTTTTGTTCAAATTCTTTAAACTTTGTATCACCTTTATCCTCTATTTTGAATATTCTTTTATTAGTAATTCCGTGAGGAACATAATCTAATTGCCAATCTTCATATCCATATTTAGAAAGTATTCTCTTATTAATACCATAAGTTTGTTTTGATATACTCATTAACATATCTGAACTCCTATAATAGTTTGTATTATATAATGGGTCAGGTATGTCATCCCATATATTATAATACATAATAGGAATGTCTTGTCTTATTTCATGCTCCATATTATATAACCATATCCAAAATCTTGGGTCTGTGAAATGTACTATAGCGTCTGGCTTCTCAATATTTATTATTTCTCTCAAAACATTTGGATTACCATAACCTGACATTGGATATATTTTTAGGTAAGCATCTTTAACACCATATTCATTTTGGACAGCTTGACTCATATCTATGATTTTACCCTCTTCGGGATGTTTTACAGCTCCACCTAATTGACACCAATCATATTTGTCTAATGTTCCCATTACAAATTCTTTTGTTTGAGTCGCGATACCAGAATGCATTCTTAAATCATCCGATAGACACAATATCTTTTTCTTTTTTATTTTATTTGGATTTATTTTTTTTAACTTTGGAAGTTTTATTTCACTCATAACCTATTTCCCTTTATTTAAAAGTTGCTTCCACTTACGATTAAATTATCATAAGTTTCAATTTCTTCTCTGAATTTTTCATCTGTTAAAAATCTATCAACTGAACGATTTGTTAATTTTTGTAAAGTCATTTTTGTATTGACTGTGTTCAGTTTGAATTTCTCATATAGAGATTCTAATATTTTTACAGATGTTAGTTTTGTATTTTTCATAATATTTCTCCATCGTATTTACATATATAAATATATACAAATATAAAAAAACTATGAAATAATTATTCTTTTTTTATTTAATTTTTTAGCATATTCCAAAACATTCTTTGTACCACTAGCTTCAACTCCTTCAGGAATGAATGCTACAATGAAATCTGATGTTCCAGCTATAATTTTGTTTCTTGCAAAAAAGTTTTTCATATTAAAATCTTTACCATATCTTGATTCGGGCATTGTACAATATAAATTATATGATTCGTGAAATGGTGGATACTCTTCATACATCAATCCTAATTCTAATGCGTATTTTTTAGCATATCTATCAGCACCAGTCTTACATCCACCACTAACAATAATGGTTTTTTCACCATATTGTTGTTTTAACTTGAAAATAAAATCTTTAATCTTTTTCTTGTTTTCATATCTTCTACTCCCTACGATTGCTACTTTCATTAATGATTTCTACCACCATCAAATACACATACAAATATTAAATCTTCGTATTTACTTGTATTCCATACTTTATGAAAATCACCATCAGGTATTAATATAATGTCGCCAGAACTAACACTAAATTGCATATCACCAACTACCATAGTCCCTTTACCACTTACAAACTGATATACTTCTTCCTGCTCTTTGTGATTATGTCCACCTGTCTCTTTACCTGGATGTAATATAGTCTTAGAAACAATTAAACCATTTAAATCTGTATTATCAATTAATGTATATGTTTCATTTTCTTTTATTATTTTACTATCTTTTTCGTCTAAGTTAATTCTCATTTTACCCCCACATTGCAATGTTCTGTTTGATTAAATTCACACCATTTACAAGCTTTCTTACTTGGTGTTGGGATTATGTTTTCTGATATTTTATTCCCATCAGTATCAAATGCTAAATCTAAGAATGTATTTAACCTCTTAGCTACCTTGTTCATACTTACAGTTCCACTCGCTGGAGAGAACTTCTGTACTCTCTTTTGTGGAAACTGAGCATTCTCCCATAGTTTTCTCTTCACGATAAAGTATTCTACTTCTATCTTATCTATAGGATGATTGTATTGTTTTGAATAAAATTGTTTATATAATAATAATTGTTGAGTTTTGTTCTCATCTTTTTTCATCCACTTATTCCAACCTTGTGTGGATGTCTTTATATCATAAATTGTTATTGTGTTGTGAAACTCATCTAATATCACTAAATCCAAGTAACCAATGATTTTAACATTTTTCTTTAAATCTACTTCAATTGGAACTTCGCAACCTATTAGTTTGTATCCTCTTTTACTAAAGTAATCACCTCTTCTCTTCTTAACAAAGTCAAGTATATTACACCCATCTTGAAAGAACTCTCTTAATTGTTCCAATGTACAAGGTTCTTTACCCTCTTCTTCCTTAGCTTTTTTGAATCCCTCAATGAGTTTATCGTGAAGTCTTTGTTCAAGATTTAGTTTGTTAGCATTCTTAATACTATCGTTGTACATAACTTCTAACCAAGTTTGTATAACTTCGTGCATTGCTGTTCCGAATATTAAATGTATATTTGTTTCAAATACTCGTAACTTATCTATATAATTGAGCTTCCACCTTTGTGGACACTCACTAAACATTGATAATTGACTATAACTAATTCTTCCCATACTTTAATATACAACCTTTTTTGCTAATAAACAAGCTTTATTTTAATTTTATTTGATTCCATTTTTGCCTTGAATCTTGTTTGAATGAACCAATGTAATTTATATCTTTATTTCCCCATTCTTCAGGTGATATTAAAGATAAAAATCTTTTATCAGTTTCATATAAATAATAAGTTTTACCAATCACAGGTGTGAAGTTTATCTCACTTTCAAATATAATTTTATTCCAATTGAAATCTGTGATTAACTCATCATATGCATTTTTTAATTCTTTGAATTTTTCAGTAAAGTGATTCTTTACTTGTGTGGCTTGAGTTGGTTTCCAATTATCAAGTTCATAGACTTTACCTTCAACATCATCTATCTTGATAATTTTATCACTCATAGAACTTTTCCTTTGATTCTACTTCAATTGTTTGTATTTCTGGATAGAATTGATAAGCATCTTTTGGATAAGGTTGTGATTTATGTATTAATGTATTCATTATCTTCTTCTTATCTTTCTTTCCACATAACAGATATAAGTATCTGTGTTTCTCAGGTTCCTCTTTTCTCCAAAATGTATGTCCGATTCTTTTCTTCAATTTCTCAAGATTATGAGAACCAAACTTCGTTGTAACATTTCGTGAGTGCATCCACTTACCATCTTCTGTAAGTCGTATAGCGTAGTTAGGCATTAGTCGAATACTATTACCTTGATATATCCAATTAGTAGCTTGATAAATAATACCCAAGTGTCCTTGTTCTGGATCTGAGTAACTTACCAACACCTTTATATCACTAGCGTTTTCTTTTAACCAATTAAATGTTTTGGATAAAACCACACTCTCTGTATTCTTTCCATAATCATCAAAGATAAATAACCTTGTTAACTCCAATACTTCTTCTTCCTTTAATTCAGGTGAAATAGATTTAGGAGCACTCCTACCTACAGGATAACCATAGATAGCCACACCAGCTAACTTCTCATCTTTCTCATCAAAGAATGTATGTTCGTTATCTGTTTCATAAAAGATACCTAAAGCATATCTACAACTTGTCCATTTGTGACTGTAGTGATTTTTTACAATCATTTGTTTAGCTATCTTTTTTGAGATTTCTCTTATGGTTATTTTACTTGGATTGATTGACATCAAAGTTTCTATCTAATGTTTCTAAATTTTCTTCTGCTTGTGATAAACTTTCTGTCCATTTTTTTACTTCAGTTAATAAGTCTGAATGTTCCCCAATCATTGTAGCGTCATTGAATAATAAATCCAAATGTGCCAATGCTTCTGTTCTTTGTGCTTGATAAGCGTCTTTTGCTGCCTGTATTAATTGATTCATTTTACTTTCCCCATTTTCCATTTTTTACTATTGTAGCCATAATACCATAATTAGATACATCCAAATATGCATCCTCTAATGGTTCATCTACGGCTGACTCTTTATTACCCATTAATAATGTTTTTAATCTTTGTATTTTATCATTCATTCTAAACCACAATCCAGTTAATGATAATTTAATCTCATCACTTGTTTGTAATTGTGTTCCAACTGAAATATTACCAGGACCATAATCGTGTTGTTTTCTACAAAACAATTCATATTGTTCCCTTTGTAATCTTTTAAACTCACCAGTCATTTCAGGCCATTCTTTTTCCATTTGTTCAACAATTGGATGTTTGGTAATGGTTAAGTCTTTTTCAGTCATTGTTAAGTCGTTTTCTTTTATGTTGCTCATTTCAATAACCTCTTTATTGTTTTTTCATTCATTCCATACTTTTCTAATATTTCAATCAATTCATTTTTTGCAATTAAATCCAAATAATCTTTTACTTGTGATTTACTACATTCAAAATGTTGAACCATTATATCAATCAATTCAGTATTGTATTTCTTATCTTTCTTACCTTTGATGTATTTACTAAATCTTTTACCTTTTGGTAGCATATCACAATACCATTTATAAACCTCTCGTGGTTCTAATGTTCCAATGGAATACTTTTGAAAGAAGTTCACAATCTCAAGAAACTCTTTATCCATTGATAACCAACGATTGATTATGAATGGGCTAAATTTCTTTTGTTCATCTATTGTGAAATCATTCCAATGAGTTTTCTTTACAAGTATTTGATTTATCCAATCGAATATTGTCATTTACCAAATCCCCACGAACCATCTTTTGAACCTGGTTTAGCATTAGGTTTATACACTCGTGTCATTTTTTCATCATCACCATTTATATTTGGGTCATAACAACATTTAGGACACAA